>Ga0315273_10002429_pt1 | contig 21989 bp, 26 predicted proteins | sample YL17G02_0_MG_FD_205753 | JGI IMG/M metagenome (GOLD analysis project Ga0315273, IMG submission 205753) | Sediment microbial communities from Yellowstone Lake, YNP, Wyoming, USA - YL17G02_0 | ecosystem: Environmental > Aquatic > Freshwater > Lake > Sediment | place: USA: Wyoming | collected... | reverse complement strand
GGGAAATGGGGGAGTTCAAGTTCCGTATTATCATTCCCATCTACCAGGATAAACTATTGGTCAATTACTCAGGGCGGGCCGTTATTGATGGGATGGTGCCAAAGTACAAACATTGCCATAATGATCAGGCCGTTATCCCAGCCAAGCGATGCCTCTACGGTATAGATGAGGTAAAGGACAAGGTAATTCTTGTGGAAGGGCCAATGGATGTGTGGAGGATGGGTCCGGGGTCTGTAGCGTTGCTGGGAATGGAATGGACATTACATCAAGTTTGTAAGATTGTGAATAGGGGATTGAAAGAGATTTATGTTATGTTTGATGGGGAGTCTCTGGCCACGAGGAAAGCCCACAAGCTTGCTCACTTCCTGGCTGGTTTCATCCCTATGGTTGAGGTGCTGGAGCTTGACGAGGCCAGTCCTCATAACATGTTCCTGGAGGACGTTATCAAACTGAGAAAGGACATAGGACTATGAAAGGAAAATATGTAATGACAGACCGGGGACCTATCTTGTTTCCTGATAGCTTCGGACACCAAGAGTTTGCCTGGGCAAGCCCTACAAGTGCCGGCAAATTCTTTGTTGGGAATCTTGTGACCGTTTCGGGGAAGTCCATCGGGTTAGGATTGGCATCCAACAAAAAAGATGAACGACTCATTGAAGAAGCCTTTTTGATCTTGATTGATGCTGTCCAAAACTCCCCATTTAACCTGTTCAATAGGAAGGGTAAGGGACTTATAAGGGGAGAGTAATAATAACTCGTCCTTGGGGTCATTAGGGGCCTTTAAGGGGGAAGGAAAAGGGGAGGATTAGGGGATATAGTTATAATAGTAGTAATACTAAGAAAGGAGCTTGGGCTATGATGACCGTAAAGGGGTTTGATTTGTTGAACGGAAGAGACTTCGAGAACAGTGCCGTATTCGATGAGATACGAGCCACAATAAGGTGGGCAGAAAATGCTTTTGTTGTATTGGAAGGTGTAAGGGATGCGGTTGATCTTGATTTGAGAACAGAGAAAGGCTCTATGCTGGATGATCGAATTCGCTTGCTTCTGAAAGAGGCGAGTATTGGTTAGTCCTTTGTTTTCAAGGGATTACAAAAGACTCCCCAAGCAAGGCCCCTAACGACCCCAAGGACATGTTCATAGGGGAGGGTTAGGGACTTATAAGGGGGAAGGAAGAATAACTCGTCCTTGGGGTTGTTAGACCCCTTGCTTGGGGTAGTTTAGGGGAGGTTTAGGGGGCAATTTGAGAAACGGAGTTATAATAGGAAAGGAAAGGAAAGGAGTGGGGCAAAACCGGGTTCACTTTAGCTGGTCTATGATGCGAGGACCACAAGGTCCTATGATCCTACGTTGCGAATCTCAGAGATTCAAGATGCCCCACTGGGCTGTGGTTAATCACCTGATGTTTGTTAGGGCTCAGAATCATGCAGGTGCTGGTGGGGCTGGAAAATATATTTGTCAGCACTGTCTCATCTGCTCGGGAGAAACTGTTGAGTGAATGGAAATTTCCAATGCTTCCTGGTCGTACAATTAGGATAACAACGGGGTGTGGTCCCCTATTCATTACGATCAATTTCAAAGAGGAAAAGCCGTATGAGATATTTGCTCGATTGGGCAAGGCCGGGGGTTGTGCCTCTGCTCAGACAGAAGCAGTAGCCCGTCTGGCCTCTGGATGGTTACGGGGCGGTTTAGACATCCATAAGTTAGTGTTACAGTTGGTAGGTATTCGCTGCCATTTGCCAGTGGGTTTTGGTGCACAGAAGACTTTGTCTTGTGCGGATGCTATTGGAAAAGCCTTGAGGGAGGTATATGATGAAAGTGCTGTGGATTTGGAACATAGTAATGTCGGGCCTGCTATTCCTCCTGGTAGTGGCAATGATCGTCCTGGAGACTGCGGAGCGGGAATGGAAAAAATCCAGAGGACGACTTGCCCTGAATGTGGCTAAATCACGATAGGGGTCATTATGACAAGCAGAGAATGCTCTTGGTGTGGGACTCCAGTAAATACTAAGTTCAGAGAGAAAAAGGATTTAGAAGATAACACCCACTATTTTCATGATGGTGGAGGAGGGCCTGAATGCTGGAAAGAATACCAGGCGTGGTACACCGAGTATGCCGAGGAGGGAGAATAAGAGATGAGAGGTAAGGGGGCTCTTGCCGATAAGAAAGAGTATGATGTGAAAGAAAACTTGAAACTCGTCCGACTAAAAAACGAAAAGCATGGGTTCGCCTGGCAAAAGATTTATCCGGGGATAGCTCTGCTTGTAGGCATTAACGCTGCGTACCTTCTCTCCTATCTCGAAGGTAAGCTTCTTTTTTCCTGTGACGAATTAGATAAAGAAGGTTACTTTTGGAGGACGGACGAAGCTGTACAAAGTGACATGCCATTTTTGTCATTAACACAGATACAGTTGGCCAGAAAGAAATTGAAGGAGGCAGATCTAATAGACTTCAAGAGGAAAAGGATTCAAACAGATAAGACCACAAGCTTTGATTTTCGAATAGTCCACCACTATAGACTCAACCTAAAGTGGATGTTAACTGTATTAAATTCCTACCACGATCACGGTATAAAACAAGAGGGATAAGTTAAAAATGGAGAAGGTAAGCGAGCGCCACAGGGATGTTGCCCATCTATGGGCTGATAAAAGGATACCGAGGTTCTTTAGAAAAGTTTTTGAGAAGAAATGGAATCGTAGGTTTCGGGATGTCTATTTTGCGCTTTGCGAGATAGACTCTGACTTTAGTGAACGAAGATTCAGTAGTAATAGTCAACTTCGAAACCTTACCCAAACTTGTACAGCCTATTCTGGATTGGATCAGGTTACCGTTACTAAAATTATGCGCATGCTAAGATGGTTGGGGCTTATAGAGTACCAAAGGAAGAAAGACAAGTCTGGATGGGTAATAGGGTCTGATTTATTTTTATGCCGCTGGATAGACGAAGAGACACATATGCAATCGTTCAAAGATTGCCTGGGTCCAGAAGATAACAGCATAGATGTCTATGTCCTTATAAGGTCCTTCCCTTATAAGGAGATAACCTTAGATATTAAGAATCCTATAAGAATAGGAGAAGGAGATAAGAATCCTATAAGAATAGGAGATCCTTTTCTTAAGAAAGAAAAGTATAAGGATTTCACAAAACAACAAGAGAAGAGTAATGATATAAAGTCTAATGATATAAAGTCTAATGATATAAAGTCTAATGATATAAAGTCTAATGATATAAAGTCTAATGATATAAAGTCTAATGATATAAAGTATAATGATAGTAATAAGGGTAATGCCTGCTGCTTAGGAAAGCAGCAGGGAGAAGGACCACCAGGAGGTGGTCCTTTATCAAAACATTTAGATCTTCAGAAAGGTAGTGCTATTATGAAAGAAGACCTATCGCCCCGAGAGTCTCTTCGTAAGAATGGTTTACCCTCCTATAGAATACAAAGATCTCCTATTCGGGTATCTCCTATTGTTCAGCAGATCGTTGACCACTGGAATGGTTTAGGTCTTGTTCATCATAAATCATCCACTAATGTATTTGCCCAGTCAGCTAAAGCCATACGACATCTCCTATCAGGGGAGTTTGTCTGTTCTAAGCTGCCCGAGTTAAACAGTAAGGTGTTTACCCCGGAAGAGATCTGTCAATCTATGTACGAGTTTTCCCTGGCTGCTCTGGATGAGTCCTACTCCCCGACCGGTTCCCTAAAGAAGACCTATCGTGGAACTTCTTTGTGTAACTTTTTTTACAATCCCCGGTGGGAGGGAGAGATAGCAAGTCTATTTCTAAGATATTTGAAAGCTCCCGCAGAATTGTCCTATAAAGGGGTCCCTCTTATCGAAGACAAGTTTCCAGATATCTCTGCTCGGTTCCTTTCATTCTGTGATAAGCGCAAGAAGAAAGAGGAGGAACTATCTAACAAAGACATTAACTGCTGTCGCTTGGGAGCAGAGAGGCTGGTAAAGTTTTTCAAGCGCTATTGCTTTATCAAGGGGTGGTCGTCCCCGGAGGAGTTAGTGGATAGCGTTTTTCATGCTATACGCCAGGATGAAAAGGAGACGGGACATGTATTTATGCCTGCCTGGCTGTGTACGAGTTATACGTGGGAGTTGCGGGTTCCAAGAGCATTTGACATTAAGGTGGTGAGAACACCCAAGGATCGACAGGGTAAGCCTAAAGATCAACTGGATTATATGTTGGGCTATGGGACAGAGGAAGCAGAGGAGTATGATTGATGGTAATTGGTAAAACTCTAAAACACCCCTTTTAACATGTTCAGTGGGGTAGGTAAGGGACTTATAAGGGGACAGGAAAGAAAACGTGTCCTTGGGGTCGTTAGGGGCCTTTAAGGAGGAGTTAAGGAGAGGGTTAGGGAGGGGAATTCCTCTTTGGGGCAGAAAAGGGCAAGAATAGGAGAGAGAATTGCAAATTACTCGTCGTCGCATAGACAATAGGATGGAAGAAAAAGTACTGACAGGCTTGATCGTTTCTACAAACTATTCCAAACAGGCTACTCAGCTTATTTCCCTGGAACATTTCCAAGCGGAGCATTGTCGCCCGGTAGCGCGCTGGTGCTTACAGTATTTTAGAAAGTATAAAGTAGCTCCTGGTCGTCATATTCAGGATCTATACGAGCAGCATAAGAAGCGGATGACCCCAGAGATCATCAGTCTGACTGAGGACTTCCTGGCTCGACTATCCTCCGAGTATGAGCGGGCGGAATCTTTCAATGCTGAATATCTTCTCGACCAGACGATAAATTTCGTCAAGGAGCGGTCTCTTGGTATTCTGAAGGATCAAATAGAGGTGCTGCTGTCTGAGGGCAAAGCAGATGAGGCGGAACAGGCTACCCTGGAATATCGGCAAATTGAAAGACGCTCTCTGCCTGTAGTAGATTTGTTTGATTCAGATACTGTGGATAGATTGCTGTCGGAGGAGGGTCGGGTAGGGGACGAACTATTTTCTCTTCCGGGGGCAGTAGGGGAGATGGTCGGACCTTTGTTGCGGAATACTCTGGTCGGGGTGATGGGGGCAACAGGTAGGGGTAAGAGTTTTATTGTGCAGGAGTTGGGGATGGTAGCAGCCACGAAAGGATTGAATGTCTTGTACTTCTCCTTGGAGATGGGGGAGCGGTTGCTGGGTATGAGGTTTTATCGTAGGCTTACGGGCAGGGTGAAACCTACTTTCCAGAAAGGAGAGACGTTACTTTATCCGATTTTTGATTGTCAGGGGAATCAGACAAATAGTTGTTCGTTGGATCGAAGAAGAAATACCATAAAGCTGAAGGGGACTCCCACAAATATCTCCAGCTTCTACTCGAATGCTCGATATGTCCCGTGCACTGCTTGTAGGGAGGAAGTTAGAGGGGACTTCGATCCGGGGTTATGGTGGTATGAGAAAAAAGTCCAGAAGGTGGATAAGGTTTCCATTCAACAGTTTTTACGTGGATCTGAAATTCATTACGGAGGATTGAAGGGTCGGTTGCATATCTTGTGCCAAGCCCGGCTTACTTTGACCCAAGTAGAAAATTATATGAATTGTTTGGAGGATGATGGTTTTGTCACTGATGTTCTCATTGTGGATTACCCCGCGATTATGGCATCCGAGTTCAAATCAGATGATCGTCGGGAACGTCTGGACGATATCTGGCAGCGCATGAAAGTTTTGAGCGGAGTAAAACATTGCGTGGTTTTGGCGCCCACTCAGTCGAATAGGAGGGGTGCGACGAGAAGGAGCCTTGCCCAGATTGATGTAGCGGACAATTGGGGGATTCCGCAGCACGTTGATGACTTGATTACGATAAACCAGTTGGAAGGGGAGAAGCGCTCTCTGGTGGCCCGTATGGGGATGGTGAAGAAACGAGAGGATGAGTTCGATACGGGTCGGGAATGTTTGGTCTTACAGCAGTTGGATGTGTGCAGTATGATTTTGGATTCTGAGTGGTTGAACTTCTCTTCTACGTGGGCCAAGAGGATTAGGGGTCGGGAAGAGGAAGTTGAGTAGGGGATTGGGAGAAAAGGGGCTATAATAAGTATAGGAGGAGATATGCAGAAAGCCTGGTGCTTGATAACTCTGTTTGTTGTGCTGTTTTTTGTTGGCTCGCTTTTTCGATTGTGGTAGAGAGGAGAAGGTATGATTCGGTGGGTCTGCTGCGCGTGTGGCAGAATTCTATTGGAAGAGAACGATAGTAGGGACGAACGTACCATCAAAGGCGGATCGGAAAGATGCGATATGTGTATGGTGGAGGTGAAACGTGAATCTCTGGATGGATGATTTTTGGGTTTCCTCCAATGGTATGACAGTATGCGTAACAGTGTCCAGAAAGTCTGGGTTGATACAAGAGGCCCCACCAATTGTCAGGAAGTTTGTGGGGCAACCCTTGGTGAATTTGTCTCGTTGGATGCAGAGGCAAGGCGGATTCCAGATTGAGTCGTTGAGAGGAGCCTGTTGCGATGAGTGAGAAGGTCAGAGTGGTTGGCATATTCAATTCTATTGATGGTGAGGTAAATCGCTGGGGTCAAGGTACGCCCACTACATTTATCCGTTTTGCCGGATGCATCCCTCCATATTGCATTCTATGTGATACTCCTTGGAGTCAACGAATGGATGCCCCTTTGGTTAAGGAAATGACGGTGGAGGAAATTGTACAAGAGGTTCAGCGAATAGGATGCCCGAAGGTAACAATAACCGGGGGAGAGCCCTTACTTCAGATGGATGGGTTCGTGGAGCTAATCAAACGATTGGGGGGTTTAATATTTAGTGTTTCCGTTGAAACCAGCGGGCTTGTTGATCTGCCCCGTGTTGGTTGGGGTCTTAAAGAGGTTGGGTCATGGGTAGTTGACTGGAAAATGGCGTCCTCGGGAAGGCCGACAGAACAGCTGAGACAGATTGATAGGTATGAAGGGCTGAGGAAGTTTGACTGGGTCAAATTTATAGTAGGTTCCGAAAGTGAGTGTGGAGAGGCAATGTTCTGGGCTGAGAAACTAATGGAGAGATGTCAAGCTCGCTTTGCTCTGAGTCCGGTCATGGGAATTCCTGGGTGGGGTCCGGCGGAGGTAGTTAGGTGGGTCCAGAATAATCGAGCATGGCATTTTGCTCTGTTTCCTTCAGATCCACAAATATATATGGCCAGCGGCCAGAGTAGGGCAGGAGTACTAAATAGTTGATTCTAAGGGGATTGTAAAAAGGTTTGTAATTTTTGCAACTTTTCTTAGGGGAGTTGAAGAAAAAGGGTTATAATAGAATTAGAGTTGGTAGTAAGAATTCCTAAACCAAAACGTATTTGTCAAGGAGGAAGAAAGATGGATCGGAAGCAAGTATTGGCTGCAATCAAGATAGTGAATGAGCTGCTGCCCAAGGACAAGAAGATTTCCTTTTTCCTGAAGCAGGACGCGTTGGAGGCCACGTTCCTGAAGTCCATCGAGGATCTGGACGAGGGCGTGCTGAAGTCCATCGAGAAGAGGGTGCCGGTGGATTACAAGCTGTTGGTCACAGTGCAGAATGCCCTGGTGGACGAGGAGGAGGCTCGTCATCAGGACAAGTTGTCTCAGTCGAAGGAGAGTGAGGTTACTACCAAGCCTGCGAAGGAGCCCAAGGCCAAGAAGGAGCCCAAGGCCAAGGAGCCCAAGGCCAAGAAGGAGCCTGATGGTCTGCCCTACAGAGAGGGTAGTGGGGCTAGGAGGATCTACGAGGCTCTGTACGTGTCCGGCAAGTCTGGTCTTTCTGCTGCTGGTTTGGTGGGCAATATCGATATTGTATCTTCCAATCCGGAGGGAAGGGCAAAGCATATTCTTGGCGAACTGGTTCGGGATGGTTTCGCTTCCAAGAAGGAAGGAAGGTACTTTATCTCCGCTGATGCCAAGTAGCTAATTGGCATTATATCTGTTTGATGGCGAGGGAAAATGGCAACCGAATGTGTCTGCTGCTTCGGTTGCCATTTGTCTCTTCATTTGATCTATCTGGAAGGAGAAGTAGGTGAAACTTGTCATATTGGGAGCGGGACTTTCAGGACATATGGCGTATGGTTTTTTTCGTGGTTTATCTCCTGTGGTGTTTGATAGAAAGGAAGAGAGTAGATCCTTCTTGTCGGAACATAAGGCTGTGATGAGATTTAAGGAGCCATATGCAGGCATGTTGCTTGGAGTACAGATAGAGCAGGTTACTGTTCATAAGCAAGTGATGATGGATGGTAACCTGACGGATGAATGTAGTATAAGAGCTAATAACCTTTATTCCAGGAAGGTGTCTGATGGCTTGTCTGCAAGATCGCTTGGAGAGCTTGGGCGGGTAAAGCGGTATGTTATCTGCTCGGAGGAGATGCCAAACAATAGGTTCAACTATGGATTTAGTCTTATTGCGGTGACAAAAGGCAAGCTGTATTTTTCTACAGCTAATTCGGAGAATCCTGACTGTGTAGTTGAATATGATATGTGCATAAGTACTATCCCCATCATTTACCTTGCGAAGCTTGTTAAACCTATGGTGTTTAAGGACAACTCAGAATCCGAGTTTGGGTATGTACCTATCTATACTGTGTCGGGAGAGTTGGGTTTTAGTTCCAGCCTTCATCAAACTATCTATTATCCTGATAGAGACCATTCCGCTTACAGAGCTACCCTGGAAGGCAAACACATTATCATAGAATCTTTGTCAGAACTGGGATCTGACGAATTGGAATCTATTTTGGGAAATTTTGGTCTGTTCTTGCCTGATGTAGAAAATTTGAAAAGACATAGACAGGAGTTGGGCAAGCTCTATTCCACCAGGGACGATGATAGAAAAAACATGATTATGTGTTTGACGAGAGAATTTGATATCTATTCTATTGGCAGGTATGCAATCTGGAAGCAGGTCAGATCAGATGATTTGGTGCTTGATTTGAGGCATGTTTCTAAACTCATGAGACTTACTGCTATAGGGAGAGAATATGCAAGTTACCTTGGTTAATTATACAGACAGGGCCCGGGAAATTCTGATTCTTGCCAAAAGGACCAGACAGCTTAGGAACGCTATGGCTTGGCAGGATGTGATTAGCCTAAGCGAAGAAGAAAAGATAAAGGAACTGTCGTATGTGTTTAGCACTGTTGGCTCGTCTTGGGAGTTCGTCAATTATACCTTACTCCTGACAGGAGTTACCAGAGCCTTTACACATCAGCTTGTTAGGCATCGTACAGGTATTAGTTATGCTCAGCAAGCTCAAAGGGTTGCTTCTATGGATGGCTTTGAGTATTTGGCTACAGGAGGCTGCAGGGATAGCGAATCTTATCGCTCTTGCATGGATAATATTCAGATTTACTACCAGAAGCTTCTGGAGGAGGGAATAAGCGTACAGGATGCCAGGGGAGTGTTGCCAACAAATATATTGACCAACATATTATTCTGTGCTAATTTGCGTACCATAATCCATATTCTTGGAGTTAGGCTGTGTTTGAGGGCACAAGGTGAATTTCAAGTGGTGGCAAAGGCTATTAGGGATAAAATATTGGAAGTTCACCCATGGTTGGATAATATGTTATTGCCATATTGCTTGGTGTATGCATCTTGCCAATGGGAGAATTTCCCGGATTGTCCTCTGATAACTTCGGTTCCTTCTCTTGATAGGAGGAGAAATAAATGGCCTTATGAGCAGGCTAGGAAGACCTGGGAAGAAGTCTCTGGAACTGATTTTCAACCTTTGGTAAAATAATGAGCCATTTTGTGTCTGCCAGCGAATCTTTCTTGTCTATCACCAGCAGACTTCTCAAGTCAAGGGTTTACGGAGAGTCCGTCAACTATAATGTGGACTGTGTACCTACCGAGTCTGCTTTGTGGAACGATGATCAGGATCGTAAACTTATTCAAGCATTTGATAAGGTCTGGTATGATCGCACAGCTTTTAAGTATGGGGTGGAAGTGCCATGGAGTGATTGGTTATTGGAATCTGGGTTCCCAGTATCTCTATATTCTGATTTGGGGGAGGATCTATGGGCCTTGGTGGATAAATTGGGGAGATCTAAATACCATATGGGCAAGTATGGTAAGGATTCTGACCACAGTTTCTTTTCTTCTCTGTGCAGGCCTCTTGCAAGTGGCAAGAGTTTTATGCAATATTTCCTGGATAGATTTTGTAACAGAAGATTTAGATCTCATCCCAATTTCTATTTCGATTTGGTGCCTGCAGAATGGATTTGGGAAGAACTAATTAGGAATCCTAAGCAGATAAAGACGGCCCGTGCAGCTAAGTTCTGTTGTACTAATATATTTTTTCGCTGGATTCCAGAAGAAGAAAGATTATTGGTTGGCTGGATCATGAAGCATGTTATGTGGTCTCATTTTCTTCAGGATGTATATTCTCCTCGCAATATGGCTTTTGCTATAGCTAAAGATCTTGGAATCGATAGAATTGCGGTTAGTGTTTATGTGGTTTCTGCAGCTATGGATTCTGCAAAGAGAGCCAAGGAGATAACTGGTCTTATTGGGGGGCAAGTAGTAAGTTAGGCTCTGTCTTGTAATAACCCCGCTTATGGGGAGATAACCTATGGTTCTGTGGTTAATTTAAGGAGGTAGTGTTGGATGTCTAGGGTGATTGATATATTAGGAGGGGATATATCTGTTTTCAAGGATAGGAATGAGTTGTACGGTTCTGGTTATAAAAAGCATGGTGATGTTATGCGATCCCTGTTTCCTGCAGGTTTGACTCTTAAAACTTCGGAGGATTTTGGTAGGTTTGCTCTTTTGGATCTCGTGGTGGTTAAGCTTGTCAGGTATTCTGCAAGGTTTCTATTTCCTGGAGATGGTATCGATTCTCTCAGGGATCTTAGAACGTATGCATGTATGCTGCAGGAAATGGATGAGGAGTCCAAAGATGAATCCATGTAATGTTCTCATTACAGGAGGAGAGCAGGGATTGGGCCTTGCAATATATGATAGGCTTGCTGATGCAGGGCATTGCATGCATAATATACCTGGTAGAGAAATACGCCAGGCAATAGAAGATGATGTTCTGTATGAGTTTTTGAAGGGCTTTGTAGATGATGTTCTATTTAACAAATACGATCTTAATCCCGTCACGTCTGGAATTAGGATATCCGCTATTATAAATAATTATGGTATTAACCATCTATCCTGGATAGGTGATACTCCAAAGGAAGATGAACAGATCATATTGGCGAACCTGATGGTTCCCTATTGGGTCGTTAATTTTGTACGCGAGCATGGCTGTGTGTGCAGAGTTGTAAATGTGGCATCTCAGGTGTATAGGGTGGCACAAAGATGCACATCTCTTTATTGTGCATCTAAGGCCGGTCTGGTGCAGATGACTAAGGTGATGGCCAGAGAATTGGCTCCTTTTGGCTGGGTGATTAATGCAGTTGCTCCTGGTAAGATAGAAGGGACCAGGATGACTGAGCTTACTGATAGTCAGGTGCTTGAGATTAGAGGATGGAAGGAAGAGGACGCTATTAGGTATGCATTGAAGAATATACCTATGGGCAGGTTTACTGATATAGCAGAGATAGCGGATCTTGTGGTTAAGGTGTTGGACTTGCCGGATTATGTTAATGGGACTGTTATCGATTCTTCTGGAGGTCAATGATGGGATGTTCTGTTCATACGGTCTGTGTTGATTTTGATGCAGTGATTGCCAAATATGACATCTGGAGAGGTAAGGGGGTCTTTGGGGAGCCAGTTGATGGTGCTATTGCTGGCCTGCAGAGACTAAAGAATAGTGGCTGGAAAATTATTGTGTTCACGACGAGATCTGAAACAGATCAGGTTAAGGAATATCTGGTGTCTAAGGGTATTCCATTTGATGCTATAAATTTCAATGAGGAGAACATAGACCAGGGATGTAGTCTGTGCAAGCCCTTGGCAGATGTATATCTTGATGATAGGGCTGTTGTGTTTGAAGGGGATTGGGGCATTGCTGTTGATAGGGTACAGTCTTTTGTTCCTTGGTTTAGGAAGTTATAGGAGAAGACGATGCCAGAGGACTATTATTGCAATATGCACGTTCATGATGAATATAGCATACTTGATGGTTTGGGGTCTGGTGCTAAATATGCGGTTCGTGCTAAGGAGTTGGAGCAGAGGTATATTGCCATAACTAACCATGGCAATATAGATGGTGTAATCAAGTTCCAGCAGGCCTGTGAGGAAGCTGGTGTTAAGTCCATTATAGGATGTGAGGGATATATCGTTCTTGATGCCAAAGATAAGCAGAAGGGGGAAAAGCGTTCCCACATAGTTCTGTTTGTCAAGAATGAGAAGGGATGGGTGAATATCAAGAAGATTCTGACCTATGCCAATATAGAAGGTTTCTATTACAAACCTCGTTTTGATCCGGAGTTTCTTCTTGCCCATTGCGATGGATTGGCCATTTCTACAGCTTGCTCATCTTCTTTTCTTTTCCAAGATTGGGGAGAGGACCTGCTGACTGAGCTTTCTGATAGGACAGAGGTGTTTCTTGAGATAATTCCTCTGGTTGGGTTTGAGCCTCAAAAAGCTGTGAATGAGTATAAGGTTCTTCTCCATAGAAAGTATGGACTCCCTTTGTTGGCTACGAATGATTGCCATTATGTTTTGCAGGGAGAAGATGATATACACGAGGCTCTTCTATGTATAGGTGGAAAATATAAGCTGTCAGATACTAATCGTCGTAGATTTGAAGCTAAGAATCTATACTTAAAATCTGGTAGGGAGATGTTAACTGCTTTGCGTCAGCAGGGTGTAGTGGACAGCAAGCTTTCTGAGCAGGCTGTGTATAATTCTATTTCTTTGGCAGAGCTTTGTTCCAATTTTAGGATAGAAAAGATCTCTGTTTATCTTCCTAATGTTCCAGGAATACCCTCTGGGGAAGAGGATAATTTTATCAGAAAATTGTGTGCTGAAAAATTAAAGCTATATTTTGGAGAGAGGGATAATTTTTCAGATTATCAGTCTCGCTATGAGGAGGAGATAAACTCTATTTCTGGACAAGGATTTATCAGATATTTTCTAATAGTATGGGAACTGATTAGCTGGTGTAGGAACAATGATATAATGGTGGGGCCGGGTAGGGGAAGCTCTGGTGGAAGTTTGGTATCATATCTGCTTGGCATAACACAGGTAGATCCAATTAAGTTTGGTCTTCTGTTCTCTCGTTTTATTTCCCCGGCTCGTATAGATATACCAGATATAGATATGGATTTTGAGGACATACATCGCCCACGAATTAGAAAGCATTTGGAGGATCTGTATGGACAAGAATGTGTAGCTGGCATATCTACATTTTCTAAACTGAAGGGCCGCTCGGCTATAAGGGATGTGGCAAGGGTTTATGATGTTCCTATGATCGATTCAGATAAGGCTGCTAAGGCGGTTGTAGTACGGTGTTTGGATGGGGACAGCATGGTGTACACAGTCGAAGGACCAAAGGCTATTAGGGATTTGGCGGGATCTTCTGGTTTTAGAGTATCTTGTCATGGACATGGTAGTAGGAGAGAAACAAGGGAGGTTGAGCAAGTTTTCGTGAATCCAGATATGGACATGTTTGAGATGACTCTGGAATCTGGTAAGAAAATTATTTGTTCAGCAGAGCATAAATTCTGGTCCAAATATTCTCATATTTATAATGGGAAAATATATAGCAATGTAGGGTGGCGTAAGCTGAGAGATTTGAAGCCCACAGACAAGATACTTACGTATGAGCATTGCGAAGTTTATTCCCATTGTAAGCAATGTGGTAAGATAATATATAGAAAGAGGAATAGAGATCGAAGTTTCTGTAGTTTGTCTTGTCTTGCTATATATAAGAATTTGCACGATAATCCGTTGAGAAATTCGGTTAATCTGGAGAAGATGAAGAGATCCAAGAAGGGTAAGGGATGTCGGTGGCATATAGATCCAGTTAAGATGGCCTCGTTCAAGGAGAAACAGAGAGCCAGAGCTAAAAATAGATTTTGAATATGATGGTCAGCTGCACAAGCATTTGTGCGCGAAAGATGCAGCTAGGGATAAATATCTTATTAGTATAGGATGGTCTGTTGTTAGGTTCTCTCACAGAGAGTTTAGCGACAGAGGTATTGTACTCAATAGAATTAAGGAGACTATCAATGCAGTTCGAACGAATTAGGTCTATTTCTTCTGTAGGAAAGAGAAAGTCTTATGATTTGTCTATCAAAGGCAGATGGAAGGGATATTTGGCGAATGGTATACAAACCCATAATTCTGGAGGAGATTTTCGCAGTTCATTTTCAGCCCAGGATGCTATGGATGTTTTTGAAGACGCTAAGGAATTTAGAAGGAAATACCCAGAAGCAGCGGAGGCTTGTGTTAAACTTGAGGGACAGGTTAGAGGTTCTGGGCAGCATGCGGCCGGAATAGTTGTTTCTAAAGACAGTCTATATGATGGACTTAATGCTGCTCTTGTAACCAGATCTAAAGAGGAGGTGCTTGTTAATTGGGACAAGGAGGATGCAGAGTATATGGGGCTTATGAAGCTGGATGTTCTTGGTCTCAATGCTCTGACTATATTGCACGAGACGTCCAAGCTTGTGGAAAAGTCTTCGGGAATTCCTATAGATTTTATTTCTCTTCCACTGGATGATGGGGCTGTGTTTGCAGAGTTTAGTAATGGAAATAACATAGGGTGTTTCCAGTTTTCCTCTCTTGGCTTGCGTAAGCTGTGCCAGGAAATGGGAATAGAAAATTTCGATTTGCTTGTGGCTGCAAATGCTCTGCATAGACCAGGAACGCTCAGATCGGGGGCAACGACAGAGTTCATTCTCAGGAAGAAGGGCGAAAAGCAGGTTGTGTATAAACACCCTTTCATTGAGGAAATAACTAAGAGCACATTTGGCATCATACTCTATCAGGAACAGGTTATGAGGTTTATGTATGAATTGGGCGGATTGGGTTGGAGAACTGCAGATACTGTCCGCAAAGTTATAAGCAAGTCCAAGGGTGTCGAGCAGTTCCTCAAATTCAGGGAGATGTTCGTTGAGGGGTGCAAGGAGAGGAAAACTCTTGATGAGAAGACAGCAGGAGAAATGTGGGACGAGTTGGCCTCTTTTGGTAGTTATTCGTTCAATTTGTCACACAGCGTGGAATATTCTCTGATCTCGATGTGGGATATGTGGTGTGTTGCTGGAAGGACAATGATATGGGATTGCGATAGAAATGCATATATTACGGTAGCTAAGGCATATAGGGAAGGAATAGTTAATACTATATCTATGTTTCCAGACGGCTCTACGAGACCTAATCGTGTATTGAGAATAATTAAGACAGGGGACAAGTTCAAGGGTAAGAAGCCTGTGTATGCTGTGAGGCTGAAGTCTGCCAAGAGGCTGTATTGTACCATGGAACATAAAATACTTACTCCTGATGGATATAAGAAACTGTCAGATTTGCGGGTTGGTGATTTTGTGGCAGCAGAGAAAAGAGTAACACCACATAACTCATCATGGTCCTTGAAAGTGAGAGCTTCTCTGAAATCTTTTTGGAGGAGTAAGGGGACAAAATATAGAAAAGATAGAACCAAGCCTTGTAGAAATGTTAGTGGCATACTTGCAGGAGATCACGAGCATAGAAGTAATATGGCGAAAGATAGGTGGAAAAATGCAAGTGAAGAAAAACGAGCAAGGATGTTTAATAATTGGATTCTGACTGCAAGTAGGTCAAAAAATGGTTATTATAGCAATAGATTTGTTGGCAGAGCTTCAGATGGGCATAGGGTGTTTTCCAAAGGAGAATTGCTGGTTGATGAATGGCTTACTTCTCACGGATTAAAGCATGACAAGGAGATATTGATAGGAAGAAAGTTTGCTGATTTCTTGGTTGGTGGTGTGTATATTGAGTATGATGGGGTTGGAAGAGAAGACATTTACTTTGAGGAAAAGTTTGGTGACGAACCTTTGCTGGTTTTGAAGCCTGGAGACGATTTGGATGATAATTTATCTTTCTTGCTTGAGGCAAAAGAGGCTGTGTGCGGAAGGCAAATCATATATGAGCAGATAGTTAGCATAGACTATTGGAAGGATTGTCCTGTTTACGATCTGGTTATGGATGAGCCAGCGCATAATTTCTTGGCAAATGGTGTGGTTGTCCATAATTGTAAGATTCATCACCCACTTGAATTTATGGCAGCAAGCCTTTCTTGGGGATCTGATAATAAAAAGTCGGATTTGGTTGAAGAGGCTTTCCGTATGGGAATTGATGTCTGTAGGCCAACTGCTGGCATATCAAAATCCAAGGAATGGGCTGTGCACGATGGTAAACTCTATGTCCCATATATAGAGATAAGGGGATTAGGGGACAAAACTGTCGAAGCTGTAGAGGGTTATATTGATGGTATTATGGCAGAGCGTGGAGGTTCTGGTAACGGGTTTTTTGAGAAGAAAGCGTCTGCCAGGATGAAAGGCAAGGTAGCAAATATATTGGCAGATGTAGGGGTTATGGAGCCTATAGATGCTGAAGTGTCCAGCGAGGAGCTTAGAAGGATATCTGAAAAGTATTTTGACTTTTCTCTTGATAAAGATCCTATGCGAAAGTTTAGATACATGCTGGATAAGCTTGGCAATGGCTTGAAATTTTCTAAGCTGGTAGAGCTTTCTGGATATGAGGTATTCAAGGATCTTAGGTATTACTTTGGCAGAATGACAGAGATTAAGTTTGGCTACAGAGGAAAACTTGATACTCTTGCCAAAAGGTTGGGGGCTTCTGGCACATCTGATGCGCTTGGTGGTGTGTATGGAAACATAGCAGATGATACTGGATTTTCTATGATTGTGTTCTCTCCTGATTTGTATGCATCAAAAAAGTCGGAAATAGAGCATTGTAGTGGTAAGTGGATGATAATCAAAGCTGACAGACCAACAAGAGCAACCAATATATTTTGCAAAGAGGTATGGATGGAGGAGGATTTGCTTTCTGGAAATATTGCGGGTTTGGGGTTGTGTTTGGCAGAGAGAAGATTTGTAAGAGATGCTGGGGATCAATTCTCTCTTGTGGCTTGTGATATGTGCGATTTGCGTAGCGAGGCCAGACAGGTGGTTCTGCCAAGTTTTGGCAAGTACAATGTGGCTATATGTGGGGAAGCGCCCGGATCGGAAGAGAACAGAAAAGGAGTCGGGTTTGTCGGAAAGACAGGTGCTATGCTTTGGGAAAAGTTAGCAAAGAGGGGACATAAAAGAGAATTGTTTCATGTGACTAACGTTGTCAAGTGTTTTGTGGATCCTAATGTTGAGATTTATACATCTAAGGGGCCCAAAAAAATTTGCGATATCCTGGTGGGAGATATTGTGCTATCTCATAAAGGTAAATTTAGTAAGGTAATTTGGGTTCGTCCCCATGAGAAAATGCTTAGAGGAGAGAAACTTGTGAAGATTAAGTATCGTATTTCTTTTAACAGCAAATGCACCAAGTCTGTCGTGGTTACTCCAGAGCATCCTTTTCTGGTTGGAGGCAAGTGGGTTGCCGCGAGAAATATAAAGCCTGGAGATGGGCTGAGGGTCTTGGCTAAAGGATGCTTGAACTGTGGGAATAATATACCTTCTTGCTCTCGTATTGATTTTTGCGATCGTTCTTGCTCGGCGGCATATAGTAATAAAAATAGGAGTTGGTCTCAGGAGTCCTTGGACAAAAAGTCAAAATCTATGAAAGAGCTTTATAGAAGTGGTGTGCTGGATAGAAGCAGTATTGCAAGGAGAGCTAACGATAAAACGAGAGAAGAGGTGTCTAAGGGGACATTTCATTTGCAGAAGGGGAATAGGACATTTACCCATCCTTGGAAGGGACTTGATAAATATAGCGATGAAAGGATTAAGGAGGCAACTGAAAAATCTTATAGAACTAACAAAAAACCTGGTCTATTTAGCAGGCTACCTGAAATTGGTAGGAGAGCTCTTGATGGATATTATAGTAATCATGATCGTATCATTCGCCCAAAGAATAAAGGTACCAAGATAGAATCAATCATGGCATGGGCATTGAGGAAGTGTGGTTTTAGCGATTTCAAACAGAACAAGTACATACAAGGTTATTATCCTGATATTCTATTTGAAGATGATAGGGTTATTGTGGAATGTGATGGGGTGTTCTGGCATAGTAGGGAGAACAGCAAAAAGGGAGACCAGCGTAGAGATTCTATTTTATCTGGTCTCGGATTCACAGTGCTGCATTTTACAGATGAGGAGATAAAGAAAGATGTTTTCGCTTGCGTTGGGGAGGTTTCTCGTGTATTGAGGAATCACAGGCGCGAGTATAGTTTTGTTGATGTCGAGGTGGTAAGTGTGAAAGAAGTTACTAACTATGTCACTAAGAGGCTGTACAATTTTGGGGTGGAGGGAGATGAATCTTATATTGCCAATTCTGTAGTCTCCCATAACTGTTTTCCGGCTTCTACAAAGACTCCTGCTAAGAAGCATATACACATGTGTGGCAAGTGGCTTAGAGAAGAGTTGCTCAGGCTTGATCCTTTAATTATTTTGGCGTTTGGTAATACTTGCGTTAAGTTTTTCAAGGATCTTGATTCTGGAATCAGTAGCTTGAATGCTACTGTTGAATGGAATGAGGAATATAAATGCTGGATATGCTGGAGCATGCATCCGGCATCTGTTTTATACCATAGAGAAAATGAGCCTATGCTTGATGATGCTTTGGATGTGTTCTGTGATAGGTTAAGAAATCTGGCAGGACTGTAGTCAACTACCCCGACCACAAGGGTCGGGGTTTTCTCTCGCAGGATCATAAAAGGGGAATTCGGGAAACGGAGCTATAATAAAAATAGGGAGGGATTTATGGAAAGAGATTTTGTTAAGGAATTGAAGATCGATAAGATGTCTTTGGATGAGGAATGGGAAGAGCAGTCCATTAAGTTTCTGAAGGCTGCCATGAAGGCGATTGATGCGCAGAGCAATCGGGACTTAGCTATGGTTCGTCTGGACACCGTCAGGGCTGAGGTGGAGGATACCATTCGGAAAGATCCGAACGGCCATGGAATTGATAAAATTACGGAGTCGGCGGTCAAGGGCCAGGTGGTTCTGAGTGAAGAAGTGCAGAAGGCCGAGCGTGACTATCTGGACATGGTTACTGATGCGAAGGTCTTGGACGCGATGGTTAAGGCCCTGGATCAGAGGAAGCGGTCCTTGGAGAATTTGACCCAGTTATTCCTGGCCGGGTATTATGCTAAGCCGTATGTGCCGGAAAAGGCCAGGGAGTTATCTTTGGAAGCTCGGCACGAGGAACAGGTTAAGGGATTGGAGAGGAGTCCTCGGTTGAAGAGGAAGTTGTGATGGTAAAGCATGGCGGCGGTGGGCATAAGATAAGACCCATCATCGAGCGCTCCCATAAATCCCAGGCTGAAGTTTCCCCGCCTCGGGGACTTCGAGGAGCGGGAGATGGCCGAAAGCGGTGGAGGAAGAGTAACTCCCGTGAAGCCGCGAGTAAGCCCGCCATGCTAATTTGAAAGGAGGGGAATATGAAAAGAAAAGGAACGGTTCTTCTGGTTGTATGCTGCATGGTTTTGGTGGCTTCCTTTGGTGCTGTTACAGGTTATGCCGATGATCAGATCTCGTTACAGTTGCTTCGACCAACGCATTCTGCCGAGCCGAGACCGACGCAAGTACCTGAGCCCGTCACAATCTCTCTTCTCGCAGTTGGTTTGGTATCAATAGGGCTGGGCTGGAAGCGACGGGGAAGGTAAGGGGAATGGCAATGCCGAACGAAGTGGTATGGTTTGGAACTATTTTAATTCGATTGCTGGAAGTCCTGGCAGGCATTGTGGCTGCTCTGCTCTTGGGCTACGTGTTTGTCCGAATAGCTTCGTTCGGGGCGGCTCGCTCATGGTTCCATGTGAGGGAAGAATTTTACAGAAAGGAGAAACCAAAAGAGGACGAGAATGATAGGACCAGCAAAGAGAGTGTTGAAGTGGGAACAAATCTAAAAGGAAAAGAAGGGAGAAAAAATGAAGTATGATCGTAAAAGTATGGCAGAGGAGTTGATGAACCGAGGTCGGGAGTCCTACGCTACTAAGGATCGAGGAGGTAGCCGGGCATCTTCCGTTCTGAAGCCGGAACTGGGAATTCTCACCTGGTGGGCGGGAGAGGGCTTGCACTTGCTGGACATCATTCCGTACATGACCAACGTAGCAGGGAAGGATGACAAGGACAAGCGGGGGTTACATCCAGACCCGAAGGTCAAGCCCGGGAAGCCAGATTATCGGTGGGAGGGATATCTGCATAGGTTCATTGGTCCAGCGGATCAAGATTTCGTTTGTCCCTTGACTACGTATCATGTAGGACATCGGTTGTATGGGGATTGTCCAATTTGTGAGAAGCGCCAGCAGATGATTGAGGAGGGCAATCCTCCGGGTATTACGGCAGAGGAGTATTACCAGAAGGTGATATCCCCACTGCGTCCCACTCGATACTGTCTTTACAATATTATCTGCTACGACAAGGGTGAGCAGGACAAGGGCATTCAGGTGTGGCCGGTATCCCATTACCAGTTTGAAAAAGAGATCCAAGCTATATCCCACAAGGCGCGAGGTGGGGGAGAAGTGCATTTCGCTCTACCAGAGAAGGAGTTGGGAAAGACCATTCAGTTTACGCGGACAGGGACGGGCAAAACCAATACCAGCTATTCTGGTTATGCGTTTGAGGATCGGGATTACGATATTGACGATGGCACCTTGGACTCTGTTTATTGCCTGGATGAGATTGTTTATGTCCCTTCCTATGCTGAGATTCACGATGCCTTTTTCGCCAGTGCAAAGTCCGAGGGTCTGGGCAGGGGAAGGGATTCTGAGGTACTGAATGCGGAGGAGCCTGAGGAGCGGTCTTCCAGGTTAAGGAGAGAGGATACTCCCGAGAGGGAACAGCCGAAGGAAGACCTGGGGCGTCTACCACAGAGGGGTCGTAGGGCAGAGTCTGCACAAGAGGCGAGTAAGGTTGAAGGAGATTGTCCGCGAGGTCACGAGTTTGGGGTCGATATTGACCAGTTCCCTGAGGATTGTAAAGACTGTGTGACAGAAAAGTATGATGCCTGTGGTGAGAAGGCTGATGAGATTGAGACAGAACGTAGAAAGGCACAATCTTCCCGTCGGCCTATCAGACCAGCCCCAAGGTCCGAGCCTGAGAAAGAGACGGGAGACCGGACTGGAGGACGTAGGAAGCTGTAGATGAGCTATCGTCATGGCGGCGACGTCACGCGGACGAATTGATTGTCAAACCCAAGACGGTCGGCTAATCCGGTCCGCCATGAACATTGGATTGTCAATGCGGAGAGTGGTCGAGTTAAAGGCAGCGGTAGGGGAGGATTACCGTGTTCACAAAAGCGCGAACCCCCGAACGTGGTGAACATTTACAGGAAAAACCCTGTCTCTCCGCACAAAACTCATGGCGGCGGCGAAAGCCGGAGGGGGAATAACCGCCGGGGGATCAAGATCAATTGCCACCGCTCGGCCCGCCATGTACTTTATACAGAACAAATCAAGGGAGATCGGTCTTGCGATACATAGAGTCACCAACCGTTTATGAACCGGATCTGACGACGCTCGTTCCAGAGAGCGAGTTGTATAACAAGCTATTTCTTGCTGGCGGGATTACCGGATGCCCGGACTGGCAAGCTGATGTGGTGAAGTTGCTTGAGAATACCGATGTAATCCTTTTCAACCCGAGGCGCAAGGACTTTCCTATTCATGATCCTTTGGCAGCAGAGGCACAGATCAAGTGGGAGCACGATCATCTTAGGAAGGCCAACGCCATCTTGTTTTGGTTTCCCAAGGAGACCCTTTGTCCTATCGTGCTCTACGAGTTGGGTGCATGGTCAATGACTGCGAAACCAATATTCGTTGGTATGCATCCATATTACCAGCGCAGGCATGATGTGGAGATTCAGACCAAACTGGTGAGGCGTGGCAATAAGGTGGACATCATGTATTCCATCGATGATCTGGTGGATCAGGTAATTCATCGTTGGAAACTGTAATGTTATTTGTTTTGGAAGAAAGCAGATCATGGCGGCAGCGAAAGCT
>Ga0315273_10002428_pt1 | contig 21993 bp, 23 predicted proteins | sample YL17G02_0_MG_FD_205753 | JGI IMG/M metagenome (GOLD analysis project Ga0315273, IMG submission 205753) | Sediment microbial communities from Yellowstone Lake, YNP, Wyoming, USA - YL17G02_0 | ecosystem: Environmental > Aquatic > Freshwater > Lake > Sediment | place: USA: Wyoming | collected... | reverse complement strand
AGCAGCATGGCACCTTTGGACACGCCGGTCGTGCCGCCAGTGTATTGCAAGATTGACAGATCCTGGTGCGAAAGAATGGGCGCGTCGTACGGTTTTTTGGCGCCGATGGCAAGTGCTTGGTGAAAGGATACGGCCCTTAGCTGATGCCTGGGAATCATACCCTTAGCTCTCAACACGCCTTTCATTAAAAGGGCCTTCCAAGCTGGAAGTTGATCCCCGATCGACGTGACGACGATGTGCTCAATCTGCGTATCTTGGACCACCTCTTCGAGGTTGTTCATGAAGAGATCGATCATGATGATGGCTTTGGCGCCGCTGTCGTTGAATTGATGCCGCATTTCGCGGGGAGTGTACAATGGATTGGTGTTGACGCAGACGACGCCGATCTTTTGCGCGGCGAAAAAGGCGATGGGCAGTTGCATGATGTTGGGCAGCATGAGGGCGAGGCGGTCGCCCTTTTTCAGCCCGACCGAATGTTGCAGGTATGAGGCGAACTGACTCGCTAAGCGGTCGAATTGGCGATAGCTGAGGTCGGCACCCATGCAGGTCAGAGCGATAGATTCGGGGTAGCGTTGGCAGGCTTGCTCGAGGGCGTCAGCGACACAGGTCCACTGCGAAAGATCGATTTCGCTGCTTTGGCCCTCGGGATAGTACTTGTCCCAAACATGGCGCATCACCAACTCCTTTAACACCTAATCCAATGGGAAACCCTGTCTGAGCACGCTATGTTGGGCTGGTAAGAACCGAGGTTCGTCGTCAAGTCAGGGGGCCCACGTGCAGACACCAGAATCAGTCACGGATTTACTTCGGCAGATCCAGGCAAAGCTTCAGCTCAAGGGTGAAACTATTGCGACTGCGGAGTCCTGCACCGGTGGCTTACTCGCCTATTTATTGACGGAACTTGCCGGTAGTTCAGCTATCTACCAAGGTGGTGTGAGTTCCTATGCAAATGCTGTCAAGGTCTCCTTGCTCGGAGTCGCCATGGACGATATCGACCGTTTTGGTGCCGTCAGCGCACCGGTGGCACGGGCTATGGCAGAGGGTGTAAAGCTACGAACTGGTAGCACCTACGCGCTGGCTTTGACCGGAATTGCTGGACCGGGCGGCGGAACTAAGGCTAAGCCGGTCGGCACGGTCTTTTGTGGCCTAGCCACACCGGCCTCGACCCAGGTCTTGCCATTGATGCTACAAGGCGACCGTCAAGCGATCCGCTGGGCCGCGGCGGTGGCGGCACTGAGCTATCTGGATCAGGCTTTGTCCAGTAAAATGGATTGAATGCCGGGCTGTCCTGACCTAAGAACATCACTACATTCGATCGCGGGGGGCACTCACATGCATGACAGGCGTCTCATTCGTACCAGCGGCAAGATCTTCCTCTGTTTGGCCTTGCTCAGCGCGACGCCGTTGTTCGCCAAGTCTCTGACCGTCGACGAGCTGCGGAAGATACAATCAAAAATGAAGGCCTATGACAGTTTGTCGGTAGACTTCGTTCAGACGCGCTACACGGACCTCCGCCACAAGAGCACGCACCGCGAGGGACGCGCCTTATTTGCTAAGCCCAATTTGTTTCGTTGGATGCTTGAGACGCCCAAAAGGGAATACAAGATTTTTGATGGCAAATCGTTTTACGACTATGATCCTGAGGGTAATACCGCAAAGAGATTTGCCACCAATGATCAGCAGTCCCACGAACTCAATCAGATGATTGACCTGATCCTGAATTTCGATTCGCTGCTTAAGCGCTACGATGTGGTCAAGGCCGATGAAGACGGGGACTTGATCAAAGTCCAGTTAAAGCCAAAGGTGGCCGGAGATGTGAGTAGCATTGAACTGCACTTCGCCCAGAAGGAGCAGTTCGTATCATATCTAAAGATGGTGCTGAAAAATAAAAACTCCCTGACTCATGAGTTTAAAAACCCTGCCCATGCCGCCATCCCGGAGGCGACTTTTGCTCTGCCCAAAGGTGTCAAAGCAACTGATAATAATTAATGCTCCCAGGCAAATCGTCTAGAATTCCAGCGCCCTAGGTCCAACGGGCTGGAATGATGCGGTATTTAACCTGTAAAGAATCTACGCACATTTGCCGATAGGTGTGTTGATTGTGGCCAGAGTGTCTGCTGGTCAGAGTCATACCTAGGCAAAACAGTCATTTAGGAGTTACCGATGACTGACAAAGTGCGCTGGAGCGAGTTCGACAAATTGCACGTCATTAGGCGGCTGCGCGAGCTTGTTGGCAAGTGGTGGAAGATTCAGATCAACTTTACCGATACCAAGGGGCTGCTCAGGGGGGTGCCGGACGGCAAGTTCTTCAACCCGCTTAACCCCATCTGCAAGGCGGTGATTAGCGACGCCAAGGGCTTTGAGTCTTGTCGTGGCACAGCGAGGCAGACCGTTGTCGACACCACACGGAGCAACGACGCGCGCTTGTCGCGTTGCCACGCGGGATTCTCAACGTTGACGGTGCCGATCCGGGTCGAAGGCAAATATATGGGCTGCGTCTTTGGCGACGGCTTTCTCGTAGCCGACAGCGCGGAGGAACAAAAAGTACGCATCAAGGCCTACCTAGAACGCTCCTTTACCGGCCGGGCTGCCGAACTCAATGCACACGTCGACTCGCTGCCGGTGTTGTCGGAAAAGGAAATCGCCTACTTGACTGAACTCATTGAGATGGTGGTCGAAGAGATCATCGTCTCACAAAAGCGCGTGTCCGAAGAGAGAGAAAAGGTCGGCGAATTAAGCAAGGAACTTGGGACTCGCTACGGCTTTGACCGCATGATCGGTAAATCCGCGCCGATGCAAGATCTCTATAGACTGCTCGACCGCGTTTGCGACTCCGAGGCCACCGTCTTGATCAATGGCGAAAACGGTACCGGTAAAGAGCTGATCGCCAAAGCCCTGCACTATAATTCCAGGCGCAAAGACAAGAAGTTTGTCGTGGTAAACTGCGGTGCTTTTAACGAAAATCTACTCGAGAGCGAATTGTTTGGTCATATGAAGGGCGCCTTTACCGGGGCCATTCGCGACAAGAAGGGACTATTTGAAGAAGCCGACGGCGGCACGTTGTTTCTTGATGAGATCGGTGAAACCTCGATGTCGATGCAGGTCAAGATGCTGCGCGTCTTGCAAGAAGGGACCTTCACGCCGGTGGGCGCTACCGCGACCAAGCGGGTCAGCGTGCGGATCCTCGCTGCAACCAATCGTGAACTGCAGAAGATGGTCAAAGAGGGGATGTTTCGCGAAGATCTTTATTACCGCCTCAAGGTGATCAATCTGACGGTTCCACCGCTTCGGGAGCGTAAGGAAGATATTCCGCTGCTGACCGACCACTTTCTCACCAAGTTCAACAAGGAGCGCAATCAGGAAAAGACGATCAATCACTCGACACTTGAGCGCTTGATCAATCATGATTGGCCAGGCAATGTGCGCGAGCTGGAAAACGAGATCGAGCGTTGCTGCGTACTGGTTGGAAGTGAGCCAGACATTCTGCCAGACCTATTGAGTCAACATATTCAGGATAACGCTAAAAACAAATATCCTGGATACCGCGTCAGTGGACGCCTTAAAGATGCCCTGGAAGAGCTGGAAAAGCAGATGATCTTTGAAGGGCTGGAACGGACTCGTTGGAACAAATCCAAGCTGGCCAAAGAGTTGGGTATCAGTCGGGCGGGCTTGATCATGAAGGTTGAAAAATACGGGCTGGATAAGCGCACGATTTAGCGTCTAGCATTGGCTCAAGCGGCTGTGGCCGGGCAAGGATGGGGTGAATGTCACTCAGCCTTAAGCTTGGTTTTTAGCACTTTGCTTGCGGGGTTTTTCGCGGGTTCCTTCGCAGCTTTCTGCGAGGGCTCTTTCGTCGTAGCCACATTGTCCGTTGCTACATCGTCAGTGGGCTCGTCCTCCGAGTTGTCGGAGTCCTTAGACTCGTCACTATCAAACGCTTCGCTGGGCTTTTTCGGCGGGGGCGTAGGCGCTGCCTTGACCATAAAGGGCTCACACGCTGATTTTGTCCCCCAGAGTCTCTTTGGCTTACCCTCGGCGGGCAGGCGCAGCTGGCAAATGCGCTGCAGCCCGTCGCCTTCTCTTTGGCGGATTTCTTGCTGAAAGTTCAGATGTTGCGGATCGAGCGTGGTCTGAACAATCTTGACCTGGAGGATTAGCTTGGTCGACTCGCCCGACCCGTCCAGGGTGAAGATGCTCTGCTCAAACTCGCCTCCGGCAAATCCCGTCAGTTTGGTCGAGGTGATGCGCTTCGCCTTAGGGTCGACTGACGGCGTCGGCAGTGCACTCAGGGCTTCGGATAGCTCGTACCTGTTTGATTTGTCGTTGTATAACCAAACCATGTAGGATTTGTCGCCGACCTGATAGGGCCAGGATTTGAGGAGTCTTAGGTCGGCGAATTTATCGAAGTTACAGTCGATCAAGTCGACGATGCGGTCCTTGGTGGCTCCTGGGGTGGAGCCAATCTCCTGCCATACCAGGTGAACCCGGTCTTGGGGGACATTGATCGTCTGGAGGACGTGGCTGGAATCGGTAAGCATCACGTCAATGGTTTGTAGGTTGCTACTAGGACCGGTCCACTTGAGAATAAACGTATGAAGTGGCTGCGTCCCATTTTGCTCGAGGCGGTAGCGAAGTTCGTAGGGACTTGCCGCAGCGGCCTTCGGGGCTAGCGCCGCCGCTTTTGCAACGGCTGGCGCAGCCAAAGTGCCTGCCGAGCGGCAAAAGAGCACGACGGCAATGGTCCACATGGTCTGGTGGCGCATGGTTTTTATCCCCCTCACCCGATACGGGCCGATGGCGACCGGCTTAAGAACCTTCAGTGACCCGTCTTCTTCACCTTTTCCATTTCTTGGTAAAGGCTATGTTCGGCGTGCGAAGCGAAGGTCTCGATGGCCTGACCAAGCTCGACGGCGGCATCGAAATCCTCGCCAGTGATCAAGCCTTTTTCGTCCAAAAGCTGTTTTAGTCCGCGGATGACTTTGACAAACTGGTCGTGTGCCGCCTGATTCTTTGCCACCCCAGCTTTTAAATTGTAGAGCTCGGTTCCGAGTTCAAGGACGGCTCGCTCGAGCATTTCCAGTTTCGGTTGGCTTTGATCGGACATCGACTAGTTCCCTTTGCTGACGACAGAGTCTGGCGGTAAATCAACCGGTGACTCTATGTTGTCGGCAGGTGTGGGAAAATATTTAGGCCACGGCGCCGAGCACCGCTGAGCGGCCCAGAGGGCTTCTGGCACTAGTTGCCGCGGTAGACCTCAGGGCGTCTGTTGGCCAATGCCGGCAGGCGCGACCGCACATCCTTAAGCGCGGCTCCCGACAGGGTCGCCAGTGCTACCCCAGGCTGGTCGCCACTGTCTGCAAGGACGCTGCCCCAGGGGTCAATGATGAGGGCATGACCAAACGATTCTTTGCCGGGGGAGTGGACCCCAGTCTGGTTGGCAGCAAACACGTAGGATTGGTGTTCAACAGCCCTGGCTCGTAGCAGCAGCTCCCAGTGGGCCAGCCCAGTGCCCTTGGTAAAAGCTGAAGGGACGGTGATGACGTCTGGATCTCCGGACTTTGACAGCAGTTGATACAAAGCCGGAAAGCGCAGGTCGTAGCAGATCGATAGCGCGACCTTCAGGCCGTCGACGACCAGGCTGACTGGTTCTTCGCCTGGAATGAAGCCGTCGCTTTCTGCATACCGCGGTCTACCGTCCTCGCCGTTCAGATTGAACAGATGGATCTTGCGATATTTTGCCAAAAGCTCGCCGTCTCGGCCAAAGACGTAGGAGGTGTTAAAGACCTTCTTTTGGCCGATGGCGTTTTTGGTTTCGAAGTCGAGTGGCTCGTCAGGCTTAGGTCGTTCGCCGACCGTGCCGGCAAACAGCACGATCTTCAACTCCTTAGCCCATCCAGCGAGGCGTTGATACAGGGGGCCGCCTTCAAGCTCGGCCATCTCGTAGTTGTAGGCATAGTCGCCCATAAAAGGAAACATCTCGGGCAGCTGCACCCAGTCGGCACCGAGCTTGGCCGCGTCGCGGACAAGGCGTTCGGCCTCGTCGACATTGCGCGCTTTGTCGGCGCTGGTGGTCATACTAATGGCGGCTAGTTTCAAGCTCGTATTAGAAGTCATACGCCTGGGACCTTTCTGCATGGAGACGATTAAAGCGTGGGTAATACGATGTGGTTGTCCACGCCCATTAAGATGGTAATTAATGCGACGCGTGTCCACATGCCGTTGCGTTCCTGGCGCCAGTACTTGGCGCGAGGATCGGCATCGATCGCCGGGTCGAGTTCGTCTCGCCGTGGCAAGGGGTGCATGATCACGCAGTGGGACTTGAGGCGTTCCAGGTGCTCATACCTAAGGCAGTAGGCTTGGTAGTCCACTTTGACGGAACCTTGGACATCGTATTCATCCTGAACGCGCGTCATATAAATCGCATCGGCCGCAGCGATCGCTTGATGGAAGTCAGGGGTTTCCTCGAACTGGACGCCGCCACTGCGCAGAAACTGGCGCAAATCGTCTTCGATGCGAAAGGCCTGAGGCGAACAAAAGATCAGTCGCACGCCGGGGTAGTTCGTTAGCAGATGGCTGAGGGAGCGAACGGTGCGGCCGCGCTTTAGATCGCCGACCATGCAGATCGTCTTACCCTCGATGCCAGATGATGAGCGAAAGCTGCGCTGCAGCGTGTAGATATCCAAGAGTGCCTGAGTCGGGTGCTCGTCGGGTCCGCTACCGGCGTTGATGATCGGAACCGGGCGCGGTGTTTCGTCGAGCAAGGTCGCAATGCGGTCGGATAGGCCGGCTGTCGGAGACCGCATGACGATGAGGTCGACATAGCTCGCGAAGGTACGCAGCGAATCCTCGAGCGACTCACCTTTGCGCTCGGAACTGGTTGATGGGTCTCTAATCTCGGCTGGCTTGATGCCAAGGATGTGGCACGCGGCCTGGAAACTTAAGAATGTCCGCGTCGAGGGTTGGGTGAAATACAGCATGGCGCGGCGATGAGCCAGCAGGCTCTGCAGGTACATGAGGCCATCTTTAGTCTTATCAAACTTGCGGATTTGATTGATCAGCTCGTACATATAGTCGAGAAAAGGCCGGCCAAATTGCCGCGCGCTGAGGATGTGCTTGGGCCTGGTGAACGGCAGGGGCGTCAGACTCGACATCGCAAGCTCTCCTAGTAAAATACGACTTTGGCTTCGCCTTGCCCGTGGCGGACGTCGCCGATCGGGTGGACGTCTAGATGCATAGCGGCGGAGGCTGCGGCGAATGCCGTGGCGGCTTCGGCAGCGACGATCGCAATCATGCCGCAGCCGAGGTTAAAGACCCCTTCTTGGGCGTGGGGCGTCGTTTGCTGCGACTTAAGGAACGCGCGCAGCCATGCAGGAGTAGGTAAATCCGCCATGTTTATATGCGCTTCGGTATCTACAGGCATGACGCGGGGTAGGTTGCCTGAGATACCCCCACCGGTGATATTGGCCACGGCATGGATGGACTTTATACCCAGCTTATCCACAAGCTCGGGCAGCTCGTGATAAATCCGTGTTGGTTGCATCAGATGGGCCAGTAATTCAGGGTCTGTCTTAACGCTACCTTTAAGCCAGTGACGGACCAAAGAGTAGCCGTTGCTGTGGAGGCCGCTGCTAGCGAGGGCGAAAAGTCGGTCTCCGACTCTGACATGCTTTGGTCCCAGCATGGCCTCACCATCGACGGCACCGACGACAAAGCCGGCGAGATCAAAGTGTCCTTTCGCATAGAGTCCTGGCATTTCGGCGGTTTCGCCGCCCAGCAGCAGGGCGTCGCATTGGGCGCAGCCTTGTTTAATGCCCGCTAAAACGCTTTTGAATTGGCCCTCGTCGAGGGCTCCGGTGGCGTAGTAGTCGAGAAAAAACATCGGGCGACCGCCGACCGTGTAGAGGTCATTGACGCACATGGCAACCAAATCAATGCCAAGGCCCTGAACCATGCCGCTGTCAATGCCGAGCAGCACTTTAGTGCCGACACCATCGGTGCTGGTAACCAGTAGTGGGTCGGCAAGTCCCTTGAAATTGGGCCGAAACAACGCAGCAAAGCCGCCGATGCCAGACACCACGGCACCGTGACGGGTGGTCTTAGGAGCGCCACCTTCCTGCTGCAGCCAGTCGACGAGGCGATCGCCTTTGTCCACGTCAACGCCGGCTTGTTTGTAAAGGTCGGTGGAGCTGGTCTCGGTGGTCTTTGTCAAGGCAACCTCATAAACAAATTTTAACGAAGGTCGGATTGGCTCAAGTCAGCGCTTAGGAGTGATCAGGGCGCGGACGGCCGCTTCAGGATCTGGGTGCGTCACTAGGGCTTCGCCGACGAGAAACACGTTATACCCGACGCCCTGCATCAGCTCAATGTCCGCTGCCGTCTTGATACCGGATTCGCAGACCATGATCGGTGTCGGACTTTTGGCTTGGCCGAGCGCCACGAGGGAGCGGGATATCGCCAAATCGATGCCGAAGGTCTTTAGGTCGCGATTGTTCACCCCGAGGATATGCCCCGTGGTGGTGATGGCGGCTGTTAGTTCTGCCTCACTGTGGCTTTCGATGAGCGGCTCCATGCCGAGGCGCCGGCCAAGGTGAATCAAGGGCTCAAGCTCGGCGGCGCTGAGCACACCGGATATGAGGAGAAAAGCATCGGCTCCAGCTGCCCTGGCCTCATAGATCTGATAGGCGCTGACGATAAAGTCTTTGCGTAAGACCGGGATGGTAACGGCTTGGCGCACGGCTGTTAAGTGCGCCAGTTGACCGCCGAAGTACTTGCTGTCCGTAAGCACCGAGATGGCGGCGGCGCCACCACGCTCGTAGGCTTTTGCCAAAGCTACGGGATCGTAAGGGTCGAGAAAAAGCCCGCGACTTGGCGATTTGCATTTGCATTCAGCGATGATCCGCGGCGTTGAAGGGTCATCTAGTGCGGCAAAGAAATCGCGGGCACTGGGCGCAAGGCGGGCTTGTTGCTCGACCTCGGCTAGCGGGCGCCGGCGTTCTGCGGCGGCGACCTCAAGGTGCTTGTCGGCGATAATGGCAGCTAGGATATCAGACAAGGGACACCTCATGGGGCGAGGGCGCAGGCGCTCCTCAACCAAGACGCAAAGTAGTCGCGCGCCACCTTACTTGAGATCTGACGGTGTGCCAATGCCACTCCTGCCTCTAGGCTTGGCACCACATCCGCCAGCCACAGCACGGCCCCGGCATTGAGGGCGACGGCTGCTGCGACCCCTGGGGCGTTGCCGTCGAGCAGGCGACCCAGGATGCTCAGGTTGTGGCCAGCGTCACCGCCGGCAATGGCGCTCAGGGGGGCGTGGGAGCCTAGGGCGACGGGGTCTATGAGCAGGGTCGAGATCAGGCCATCTTGAACTAGCAAGGCGTCGGTCACTGCCGCGCAGCTGATCTCGTCAAGTCCGTCGCGGGCATGAACCACCAAAGCTCGCTTGGTGCCCAGCCGCCCCAACGCTTCGGCCATGGGCCGCAGGTAAGCAGCCGAGCCGACGCCGACCAGCTGCATGTCCGGTGCGATGGGGTTGGCGAGCGGTCCAAGCAGGTTGAAGACCGTGCGCACCTTGAGCTGCTGCCTGGCCGATGCGACGCGGGCCAGGGAAGGATGGTAATTCGGCGCGAAGAAGAAGGTAAAGCCCGTTGATGACAGGAGTTGTGCCGCAGCCTCAGGAGTCAGGCCAAGGGGTAAGCCGGCGGCAAAGAGCAGGTCTGCGGAACCGCATTTGCTGCTGACACTGCGGTTGCCATGCTTGGCCACCCGCGCTCCAGCCGAGGCGGCAACGATGGCTGCAGCAGTCGAGATGTTGAAGCTGTGCGAACCGTCGCCACCGGTGCCGCAATTGTCGATCAGGGGTCTAAGGTCTGGCGGCAGGGTCACCGTGGTGGCCTGGGACCTGAGCACGGTCGCACCGGCGTAGAGTTCATCGACGCCTTCGCCACGTAGCCGCCATGCCGCCAGTATGGCTCCGACCTGAACGTCGGCTAATTCGCCGTTTAGCATGGAGCGAAAAAGGCCCTGGGTGTCTTCAGAGGTCAGGGGTTTATGGCTGAGTAAGGCTTCAAGTATCGCCTGCATGGGTGGAGCCTCGTGTCTAAAGTTTTTACGCTCCCGTCCGATTCATAAGTCAGAAGCCTTTTATTTGTACATGGAGTTTATGGAATGGACCGCGTCCTTCTGGCTTTTCTCACCTTTTTGACCCTAAGCACGCAAGCGCTCGCTGGCGAGCTCAGCCCGACTTGGCGCGCTCTGAGCAAGCCTGAGGCCCCCAAGGTATTTAAGGTGCTGCAATTGATCGATGGCGGTAAAGGTGACGCTCTTGTGCTCTTAGCCGGCGGCGTGCAGCAGGGGTTGGTTAAAGGCGAGGTGTTTAAAACCTACCGCATGTCCGGTCCTGGTGGGGCCGGTGGGAACCATATCCTGTGGGTTCAGACGGGCCGGCTAAAAGCCGTCGAGGTCCAAGATGAGCTGACGGTCGCCGCGGTGGAAACTCAGGGCTCGCCCTTGGCCTCAGCCATTTTTCCGAAGTTTCCTGGACTCATGGGCGGTGATTTGGCCGTGCCTGAACAGCTCAAGCTGGAGCGGCGTCAGGCCCTCATGCCGACCATCAGCCTCAGCTACAGCGATCTATTTTCTGATCCAAAGAGTACTCCGTCCACCTTCGAACTGAAGGTCGAGGGTTTGACGCAGCTTAAGGCCGCGACCAAGGAGTTCGCCGCGACTCGCTTATCGATGCTGATGATCGAGGGCTACACCGACCACAATGGCCCAGCCAACGCCAACCAAGTGGAGTCTTACCAGCGCGCGATGACGGTGCGCCAGTACCTCATCGACGAGCTGGGCTTTGATCCAAAACGGGTCGTCGCCGTCGGCTACGGCGAGGCCGAGCCTGCTGATCAGTCGCTGGCGCCAGGTTATATCGAAGCCAATCGCCGCATCGTGTTGAAGGCTATACCGCTAGAGTAAAGCACGCAGTGGCGCTCGTCGCCTCGGGGGTGATAACAAGAGTCCCTGGAGGTCTCGTCATGCCCGAATTGCCTGAAGTCGAATGCCTGACCCGTGCGGTGCGCTTAGTGTTGGAAGGCGCACGGTTGGAAACCGCCGAATTTCTCCGCGCCGATCTGCGCTCGCCCATCCCCATAGCGCAGTTTCGCCAGTTGTTCGAGGGACAGCTCATCGAACAGGTGTTTCGTCGCTCCAAGTATATGCTGATTCGTTCGGCCAAAGGCACCGGTGTGTTTCACCTAGGGATGACCGGCCAGATCTTGGAAAAGGACAGTGCCAAGCCTGATGTGCCCCATACGCATGCGGTGTTTAAGGTGCAGGGCCGAGGTGGCCGTACCTATCTGCATTTTGTCGATCCGCGGCGCTTTGGCCGGATCGACTGCTTTGAGGGTCACGCCGTCGAGCGCAATGCCTATTTCGAGCATCTTGGGCCCGAACCGCTTGATTGTGTCGATTTAGGCGAGCACCTGTTTCGTCAAAGTCGGCACAAGGCGACTGCGGTGAAGCAATTCATCATGGATGCTCAGCAGGTCGTAGGGGTTGGTAATATCTACGCGAGTGAATCGCTGTTTCGTGCTGGAATCCATCCAAAACGCAAGGCCGGTGCGGTCTCAAGGCAGCGGTATGACAAACTTGGCGAGCAAATCAAGCTGACCCTCGAGGCCGCCATCACCGCTGGGGGCACCACGCTGCGCGACTTTCGGACTCCCGACGGACTTCCCGGCTATTTTGCCGTTTCGTTAAATGTCTACGACCGAGCTGGTGAACCGTGCTTGCGCTGCGGCGGTGAGATCCGGCAAATCCGCCAAGGAGGGCGTTCGAGCTTCTTTTGCGCATTTTGCCAAACATAAAGATTTATACAATAACCAATAATTTGCAATAATCTACGACAATACTTTGTTAAATGCATAAAAAATTATCCTAAACTATGGCCGCCAATTGTCGATGCTTGCATTGTGAGTGTCACTTGGACTTATACTAAGGAGAATGTTGCATGGGACTCAGGATTAAAACAAATGTCGCTTCGCTCAATGCTCAGCGCAATCTCGGCCTGTCCAACTCGGCCAGCCAGGAGAACATCGCCAAGCTGTCAAGCGGCTACCGGATCAACAAAGCCGCCGACGATGCCGCAGGACTCGCGATCTCCGAGAGTATGAAGTCCAACATCCGCAGCTTGGATCAAGCCAAGCGCAACGCCAACGACGGGGTCTCACTCGTGCAGGTGGCCGAGGGTAGCTTCAACGAGGTGTCCAACATCTTGGTGCGCCTGCGCGAACTAGCGACGCAGTCGGCCTCCGACACCATCGGTAACAAGGAGCGCTCCTACACCAACCGTGAATACGTGCAGTTGGTGGATGAAATCCAAAGGATCTCCAACACCTCCAACTTCAACGGCATTCCGCTGCTTGGAGGCTCCGACGCTCTGCCTGACGAGTCGATGTTTACCATCCACGTCGGCTCAGGCGACGGCTTAAAGCCAAACACCGACACCATCCGCATCGGTGTCGAGAACCTCAAGGTCAACGTCGAAAGCCTTGGCCTGGGCATGGAGGCCGAGATTGGCCCAGTCAATCCTGAGGATGCCTTCTCTCGCGACACCGCCGCCGAGAAGTTAACCACGATCGATAAGGCCTTGGACACGATCGCTTCCAACCGGTCGTTCCTGGGCGCCCAGCAGAGCCGCTTGACCTCGACGATCAACAACCTCGGTGTTCAGATCGAGAACCTCAAGTCGGCTAATAGCCGCATCCGCGATGTTGATTTTGCTGAAGAGACCGCGGCATTTACCCAGAACAAGATCCTGCAGCAAGCAGGTCTGTCGGTCCTGGCTCAGGCTAATACGGCTCCGGAGCAAGCGCTGGCGCTGCTGCGCAGTTAGTGAGACGGGATTCGTTTAAGTGACCACCACGAAGGACGCAAAAGTGCCTCCAAACTACTCCACTTTGGCGTAAAGCGGTTTACTTTTGTGACCAGGCTGCCCCCTAGCGACTCGCGAGGGGGCAGCTGTTTTTTGTTTTATATCATATGGTTGCGATTTTTATCGCGCGCCTGCGGCAGGTGGCACCTTGCTTGCAGTTGGTCGGTAGGACCATACACGGGAGGAAACCACGTCATGATGAATGCCGCCTATCAGCAAGACTACTTGAGCCAGAGCCAGCACGAGCCACCGGTCAATTTTAAGTCCGGGATGAAACTGGCCGACATTGAACGGGTGGTGATCTTGCAGACCTTACAGCGCCAGAACTTCAATCGGACTCGGGCGGCTCGGGTCTTAGGCATCGGCATCAGGACCTTGCAGCGCAAATTGAAGCAATATCATGGGTGGGATATGGACCTTGGTGAGCTGGCCGAGGCCTGATTCTAGGGGGCCCTGGCGGCCATTATTTCGTGAACTAGCGATTGACTTGAGCAGGGGACGCACATATAAACCCCCCTCTATAGGTCTGTAGCTCAGTTGGTTAGAGCGCTACCCTGATAAGGTAGAGGTCCCCGGTTCGAGTCCGGGCAGGCCTACCAGTCTCCTTTTTTAATAGGGGATGCTGGTAGGTTTTTTCTTTGGCTGCTTTGAGCGCCGTAAATTTTTGGGTTTGTAGTTGCGTGGTGCTTCGCACGGTACGCGCGGCTGGCTCAGTGCTATAGTGGATGGTGTCCGTTATGTCTTGAACACGTGATCGAATTCATGGGTGCCGCGTGCATAGACCAACTGTAGGCCGATGGGTCTTTTCGCCTCATGCCGCGGCTCGCATGATAGAGCGAGGCATTGCGGTTGATACCGTCGGACTGTTGATTGAAGAACCAGATGTTGCCGTTGCGCAAGGTCCAAAGTGGCTGTTCGCCAAATCTTTCGCGGAGCGACAAGATAATCTAGTCGCGGCTGTGCTGCTGGAGAGAAAGGAAAAGGGCTTATGGGTCGTATTGACCGTCCTGGTAAACTTTCGCCTAAAGTGACTAAAAGTAAGCGAGACCCCTCCGCTAAGGCGCAGCAATTCCCCGTTGTGTCGATTGATGAGGAGTTTGATTTTGCCTCGATCAAGCTCGCTCCGGGGATTGAGGCTCGGAGCTATTTGAAGGATGGTGTTCTGTTTTCCGAAGATGCTGAAGGTCGAGTGATTGAGCTGCAGATCATTAATGTCAGAAAGGCGGCCAAGTCGGCCGTGAAAAAGCCGCGAAGGGCAGGCTAGTCTCAAGGTGCAGCCGTTTCCTACACAAAGTGTGTCGCTCGTCGAGATTTGATCAGATATGTATCCTAACATATGATCGGCGGGGGCCAGATTTGCGGATTTATGGATCGCAGTCACTGCCGGTGTCTCGAGCTCATGTAAACCGCCGAAAGCGGCTTTTAACACCCGCAGCAAAAGCCTCCTCCAGTCCGTGCTCCTCAGCTACGGATAAAAAGAGGTCGGCAGCTGCCGACAGCTGTTCGACGATAGCGGTGACTTCGCGAGCCTTTAAACCATGACGACCTCCAGCAATGAGCAGGTCATCAAGAGAGAAGTCGTCGTCTTTTCCGTTAAGAGTCATTTGATGGGAGGCGGCAACACCATATCCGTAAACGTAGGTTAGGTCAAAAGCGGGAGCAAGTCGCCACCGGCCCGCCTGGTCCATGATGAATCCGAAGTTTTTCGAATGATCATCCTGATTGCGAAACATCATGTTAAAAACCGCCCTGCGAAACGCCTGTGCGACCTGAGCATGGTCTTGAGTGAGGTGTCGTGTCAGTTGCATATAGTCTTCGTAGCTGGCCGAATGTTTCAACCGAAAGTCGCGCAGCAGCAGACCACAAAGGCTGGCATAGTGGAAAATCTTTTGTTTAGATAAGTCCCGGTCGAAGCGTTCAATGAGATAGTGCGCTACCGGACCATCCTCTGATTCGCCTTCGAGCAAATAGGTCTTGGGTATATCGATGCCGGAAGAACGGCCGATGGCCGCATACACATACTCTAGTCGTCCATACACATTGGCAGGGTCGCCATCCCTGGTCCCGTCAAATTTTAGGATGCAAGGTCGAAACCCGGCCTGTGGCTCGACAAAGCCGTGGCGTAAAGCCCCGGTCTCCGGATTGTAGTCGACCAAAGCCTTTGCTTGCCGTCCGCCAGATGACGCGCTGACACGAAGAATTTCGACGGGTAGCTGATCGGCCTTTCCAATCAGGGTAGCTTTCGCCAGGGCCACTAAATCCTTTAGCTCAAGGTGATCATGATGCAGCGACGGACTGCTAAGCGCTGGTTCGAACTCTAACGCGCCAATGGCTCGATCTCCGATATAGAGTAAACGATCCAAAGCCCCGACCGCTTCACGAGGTACTCCATATTGCTTCGCGAAGAAGGCATGGATCACCACCATCCCGAATTGATCGGGTAGGCAGTCTGCTATCACCCCCGGCAAGCCCTGAAACGTTGGGCTAACTTCCTTCGAACTATAGGTCGTCGTCGTCGTCGTAGGCATTTCTATCGGCGAGATCTCCAGACCTCTGCGACGGAATTCCGGCGCATATTCGAAAGCGATGGTGCTATCGCGTAATTGGGCTAAGTAGCCAACGTCTAGTCCCCACATGACGACCTTGATGGCCTCAAGCTTTTGCACGTCGAACCCTCTTTTTAGTTGGCTTGGCTTTGCTTTCACCTAAGAAAATCGCCATCGGCGACGGCACGATTTCCGGGACCATGGATTCAATGCGCTGAAGTTCACCAAGGGCGCGAAAGATTTTGATCAAAGACAGAATGTTGACGCCGTGACCACGCTCAAAATTTTTGATCATGGCGAGGGATAGGCCAGCGCGGCCCGCCAGCTCGCTTTGGGTCATATTGAGATGCAGGCGCTTCTGTCTGCATGCGGCGCGGATGCGACCAAGGAGCTCCACATCGTTAAGCATCTGAATGGACATCAAAACCTCCTATGGATACATATCTAGACTTTAGACGGCTCAAGTGACGGTAAAGTCTACTTATCTAGACACTAATAAGTATGCTCCTGGGATCCGGTGGGGTCAAATTTGGGCTAAAATTATAATCTTTATAGCTGGAAATATGCTCTAAAGAATAGAAATATAGACTTAAGGTCAGGTGGACAAGGGCGCCCGATTTATTCGGGCGCCCTTACTCGACAGTGCCGACCTGCACTTTTGGACGATTTTTAAAATAATTGATCACTCCAAAGCCGCTCAACAAAGTCCTGATACGGCAGCACGTCGATCCCGTCGGGAGTGATCCGTGGTTGCTCCCAGTCATGACCATGATTGCGGCGACCTTTAGGCTTGTCCCGCCGCTCCATCCAAAGCCGCCGCCGCGGCTTGATCCACCAGCCAGACTAGCTCGCCATGCATTGGCCTAATTCCTTGCATGGGTAGCCGCGCAACCTGCGGCGGACTGTCGAGCACCGCCTTCACGGCAGCATTCTTGCCTTGGCCACAGATGTGTACGATGACCCAGGCAGCAGCATTGAGCAGCGGATACGTCATGGTGATACGGTCGACACCTAGTTTAGGGACGGCGTTGCTGACGACCAGTTGTTGCGTATTGTGCAGAGCGGCGGTGTAGGGAAAGAGCGAGGCGGTGTGTCCGTCGTCACCCATTCCGAGGAGGACCATGTCAAAGCGTGGCAAGGAGTGGTCGTCCAGCTTGAAATGGGCCCGCAGCTCAGCCGTGTAGGCCTCGGCGGCGGGCTTTGCACCCAGCTCGGTTTGGACGCGGTGGATGTTGGCTTTTGGTATGGGCACGCGACTGAGGAAGTGGTCGTGAGCTAGGCGGTAGTTGCTGTCGGGGTGAGTTGAAGGCACGCAGCGTTCGTCGCCCCAAAAGACATGGACTTTGGACCAACTGAGGTCGTGTTCTTTGATCAGCTCGGCAAAGACGGCTTTGGGGGTCTCGCCGCCTGATAGGGCGATCGTGAATTGTCCAGAGATGGCAATGGCGGAGCTGGCGCGTGCGCGGATGTGGCGGGTGGTGGCGACGGCAACGGCGGGGACGTCGGCGAGGATCTTGAGTTTGAGGTGGGTGGTTTGGCGGTAGGTGGGTTGGGTTGGGGGCATTGGAAGTCCTGTTGGGGTTGAATCGAGACCATCATGCTATTCGAGTGTCGTTCACTGGATTTTTACGGAATCGAGAAATACCAATCTTATCAGATACGCTAGGCCTTCCGGGGCGCGCGCAACAGAATCTCTTTCTCTGCGTCCGACGACCCCAAATTAGCAAGCGAGCATTTGACTAGAATTTCCAAAAAAGGCCTGTCACGGACATCGCTGTCGCCATAAGGCCTTTTCCTAGAACTGATGCGTCTGTCTTGCTAGAAGTGCGTCGTCTTTGCAGGAATGGCGTAGTTGTCTTTTAAAAACTACTCGTCGTGGTCGATACTCCGCTGGGACTGCAATGACAAGAAGGGCGCCCGATTTATTCGGGCGCCCTTACTCTAACAGTTTGGGGTCAGTCACCGTCTCTAAGCAGCTGATCGCTCAGCCTGCCAAACTTCCCGAAACATTAGGAATCTGTACGAAAACACGTAGGTCCTCCTCCATCGACAATCCAGCATGTTGGAATCGATGACTGACCGCAAACTAGCCCAAATTCGCGTTTGACTAGAATTTTCAAAAAAGGCCCGCGTAAAGGGTGTCGTGTCATAAAGACCCATAATGGAGCCTTTAATAAGATCAAGAATAGACAGAGACCCGAAAAGGGGCTATTGTGGTCGTAAGATGACTTACGCTACAAAGACCCATTTAAGGGTCTTTGGGCGCGTCTTCTTCTTCTCTGAGCCCATTTTCGGATCTTTATGGTCGCTATCCTTCAGTCCACTGATGAACTTGTGTGCCAACTTGGCGCCGACCTTAAGAAATTGCGCCTACTGCAGGCGGTTGATCGACGCTCATTGGCACTACGCGCTGGCGTCAGTCTCAACGCCATCAAGCGCTTAGAGAACGGTGAGGGAGCAACCATTTCGACTTTAGTCAAAGTGCTTAGAAGTCTAGACCGCCTCGACTGGCTGACGACTTTGGCGCCCAAAATTACCGTCAATCCACTTTACATGCCTCGCGGTCATGCAGAACGGCAGCGTGCTCCGAGACGAGTGAAAAAAAGTGCGGAGTGATCGTGGCTAGGGCCTACAAACCGGCTACCAAGATTGATGCCTATATCTGGGGCACCTATGTCGGCGCAGCAGCGTATGACCCGGCTCTGGGATATTATGTGTTTGCTTACGATCCGGCTTTTGCAAAGCAGGGCGTCGAACTGTCGCCGCTGCATATGCCGCTAAATGAACGAGGCCAACCGTTCGCCTTTGTCGACTTGCCTGAGCTCACGTACAAGCGCCTGCCGGCGATGCTTGCGGATGCGTTGCCCGATGATTTTGGCAATGCCTTGGTAGATGCCTATATGGCTGAACGAGGCGTGAGGCGCGAGCAGATTACGCCACTCGATCGATTGGCTTATATGGGTAAGAGGGCCATGGGAGCCCTGGAGTTTGTACCGTCCCTCGGTCCAAAGCAGCGTACACCCACGGCACTCGATTTGAGTGACCTAGTCTCATTGGCGAGAGCGGCGGTGCGAGGCACACTTGGTGTCGACAAAGAGGTGCATAGTACTTTGAGGCAGATGATCGAGGTCGGAACTTCTGCTGGGGGAGCCCGGGCTAAAGCCGTCGTCGCCTGGAATCCATCAACTCAAGAAATCCGTTCTGGCCAATTGGAAGCTCCCACAGGATTTGAACACTGGCTGCTCAAATTTGACGGTATCGGCGTTGATCACGACCTAGGTAGCACACAAGGCTATGGGCGGATCGAGTATGCCTACCATCTGATGGCCCGTGCAGCAGGAATCTCCATGTCCGAGTGTCGCCTTCTTGAAGAGCATGGCCGCGCGCATTTTATGACCAAGCGCTTTGACCGCGGCGTGAATGGCGTCAAGCATCATATGCAAACACTTTGCGCTATTGACCACCTCGACTATAAAAAGGTCGGGGCACATGCGTATGAACAGCTGTTTTTTGTGAGTCAGCATCCGCGCATGAACCTCGGTCATGCCACCGATGTTGAGATCTTTCGCCGCATGGTCTTTAATGTCATGGCCCGAAATTGCGATGACCATACCAAAAATGTTTCGTTTCGCCTGCAGCAAGGCAGCTCATGGGAGCTAGCCCCAGCCTACGATGTGACGTTTTCCTACAATCCAGCGAGTACCTGGGTCCAGCAGCATCAGATGTCGGTGTCTGGGAAGTTTCGCGGGATAACCCGCAGTGATTGTCTCAAACTAGCCGACCGCTTTGGTGTCGGCGAAGCGAGTGCGGTGATACGCGAAGTACGGCGTGCGGTGATGAACTGGCCTGAATTTGCTGCTCAAGCCGAGGTGAGTGCTGTCGAGGCACAGAGAATTGCAGCTTTGCATGAGACTGCAGGTTTTGCCTGAGGGCTGGCGTAGCGATCAGCTAGTTAGAGCTGGTAACTGACCCAAATTAGCAAACTAGCGTTTGACTAGTATTTCCAAAAGAGGCCGGCCTCGGACATCGCTGTTGTCTTAAGGTGTTTTACTAGAACTGATGCGTCTGTCTTGCTAGAAGTGCGTCGTCTTTGCAGGAATGGCGTAGTTGTCTTTTAAAAACTACTCGTCGTGGTCGATACTCCGCTGGGATTGCAGAGACAGGGGCGCCCGAACTATGCGGGCGCCCTTACTCTAAAATAGTTGGCCACGCAAAGGCTGCTCAACCAATGGCGATCTCTGGGAGGCCAGCCTTATGGGCACGCAGGTCCTTTAGATGATCAGAATGGACCAGACCCGACGACACAGCGTCGCTTGCGCACTCCATGTGCCCAACGACCAAATCAAGCTCGACGCCTGTACTGAGCCGCCAGTAGGCGAGCGACTCAACGGCAAAAGATTTGGCTGGTGCTGGTTTTCATCAACAACCACTGGGGCGCTGAGTGGTGCCAAGGATAACGCTGCTTCATGCAGGCGCGCCAGGGAGCTGGGGTCCATAAAGTGAATAATTTCAGACGATTTGCTCAAGGTTAAGCGGCAAAGTGCTCACCTGCCGAAAAGCCAGAGAATCCAATCTGGGGCTGCCACCCATTGGGTGGTAAAGTATTGTGCCTGAGTTGCCGATTCGCCAAGAGGGTCGCCAGGTGATTGACGACGAGTAACTGAATCATCAAAGGATACTATTATGGTCGCTCATAAGAAAAAGACACCCGAGCTAGATCAGGGGCTACTAGCACAAGGCCACCGCTACGATGCAGAGACTGATGAGTATGTAAGTCCTGACGGCTTTAGGATGCCATACGCGGAGTGGCACGCCGCAGTACCGGATGCACTTGGCGCGGATCAGCCGCAGCCACCGCTTACGGAAGAGGGCCTCCACCCCCGTAACGTTCGAGAAAAGATGTCCGTGTGGTTTGACCAAGACATCATCGACGAGCTGCGGCGTCTTGCGGAGGCACCAGGCGTGAAGATGTCGCGGCTTATCAATGACGCGCTGCGTGCTGTCTATCTACCACACACATGGCCGGCCCAAAGGGGTCCGAGTCTTCGCTTCGCCGAGGGACTGCATAGACTGTCGATAGATGAGATTCGTGGAATCATTGAATCGGTGATGGCTCAAGAGCGTCAAGAGTTTGAAAGCAAGCTTAGGAAGATCGACGAAAAGGTTGAGCGCATAGCCAGGCATGGTTGAACCTCCGACAGAACAGCCCAACATCCAGGAAAATAACCGGCGGGCGCTCAAGACCGATCTTAGCGACGGGGCAGGGAAACGATTCTTGGTCGGCCCTATGTATTTGCTGCTTGGTGATATCGACGGCGCGATCGGCTTTTACGATTGGTATGCTGGTCACTGACCCCCAATCTTGCGACAATCCCGTGCTTAGTGGCCGGGCCCGCTCGGCATTATGCTTGAAATTCAGCTAGATAGCAGGATACTATGAAATCTCGTAGTCGGACTACGGAATTTCATGGAGTTGCCATAAGCTATGGAACGAAAAGACTATATTTGCGAGATTGACCGGTCTTGGTCCGTTTTTCCGGTCGTTGCGTTGCTCGGGCCTCGCCAGGTCGGAAAGACCACCTTGGCTCAAGTTTATGGTCGCCAATATTATCGGGGATCTGTTCCAACCACCCATTACTTCGATCTTGAAGACCCGGGGTCGATCGCCAGGCTGCAGACGCCAAAGTTAACCTTGGAGCCGCTGAGTGGCTTGATCATTATCGACGAGATTCAACGCCAGCCAGAGCTATTTCCGTTGCTGCGCGTACTGGCAGATACTAAACGGCAAGATACGCGCTTTCTCATTCTTGGCAGTGCCTCATTGGATCTCATTAAGAATAGTTCGGAGTCACTCGCTGGTCGTATTCGCTATATGGAGATTGCTCCTCTGTCGCTTAGCGAAGCGGGTTATGGCATGCGGGATCAATTATGGCTTCGCGGTGGATTCCCGCCTGCTTTTTTAGCAAGCCAAGATAGCGACAGCGCTTGGTGGCGTGAGCAGTATATCCGCACTTTTCTCGAGAGAGATATTCCTCAGCTTGGTATCAATGTCCCAGCGCAGGCCATGCGCAGGCTTTGGCAGATGCTGACGCATGTTCATGGCAATGTCCTGAACTACGCGGAGCTCGGACGCTCCCTCAATGTCTCCGATGCAACGATCAAACGGTATATAGATATCCTGGCTGGTACCTTTATGGTGCGCCGCCTCGCACCTTGGCATGCCAATGTCTCTAAAAGGCAGGTCAAAGCACCCAAAGTCTACTTGCGGGACTCTGGGATGTTGCATCAGTTATCGGGGATTTCCAGTTTTGACATGCTGCAAATGCATCCGCGGCTTGGCGCATCATGGGAAGGATTTGCCCTAGAGGAGGTGATTCGCAAGAAGCAGTTTGTGGATGAAGATTTGTACTTCTGGGGTGTGCATGAGCAGGCTGAACTTGACCTGCTTTCGACTGCGGGCGGGCAGATGATCGGCTACGAGTTCAAGTTCACCGATCAACCAAAGATGACGAAAAGCCTGAG
>Ga0315273_10002427_pt1 | contig 21995 bp, 19 predicted proteins | sample YL17G02_0_MG_FD_205753 | JGI IMG/M metagenome (GOLD analysis project Ga0315273, IMG submission 205753) | Sediment microbial communities from Yellowstone Lake, YNP, Wyoming, USA - YL17G02_0 | ecosystem: Environmental > Aquatic > Freshwater > Lake > Sediment | place: USA: Wyoming | collected... | reverse complement strand
ACTCCGGCGGAGCGACGCGCTCGCCGGCGAGTTGGCGCAGCTGGCCACGGTGGACGGCGACTACGCTGCCGCGGTGACCGAGTGGCTCAACGCGCTGCGGGCCATCCCCGGCTACCGTGCCTCCGCGATCGGGATGCTCAGCCAGGTCCCGGTCGAGCGGCGCCCATTCGTGCTGGGGTTGCTCGAGCGGCGCGGGAATCAGACCGCGGGCGGCCTGGCGGCAGCCTTGTCGGCGCGCTGGGGCGATCCGCTGGGCGGATACCGGATCCTCGGCGGCTCCCTCGCCAGGGGAGATTCCGGAGTGGCGGCGCTGCAGGAGTTTCTGGAGGAACTGCGTTCGCTGGGCGGACCGGAAGCCGCACTGGCTCGGGCCCGCACCCTCGAGGCCATGGCCGACCGCTCCGCCCGGGGTGGTGCGCAACGGCTGGCCGAGGCGGCACGGGCCTATGCCGAGGCGGGGGACCAGCCGGCCGCACGGCGCATGCTGGGGCGACTCGCCAACGATTCGGCCGCCGCGCCGGAGCTTGCCGCCATGGCGGGCACCACGCTGGTGGACGTACTGGTGGCGGAGGGACGCCTGGACGAAGCGGACCGCCGTCTGGCGGAGCTGCGCGGCGCCATCGGCGCGGATCAACAGGAGCGGTTGGCGCACCAGCTTGCCCGCGGTCTGCTCCGGAGCGGCCGCCTCGACCGGGCGGAGCAGCTGCTCGCGGCGGACAGCAGCGTCGAGGGCTTCGCTCTCCGTGGCCGGGTCCGCCTGCTGCGTGGCGACCTGGCCGGCGCAGCGGCCGATCTGATCACGGCGGGGCCCTATGCGGTGGACCGCGCCGATGCCACCGAGCGATCGGCGTTGCTGGCGTTGCTGCAGGTGATCGACGCCGACTCACTGCCGGCGCTGGGTCTGGCCTTCCAGGCGCTCGAGCGGGCCGACAGCGCGGCGGCGGCCCGGGCATTCGAGGAGGTCGCCAGGCAGCTGCCCCCGGATCGGGGCGGCGCGGAGCTGCAACTGCTGGCTGGTCGGGTGCAGGCGGGTCGGCGACTCCCGGTCGAAGCAGAACGACTCTTCCGGTTGGCGGGAAAGGCGACCGGCACCGCCGCCGCTGCCGCGGCACGATTGGAGCTCGCCCGTCTCATGGTTCGGCAGGGCCGCCAGCCCGAGGCGATCGCCGCGCTGGAGCAGTTGATCCTCGAGTACCCTTCGAGCACCGCCGCGCCACAGGCGCGCCGGCTGCTCGATGTCGTGACCGGAGGCGTGCCCCGAGGATGAATCGACGCGAATTCGTGGCACTGACCGGGGCCGCAGTTCTGCCGGGGCTGCCGCCCTCCGGGTTCCGTTCGGCGAGCTGGCTGCTCATCCCGATGGATGAGAACCAGGCCGACCACCTCAAGGCGTATGGCGTGATCTTCCGGGCGCTGGAGCGGGGCGAGCGCGGCGAATGGCTGCTCAACTACCGGGGCGGCTCGTTCCTGCTGCCGGCGAGCGCCGGGGCGGCGCGGGATGCCACCCTGGCGGGCGTGACGGTCGAGCCGATCGATTCGGGCCGCGTCGTCGGGATCCGGGCCGACATCCAGCAGACCAACGCCGATGCGGTGCCGTTGGAGAAGGCCCCGAAGGTGGCGGTCTACGCACCCTCCACGGCGGCACCCTGGGACGATGCGGTGACCATGGCGCTCAACTATGCGGGCATCGGCTTCGAGAAAGTGTGGGACGGGGAGGTGCTGAGCGAGCGGCTGGGGACGTATGACTGGCTGCACCTGCATCATGAGGACTTCACCGGTCAGTACTCCAAGTTCTACCTGAACTACTCCGGCGCTCCCTGGCTGGCGGAGATGGTGGACCGCAACCAGCGGATGGCCAGGCAGTTGGGCTTTCCCAACGTCCCGGCGCTGAAGGGTGCCGTGGCGCGTGGCATGGCGGGGTTCGTGGAAAACGGGGGGTTCCTGTTCGCGATGTGCACCGCCACCGAAACGCTCGACCTCGCGCTGGCCGCCGAAAATGTCGATATCGCGGCGAGCTATGCGGACGGGTCCCCGATGGATGCCGGCGCCAGTGCCAAGCTGCACTGGGACCGGGCCCTGGCGTTTCAGGGTGCCCGGCTCGAGCAGAGCCCGATGGCTGCGGTGTTTTCCGACATCGACGGCCATCAGGTCAACTCGGCGGGCGGCCGCCAACCCCTCGGCAGCTTCACCCTGTTCAACTTCAGCGCCAAGATCGACCCGGTGCCGACGATGCTGGTGCAGAACCACCGGCAGGTGGTCCCCGATTTCTACGGTCTCACGACATCCTTCATGCGTCGGGCCCTCAAGCCCGGCATCACCGTCCTCGCCGACGAGCCCGGCGCACCCTGGGTCAAGTACATCCATGGCGACCGCGGCCGCGGCACCTGGACATTCTTTGGCGGGCACGACCCCGAGGATCCGCAACACCAGATCGGCGACGCGCCGACGGACCTCTCGCTTCATCCTCACTCCCCGGGGTACCGCCTGATCCTGAACAACGTCCTGTTCCCGGCGGCCAAGAAGAAGGAATTGAAGACGTGAGCCCGGGGTCGCGCCTGCTGGCCGAGGTCCAGGCCTACCTGGCCGCCGAGATCGATGCGGCCGGCGGGCGGGAAGTCTGCTTCGTCGCTTCGCTGGACGCCAACGGGCTGGTGATCGCGGCCCGCGCCGTGGCGCGCGGGACCGCCGACATGGTGCTGGCCCTGCCGGGCGTGGCGCGGGCCGGGGACATGGTGCTGCACAACCACCCGACCGGGGCCCTGGAGCCGTCCGGGCCCGACCTCCACATCGCGGCGCGGCTCCATGACGGGGGCATCGGGTTCGGCATCATCAACAACAGCGCCGACGAGCTCTACGTCGTGGTCGAGGTCACGCGGGCGGTGCCAGAAACCAGGCTCGATCCGTTGGAGGTTGTCGCGCAGCTCGGCGAGCACGGACCGATCGCCCCCGTCCTCGGCAACTACGAGGATCGCCCCAGTCAGCGCGACATGGCCGCGTACATCGCGGACGCCTACAACGACGGCGGCGTGGTCCTGCTCGAGGCCGGCACCGGGGTCGGGAAATCCTTCGCCTATCTCGTTCCCGCCCTGGCCTGGGCGCGGGCCAACAAGGAACGCACCGTCATCAGCACCAACACGATCAACCTGCAGGAACAGCTGGTGGGAAAGGATCTTCCGCTGCTGGGCCAGGCGCTGTCCGAGGTGGACTACCAGCCGACCTTCGCGCTGCTCAAGGGCTGGCGGAACTACCTCTGCCTGGCACGCCTCGAGCTCGCGGTCGCCAGTCAGCAGTCGCTGCTCGAGCCGGAGCGGGTGGCCGAGCTGGTGGGACTGTCGGGCTGGGCTTCGCGGACCTCCGACGGCACGCTCGGGGACCTGCCCACGGCCCCCACCCCCGAGGTCTGGGACGAGGTGTCGGCTGAATCGGACCTCTGCCCCCGGCTCCGGTGCCCGCATTTCGACCGATGCTTCCTGTTCCGGGCGCGTCGCCGGGCCGCCGAGGCCGACGTGGTCGTCGTCAACCACCACCTGCTCTCGGCCGACCTCTCGATCCGCCAGGCCCAGGACAATTGGCAGGAGGCGGCGGTGCTGCCGCCCTACCAGCGGCTGATTCTCGACGAGGCCCATCATCTGGAGGACGTGGCCGCCAACCATCTTGGGGTCCAGGTCACCAGCCGCTCGGTTCGCCGACTGCTCGGCCGCTTCGACCGCGGCGGACGCGGGCTGGTACCCGCCCTCGCCTTCGAACTCTCGAGCGGTGGCAGCAACCTGCTGAGCCGCGCCAGTCTGGACGTCCTGCAACTGCGGCTGGTGCCCGCCATGGTCGATGCGCGCCGGGCCACCGATGCGCTCTTCGCCCGGCTGATCCTCCGGCTGGCCGAGGTGCCCGGCGGGGTGATGCGGGTGGACGATACCTTCGCCGAGGATCCGGTGTGGGAGCAGGGGCTTGCCGGGGACCTTGGCGACGCGCTCAGCGCGTTCCGCCGGATGCGCGATGACGTGGAGGTGATCGCCGACCGGCTCGGGGCGGATGAAGTCTCGGAGCGCCGCGCCCCGCTGCTCCAGGAGATCCGCGGGGTGCTGCGCCGCCTGGAAGCGATCGCGGACGGCCTCACCCAGACGCTTCAGCCCGCCCCGCAAGGTCCGCCGGTGGTGCGATGGATCGAGCGGAGCGACAGCCGCGGCCAGCAGGTCGCGCTGCATGCGGTGCCGCTCGACCTGGCGCCGATCCTGCGGGAGACCCTCTTCGACCGGCTCAAGACCGTGGTCCTGACCAGCGCGACGCTGGCGGCGGGTGGCGACTTCACCTTTCTCGAGCGGCGCACCGGGCTCTCCATCGACCCTAATCCGGTTACCGTCAAGGAGATCCTGCCGTCACCGTTCGACTACGGGGCGCAATGCCTCTTCGGCGTGCCGACCGACCTGCCCGACCCGCGCGACGACGAGCTCGGCCACGACCAGGCGGTGGCGCACGTGGTCGAGGACCTGGCGTCGGCCTCCGATGGGGGGATGTTCGTTCTCTTTACCAGCCACCGGGCGCTCCGCCGGATCGCCAGCGCATTGCGCGGCGGCCTCGGCACCCGATGGCCGCTGCTGGTGCAGGGAGAGGCGCCCCGTGACCAGTTGCTGCGGCGGTTCCGGGACAGCGGCCGGGCGATCCTGCTGGGGACCGACTCGTTCTGGGAAGGGGTCGACGTGCCGGGCCGGGCGCTCCGTGCTCTGGTGCTCTGCAAGCTACCTTTCAAGGTTCCCAGCGAACCGCTCACGGCGGCTCGGCTGGAACGGCTGGCGGAGCAGGGCGAAGACGGGTTCTGGAGTTATCTGCTCCCGCACGCGGCCCTGAAGCTCAAGCAGGGCTTCGGTCGCCTCATCCGCAGCCGCCAGGACGTCGGCGTGGTGGTCCTGCTCGACCGCCGCGTGGTCACCAAGCGGTACGGGCCGACGGTACTCGAGGGGCTGCCCCCGGCGGACCAGGTCATCGGGCCCTGGGCGGAGGTGCGCACCAAGTGTGAGGACTTCTTCGCGCGATTCGGGATCGGAGCGGAAGTATGACGAGCATCGCCCCCAGCAAGATCGTCTGCGTGGGCCGGAACTATCTGGCGCACGCCCGCGAGATGGGCAACGAGGTTCCGCCGGTGCCGCTGCTCTTCCTCAAGCCGCCGAGCGCGATCATCGGGCCCGGCGACGCGATCGTGCTGCCGCCCGAGTCACGGCAGGTGGAGTACGAGGCCGAGATCGGCGTGGTGATCGGGTCGCGGATCCGGCGAGCCACCCCGGAGCAGGCTGAGCGGGCCATTGGCGGGTTCACCTGTGTCAATGACGTCACCGCCCGCGATCTCCAGAAGAGCGACGGGCAGTGGGGACGGGCCAAGGGGTTCGACACCTTCTGTCCCGTGGGACCGGCCGTCGTGGCGGGCCTCCGCTGGCAGGACCTCGAAGTGATTGGCCGGATCAACGGCGACGTCCGGCAGCACGGCCACGCCAGCGAGATGCACTTCTCGATTCCCGTCCTGCTGGCGTTTATCAGCGCGGCGATGACGCTGCAGCCCGGTGACCTGGTCCTGACCGGCACGCCGGCGGGTGTCGGGCCTCTCCTGTCGGGAGACGTGGTCGAGGTGGAGATCCCGGGGGTGGGGGTGCTGCGGAACACGGTGCGGGCGGAAGCCGAGTGATGATCAGGTTCAGCGACCGGCTCAAGGCGCTGTCGGAGGCCGCCGACCGAGGACGCCGTTTCGGGCTGGCGGGCGCTGGCTTTGGCCAGAGGCTCGGTCGGGTGCGCCAGGAGCAGCTTGCGGCGACCACTTGATCTGCTGCTGCCGCGCCGGCGGCAATGGAGCTGGTGGGCCATCCTCGCCAGCGTGGGCATTCATGTGCTCCTGCTCTCGGTGCGTGCCACCGACTGGTTCGGCAGTGTCGGGCAGATGCCCAGCGTGATGTACATCCCGATCCCCTCGGAAATCACCCAGCTGGACATGACCTACCGCGAGGGGCCCAAACCGACGCGCCCGCGTCCGCGACCGCGACCGCTGGAGCCGCCAGAGATCGAAGCGCCGGTGGCGCCCGCCGCGCCCGAGCCCGCCGCGCAGGTCAGCGCGGCACAGCCCGGAGACTTGCCGCGGGCCCCGGTCGACTCGGCGGCCGGGATACCCTCGCCCGAGGGCACGGGCCGCCAGAGCGTGCCGCTGCTGCGTCCGGCGCTGGGCGAGGGCAAGCTCTGGGTTCGGCCGCTGCCGCTGCCGCCGCGGGAGCTCGCCCAACGGCTGACGAGGTCACACTACGAACTGGTGGACAGCGCCGTCAGCGAGATCGTGCAGTCCTACATCGATTCGATCATGCGGACGCCGGTGCCGTTCGACGCCAGGCCGCCGAGCTGGACCACGCAGATCGGCGGGAAGACCTTCGGCATCGACAGCAAGAGCATTTACCTGGGTGGACTCAAGATTCCGACCGCCATCCTGGCCCTGCTGCCGATCCCGGCGGTGAGCAACATCGACCTGCGGTCGGCGCACCGGATGCAGGACATCCAGGCGGACCTGCAATACGCGGCCCTGCGGGCGCAGACCATGGAAGAGTTCAAGCGCGCCATCAAGGACGTTCGCGAAAAGCGCGAACGCGAGCTCGAGTTTCAGCGCAACCAGCACCGCACCCCAGCCGACTCGGTCAAGAAGCCATGAAGCTCGTGGACGGCAACGAGACCATCCTGCTGGTGATCGGCTCCGCGCCGGCGGCGCTGCAAAAGGACGAGCCGCTGGCGCGGTGGCTGGCGGCGGAGATCGACCGGCGAGGCGACGGCCAGTTCTACCGGCGGGCCGTGGTGGTGGGGGACGTGCGCTACGTGCAGACGCAGGCGTTTCACCAGCATCCGACGATCGGCATCGGCGGCCCGGGCGCCAACGACGTCGTCCAGCACCTCAGCCAGGTGCTCCCGACCGTGTGGACCCGCGACGACCGGAGCTACGTCCAGATGGCGCTCGACGGCCGGGGCCGTCAGGTGGCGCTGTGGGGGATGGACGCCACCACGACCCGGGGCGCGGTCGAGGCGTTCGTGGAAGAAGGAATGCTGGATGCCCTGCTGGAGAAGCTCTGGCCGTTCCGGCCGGCGACGTTCACCTAGCCAATCGCCGCAGGCTCTCCTCCCGACCGACCACCACCAGCAACTCGTTGACCGGTTCTGACACCGTCGTTCCGGTCAGCGCTACCCGGATCGGCTGCATCAAGTCCCCGAGCTTGATCCCGTTCGATTCGGCGGTGGCCTTGAGCGCCGCCACCAGCCGCTCCGCGTTCCAGTCGGCGGCCGACAGGGCGCCGAGCCCGTGGCTGGCGTGAGCCAGGTTGGCCTGGTACGCGGCTCCCAGCTTCTGCACCAGCGCCTCCGCCTTGGCGTCGCGCGTCACCCTGGCGGCGTCGAGCCGCACGCCGATCTGCTGGGCCAGCTGGATCACCGTGCGGGAGCGGGCCTTGACCGCGTCGATCAGCGGCTCGAGGGGGCGGTCACCGACCGGCACGGCCTGCTGCTCGAGCTGGCGCTGGACCGGGCCCAGCAGCTCGGACGCCGGCAGGGTCGAGAGGTACTGGCCGTTCATCCATTCGAGTTTCGCCGGATCGAAGACCGCGGCCTTCTTCTGGATACCCTCCAGGCCGAAGCGGCCGATCAGTTCCTCCTCGGGGAGGATCTCGAGGTCATCGCCGGGTGACCAGCCCAGCAGCGCGAGGAAATTCCGCATGGCGGCCGGCAGGATCCCCAGGTCCTGGTAGTCCCCGACCGCGGTGGCGCCGTGGCGCTTGGAGAGCTTCTTGCCGTCGGTGCCGAGGATCATGGGTACGTGGGCGAAGACCGGCAGCGGCGCGCCGAGCGCCAGGTAGAGCGCCACCTGCCTGGGTGTGTTGGAGATGTGGTCGTCGCCCCGGATCACGTGGCTGATCTGCATGGCGATATCGTCGGAGACGACGGCCATGTTGTAGATGGCCGACCCGTCGGTCCGCAGGATGATGAAGTCGTCGAGGTCATGGCCCTGGAAGCTGATCCGGCCGTGGACCGCATCGTCCCAGGCGATTTCGACGTTCGGCATCCGGAACCGGATCACGTGCGGCTGGGCCGCCGCGAGCATGGCGTCGAGGTGGTCGGGGTTGAGATTGGCGCACCGGCCATCGTACCGGAAGGCGCCGCCGCTTCCCGCCGCGGCCTTCCGCTGGGCATCCAGGTCGGCCGCCGTGCAGAAGCAGCGATAGGCCTTGCCATCCGCCAGGAGCCGCTCGGCGTCGGCGCGATGCCGCTCGGCATAGGCGCCCTGGAAGACAGGTCCCTCGTCCCAGGTCAGCCCGAGCCAGGTCATCCCGTCGAGGATTACCTGGGTGTGGGCGTCGGTGCTCCGTTCCTTGTCGGTGTCCTCGATCCGCAGGATGAAGACGCCGCCGGTCTTCCGGGCGTAGAGCCAGTTGAACAGGGCCGTGCGGGCGCCGCCGACGTGCAGGTAGCCGGTAGGCGAAGGGGCGAAGCGGACGCGGACGGTCATGGGATCCAGGCTGCGAAAGTGCCGCGGAGCGGAGTGGGAGGGATTCGAACCCTCGATAGGGTTTTTGACCCTATAACGGTTTAGCAAACCGGCGCCTTCAGCCTCTCGGCCACCACTCCCGTGGAGGGCGCTAATCTAACCTGGGCCCGGGGGTGGGGGGAGGAGCGTCATCCGGAACACGGCTCCGGGCTCGTTGCCGACGAAACTGAGCGATCCGCCATGGGCCTCCACCGCGGCGCGCGCAATCGAGAGCCCGAGGCCGGCGCCCTCCGCCCTCGGCCGGGCCGGATCGGCCCGGAAGAAGCGCTCGAACAGTTGCCCGGCCTGCTCGGGCGGGATGCCCGGGCCGGTGTCCCTCACTTCGAGCGTCGGGGACGGCCTGGTGGTGACGACGACGCGCACCTCGCCGGGTCCGGGCACGTACTTCACCGCGTTCTCCACCAGGTTGCCGATGGCCCGTTCGAGCAACTCCGCGTTGCCGCGGACCGGGGCTGGCGAGCCCTCCAGGCGCAGGGTCAGTCCCCGCTCGGTGGCCATCGGGCGGTACCGGCCAGCCACCACGCCGGCCAGCTCGAGCAGGTCCAGCGCTTCAACCCGCTCGACCGGCGAGCTGGCCTCCGCTCGCGCCAGCACCAGCAGGTCGTTCGCCAAGCGGGAAAGCCGGAGCACTTCCTCCCGGCACCGGGCGAGAACCTCGCGGTACTCGGCCTCCGAGCGGGGACGCCTCAGCGCCACCTCGATCTCGCCGCGCAACACGTTGAGCGGGCCTCGCAACTCGTGGCTGGCGTCCCCCGTGAATCGGCGCTGGCTCTGGAAGGCGGTGTCAAGCCGGCCCAGCATCCCGTTGAGGACGTGAACCAGTCGCTGGAATTCCCGCACGTCGGCGTGGGCGGTGATCCGAGCGGAGAGCGACCCCACCCCGAGGGCCTCGGCCTGGGCCGCAATTTCGCGGGTCGGTCGGAGGGCGGTGTCGGCGACGCGCCAGCCCATCCCGTACGCGCCAGTGGTCATGACGAGGGCAAACAGCCCGACGAGGGCGGCGAAGCGCTGCAGCGTCTGTTCCATGGGGCCAGTCGGGGCGGCGACCTGGAGGACGTGGTCGCCGTGGGCCTCGCCGACCAGCCGGAGCGGGTAAACCAGGCTCCGCAGTCGCCTCCCGTCCGGTCCCAGACGGGTTGACCAGCCCAGCCGTCCCGCCCGTGCCTCGTCCATGGCCTCGGCGGGAAGCTCGAGGTCCTGCGCCAGGTTCCGGCTCCGGGTGAGGGCGGCGCCGTGGCTGTCCCAGAGCTGGGCGTAGCGGGTCAGCTCAGGCACGGCGGCCGCCTGGCCCGCAAGCAGGACGCCTTCGTGGAACTGGAAGGCGGAGCTGGCCGCGGCAGCGCCAGCCTGCGCCTCGGTCTCCGCGATCCGCAGCAGGGTTGCGTCGAGCTGCCGCCGGAGCAGCGAACGCAGAGCCAGGACGGTGGCGAGCCCCAGGGTCAGGAACAGCAGGAAGGCACCGAGACCGACCCGGAGCGCCAGCGCGGCTCGGAAGGAGCGCACCTCAGCCCTCGCCTGCGCGCATCAGGTATCCCACGCCACGCACCGTCTGGATCAAGCGCGGCTCACCACCCTCCTCGAGCTTCTTCCGCAGGTTGGAAATGTGGGCGTCCACGACGTTCGTCCCCGGATCGAACATCATGTCCCAGACCTTTTCGAGCAGGCTGGTCCTGGTCAGCACCTGCTCGGCGTGGAGCATGAAATACTCCAGGAGCCGGAACTCGCGGGGGGCGAGTTCGATCCGTCGGGTGCCGCGCCTGACGGTGCGCCGGACCCGGTCCAGTTCGAGGTCGCCCAGCCGGAGGAGGCCATGCGGGCCGCCGGTGGCCTGGCGCCGGCCCAGGGCCCGGACCCGGGCCAGCAATTCGTCGAAGTCGAAGGGCTTGGTGAGGTAGTCATCGGCTCCCGCGTCGAGGCCGCGGATGATGTCGGCACTGGCGTCACGCCCGGTGAGCATCAGGATCGGAGTGGTGGTGCCGTCCCGCCGCAGTTCCGACGCGACCTGGAGGCCGTTCTTCCGGGGCAGCTGGATGTCGAGGACGATGACGTCGTAGGGATTGACCGCTCCAAGCTGGATGCCCTCCACGCCGTCCACGGCGACGTCGACGGCATGCCCCTCTTCTTCGAGACCCTGCCGGAGGAACCGGGCGGCCTTGGCATCATCCTCGACGACGAGCACGCGCATGGCAACCGACCTCACGAAACCTTAATCTGCCACGAGGGACCAAAGGCACGGGACGCTGTTACATAACAGTAACCATGACCCGACCCAACCTGGGGTGGCTGCTCGCCACCAGCATCGGCATTCTGGCGCCTCCGGCACGCGCGGTGGCCCAGACCGACTACCGGAACCTCGATGACGACCGGCCGACCTCTGTGGAGGACGCGTACCCGATCGAGCACTGGGCGTTCGAACTGATCGCGCCCTGGCGCTATGAGCGCACTCGCGACGGAACCACGCTGCACTCGTTCGCGCCCGAGCTGGCCTACGGACTGTTCCGGAATGGCCATGTCGGGATCAAGCTGCCCTTGGGCGGAGAGTCCACTGAGGGGGACCGGACCTGGGGCCTCTCCGGGTTCCGGGTCTTCGGGCTCTACAACTTCAATACGGACGGGATCCGGTGGCCCGCGCTCAGCCTTCGCGCGGATGCGTCGTTCCCGGCAGGTGACCTTGGCGGGGGAGGGAGCCGCCTGGCGATCAAGGCGATCGTGACCCGCTCGTTCGGGCGACAGCGCGTGCATCTCAACGGTTCCTTTGGATCAGGCGGGGGCGAGGAGCCCGCGGCCGTCGAACCGTTGCCGCGCTGGTCGGCCGGCGCCGCGGTCGACCATTCCTTCATTCGGGAGAGCATCCTGCTGGTGGCTGAAATCACCGCGAAGCAGACCAGCTCGGGCGACGCCACCGAGGCCCACGTGACGATCGGCGCGCGGTACCAGGTGGCACCGACGATCGTCTTCGACCTGGGCATGGCGCGGCGGGTGTCGAGCCAGGGTCCTGATTTCGCGGTCACCGTCGGCCTGAGCCACGCCTTCGCGATCGCCGGTCTGATGCCCATGCCCCACCGGCCGGCCGCAGGCGGGGCCCGATGAGCCGGCGTCTTTCCCTGCTGGCCGCGGCCTGCCTGGTGCTCTCCGGTTCGATCGAGGCCCAGGTCCGGCGGGACGAGCAGTTCTACTATCCCGGAGCGTTCAACTGGACCTTTCTCCGGAACTTCCCCGAGGCCGCCCGGCTCTTCAACGCGTTCGACTACGGGCATTCGGTGCTCTACGAGATCCTGTATGCCAAGCCCACCGCCCCAACGGCGCTGCTGGAGCAGGAGGAGTTCGACTACCTGACGCGGGACCTGCTGATCCGCCCGCCCCGCTTTGCCATCGTTGAAGAAGCCGTCGCGCCGACGTATGCGAAACTGGCCTGGCGGGCCAAGCAGATGTTCGACCGCGCCCATATCCTGCACCGGCAGATCTACGACGTGTATGCGGACGACCGGCTGAGTGACTCCGCCAAGTTCGCCCTGGTGGAGCGCCTGACGGACTGGTACCTGCTGGATCGGGCGTACGCCTTCGTCGCCGTGCCGAAGGACATGGCTCTGATGGACGAGCAGTACTACAGCAAGACGTTCCGGGTCCGCTATCCCAACTTCAACGGCCTGATCTGGGCGTACCACTGGCTCCAGGTGGGCCTCTACGAACCGCTGATCACCGGCCGCGTCCCGGCCGAGCGGAAGGCCGGGGTGAAGGCGGCGCTGGCCCGGTTCTGGTCGATGCTGGGGGAGCCGCCTTCGCGTTTTCCGACGGTGATGCCGATGACCTCGGCCATCGCCCCCACCTTTGCCCGCCGACATCCCCGGGCCGCGGTCATCTTCGACAACCTTCACATGATGCACGATATCATCTCGGATATTCTGGTCTCCGAGCGGGTGCCGCGGGGTCGGAAGCGCGCCGTCATCGACTCGGCCCTGGCCGAGTTCCGGAACCCGGACCGGAATGTGATTGAGCTCGAGCATTGGTACATGATGGCGGATCACATGGGCGGCGTGGACCTGATGGGAGGTAGTGCGGCCAACCTGATCCAATTGATCAAGGCACCGGCCCATCCCGGGGACCGGCCTCGGCCCGACCAGCCCTGAACGGCTGAGCAGATTCTCGGTATTGACGGCCGGGTGCTGCGGCGGTATCATACGGTCGTATGAAATCACACGAACGTATGACTGAGGTGCCGACGGCTGATGGCACAAAGGCCGCCTTGCTCGATGCCGCAGCGCAAGCCTTTGCTGAAAAAGGATTTGCGGGAGCGTCCATCCGTGACATCACGGCCAGGGCAGGGGCCAACCTCGCCGCGGTCACCTACCATTTTGGCTCGAAGGCGGCGCTGTGGGAGGCCGTCCTGATTCGGGGCCAGAGCCAGATGCTCGAGGTGCTGGAGCGGGCGGCCTGGGGTACCGGGTCTACTCTTGAGCGTCTGGAAGGGCTGACGCGCGCTCACTTCGGGTTCCTCTCCGACCATGCCGACATCCGGCGTCTGATCATCCAGGTCGTGCTGGGTGCCGAGGCCATTCCGGAGGCGGCGGCCGGGTACGTCCGTCGGCTGCTCGGGTTGTTCGCCGGGCTGATCGCCCGTGGCCAGTCCGAGGGGATCATCCGGCAGGGAGAGCCCCGTCTCCTGACGGTCGCCGTCCTGTCCCAGTCCTTCATGCTGAACATCATGCGCACGCCCCTGAAGGCGGCGACCATTGACCTCGACGACGCCACCGTGCGCGCCGAAGCACTCGACAGCGCGATGCGGTTCATCCGGGCCGGCCTGGCCCGGTCGCCGACGCGGGAGAACTGATCATGCAGCGATTCTCTATGCTTGCTTTTGCCGGCTGGTTCGCCTTCGCCATCATGCTGATGGTTGGACCGGTCGCCGCTCAGGACCCGCCGCGGCTGACGCTGGAGGAGGCGATCCGGCTGGCGGTCACGAACTCCCCGAGCCTCCAGGTGGCGCGGGGGGCGTTGGAGGAGGCGGCCGGCGGTGTCAAGGAAGCTGGTGGGCCGCGATATCCCTCGCTGAGCGCGGATGGCTCGGTCTTCCAGTATCAGGACCCGATGATCGTCTATCCGCTGCACGAGCTCGACCTCACGGCCCGCCCCGTCTTCGACCGCACCCTGTTCCAGGGGAGCCTGTCGCTTGGCTATACGCTCTTCGACGGGGGCATCCGTGGGGGACGCCTGAATCAGGCGCGGGCGCTCGAGTCGGCCGCCACCGACCAGGTACGTGGTTCGGAGCAGGCCGTGCTGGCCAACACGGTGCGGGCCTTCGCCGATGTGCTGACGGCTCGCACTGTCGAGGACGCCCAGGCGCAACGGCTGAGGGCACTTCAGGCCGAGACGGAGCGGGTGCGGCGGTTCCTGGCCGAGGGGCGGGCGGCGCGCGTCGAGCAGCTGCGGGCTGAGGCGGCGCTCTCCCAAGCCAGGGCGGACCACGCCACCGCTGCCGCGCGGCTGAGCCTGGCGGAGGCGACCCTCGCCCGGTTGTTGGGGGTGGACCCGTCGCGGACCCGTGCGGACGGCCTCGTGCGGGTGCAGCTGCTTCGGGCGACCCCGGACTTCCGGGATTCATTGCTGGCGCAAGCCCGACGGGCCAGCCCGCATCTGCTGGCGGCCTCCGGACGGATGGCAGCCGCGCAGGCGGCGAAGCGGGCGGCGAGCGCGACGTGGTACCCGACACTTCGGCTGGAGGGACGTCTGGTCACCTATGCCGGGGGCAGCGCCACCGCCCAGGCGGAATGGCAGGGTGGGGCGCGACTCTCCTATCCGATCTTCACGGGCGGGAGCCGAACCGGTGCGGTACAGCGCGCCGACGCGGTCTTCCGGGAAGCCGAGGCATCCTACCGCGAGGTGGACCTGGCGATCGCCGCTCGACTCGACCAGGTCCTGGTGGCGATGACGGAGGCTCGCGAGCGAGTCGAGGCGCTCCATGCCGCCGTGGCCCAGTGGACCGAGGTGGTCCGAACGGAAGCACTGGCACTCGACCAGGGCGCCGGCACCCAGACCGACTACCTCCGGGCGGAAGCAGATCTCGCCATTGGGCGCGCGGCGCTGGCGCAGTCCCAGGCGGCGGAGCTGGTGTCGCATGTCGATCTCGCCCAGGTGCTGGGCGCCCTCAGTCTCGAATCCCTGCAGACGATCGTGGAGAAGACCCGATGAGGACCATGATACGGCGGGTTGCCTGGATGGTGATGGCACTGGCCGCAACGGCCTGCACCCGGAGCGGTTCCGACGGGGTGGATGCCTCGGGAACGGTCGAGGCCACCGAGGCCGACCTGGGCTTCCAGGCCGCGGGCCGGATCGATTCGATCCTGGTCCAGGAAGGGGACCGGGTGGTCACCGGGCGGCGTCTGGCGGTGCTGGATCGGCGTGAACTGTTCGCGCGGCGCGCCGCCGCCGTGGCTCAGGTCGCGGCCCAGCGCGCCCGGCTGAGTGAACTGGAGCGTGGTTTCCGGATCGAAGAGATCGCCCAGGGAAAAGCGGGACTGCGCGCGGCCGAGCAGCGCCTGAATGACGCCAACCGCGACCGGACCCGGGCCCGGAACCTCTTCGAGGGCGGGGCCATCAGCCGCCAGGCATTGGACGCGGCGGAGACGGGCTACGCGCTGGCCGAAGCGGAGCGCGACCGGTTGAAAGACCAGGTGCAGCTGCTCGAAAGCGGCACCCGTCCCGAGCAGATTGCGGCGCAGCGGGCCGTGGTGGCAGGGGCTCTCGCGGCGGAGGAGCAGGGCCACGCCGTGCTCAACTTCGCCGAGATCATCGCCCCGTTCGACGGCACCGTGACTCGGCGCCAGCGCGAGCCCGGCGAAGTGGTATCGGCCGGCTTGCCGGTCTTGACAGTGTCCAATCCGGCGGACCGATGGGTCCGGATCTACGTGCGCGAGGATGAGGTCGGACGGGTGGCACTCGGGCAGGCGGCGGAGATCCGGATCGACGCCTTCCCGGGTCGCAGCTACCAGGGGGCGGTGAGCTTCATCTCGAGCGAGGCGGAGTTCACGCCGCGGAACGTGCAGACGCGGGAAGAGCGGGTCAAGCTGGTCTACCGGGTCAAGGTGCGCGTGGTGGGCGACACCGCCCAGGACCTCAAACCCGGGCTGTCCGCCGACGTCCGGCTGGTCGAGAAGGTGAAGTGACGCGACCGCCCCACGTCGTGCTGCAGGCCCTCGGCCGTCGCTTTGGCGACGTCGTGGCCGTGGCCGGGCTCGATCTGGAGATCGGGCACGGGGAGCTGTTCGGCGTGGTGGGGCCGGATGGCTCGGGGAAGACGAGCCTGTTCCGAATGCTCGCCGGCGTTCTCAGGCCGAGTTCGGGGGATGCGGTGATCGACGGCGTCAGCGTGGTGCGGCACCCGGAGCGGGTGAAGCACCATCTCGCCTACATGAGCCAGCGCTTCGGCCTCTACACCGATCTCACGGTGGCGGAGAACATCCGATTCTACGCCGACCTGTACCGTGTGCCCCAACGGGACCGGCCGGCGCGGCTCGAGCAGCTGTATGGGTTCTCGGGGCTCGGCCCGTTCCATGGGCGGCTGGCCGGGGCGCTGTCGGGGGGCATGAAGCAGAAGCTGTCGCTCTGCTGTGCCCTGATCCATCGCCCGCCCTTGCTGCTGCTCGACGAGCCCACCTTCGGGGTGGATCCGATCTCCCGCCGGGACCTCTGGCTGATCATCCACGAAATGGTGGCTGCCGGCACCACCGTCATCGCCAGCACGGCGTACCTGGACGAAGCCGAGCGGTGCGACCGGGTGCTGCTGTTGCACGAGGGGCGGCAGCTGGGGCTGGATGCTCCACAGGCGCTGCAAGCCTCGCTCGCGGAGCGGGTCTTCCGGGTCGATAGCGCCGAACCTGCGGCGGCGCTGAAGGCGCTGCGGGGCGCGCCGGGAATCCGGTCAGCCACGCGGTTTGGCGAGACGATCCACGTCACCGTGACGGCACCGTCCGGGACGGCTGCCCTCGAGACCGCCCTGGCCCGGGCCGGACTCGCCGGCAGCCTGCCGGTCCCGACCGAGGCTTCACTCGAGGACGTGTTCATCGACCGAGTGACCGGGCCGGCCGATGCCTGACGCCATCGTCGCTCACTCGCTGACGCGCCGCTTCGGCGACTTCGTCGCGGTGGACGGCGTCTCCTTCACGGTTCCCCCGGGTCAGATCTTCGGATTTCTGGGACCGAACGGGGCGGGGAAGACCACGACGATCCGGATGCTGACCGGCCTGCTGGCGCCGAGCGGCGGACAGGGTGAGGTGGCCGGGATCGATGTCGCGAAACAGCCCCGCGAGGTGAAGCGGCGGATCGGTTACATGTCGCAGCTCTTCTCCCTGTACGCCGACCTGACCGTCGAGGAGAACATCGAGTTCTTCGCCGGCCTCTACGAGGTCACCGGTTCACGGTACGCCGTCCGGCGCGACTGGGTGCTCGAGACGGCCGGCCTGACCGACCTCCGCGGCCGGATGACCGGGACCCTGCCGTTGGGCCAGAAGCAGCGACTGGCGCTGGGCTGCGCGCTGGTGCACGAGCCGGCCATCGTCTTTCTCGACGAGCCGACCTCGGGGGTCGACCCGATTTCCCGCCGCGCCTTCTGGGACCTGATCTACGGCTTCTCCGCCCGGGGCACCACCGTTCTGGTCAGCACCCACTACATGGAGGAGGCGGAGTACTGCCACCGCCTGGCGCTGATGAACCGGGGGCGGCTGATCGCGCTCGATACGCCGGCGGTGCTGCGCGAGGGGATGAGCGTGCCGATCCTGTCGGTGACCACCAGCGACGCGCCGCTCGCGGTCCGGGTGCTGCGCGACGTCCCCGGTGTCGGCGACGTGACGATGTTCGGACGGACGGTGCATGTGGTCGTGGAGGATGAACCCCGCGGTCGGGAAGCGATCCCCGAGCGATTGACGCAGGCGGGGCTCAGCTGCGAGCGGATGGAGCGGATTGCGCCGTCGCTGGAAGACGTCTTCGCGGCCTACATCCGCCGCGAGGGTGGGGTGGTGGCCGGATGAGCCTGACCCGGTTGTGGGCGATCGCCCGCAAAGAGGCGATCCAGCTGAAGCGGGATCTGCGGAGCCTGATCCTGGCCTTCGTCCTGCCGCTCTTCCTGGTCCTGGTCTTCGGTGCCGCCATTTCGCTCGATGTCCGGAACATCCCGTTTCTGGTCGTCGACCGGGATGTCAGCCCGGCCAGCCGGGAACTGGTGGACGCCTTCCGGGCCTCGGGGTACTTCGAGTTCCAGGGGACGCTGGACCGACCGGGTCAGGCGGATGCGCTGCTCCGCGAAGCGCGGGTCCGCATGGTTCTGGTCATCCCGCCGGACTACGGGCGCGACCTCGCGGGAAGGCGCGGTCCGACGGTGCAAGCCCTGGTGGACGGGAGCGACGCCAACAGCGCCACGATCGCGATCAACTACGCCGACGCCATCGTGTCCGGCCTGGGCAGCCGCGTCGTGCTGGATGGGCGCCGAGCCAGCCTGCCGCTCGTGGCCGAGTCGCGCGTCTGGTACAACGAGGCGCTGGAGAGCGTCCGGATGGTGGTTCCCGGGCTGGTGGCCGTGATCATGGCCATGGTCGCGGCGATGCTCACGGCGCTCACCATCGCGCGGGAATGGGAGCGGGGCACGATGGAGCAACTCGCCGCCACCCCGGTCGGGCGGTTCGAGGTCGTGGCGGGCAAGCTGCTTCCCTACATCGGCATCGGGATCGTGGACGTGGCGATCGTGACCCTGGTCGGCGTGTTCATCTTCAAGGTACCGCTCCGGGGCGACCTCCTCCTCCTTGGTCTCCTCTCGCTGCTCTTCATGATCGGGGTGCTGTCGTTCGGGGTGTTCATCTCGGCCACCCTCAAGTCGCAGCTCCTGGCCACCCAGGTCGCGCTGATGGCCACCTATCTGCCGGCCTTCCTGCTGTCGGGGTTTCTCTACCCGATCGCGAACATGCCGGTGGCGCTCCGGGCGCTCAGCTGGGCGGTGCCGGCCCGGTACTTCGTCGTGATCATGCGGGGGATCTACCTCAAGGGCGTCGGGGTCGGGGTGCTCTGGCCCCAGATCCTCGGGTTGGCGATCTACACGACCGTGGCACTGGCGCTGGCGGTTCGCGCCTTCCGGAAGGAGATCGGATGAGCCTGTCGTTGGCCCGGGTCGGGCGGATGGTGCGGAAAGAGCTTCGCCAGATGCTCCGGGACAACCGGATGCGCGGGGTGATCTTCATGATGCCGATCATCCAGATGGTGATGTTCGGATACGCCGTGTCCACCGACGTGCGGCAGGTGCCGACCTGGGTGGTGGACCATGACCGCAGCGCCGCCTCCCGCGAACTGGTGGACCGGCTCACGGCGTCGGGTTACTTCGAAGTGGTCGGGCGCTCCGAGCGTGCCGATGATGCCGTGCTGGCGCTGGAGCGGGGGACGGTCCGAATCGCCCTCGAGATTCCACCCCGGTACCAACAGGACCTCGCGGCCGGGAAGGCGACGGTCCAGGCCCTGGTGGACGGAACCGACTCCAACACGGGCAACATCGCGCTGAGCTATTTCCACCGAATCATCGGACGGATCGCGCTCGAACGAAGTGGCGGGACCGGCGCCATCACCCTCGCCGCCCGGGCGTGGTTCAACCCGGCGCTCGAGAGCCGGGTCTACAATGTCCCGGCGGTGATGGGCATCCTGCTGTTCCTCGTTCCGATGCTGCTGACGTCGCTCAGCGTGGTGCGGGAGCGCGAGATCGGCACCTGGGACCAGCTGACCGTCAGCCCGATCACCCCGACCGAACTGATGCTCGGCAAGACCGTGCCGGTGGTGCTGATCGGGATGGTCAACCTGGTGGTGGTGTCGTTGGTGGCGATCTTCTGGTTCGACATCCCGATCCGCGGGATGCCGCTGGCGCTGTTCGCGGCGGCAGTCCCCTATGTGGCCGCCGGAATCGCCGTGGGCCTGTTCATCTCGACGATCTCCAACACCCAGCAGGAAGCCTTCATGTCCATGTTCCTGGTGCTGCTGCCGGCGCTGATCTTCTCCGGGTTCATGTTCCCGGTGACGAGCATGCCGAAGGTCTTCCAGTATCTCACGCTGATGAACCCGGTGCGGCATTTCCTGATTGTGGTGCGAGGGGTCTTCCTGCGGGGGACATCGTTCTCCGACCACCTGGTCCAGTACCTGGCGCTGTACTCGATGGCTGGCCTCGGCCTGACCCTGTCGGTGCGGCGGTTCCGGGCGATGGTGGGGTAGACCTGTGGCGCCGTCGCAACGTTCGACGCCCCGGTGCAGCAGCGCCGGGGCGTTCCGACATCCGGGTAAGCCGGGAATCAGCTGGTGGACCAGGTCTCCCAGGTGAGGTGACAGCGTTCCACGAAGTAGTCGGCGGGGTGTCCATGCGCCCCCAGCAAGCTGTGAAGCATCTCGTGGCGGACCACCATTTCGTGGTTCTGGTAGTTCCCGGCGAGGACAATGACCTCCCGGCCATCCTGCTTGACCCACATTCCCACCTTGGGGCCGGCATCGGTCTCGAAGGTCTCAACTCCAGGTACCACATACCATTGGATCTGTTGGGATGGCCCCTGCAGCCCGGAGCAGGACTCGGTCCGAGCGAACCACTCGGCGTAGGCGGGAGGGGCGGTGATCGGCACGGCGCCCGGGGGTGCCGCCGAGGTTGGCCCGGTGGACGAGCACCCCGACGCCACGACTAGCGACACTGCTAAGGCACCGAACCTGTTTCGCATCTCGACGCTCCCATGCCTGCTGTCAAATTCCCAGGCACTGAAAAGGCGAGAGGTGTGCCAGCGGCTTGCGTCGAGGCTTGGCCGCCCCGGTGAGGCGACTTAAGGTTCTGGAGCTCGCACCGCCTCCCCTTTACCCGGAGGGTAGCCCATGCGCTTGGCTCTCGCTCTCTCCGCCCTGCTTGCGGTCGCGTCCTGCGCCACTGGGAAGCCCCTACACGGGCCCGCCACCCCGAACCTCGCGGTGCCAGCCTGGGCGACTGACGCGGTCTGGTACCAGATCTTCGTCGAGCGCTTCCGCAACGGCGACCCGTCGAACGATCCGACCGGGCACGACATCGAGGGGTTCACCACCAAGCACACTCCCGCCGGCTGGCGGCCGACGCCCTGGTCACAGGACTGGTATCGGCAGGAGCCCTGGGCGGCGGCCACCGGCGAGGACTTCTACGCGACCTCGCAGTTCCGCCGCTACGGCGGCGACCTGCAGGGGGTCATGGACCGGCTCGACTACCTCCAGGACCTGGGCGTGACCGCCCTGTATCTCAACCCGGTGAACGACGCGCCGTCGCTGCACAAGTACGACGCCCGGAACTACCACCATATCGACCGCAACTTCGGTCCCGACCCGAGGGGTGACGAGGCGCGCATCGCGGCGGAGCATCCCGCCGATCCCGCGAGCTGGAGCTGGACCGCCGCAGACAGTCTCTTCCTGGCCCTGGTGCGCGAGGTCCATCGGCGCGGGATGCGGATCATCGTCGACTATTCGTGGAACCACACCGGCACCAACTTCTGGGCCTGGCAGGATGTGCTCAAGAACCAGCGGCAGTCGCGGTTCGCCGACTGGTACGAGATCGAACGATTCGACGATCCCGCCACGCCGGACACCAACGAGTTCAGGTACAGGGGCTGGGCCGGGGTGCCGTCGCTGCCGGAGTGGAGGAAGGTCGGCCGCCCGGCTGGCCGGACCAAGGGCGCGATCGAAGGCAACCTCGTGCCGGGCGTCCGGGACCTCGTGTTCAACGTGACCCGGCGCTGGCTGGATCCCAACGGCGATGGTGATCCCTCGGACGGCGTGGATGGCTTCCGGCTCGACGTGGCCGACGTGGTGCCGCTCGGCTTCTGGCGCGACTACCGGCGCTTCGTCCGCAGCGTCAATCCACAGGCCTACCTCCTCGGCGAGATCTGGTGGGAGGCGTTTCCCGACAAGTATTACGATCCGGTGCCGTGGTTGCGGGGTGACACCTTCGACGCGGTGATGAACTACCGCTGGTACCGGCCCACCCGGAGCTTCTTTGCCGGCGCGACGCCCGCCCTGACCGCGTCGCGGTACGCCGCCGCACTCGACTCGCTCGACCGCGGCATTGCTCCGCCGGTGCTGCGGGCGATGATGAACCTGACGGCGAGCCATGACACGCCGCGCTTCGGCACCGACATCTACAACCCGGGCCGCTACAAGTACCGCGCCAACCCCCGCGAGGACACAGGATACCGGATTGACCGGCCCGACGAACGCACGCGGCGGATTCAGGAGCTGATCCTGGTGCAGCAGTTCACCTCCATCGGGGCGCCGCACATCTGGAACGGTGACGAGGTGGGGATGTGGGGCGCGGACGACCCGGACGAGCGGAAGCCGATGGTGTGGGCCGACCTCCGGTACGATGACGAGACCACCCACCCCTTCGGCCGGCCCCGTCACCGTGACCGGGTCGTGCCCGACACGGCGC
>Ga0315273_10002426_pt1 | contig 22002 bp, 19 predicted proteins | sample YL17G02_0_MG_FD_205753 | JGI IMG/M metagenome (GOLD analysis project Ga0315273, IMG submission 205753) | Sediment microbial communities from Yellowstone Lake, YNP, Wyoming, USA - YL17G02_0 | ecosystem: Environmental > Aquatic > Freshwater > Lake > Sediment | place: USA: Wyoming | collected... | reverse complement strand
AGCAGTTTTTGTTGTGGCATATATTGCAAGTATATTGAGCATGTATCTATGGATGAATGCAGTGTGGGGAAAACGTGCCGGTGTCATTGGGGCTCTTTTATATGGATTTGCGCCATATCGGTTTGTAGATATGTATGTTCGTATGGCCATTGGAGAGCATATGGCATTTGTTTTTCCACCCCTGATTTGCTATTTCCTCTACAAACTTGCAACTCAACCCTTCGGCTTCGCTCAGGGCAGGCAGGAACTAAGAACTAAGACCTATTATGGTGTTGGATTAAGCGTATCATTTGCTTTGCTTATTTTGTCTCACAATGCCCTCGCCCTTATGTTTTTGTCTGTTATCGGATTGTATGTTGTTTATTTATTTATTTATGAAACTAAGAAGTCTTTCTGTTTTCTGTTTTCTGTTTTCTGTTTTCTACTTCTAGGCTTTGGCCTTTCCGCATTTTTTTGGGTCCCCGCTTATTTTGAAGGGAAATACACACTTCGAGATATAGTTACAACAGGAGAAGCAATGGATAGGTTTGTCCCCTGGACATGGTTTTTTTATTCTCCATGGAACTACGGTGGCGGAGAGACTATAACGAAATCTCTTGGTATCCCCCAATGGATTGGATTGGTGGCATCATTGATCGTATTTTTCAAAACAAAAGACAAGAAATTACGTTTTTTGCTTTTTGCTTTCTGTTTTTTGCTTTTTGCCTCTTTGTTTATTATGACTTCAACGTCCCAGTTTTTATGGACAAAAGTAGTGATTCTGCAGAATTTTCAGTTTCCCTGGCGTTTTTTGAGTCTCACTACATTTATCGCCGCAGTCATGGGTGGAATATCCATTAGTCAATTGCTGAATATGTTTGGTCAGAAAACCTGCCTGCCGGCAGGCACGGCAGAAAGCAAAAAACAAGTATCTAAGATCAAAGATCTACGACCTATGATCTTTGCTCATTGTCCAATGTTCACAACTGCTCTGCTTATTGTTTTCTGTTTTTTGCTTATTGTATCTACCTCCTACATGTGGCAGCCGAAAGATTACCAGATAAAAGATGAATCATTCTATACCGGTATTTACCAAAGTACTACAGATACAGGTGAAAGCAGTCCTATTTGGACAACGCGGTTTATGGAGCAGACCCCCAAAGCTGTAATTGAAGTAATATCAGGAGAAGCAACGGTACGGCAAATCAGAAGAACTACTACGGTTCACCAATACCAGGTGAACGCCAAAATCCGTGCGGAATTATTGGAAAATACCATTTATTTTCCCGGATGGGAAGTATTGGTGGATGGGAAAAAGACAGACATTGAATTCCAAAGCGGAATTCATCGCGGCATTATGACTTTTTGGGTTGAAAAAGGAGAGCATCAGGTAACTGTGGTGTTTCGTGATACCAAACTGCGTAAAATTTCCAACGGTATCACTGTTGTAAGTGGTATAGTGTTGATATTAGGTAGTTTCATTGCTCATTTTTTATGGAAAAGAAAAAAATAATTTTATCAATAGCGCTAGCTGTAAAAAACGAAGAAAGTAATATCAGAGCTTGTCTTTCATCTGTAGCTGATATTGCCGATGAGATAGTCGTGGTGGATGGAGGATCAACGGATAAAACAGTAGAAATCGCAAAAGAATTAGGTGCAAAGATTATCCAAACCGATAATCCTTTGATATTTCATATCAATAAACAGAAAGCCCTTGATGCATGCCAGGGTGAATGGATTTTGCAACTTGACGCGGATGAGGTGGTGACGAAAGAGTTGAAGAAAGAAATCATTAAGACTATTGGACAGGAGACAATGAGCAGGGGACAGAAGTTGTCTGATGCTGATTGTCATATGTCAAATGAATGCAATGGTTACTACCTTCCCCGCCGGAATAACTTCTGGGGGCATTTCATGCGAAAAGGTGGGCAATATCCTGATTATGTCATACGCCTTGTAAGGCGAGGTAAGGCGCGGTTTCTCTGTAAAAGTGTCCATGAACAGATTGAGATAGATGGAGAAGTCGGATATCTGAAAGAACCAATGCTCCATTATTCATATAGAACTACAGAGGATTATTGGAAAAAAGCAGATGCATATACTACATTAACTGCGAAAGATTTGAAGCAAAAAAGAGTAAAAATAACTTTAGGTAATTGGTTTATTTATATGGTTTTTAAACCAATATATACTTTCATAAATATTTTTGTTCGGCATAAAGGGTTTGTTGATGGATGGTACGGATTAGTATTTTCGTATTGGTCAGCGCTCCGTTATCCGATTGCATGGAGAAAGTACACGAAGAGTATTTAGTATCTAGTATTAAGTATTAAGTATGAGAAATAAATTGTTACAAATATTGGTTTTATACATAATACTTAATACGTTATACGTTATACTTCCACAATCTGTCCATGCTTCTTATGTTCTTCCATACCCTTCCTACATGCCGGGCAATAAATTGTATACAATATCGCGTATTCTTGATAGAATAAATAACTCGTGGTATTCCGGCTCAATTGCCCAAATCAAATATCATCTCAAATTATCTGATAAGTACTTAGTCGAATCAAAAATATTATTTGAATATCAGCAGTATCTGTTGGCAGTAGATGCGTTGAATCGTTCAAATAACGAATTTTTGGCAATTTCCGATCACATTTCCGGAGCTTCTCATGAGGGGAAAGATGTTCGGAATTTATCAGAAACAGTTCAATCAGCTGCCATGAAACATACGGAAGTTCTTACCAATATTTACGCTTCAGTGCCAAAATCATTTCTTTGGGTTCCTGAGAAAAGTGTCCCGACGGAGTTAGATTTACAGTCTCTCATTCTTCGTGCATTACGTATCAGAAAACGTACGACCTCGGAATTTTCAGAACAATGAAAAAGAATATTCAAATAGCAGCAACCACGACTTTGAAAGGTATGTCATTCATCATATACCTGTCAATTCTTTTTCTTTCCTGTTTTCCTCATAAGGTTCTTGCACAAAAAGACAATCTGCTTCCAACAATTACTGTCATAAATCTTATCCGGGGAAATGGTCTTGGGCACGAAAATGACGACCTAGCATCCAGTCTGAAAGCACAATGGCAAATAACTCAGGAAGCGCAAGTCAATGCAACTTGGTTACTGCAATATGGCGCTTTAGAGAATCAAAATATTACCGACTTTGCGAAAAATGAAATGTCGGGACAGGAATTCGGCCTGCTTTTTGAAATAGATAGGAATTATGCGGAAAAGACAAATATCCTCTTTAGAGGGCAAGGTTCTTGGTATTTTTCCGATGGATTATTTTTAAACTCATACGATGTAAATGAACGACACGCGTTAATAGATAAAGCCTTCTCAAAATATAAACAAGTTTTTGGATATTATCCAAAAACAGTAGGAGCTTGGTGGATCGGAGGGGATTCACTCTCGTATATGCAAAAAAAATACGGCATTACGGCAGCTCTGCGCGCTGCTGATCAGTTTAATTTAGATTTATATTCGATCTGGGGAACCCCATGGAGCATTCCATATATTGCTTCAAAAACTAACGAAGCCATTCCTGCAAAATCGTTTGAAGATAGCTCGAAAGTTGTAATACTACAATGGGCTGCAAGAGATCCGTTTGAGGGGTATACTGATCCCCTTTTCAGTTTACAGGATTATTCTACGAAGGGGTATGGATTTGATTACGTTAATTATTTAGCCGGTATTTTTCTAAATAAGCCATTTAATAATTTGGTTATGGGGTTAGAAAACGGTGCTTCACTAGAAGACTTCAATAAAGGATATAAATTAATGATGTTGAAGGCAAAGGAATTAGAAACAGAAAAGAAGGCTAGCATTTCATTTGTAAAAGATTTTTCCCGTCAATTTTTAGATCAAGGCAAAGTTTTTCCATATAAGTCATACTTTTTATCTCAGGATTATGACTCAAAAAATCAGTCTTTTTGGTATATATCTGAAAATTACAGAGCAGCAGTGCATAAAAATAATGATTCTATTTATCTAATAGATATCAGAGACTATTCTAATAAAATAGATGAGGATTATAGTGTTCTTCCAAATGGTCAGTCCAGACTTAGAATCAATACACCCGAAATTATTGAATCAATACGATTTCCGGAAAATAAAATACTTCTAAAAACTACAACAGAACCAATGACGCTTAAAGAAAATAATAATGAGGTAACGTTAATTTCTGGTAATGATAGTATCGCTTATTTTACGCCGACAAAGATGAAAATATTTATTGGGGATAATGCTACTGAGAAAGTATACGATTTTGGGAGGCAGCAGCGATACGTTAATCTTATATCAATTTTATTCGGAATATTTTTTTTATATTTTTTAGTGATACTTATCATGAAAAAAAATGTTTATTCTACGCTAAAATCTTTTCTTCCGTTAGTAATACCACTATTCTTTGCTTCCTTTTTTCTTGTCAGTGAATCTGTATTTCTTTTTGATAAAAAAGAAATAGTTTTACTTACTGTTCTTTTTTCACTGCGGATATTTTCAATTTCAAAGACGCTTGTAATCGTAAAAATTTTTCCATTCATAATTTTGATCATCGCACATTTCCTTTCGGCCATAGTGTATCCAAATAGAATTACAAAAACAGTGTATTATATATTTTTCTTTTTGATCACTTTTATGTATCTACATCTCCCATATTTTCCGCTTGATAAATCTACCACTGCGTATGTGGGTTCATTATTTGTTTTACTAACTGTTCTTCTAACAGTCGTTACGATTTATAGTATTAAAAAAATTACGTTAACCCGGGATAAATTTTTGGTTATGACATCATTACCGATTGTAATTATTATGCTCATCTTTACGACAGTTTATTCACGAAGCAAGTTAGCTCTTACTAATTATGAGATTAACGCCCTTCAGGTAATAAAAAACAGTAAGAAGGACGTTATTTATATAGAACAGTTCGATAATTCGATACGGCCAATTTATAAAGCGGTAAAACCGTTACTGTACAATTATTTTCAGATTGGTCAAAAAATAACAGATAAAAAATGGAAAGTCGTTATAAGGCCGAGTAATCATATTCTCAAATTAACCGATTATGATAATACATTAATAATAATCCCGAAATATTTAGGTTCAGATATTTCTGATTATGAAATAAATTTATTGAAAATAAAAAAAATATTTGATAACGCCCAGATCCAGATTTACGAAAAAATTTAATTTACATCTATGAATAGTTGGTTTAAAATTCAACGCCTTTGGATTGCAATCTCAGTTATAATTTTTGTTTTTTCATATGCGTTTGTCGACGCGAATCTTCGGTTATCTGATAATCCTTTATTTCAAACTCTCCTCGCTCAACTTTCAATTATTATGAGTTCCCACAGAACACAAACTGCCGGGATTTTCGTTTTACTATTGGTTTGTCTTTTCGCATTATGGTGGAAAACGGTTCAATTGGTACATCTGGGACAGTGCGGGTTTCGCCAACTTATACCATGTGTTATTTCCGTGTATGCATTGTTGGTAATTTCTTACCCATTTCTTTCATATGACGTGTTTAATTATGTAACCACAGCAAAAATTACCTTTACTTGGCATGAAAACCCGTATATCGTGATGCCTATAGAAATTTCCAATGATCCAAATCTTGCATTTACGAGAGCTGCCAATAAAGTCGCTTTGTATGGACCTGCATGGCTTCTTCTGACATGGATCCCTCATACGTTGGGGATGGGGAATATCTGGCAGACGATTGTGGCATTTAAATTAATGAATGCCGTATGGTATGGTGTGTTTTGTTATATGCTCTGGCGTGTTACAAAAAACATGAAAAACGTCATTTTTTTTGCCCTCAATCCTTTGGTTATTATTGAAACGGTTATTTCAGGCCATAATGATATCGTTATGATGGGTCTGTCTTGTGCGGGTTTCCTCTTGTGGCAAAAAAAAGAATGGGTTAGCCGTTTTTTTGGATTATTCATTTTCATTCTGTCAATTTTTATTAAAGGCGCAACAGCAGTGTTAATTCCTCTATTGTTTTTCCGTAAAATGACGCAAAATCGTCTCATACTCCTTGCTTCCTGCTCATTGCTTTTTGTCTTTCTCACCATTGCTCCCATACGGGAAGAACTTTATCCCTGGTACGCGATATGGTTTTTCTCGACAGCTGCTTTTCTTCCGTATCCTAAATATGCTTGGTTTTGGCAATTTTGTATTGCATTATCGTTTGGATTAGAACTGCGTCACGTACCGTATATGGCAATGGGGTATTACGAAGGACCGGGACCATTATTAAGAACTGGACTTACCATTATTCCTGTGGCCGTTTGGGGAATATGGAGGATGAGCAAAAAACGTTTATTATTCTCACGGGACTTGTTATAGTATAAAAGAAGGTCGATATGAAAAATAAAAAAACAATACTGGGAGTAAGTATTGTTCTTCTTTTTGGTGTTTTTGCTTCTTTGCCTTTATTTGGAAAAGGGTATATTCCTACCCATGATGGTGAGTACCATATTATCCGTTTTATTGAATTTTACCGCATGTTGGGAGCAGGATATTGGTTTCCCCGATGGGCACCAACCTTAAACAGCGGGTACGGAATTCCGATTTTCCTTTTTCACTATCCATTCCCTAACTACATCGGAGCCCTCATTCAGGCTTTGGGGTTTCATGCCGTCAGTTCATTCCGATTGAGTTTGGCTCTTGGCTATATAACAGCCGGGATTTTTTCATTTCTGTGGCTAAAAAAATTGTTTGGTATAAAAGCAGGAATAGTCGGAACAGTCGTGGCTTCATTTGTTCCTTATTGGTTTGTAGACCTTTATGTCAGGGGATCAGTGGGTGAAGTGTGGGCGATAGGTTTTATGTTTGCTACTCTCATGTTATTGGAATATCGGATGCTCATCCCGTATTCATTTGCTTTGTCTGGTCTGATATTAAGTCATAATATTATGGCGATGCTTTTCATACCCTTTCTTTTTGGATATGCTTTTTTTCGAAATAGAAAGTATACAATTGGCATTCTTTTTGGAATACTCCTCTCTTCTTATTTCTGGATTCCGGCGATTTTTGAACGAGTATATGTAGTTGGATTAAACACAGTGAATTTTCGAGAGCATTTCGTCCAATTATATGAACTTCTCATTCCTTCTTGGGGGACTGAGTTATCCGGTCAGATATTCGGAGGGAATAAAATGTCCTTTCAAATCGGTATCGTGCCACTTGCGGTTATTATTGGATCAATCATTGTGGGTTGGAAAGAAAAGAATCAGGCAACGAAACGATTATATTGGTATTTTATTTTCGCACTTGTATGTGCGGTCGCATTGATGCTTTCATGGACATCGTTTATGTGGGAACACCTTGCATTTCTTTCATTTGTTCAATATCCTTGGCGCTTTCTTTCGATTATTATTCCTGTCACGGCTTTTATTGGTGCGTATGTTTCACATCACATCCGTATGCGTTTTTGGTCAATAGTCTTTATCGGAGCATCAATTATTTTTTCCTATTCATACACGCGCCCTGTCGTCTATGCACCACGTGACGGTCAATATTATACATCCAGGAAAAATTTTACTGACGGTACATCATCGATGGGAAATAGTTTTTCAACGATCTGGACCGGTTGGAAAAAGGAGAGATCGGATTATGTTCTGGAGGTAATAAATGGAAAAGTGCCCGGAGGTATTTTAGAACATTCATATCTCAAAAAAACATTTGCAGTATGGTCAGACATAGGGTCGGAAGTGTACACACCAATACTCTATTATCCGGGTTGGAAGGTTATGATAGATCAAAAGGAGACCTCAATTGATTATGTTACTGATGGAACCATCAGGTTTGTTGTCCCTCAGGGAAAGCACCAAGTAACTGTAGTGTTTACTCAAACTCTGGTTAGAAAATGTGCAGATATTCTATCCGTTGTTACATTGGTTTGGCTGCTCGGATGGGGTATACTTGGGGTATATGCGAATCGCCATAGACACAGCACCCCTTCATAGTGGCCACACTGATCGTGGGGTGGGAGGGTATACCAAGAATTTTATAGAAGCCCTAAAAACGTACCAGTCAGGGTATTCATATCTTCTGTTTGATTCAAAGAGCCAAAGTCCTCCACAAGCTGATGTCATCCATTACCCCTATTTTGACCCGTTTTTTCTGACTCTTCCACTTCGTTCTCCTAGGCCGACCGTCGTGACCGTACATGACTTCATTCCCATCATATTTCCAGAACATTTCCCAAAGGGCTTGCGGGGAAGCATCAAATGGGAGATTCAAAAATATTCGTTGCAAAGGAAACAAAGGATCATAACGGATTCTGAATGCTCAAAAAAAGATATTATTCGGATAACGGGTATCAAAAAAGAAAAGATTGATGTGGTGTATTTAGCTCCGTCACTGCAAACGACTGTTGGAACAAAGAATTTTGAATTAGTACGAAAACAGTATGGGATACAGGGTGACTATTTTCTATACGTCGGAGATGTGAACTGGAACAAAAATATCCCGGGTCTTCTCCACGCCTTCGCACTATTCCTAAAAAATCAACGAAGACCCACGACCCACGACCCACGAACTTTAATTTTCGTCGGAAAAGCATTTCTTGACCAAACACTTCCACAAACCCGTGAAATAGATCACATGATTTCCGATCTGAAGATTGGGGACCATATTATAAAAACAGGATATGTGGATGAAAAAATTCTTTCATCGCTCTATACGAATGCTCACGCCCTTATCCAACCATCACTGTATGAAGGATTTGGGCTACCGGTACTAGAAGCCATGTCTTTAGGTTGTCCGGTTGTTTGCAGTTCCTCTTCGAGTCTTCCGGAAATTGCAGGCCCGTCAATTATGGTAGATGTAAACAATCAGTCTTCCATAGTAGATGGCATGAATCGTGTTGTATCGCTTTCAAAAGAAAAACGAAAGCAACTAGTTCAACAGGGATTTGAATGGGTACGTAACTTTACATGGAAAAAGGTCGCAGGTGACACCGTCAAATCGTATGAAAGGAGTATGAAGTGAACAAAAAACAAAATTGCTTTTTGTCATTTGCCATGGCAGCAATGCTTCGCAAAGCGATATAGGCGGGTCATTGTCTCATGTCCCATAATACATGAATAAATTATTAAAAAAATTCACCTCCAATCCCCTTATGACCGGAAGTGCTGTAATTTTTGCCGGCAGTATACTATCAAACGTTGGGTCGTATCTGTATCATTTGCTGACAGGCAGGATTTTAGGACCGGCAGGGTATGGAGAATTGTCATCCCTCATTTCACTTCTGTATATTTTCGGAGTACCTACGGGGGTTCTTTCAACCGTTCTCATCAAATATTTTTCCCGGTGTAAAGCGGAAAATTCTCCCGGAGAAGCAAAAGATCTGTATATCCGGATGGTACAAATCCTAGGTAAAATTTCCATTCTCATATTTATTTTGTTTATGATCGCCACTCCATTTATTGCATCATTTCTCAATCTCACCACAACGAGATCACTGATTTGGATATGTATAGGTTTTATTTTGTCAATTTTCGCCACAGTAAACGGAAGTGTTATGCAGGGGTTTCAGCTTTTTTTATGGGTTTCTGCATATGGAGCTTTAGGAATGCTTATCAAATTAAGCATCAGTACGCCTCTTGCATTTTTTGGCGTAGAATGGACCATAATCGGATCATTGATAGCGTCTGTCATCGTATTTGGATTATTATTTCTTCCGATACGGTTTGTGTTTAAAGCAAAACGGAAATTATTTTTTCTAACCAAAAAAGAATTATTATTATTTAGCATTCCTACATTTTTTACCCTTTTGGGACTTACGTCGCTGTATTCTTTCGACATAGTTCTAGTTCGACATTATTTATCTCCCGGGCAATCAGGATTGTACTCGGCGATTGCAACACTCGGGAAAGTAATTTTTTACGCATCGTCGGCTGTCACGATTGTACTGTTTCCTGTTCTTTCTGAACGGACTGCCAAAGGGGAACCGGCCGGAAAAATTCTCCGTATAGCTCTCGGGTTAGTGAGTTTGATATCTGTCGGAGTGACATTCGTTTATTTCCTTTTTCCTAATGTAGTTATTCATCTTCTATTTGGATCTTCCTACGATGGTGCAACTCAATATTTAGGATTGTTTGCCTGTTTTATCTCTCTTTACTCATTGGGAAATGTGTTTGTATTGACATGCCTTGCGGTCAATAAACTTTCGATATGGATCATCACTCTCATAGCTGCAATCGTTCAGGCGATACTTATCTCACTATTTCACCAAACGATTATGGATATCATATCCGTAAATATCGGAGTAACGGCAGTATTTGTCTTCTCTGCCTTTATCTATTACACCTATGGACACGCGACGATGAAAAAATCCGTATGAAAAAATTTTCCCTTATCATTCCGGTTTATAAACAGGAAAAAACAATTAAGCGGGATATTGAAGCTATTATAGAGACGTTGGAAACACTTTCTTTTCCTTTTGAAATCATACCTGTCATTGACGGAATGTTAGATAATAGTTTGAAAGAAGCAAAATCTGTGAAAGATAAGCGGCTTTTGGTGGTGGGGTACGAAACGAATCGCGGAAAAGGGTATGCAGTGCGATATGGATTTGCCCATGCCACAGGGGACGTAATCGGGTTTATGGATGCCGGAGGGGACCTCAAAGCATCTGTGCTTCCTCTCATGATCAATCAATTTTTATACAAACAGGCAGATGTGGTCATGGGAAGCAAACGTCATCCGGATTCTAAAGTGGTGTATCCTTGGATCAGAAAAATTTATTCCTGGGGGTATCAAAAGATTGTGAAACTCCTTTTTGGACTGGATGTCACCGACACGCAGGTGGGGATGAAAATATACAGACGAAAACTCCTTGAAGATGTACTGCCACGGCTTCTGGTCAAGCAATTTGCGTTTGACATAGAAATGCTTGCCGTAGCGTACCGCCTGGGATACCGTAAAATTTATGAATCACCGGTTGAGATAAGCCTCAACATGAGCTCATCAAGCATCATCCCAATGAAGATGCTTCCTGTCATTTATAATGTGCTCAATGATACGCTTGCGGTTTTTTACCGCCTGCGGATTCTTCATTATTACGATGAGGCAAGCAAGCGGAAATGGAGGTTTGACCCGGAGCTGAATTTCCGTGTCAACATAGGTTGACACGGAAATTCAAGGGTCAATAAACAATAAACAATAAGCAGAAGATTATGATGAGAATGGACAGAAAACAATAAGCTAGAAGCAATAAGCAGAAAACATATGGAAGATGCACGTATAGGTCCAATTAATGATATTATTTTTAATAAAGCTGATGAGTTTGCAAGAGAAGTCTATCGCGAAACATTCACTTTTCCTAAAGAAGAATTGTATGGAGTAACCTCACAGCTTCGAAGAGCTGTGTTATCAGTTCCTCTAAATATCACTGAAGGATATGCACGCATAAGCATGCAAGACCATCGTCGATTTTTGGAAATCTCCTATGGATCTTTGAAAGAAGTAAAGTATCTTCTTTATTTTTCTTTGCAGCAAAAATATATTTCTAGTAAAACATATGAGATGTGTATAGAAAAATCAGAAGAACTATGCCGAATGTTGTGGAGAAAGATAAATACAATAAGAGCTAAAACACAGAAATAGTACAGTTTATTGTTTTTTGATTTTTGCTTTCTGTTTTTTGTTTATTGTCCATATGAAAATATTAATCCTAAACTGGCGCGACAAAGGTCATCCCCTTAGCGGTGGGGCGGAAATCGTGACGCATGAACATGCGAAAAGTTGGGTAAAAAGAGGACACAAGGTTACGTGGTTTACCTCATGGTATGCTCCCGTAGGGCGTGTAGAATATGTTGACGGAATTCGGATGATACGTCAGGGAGGGTTTCTGACCGTCTACCCTGTGGCAATGCTATATGTTTTTCTTCATGGGAAAGAATATGATGTCGTTGTTGATGAAATACATGGGTTTCCCTTTTTTTCCGTTCTCCTTACGAAAACTCCGGTTGTCGTATTTATCCATGAGATTGCCGGCGTCATATGGGATTTTATGTACCCGTTTCCTATCAACGTCATCGGGAAGTTTGTAGAAAAGCATTATTTTCGTTTGTACAAAAGTTGTCAGTTTTGGACAGATGCCCCATCTACGGTGGAGGAACTTGTGGCACGGGGAATACCACGGAAACAGTGTACGGCGATAGCATGCCCGATTACTCATGATGAGACATGGGACAATGAGCAGAAAGCAGAAAGCCCTCCTTCGTCCCTCGACAAGTTCAGGACTTCGGACGGGCACAGCAGTAAGCAGAGAAATTCTACGTATATTTTCGTAAGTAGAGTTGTGAAGATGAAAGGGATAGAGGAAGTTATAAAGGCGTTTTCATTTATTGTGAGAGAGCAACATAAAGCACAACTGTGGATAGTCGGAGGTGGAGATGCAACATACATTGAAGAACTGAAGGGAATGATTGCTGAATACGGAGTTGGTAAAAACGTTACATTTTTTGGAAAGGTATCTGAGCAAAAGAAATTTGACTTGATGGCCCGTTCCCACATACTTCTGCATGCATCCGTCAAAGAGGGATGGGGACTGGTGGTCCTAGAGGCGGCATCAGTCGGAACTCCGTCTGTAGTATATGATGTCCCGGGACTTCGGGATGTGGTGAAAAACAGGAAAACAGGAATAGTTGTCAGGAATAACTCTCCCCAAGAGATGGTCAAAGAGGCATTGCGTTTGATGGGTGACAAAAAACAATATCAGAAATATCAGAATAATGGGAAAGAGTGGGTGGGGAGTATGAAATGGGAAAATGTTGTGAAGGAAAGTATTACCATATTGAAGAAAGTTTTTCGTAAATAAATTATCTGTTATCTGTTATTTGTTCTGTTTAGCAGTATATGAATAAAAAAATTGTTTATCTGGTTTTGGGATTTATCCTTCTTGTGGGATTTACGCTTCGTAATCACGATTTAACTGTCTGGCCCAGAGAAGGTGCAACCTTTGATGAATTTGCCTGGACGTTTCAGGGAATAAGCATCTTTACAAAAGGGGTCCCAACATCCTGGTCTCCCCTTTCAGCCTATAAAAATCGTGTGGAATACAAAAATCCTCAGGGGACCCGTTTTACTTTAGTGACGCCATACTTGGAACATCCTCCATTGTTTGGGCTTGTGGCAGGAGGATTTGCATACCTAAGGGGCATTCGGATATTTGATGATGTGACGATAGATAAAATTCGTCCGCTAGCTCTCGTTTTAGGAATGATTTCCATAGTAGGAGTATTCCTTTTGAGTTCTCAAATTTATGGAAGTGTGATCGGACTTTTGTCTGCAGGTATTTATGCGATTATTCCGACCACTGTGGTTGGTTCACGGCTGGTTCAGAATGAGAATTTTTTTATTCCGTTTTTTCTTTTTGCTCTATATTTTACGGCTCGATACATTATGGAAAAACATTCGTCATGGTATTCCAAAAACTTGCTGTTTGCTGCATGTTTTAGTGCTTTAGCACCACTTGCAAAAGTTCCTTGGATGGGTGCATCGCTTGCAGTAGTCTGCATTCTTCTGTATTTCAAAAAATGGAAAGCAGGATTGTTCGTCATCGGTATGGTTGCCATTAGTTTTTCAACGTATATATTTTATGGTCTCATGCTTGATAAAGAAGTTTTTTTGAATCTTTGGAAATTTCAGATGGCTCGATATGATATGACATTCGCCAGTCTATTTGTATTATTCCGCGATCCATTAGTTGCTGACCGGACGTTTGTAGACGGATGGCTTTATATGGGATGGGCAGCTTTTATTTGTCTTTTAGCAGATAACAATAAGAAGAATATGTATGTCGCCATAGGACTTCTCGCATACTTTGCTGTATTTGTGTTTGCAATTCCCAGCGAGTCCCTGCATGGATGGTATCGGTATCCATTTTATCCTTTCTTAGCAATAGCACTGGCAGTATTTCTCAAAAGATTCTTTAATTCGAATTATTTTATAATGGCAATTTTTTTCATTATTACCGGTTCTGCACTTTTGGAAACCACATGGCAACGGCTATATGGATTTTCGTATCCCATACTCCGAAGTTATCTTTTGGTCGTAGCGTTTGGTGCGTTACCCGGACTGTTTCCGTCGCTTTCAGGAAAGAAATTATTTCGATGGGTGAATTGGATGATACTTTTGTTTATCATTCTTCTTACACTTTGGAGTAGTAATTTATATAACGAACAATGACAAATTACATGCTGACCGTATCGGTTATTATTACTACCAAAAATGAAGCACATGGGATTGCTGTGTGCATTAAAAGTATTCAGAAACAAACATATAAACATATTGAAACTATCGTGGTTGATAATAATTCAAGCGATAAAACAAAAGATATCGTAAAGAGTTTTGGTGCCAGAGTATTTGATAAAGGTCCGGAGCGGTCGGCACAAAGAAATTTCGGTGCCAAAAAAGCTAAAGGAGACTATCTCCTATTCCTCGATGCAGACATGGAATTGACTCCGGGAGTTGTGGAAGAGTGTGTGAATGTTATGAGACAAGAGACAATGAGCAATAAGCAGAAAGAATTACAGGACAGAAAACAAAAAACAGAAAACAGAAAACAAAATTGCTCATTGCTCATTGCTCATTGTCCAAAATATTTTGCTGTCGTAATTCCCGAGAAATCCTTCGGAATCGGCTTCTGGGCTTCATGTAAAGCATTGGAACGGAGTTTCTACCTTGGAATTCCATGGATTGAATCCGCACGGTTTTTTCAAAAGAAAGCATTCAAAAAAGTGGGAGGGTATGATGAAACACTTACCGGACCGGAAGATTTTGAACTACCACAGAGGTTGAAGCAAATATATGGCGATGAATGTATCGGAAGAATATCTTCATTTATTTTACACAATGAAGGAAAGCTTACACTCGGAAAAATATTAAAGAAAAAATATTATTACGGAAAAAAGATGAAGAAGTATCAACAGATGCAATCGGCAAAAGGATATTTTGATAAACAGGCAAGTATTTGGAGGCGGTACAAACTGTTTTTCAGTAAATCAAGTATAATACTACGTAATCCTATTACATTTGTAGGTATGCTCATTCTTAAAACTCTTGAAATGAGTGCAGTTGTGTTGGGAGCATTATCTGTTTGACAAGGAGGATATGCATGAAAAAGCAATCAAAAATATTCGTAGCGGGCGGTCAAAGCGGATTAGTCGGTACCGCGATTGTGAGAAACCTTCAAAAAAAAGGATTTAAAAATATTATTGTTAAAACCAGAAAAGAAGTAGATCTTCTCAACCAGCGGGCAGTTGAATCTTTTTTTCGAAAAGAAAAGCCTGAATACATATTTTTAGCGGCTGCAAAAGTCGGTGGTGTATGGGTAAATAGTACGAAAAAAGCCGACTTTATTTATGACAATCTTCAGATTCAGTGTAATGTCATCTATTCATCATGGAAGCATAAAGTACAGAAACTTATTTTTTTGGGAAGCTCCTGCATTTATCCAAAACTTGCTTCACAACCAATTAAAGAAGAATATTTTATGACAGGTCCTTTAGAACCGACGAACGATGCTTATGCTACAGCAAAAATTGCAGGAATCAAAATGTGCCAGTCTTTTAACGATCAATATAAAACCAACTTTATATCCGTTATGCCAACGAACCTATACGGACCCAATGATAATTTCGACCTCAATGATTCCCATGTGCTTCCTGCGATGATACGGAAGTTCCATGAAGCAAAAATTAAAGGCGCAAAAGATGTTGTCCTTTGGGGTGACGGGAGCCCAAGGCGGGAATTTTTGTATGTGGATGATATGGCGGATGCGTCAGTATTTCTTATGGAAAACTACAATAGTTCAGAAATTATCAATATCGGTTGCGGGCAAGATCAGACTATTAAGAAGCTTGCCCAATTGGTTCAACGTATTGTCGGGTTTAAGGGGAAAATCGTGTGGGATACAACGAAGCCAAATGGGACGCCGAAGAAGCAATTAGACGTGACGAAATTGTTTTCACTGGGATGGAAACCTACGGTGAAGCTCAAAGACGGTATTAAAAAGGAATACGAGTGGTTCCTCCTGCATGAAAAGGACGTACGGTAATATCCCATGCAAAAGAAAGAATTTCTCCGGAAACTACAGCAAAAACGGTTTATTATCGCAACCCATGTGTATGGCACCGGAGCTTCGCAGGATCTTGTAAGGTATTTGACAGATCATAAAGCAAAGGCTGTACTGTTTATCGGTCATCCATTATTTTACGACCCAAATCTCTCCGGTTCTTCGTACACATTCTATGTGAAAGGGAAAAAAATATATTCACATGAAGATCAAAATCATCGTATCCCCTTATTCATTGGTTATTTTCTTCACATGATGAAAAGTTTCATATGGGTTTTAAAACACCCCGGAGTTTGGGATGTGTATGTCGGAAGTAATAATTTGAATGCATTTGTGGGAATTTGTCTGAAGCGATTTGGAAAAATTAAACAAGTTGTCTACTATGTCATTGATTATAATCCTGTCCGGTATTCTAATCCGATTGTAAACAAGCTGTATCATTGGCTGGATCAGTTCTGTGTACTTCGCGCGGATGCTACATGGAATTTGTCTCCGCGGATGGAGGAAGGGAGAAAAAAATATTTTAGTTTTAGCGGAGGGAATCAGAAAACCGTACCGGTAGGATTATGGCTGAAGGATATAAAAAAAAGGGGTACGAGATCGTATGAACCGCATACGCTTGTTTTTTTGGGTCATGTACAAAAAAAACAAGGGATACAGCACATTATCGAAGCAATTCCAATGATAATCAAAAAGATACCTGATTTTCGTTTCGCCGTCATCGGAGGAGGAAAATATTTGGAAGAACTACAAAAACAGGTCAAACTGCTCCATATTGAAAAATACGTTACATTTGCCGGCTACATTTCCGATCACAGGAAGATTGAGGACACGCTATCTAAATGCGCGGCAGGAATCGCATTATATGACATGAAGGATGGAAATAATGTCAGTTTTAGCTATTTTGGTAATCCTACAAAAATAAAAACATATCTTTCTGCTGGACTTCCTATTCTTTTGTCGGACGTTCCATACAATGCTAGGGAAATTGAAAAAGAAGGGTGTGGGAAGATCATATCGTATGACCCGAAGGAAATCGCATCTGTTATTATTCATGTGTTTAGTAATCCATCAGTTCTTATGCGATATAGAACTAATATCATTCATTACCGGAAACGATTTGACTGGAATACTATTTTTGAATATCAATTGCAGAATCTCATATGAAATATATTTTTGACAAATTAAAGCAGTATGGTATACGAACGTTTATAAAATTTGCTTTCGGAGAACTGAAAGTTATTCTTTGGAATAGATACGTGTATGGGTCTTATAGTCAATCAAAGGAAGATTTGATAATTGATAAAATGATCGGCTACAAAAAAACAGGGTTTTACGTTGATGTTGGCGCATTTGATCCATTACGTTTCAGTAATACGATGCGTTTTTATAAACGGGGATGGCGAGGTATTAATATTGAACCCAATACTTTTCATTGGCATACATTTATGGCAAAGCGGAATAGAGATATAAATCTCAATATCGGTATTGCGCAAAAAAAAGGAAATCTTACCTACTATCACATGGATCCTGCGACGCTTTCTACATTTGTGAAAAAACAGGCAGAAGAATACGTAAAGCAAGGATTTGTTTTATTGGAAACAAAGAAAATTCCGGTACTTCCTCTTGCAGGTGTTCTAAAAAAATATGCGAAAAGAGAAATAATTGATTTTATGAGCATTGATGTCGAGGGATTTGAGATGGAAGTATTAAAAAGTAATGATTGGAAGATATACCGTCCAAATATTATTTGTATTGAATTAGAGACTCCAAACGAAAAAAACACTGAACAATCCACTGCAATACGGAGATATCTGGAAAAAAATAAGTATCAGTGGGTTATGGATAATAGTGCAAATGCTTTTTATGAGGATTGTATATGAAAATTAATCCAATGAGTTTATTAGCCTGTCCGACGTGTCACGTCCCCCTAAAAAGAACAAAAAATATACTTCGATGCCCTTTGTGTAGCGGTACCATGCGGATAAAGAATGGTATTGTACTAAATGTATCTTATTTTCCTAAAGATTTACTTTTGTCTTTAAAAAAATGGGATGATTTATATACATCGGAGTTTAAAAAAAATCTTTTTGAACAAAAAAGAGACGATTATAATCGTTTATATCTCAAAGACACGATAGATCAGCTGGAAGAGGCAAGACCCCTTAAAGGCCTCTCATATTTAGAGATCGGTTGCGGGGAATTTTTTTTAGGTCAGGCAATAGCCAAACAGTGTAAACTCATTATCGGAATAGATGTGTCAGAAGAGGCACTAAAAATTGCTAAACAAATGCTGGATAAAAGGCATATACGCAATTATCTCCTGATACAGGGAGACATACGGCAACTGCCGTTAAAGAACAACTGTATTGATTTCATTTATGGCGGAGGAGTGATAGAGCATTTCAAAGATACGCGTACATGTTTACAAGAATTATACAGAGTATTGGATTACAAGGGAGTAAGTTTTAATACTGTTCCGTATTTAAATTTTGGTTCTCTCACATACCGGCAGGTGTGGGGTAACATCCCTAATGTTCCAATTCTAAAACCGTTGGCAGAATTTATTCACATAAAGCTTCTCGGAGCAAAACACATGAAATTTGGGTATGAAATGTCTTTTTTGGGCAGCACACTCCTGTCTCTTCATAAACAAGCGGGGTTTAAAAAGGTATATGTAGATAGATTCCGTGTAAAACTCCTTTTTGAATTTTTACCAAATAGACTTAAACCATTATTTAAATATTTAGCACAGAATTTTAAATTATTTTGGCCAATGGTGAAAGTAACGGGCGTAAAGGGGTAATAACTTTTTCTATGAAACTTATATCAATCATAATAGTAACTCAGAACGGCTCACAATGGCTTCCTGGCTGTCTTAAGACTCTTCATCAGCAAAAATATAAAAACATTGAAATTATTCTTGTAGACAATGCTTCAACAGATCATTCCGTTGATTGGATTTATAAACATTATCCAAGAGTACATGTAGTACTAAATAAAACGAATGTAGGGTTTGCACAGGGGAATAACATAGGATACCAGCGCGCAAAAGGAGAATATATTGTATTTCTGAATAACGATACACGTGTCACTCCTGATTTTATAACGGAATTAGTCAGGGTCATGGAAAAAGATTCCAGCATCGGGGGCGTACAAAGTAAAATTTTGCTCATGGATAACCCGAAAAGGCTGGATTCAATAGGAGCATTCCTTACTCCTACAGGATTTTTGTACCATAATAAATTCGGTGAGATAGACAAGAAAGAATTTGATACGCAAATTGACCTGTATACGGCAAAAGGTGCGTGTATGATGTTCAGACGTGACGTTTTAGAGAAGGTAAAGGTGGATGGCAGTATTTTTGATCCGGATTTTTTTGCCTATTTCGAGGAAACAGATCTTTGTCATAGAGTGTGGCTTTCCGGGTATCGGATCGTCTATGCTCCCAAATCCGTTATCTATCATAAAATGGGCGCAACAAGCAGTTCTATGGATTCTACGTTTATTCAATATCATTCATTTAAAAACAGAATCCGGTCATATCTCAAAAATTTCGGTATTCTCTGGCTAATAACTATCTTACCCATACATTTGTTCGCATGTCAGATGTACGGTATTTTTTGTTTTATTCAGGGAAAATTTGGTCTTTTTCAGGCTATCGAACAGGCGTTTTGGTGGAATATAGTACAGTTGCCAAAAACTGTGCACATGCGCCATTATACTCAAGGAAATATCCGTAAGGTTTCAGACAAGGAAATATCACTGAATATTATGAAAGTTCTCTCAATTAGATATTACTTGAATATGCTTTTTTGCTTAATTGCTAGATAGATATTTTTCTGATTCATTTTATTAAACTGAAGTTATTATTTTAGCGAGTACAGGTAATTTTTGATATACTCCTATCCTGTATAGATCTATTTATTGAGCAACCGGAGAATTCGATATATGAAAACCGTTCCAACTCTTACTATCATCATAGCTACATATAATTCAGAAAAGACATTACAGAAGGTTTTGGTTTCAATACATAGGCAGACATATCCATTATCAAAGATGGAAATTCTTATTATTGACGGGGGTTCGACTGACGCTACGAGAAATATTGCAAAGTCATATATGTGTCGGATTATTGATAACCCGAAGATGCTTCCATCGTGGGCAAAGTTTCTTGGATATAAAGCTTCACGAGGCGTATATGCCATGTTTCTGGATAGCGATGAAGTGATTGAAAGCAGTAGGAGTATAGAACGGAAAATACGTGTTCTTCAAAACAACTCTTCAGTTCACGCCGTTACAGGAAGCGGGTATATAAGTCCAAAACAATATCCATTTTTTAATAGCTATATCAATGAGTTTGGTGATCCGTTTTCATTTTTCATCTACCGACTTTCAAAAGATAATCGTTTTTTTGTGGATGCCATGATAAAAAAATATCCAACAGTACATAATGATCCGGATCATGTGGTATTTAATTTCTCAGATAGCATTGACCTTCCGATTTTTGAGTTAGCGGCAATGGGAAGCATGGTGGATCTGGTATATCTGAAAACTCATTTTCCTGAGATTTTGAAAAATCCGGGATTGATCTGGCATATTTTCAATTTACTTGTTTCAAAAAAAACACACATTGCAATTATCAAGCATGACCCATTAATGCATTTTTCTGCGGAAACTCCGGGAAAATATTTCGGTAAAATTACATCACGGATAATTCGAAATGTATTTACTGAAGCAAAAGAAGGGTTCAAAGGCAGAGACGAATTTTCAATGGGGATGAATCGATATAAGAAATTTTTATTCATACCATATTCTTTATCTATACTCATGCCATGTATTGATTCTGCATATTTGTCCCTAACCCGTCATGATATCCGGTATTTCGTACATATTCCGCTTTGCCTGTATACGTCATTTCTCATTCTGTATTACATGATTTTAAAAATGTTTGGTGTCCAACCGGTTTTCAAAAGCTACGGGGAAAGTAAGCCAATTTACCAATCTATATGAATAGAAAGAGTATTTATATATTCATTGGCACTACTGTTGAGCTTATAAAACCTGCTCCCCAAGAAAATATACGTCATCCAATTGTAATTAACCTAAGACCGTCAAAAATAATAGCTGATTATTTGCTTGACAGACGGATATATGAATAGTAGCCCATTGCGATCGATTATGTATGTATTAGGGAAATTTCTTTATGAATTGATTGGACCTAACTTCAGCACAAAACTCGCCCATAGTCCTATCGGACGTTTTATGTTTCGTTTATTGAATGGTGGAACAAATAAGAAACATCTCTATAACACAATATTTAACTTCAAGATGTTGTTGTTTCCCAATGAGGCCCAGCTGTTTGGTATCACATATTTGGGAGTCATAAATCCATTTGAGACGAAATTGCTTCAAAACATACTGAATCCCCATGACGTTGTTTTTGATATTGGCACATATGTTGATGGCTGGTATACAATGCTTTCCTCACAACTGGTCGGCAGAAAAGGAAAAGTATATGCATTTGAACCGGTACCATTATATTTTAAGAGATTCAAAGAGAATGTAAGAGTAAATAATTTGTTGAATGTCATATTGAACAACATAGCGTTATCCAAAACATCCGGAAAACGATATATGTATCTTGCAGAAGGATCCAGTTCGTTTTTTAAGGACTATGCGCAACAAAGAAAAGGAAAATCATGTGAGAGAGTATCAGTCGTGATGGATAGTCTGGACTCATATGTACGACGTCATTCGGTGCGTCGTATAGATTTTTTAAAGATTGATGTTGAGGGAGCCGAGATGGATGTGTTAAAAGGTGCATTTAGTACGATAAAACGCTATAAACCGGATATTCTTTTGGAATTAATTGAAGACAATGTTCGTGCGGGTGGTTACAAGCCTGAGGA
>Ga0315273_10002425_pt1 | contig 22014 bp, 22 predicted proteins | sample YL17G02_0_MG_FD_205753 | JGI IMG/M metagenome (GOLD analysis project Ga0315273, IMG submission 205753) | Sediment microbial communities from Yellowstone Lake, YNP, Wyoming, USA - YL17G02_0 | ecosystem: Environmental > Aquatic > Freshwater > Lake > Sediment | place: USA: Wyoming | collected... | reverse complement strand
GTTCCGGCGACTACGCCGACATCCGCTACGAGGCCGCCGAGGGAATCGCGAAGATCACGATCGACCGCCCGGAGGTCCGCAACGCCTTCAGGCCGCAGACGACCCGCGAGCTGATCCGCGCGTTCGACGTGGCGCGCGACGACCCCGAGATCGGCGTGGTGATCCTCACCGGACAAGGCCCCGAGGCCTTCTGCAGCGGCGGCGACCAGAAGATCCGCGGCGACGACGGCTACGTCGACGAGCAGGGCATCGGGCGGCTGAACGTGCTCGACCTCCAGATCGACATCCGCCGCCATCCCAAGCCGGTGGTCGCGATGGTGGCCGGCTACGCGATCGGCGGCGGCCACGTGCTGCACCTGTGCTGCGACCTCACGATCGCGGCCGAGAACGCCCGGTTCGGCCAGACGGGGCCGCGCGTGGGATCGTTCGACGGCGGCTACGGGATCGGGCTGCTCGCCAAACAGATCGGCGAGAAGCGCGCGAAGGAGGTCTGGTTCCTCTGCCGGCAGTACGACGCCGCGACCGCCCTCGAGTGGGGCCTCGTGAATACGGTCGTGCCGCTCGAGGAGCTGGAGTCGACCACCGTGGCCTGGTGCCGCGAGATGCTCGCCTACTCCCCGCTATCGCTCCGCCTGCTGAAGGCCGGCTACAACGCCGGGGTCGAAGGGCTCGCGGGGGTGCAGCAGCTCGCGGGCGACGCCACGCTCCTCTACTACATGTCGGAGGAGGCCCAGGAGGGCCGCGACGCCTTCAAGGAGAAGCGCGACCCCGACTTCTCGCGGTTCCCGAAGCGACCGTGAGCGGCGCGGCGGTCTGGTGGCGGGGCGCCAGGCCCCGGACGCTCGGAGCGGGGATCGTGCCGGTGTTCGTGGGCGCGGCCGCGGCCGGCGACGTGATCTGGTGGCGGTTCGCCGCGGCGCTGATCGTGGCCGCCGGCCTCCAGATCGGCGTGAACTACGCGAACGACTACTTCGACGGCGTGCGCGGGGTCGACACGCACGAGCGACTGGGCCCGCCGCGGCTCACGCAGAGTGGCCAGGCCAGCCCGCGCGCGGTGCTGGTCGCGGCGCTGCTCGCGCTCGGTGCCGCCGCGGTCGCAGGGCTCGCGCTCGCGCTCGCGACACAGCCGGTTCTGATCCTGTTCGTCGGCGCCCTCGCCCTGGTCGCGGCGCTCCTTTACTCGGGCGGGCCGCGCCCGTACGCGGGGCTCGGCCTGGGCGAGCTGATGGTGTTCGTCTTCTTCGGGCTCATGGCCACCTGCGGCACGGCGTTCGTGATGGTCGAGACCGTGCCGGCCGCGGCCTGGTGGGGCGGGTCGGCGCTCGGGTTCCTGGCGGTCGCGATCCTCGAGGCGAACAACCTTCGCGACATCCCGACCGACGGGGCGAGCGGCAAGCGGACCCTCGCGGTGCGGCTCGGGGACCGCCGGACCCGGCTGCTGTACCGGGCGTGCGTCGTGGCGGCCTTCGCCACGGTGGCGCTCGGCGTGATCGCGTTCATCGCGAACGAGTCGCTCGGCGCCACGCAGTGGACGCTGATCGCGCTGGCGGCCTGGGTTCCCGCGATCCGCCCGATGGAGGCCGCCGGCACGGCGAACGGCCGGGATCTGATCGCGGTGCTGACGGGGACCGCCGCCACGCACGCGGCGCTCGGCCTCCTGTACGCCCTCGGCTTGGTGCTCGCGCGTACGGTGTGACGATGGAACAGGCCGATCTCAACCTCGCGTGCGCCTGGGCCCTGGTGGACGAGCTCGTCGCGGGCGGCGTAGAGCACGCTTGCGTCTCCCCCGGCTCCCGTTCGACGCCGCTCGCGTTGGCGCTCGCCCGGCACCCGGACGTGACGGTGCACGTGCATCTCGACGAGCGGTCGAGCGCGTTCTTCGCGCTGGGGCTCGCGCGAGCCTCGCGACGGCCGGTCGCGATCGCGTGCACGAGCGGGACGGCGGCCGCGGGGTTCCTGCCTGCGGTGATCGAGGCGTCGCAGTCGCGCGTGCCGATCGCGGTGCTGACGGCCGACCGCCCGCCGCGTCTGCGCGGTACGGGGGCCAACCAGACGATCGACCAGACCGCGCTGTACGGGGTGTATCCACGTGCCGCGATCGAGATGCCGCTGCCCGAGACCGAGGGCCAGGACTCGTGGTGGCGACAGGCCACCCGCGAGGCGCTCGACGCGCTGGTGGGCGACCCACCGGGACCGGTGCACATCAACTGCCCGTTCGAGGAACCGCTGACGCCCACCGCCGGGTTCTCGGTGCCGGCGCCCACGACGGAGCGGCCCGAGCTGCCCCGCCGCCCCGACGCCGAGCTGACCGCCGAGGAGGGCGACCGACTCGCGGCCGAGATCTCGGGTACCCGCGGCGCCGTCGTCATGGGCGCGTGGCCGGGCGATCTCTCGGCGGAATCCGCTTTCTGGGGTTCGACGCTCGGGTGGCCCGTGATCGCCGAGCCCACGTCAACGGGGCGCCGACCCGGCGAGGCGCTCGCCGCGGGCCAGGCCCTGCTCGGCGACGCGGACTGGGCCGGACATCACCGCCCCGAGCTGGTGATCCAGTTCGGCGCCGCGCCGACGGCGCGCGCGACGCAGGCCTTCGTCGCGTCCGCCGAGCGGCTGGTCGTCGCCGACCGCTGGCATCTCGACCCCGACCCGGAACGGCAGGCGTCGTGGCGCCTCGCCGTCGACGCCGAGGCGTTGCGTGAGGCGCTCCGCACCCGCCCGATCGATCAGGCGGGCGGCGTCGCGCTGCTCGGGGAACACACGCCGGATGCGGCCCGCGAACTCTGGGAGGGACGGCTCCACCCGGCCCCCGCCGAGTGGCGCGATGCGTGGAGCACGGCCGATGCCCGCGCACGGAGCGCGCTGGGCGCCTTCCTGGACGGAGTGGACGAGCCGTTCGAACCGAGGATCGCGCGCGACGTCGCCGCGTGGATCCCCGACGGCGGCACCCTGTTCGTCGGAAACTCGACGCCGATCCGCGACCTCGACCTGGCGATGACGCCGCGCGATGGCCTGCGCGTGCTGGCGAACCGCGGCGCCAGCGGGATCGATGGGCAGGTCTCTACCGCGCTCGGGATCGCGTCCGCGGGACCCAGGAGCGGTCCGCCCGAGTGGCCCGGCGCGCCGACGGTCGCCCTGGTCGGCGACCTCACGTTCCTCTACGACCTCGGCGCGGTGGCCTGGAACGCGCGTCGTGGGATCGACCTGATCGTGGTGGTCGTCGCGAACGGCGGCGGCGAGATCTTCTCGTTGCTCCCCCAGCGGGAACTCCCGGAGCACCGGGAGCTGTTCGTCACGCCCCACGGCGCCGACCTCGGGGCGCTCGTGACCGCCGCGGGTGCCGGGCACGAGCGGGTGGCGCGCGCCGACGCGCTCGTGCCCGCGCTCGACCGCGCGCGAGAGGCGGGCGGACTCCAGGTCGTGGAGGTCACGGTGGATCCGGCGCGGGCGCTCGAGCTGCGGGCGGAGCTTCGCGCCACGGTGTCGGCCGCGATCCCGCGCTAGGCTCGCCGCCGATGGACCCGAACATCGGACTCGCCACGCTCGCCGACGTCGAGGAGCTCGCGCGCCTGCGCTGGCAGCTCTACACCGAGGACGTCGCGACGATCGAAGAGCCCTACGCGGTGTACGTCGAGCGGTTCGCGGCCTTCGCGGGCGAGGCGCTGGCCGACGAACGCTGGCGCGTGTGGATCGCCGAGGACATGGGCCGGCTCGTCGGCGCGGCATGGCGGTTCACCGTGCCGCGAGTACCGCAGCCGGGGCGCGGCGAGCCCCGGCCGCTCGCGTACGTTACGAACGTGTACGTCGAGCCCGGGTACCGGAACCAGGAGTTGGGCACGAAGCTCCTCGAGCGCGCGGTCGAGGCGAGCAGGGCCGAGGGCTTCTCGCTCGTGATGGTGTGGCCGAACGACCGATCGGCGCCGTTCTACGAGCGCGCGGGGTTCGATCGCCCGGCGGACCCGCTCGTGCTGGATCTGGGCGGTCCGTGGCGCCACGGCGGGTCGACCGACGTCCCTTAGCCCCACCTGAGCGAATCCAGGAACGCCCGGAACTTCCGGCCCGTCTCGTCGGCCTCGGAGGAGGGCTCACTGTCCGCCACGATCCCCGCACCCGCGAACAGCGTCGCCCGCTCGCCGCTGAGCTCGGCGCACCGCAGCGCGATCGCCCACTCGCCGTCGCCGCGCGCATCGATCCACCCGACCGGACCGGCGTAGCAGCCGCGGCCGAACGGCTCGAGCTCGGAGATCGTCTCGCGCGCGGCGTCCGTCGGCGAGCCACACACCGCGGGGGTCGGGTGCAGCGCCGCCACCAGGTCGAGGACGTTCGCAGATACGTCGCGGACCGTGCCACGGAAGCGGGTCGCGAGGTGCCAGACGTTCGCGGTCTCGAGCAGGACAGGCTCGGGATCCCACGTCAGCGGCTCGCAGCACGCCCCCAGCGACGCGGCCACCGCGCGCACCACCACCGCATGCTCCTCGCGGTTCTTCGACGACGCGGCGAGCGCGTCCGCGTTGGCCCGATCTTCGTCGGGATCTCCCGAGCGAGGCGCGGTGCCGGCGAGCGGCGTGGCGCGCACCTCGCTTCCGCGGAGCGACACGAGCAGCTCCGGGCTCGCGCCGACGAGCGAGGCGCCGCCGGACGGCGCCGCGAACGCGTATCCGTGCGGCTCGACCGCGCGCAGCCGGTGCAGCAGTCGCTTCGCGTCGAGCGGTCGGCCGGCATCGACCTCGAGCGTCCGCGCGAGCACCACCTTCTCGAGGCCGCCGGCGCGGATCTGCGCGACGGCTTCGGCGACCGCTGCCTCGTACCCGGCCACCGCCGGGACCTCGCGGAGCTGCGCCGGCCGGAACGTCCCGTGCGGCAGGTCGCCCACGACGCGCCGAGGTTCGAACGGCTCCGCGACGGCACCGCGCTCTATCAACCACGTCTCGCCCTCGTCGGTGCGGCGCACCACGCGCGAGGGCACCGCGAGCGCCACCTCCCCAGGGACGAATGGCATCGCGCCGAGCGCGACGGGCGCAGGGCCATTGCCGTCCCACCCGTCCCGAAGCCGTGCCGCGACCTCGGAGCCGAGCCCAAACAACGACGACGCGGTCACGAATGGCGGCACAACGGCTTCCGAGGAACCCCACCCTGCCGCCACCCCGAGCCCGTTCCGTTCGAAGAACACACCGCCGTCGGCGTCATACGCGGCGAGCAGGTCGAAGGCTGGCCCGAGCCGGGTCGCCCGGACGGACGAGCCGTCGGTCACGCCCGGGTCCCCACCAGCAGCTGGGTCAGCCCGCCAGAGAGCTGGATCCGGCGCGTGTCGGGGAACCCCGCGTCGGCGAGCATCCGCACCATCTCCTCGGCCGCCGGCAGATACGCCATCGACCGCGGCAGGTACGAGTACGCGTCCTTGTCCGAGAGCGCGCCGCCGATCATCGGCACCACCCGGTTGAAATAGAGCGAGTTCCCGGCGCGGACCACGCGGTTGTCGGGCTCGCTCACGTCGAGCAGCGCGATCCGGCCCCCTGGACGCGCGACGCGCGCGAGCTCGGCGAAGAAGTCGGGCAGCGACACGACGTTGCGCAGGGCGAACCCGCACGTGACGCCCTGGGCGCCGGCATCGGCCACCGGCAGGCACAGGATGTCGGCCTCCACGAGCGGCGCGTCCGTCTTCGCGTTCACGAGCATCCCGTGGGAGAAGTCGAACCCGACGACGCGGTAGGCCTTCCGCTCGAGCTCGCGGCAGAAGTCGCCGGTGCCGCATGCGAGGTCGAGCACGAGCGCACCGCCGGGCAGCCGCAGCTCGCGCACCGCGCGACGCCGCCACCCGACGTCCATCCCGAACGTCATCACCCGGTTCACCAGGTCGTAGCGGCCCGCGATCGTGTCGAAGAGCCCGCGGACGGCCTTCGCCTTCTCCTGTCCCTGGGGCAGCGGTGCGGATGACGTCATGCGCTGGCCTCCTCGATGTGCTCCTCGGCGGTCTCGAGCAGCACCCGGCGGAAGTGGTGCGAGACGAGCTGCGTCACGGCCGGCAACAGCTCGCCGAACGCCTCCACCATCTGCGCGGCAGCGGCCTCGTCGTCGCCGGCCGTGTCGCGGATCGGCTTGCGTACGTGCTCGTCGAACAGCTCGACGGCCCGCTCGGCGAGCCCGCGCATCGCGGCGTCTGCGTCGCGCGCGAGCCCCAGCAGGTCCGTCAGCGGCAGCCCGAACTCGAGCAGGCGAAGGGCGGTCCGGACGAGCTCGATGTCGCCGGCCGTGTAGCGCTCCCGACCATCGATGGTGCGCCCGAGGCGGATCCCCTCACGCTCCACCGCTTGGATCAGCGAGGCGGGGACGCCGCTGCGCGCCGCGAACGCTTCGAGGTCGAGAAGCTCGTTCTCGTCGTTCGACTCCCCGCGCGCCGCGGCCACGGCCGCCGCGAGATCGGCGTCCGCGGGCCCCAGCTCGCCGGTCACGACCCGCCGGATCGCAGCGAGGGTCAGCCCCTTGCCCCGCAGCGACCGGATCTCGCGGATCCGCGATGCATGCTCGTCGCCGTACCAGGCCACGCGCCCCTCGCGCTCGGGCTGCGCGAGCAGGCCACGCGACTGGTAGTAGCGGACGGTGTCGACCGAGACGTCACACGCGGCTGCGAGCTGTTCCACCCGGTACCTCATGACCGGACACTCTACGAGTGCGCGCTCACAGGGTCACGCGAGATCCGCTACCCCTCACGCAGGGTCGCGGCGCATGAACCAGATATGCGGTCCACCCTCGGGGGCGTCCTCGTCAACGACCGTGCGGAACCCGAACGACTCGTAGTAGCCCACGTTGTCACCCCGAGAGGTCTCCAGCCAGGTCGCGACGCCATCGTGGTCGGCGCGAGCCGTGCCATCGCGCATCAGCGCGCTCCCGAGCCCCTCGCCCTGCCGTTCCGGCGTCACCGCGACGTGGCTGAGATAGAGCAGTGGCTCCGACGGCTCATGCTCCCCGACCCATCCCCAGAACCCGGCGTGGTGGTCGGCGTGGTCGCCCAGGATGTCCGCCTCCTCGCCCGGCGGGGCGGGACCGATCGCCTCGTGCTCCTCGCGGGCATCGGGCGGGATCCAGACCGCGATCCCGGCGCCGTCGGCGGCCAGGCGGATCCAGCCGCGGCGGGCGTTCTCGCCGTCGTAGTGGGTGAAGTGGCGCCGGATCCGCTCCTCGAACCGCTCCTCGCCGAAGGACCATCGGAGCATCGCCTCGGCGTCCAGCGACCTGGCCGCCGTATCGACGATGACCGCGATGTCGTCCCACTTGGCGGTGCGCACCTCCACCATGTGACACCGAGCCTAGTCCGGGAGGGACATGCTCCGAAAGGCCGTTCGCCCTGTCCCCGGCCGGCCGGGGATACGATGCGCCGCGATGCAGCGCGCCGCCCGTCCCGCCGTGAGCCTCGCCCTGGTGATGACCTGCACCGTGGGCACGATGCTGCTCGGCACCGCGTTGAAGTCCCCGTGCGCCCAGGGCGACTGGGGCGACGGCCGCCAGTACGAGTTGCTCTGCTACAGCGACATCGTGCCGCTCCTGGGCACCGAGCAGCTGGGCAACGGGCGTCTGCCCTTCCTCCAGCCGTGCGTCGAGGTGGCGAACCAGAACTGCGACGAGTACCCGGTGCTCACGATGTACTTCATGCGCGCCGCCGGCTGGTTCTCGGGCGACTCGTACGCCGCGTTCTTCTACGTGAACGCCGCGCTGTTGCTCGCCTGCGCGGCCATCACGGCGGTCTGTCTATACGTGATGGTGCGCGGCCGCGCGTTGTACTTCGCCCTGGCACCGACCCTGCTGATCTACGGATCGATGAACTGGGATCTGTTCGCGGTGGCGCTCGCGACGGCAGCGCTCCTCGCGTTCTCCCGGCGGCGCGAGGGATGGGCGGGTGTGCTGCTGGGCCTCGGCGCGGCGGCGAAGTTCTATCCCGCGATGCTCGTGGTCCCGCTGATCGCCCAGCGCCTCAGGGACCGCGAGCCCGATCGCGCGATCACGCTGGGGTGGACCGTCACCGGCACGTGGCTCGCGGTCAACCTGCCGCTCGCGATCGCCTCGCCTTCCGCGTGGTTCGAGTTCTTCCGATTCAACTCGGCCCGGCTCGCGGACTTCGACTCGCTCTGGTATATCGCGTGCCACCGCTTCGACGTGTGCCTCGAGGTGGGGACGATCAACGCAGGCTCCGCGGCGCTGTTCGTTGCGGCGTTCGTGGTGATCTGGGCGATCAAGGCCCGGCGCGATCCCGGCTTCTCGCGGTGGACCCTGGGGATGCCGCTCGTGATCCTGTTCCTCCTGACGAACAAGGTCTACTCGCCGCAGTACGGGCTGTGGCTGCTGCCGTGGTTCGCGCTGGCCCTACCGAACCTGCGCGCCTTCATCGCGTTCTCGATCGCCGACGCGGCGGTGTTCGTGACGCGGTTCTCGTGGTTCGGCGAGATGCAGGGCCTCGGCGGCGCGAGCCAGAACCAGTTCGAGTGGGCCGTGCTCCTGCGCGTGGCGGTGCTCGTGTGGTGCCTGATCGTGTGGATCCGCGGGGCGCCCGAGCCGATCGCGATCGAGCTCCCCGGGCCCGCCGAGGAGCCAGACGTGGTCGCGGCCGTCCCCGAGCCGCCCGCGGTGCCCGCATGAGCGAGGCGGTGGGGGTCCGGCTTCGCGACGGGGTGCGAACCTGCGTGCTGCTCTTCATAGGGGTGCGGGTGGGGCTCTCGCTGCTCTCGGTCGTGGGCGTGCACCTGGTGGAGGCCTTCCCGCCGGTGAACGTGACCGGTTGGCCCAGCGTCGAGGCCACGATGGGCTGGCACAACCTGTGGGACGCGACCGTTCGGCAGGACGCCCTGTGGTTCCTGCGGATCGCCACGGGCGGCTACGTCCCGGGTGATGGGAGCGCCGCGTTCTTCCCGCTGTATCCGCTCGCGATCCGCGTCGTGGCCAGGCTCCCCGGCGTCACCCCGGTCGGTGCCGCGCTGTTGATCGCGAACGCCTCGTTCCTGGGGGCGCTGATCGTGCTGCACGGCCTCACACGGCTGGAGTTCAGAGGCGAGGGCTCTGCGGAGATGGCGCGGCGCACCGTCCTGTTCCTCGCGATCTTCCCGACCGCATTCTTCTTCCTGGCGCCCTACAGCGAGGCGCCGTTCCTGCTGCTCTCGGTCTCGGCCTTCTGGTGCGCGCGTCGTGACCGGTGGGGATGGGCCGCGGTCTTCGGTGCGTCCGCTGCGCTCACGCGGAGCATCGGAGTGTTCGTGGCGGTCGCGCTGCTGGTGGAGGCGGTGCACCAGTGGCGCGAGGGGAAGCCGCCGCTCCCCCGGCTCGCGGCATCGGCCGCGGCGGGGCTCGCCCCGCTGGTGTACCTCGCGTGGTGGGAGGCCGCGCACGGCGATGCGTGGGCGCCCCTTCGCGCCCAGGGCAACTGGGGCCGCGAGCTCACATCCCCGCTTACCACTCTCGGCCGCGCGGTCCGCTACGCGAACGCCTTCGGCACGTACTGGATGGTCGATGTGCTGGTCGTAGGTGTCGTCCTGATCGCGGTCGTCGCGGGGATCCGGTGGCTCCGTCCCGCGTACCTCGTATACGTGGTCGCAAGCATCCTGCTCCCGCTCGCGAACCCGTTCCCGGACCGGCCATTGATGTCCATGCCGCGGTTCGTGCTCGTGCTCTTCCCCGCGTTCTGGGTGGTCGCGCGCGGCGTCGAGCGACGTCGGATCCCGGAGTCCCTCGTGACCGCGAGCTTCGCCGCCAGCTACGCGGTCCTGGCACTCCTGTTCATCAGCTGGCGATACATCTTCTGAGCCCGGCCTTCTGGGCCCCGTCGGCGTTGCCGATATAGGATGTGCCCTGGACCTGCCGGGCGTTTGGGGGATACGTGACGATCAAGGTTGCCATCGCTGACGACCACTCATTGGTGAGGCAAGGGCTCCGTCGGTACCTCGACATGGCCGACGGCATCGAGGTCGTGGGCGAGGCCTCGAACGGTAAGGAACTCCTGGATCTGATCGAATCGACGACCCCCGAGATCGCGTTGGTCGACATCCGGATGCCGGAGATGGATGGCCTCGAGGCCGCCCGCGAGATCCGCGACCGCTTCCCCGATGTCGGCGTGATCATGCTCACCGCCTACGACGACCGCCAGTTCGTGGTGGAAGCTGTGCGGAGCGGGGCCCGCGGCTACGTCTTGAAGGCCCGCGACGCCGAGCACCTGATCCAGACGGTGCGCCTGGTGGCCGGCGGGAACATGGTGATCGACCCCCAGCTCGTCGTGGCCCTCGCCGAGGAGCTCTCCACCGCGAAGGAACGCGACCGGCGTGCCGAGACCCTCACCGCGCGCGAGGTCGAGGTGCTGCAGCTCCTCGCGTTCGGCCACACGAACAAGGACATCGCCGAGCGTTTGTACATCTCCCCCGACACCGTCAAGACGCACCTCGAGCACATCTTCGCGAAGCTCGGCGCGTCGGACCGCACGGCGGCCGTGGCGGAGGCCCTGCGCCGCCGGCTGATCGAGTAACGGCCGGCTCGGCCCCTTCTGCGCGCGCTACCCCAGTCCGACGGCCGACCCCCCGATCCCCCTGTGGGCTAGTCCGAAGGTGCATCGGGTTCCCCGCGATGGGTGATGGAGCCTGCCGGTTGCACACGCCATCATGGTCGGCACATGGAATCCGCTGCCCCCCCTCGTCCCTCGCGCGCACTCGGTGGCGTCTTGGTGCTCATCGCGCTGGGCGCCACGCTGACGTATCTGCTGCTGCCTGCCGACTCGGTCACGCTCGGACGGGTGGCGCAGGTGATCGCGGCGGGCACGGCGGTCCTATCCGCGTCCGTGATCCGAACGGCGGTCCGGCGGGGGGAGTCGTGGACCGGCGGCGCGCCACTGGCCCTCGCGATGCTCCTGCTCGGCGCGGCCGATGTGATGTTCCTCCTGATGGACCTTGCAGGCGCGCGCTACGCGCCCCGCGCCGTCGATGCGGCGTTCATCGTCCTGCTCGTCCCGCTGCTCGCCCTCGCGCGGAACGAGTTCAGGGCGCACTTCGAACCAGTGGACCGCCGGGAGATCGCCGCCGACGTGATGCTCGTCGCCGCGGCGGCCGCATCGATCCTGTACGTGCTCCTGCGGCCCGAGAACGCGACGCCGGTCACCAGCCTGTCGACGGCGGTCTGGGCCGTCCTGGCCGCCGCGCAACTCACGATCTTCTCGGCACTCTTCCTGTGGGTGCCCTCACGCGTGCACGCGCTCCAGTTCCTGCTCTTCGCGGCGCTCGGCGTCGCCACCGCGGTGTTCGGATGGCAGTGGACCCACGGCACCTTCGTCGGCACGTCGGCGTGGGTCGACCTGCCCCTGATGCTCTGCCCCATCGGGTTCGCGATCATGGCGACCCAGCTTCGCGGCTACCAGGCCGGCGAGGTAGTGCGCGTGCGACCGCGCAGTTGGGCCCGCCCGGTCTTGACGAGCGCAGCCGTGCTCATGGCATGCGCCGCGCTTGCCCTGATCGCGATCCTCGACGACTCTCAGGGCGTCACCGGCCTGCAGTCGACCACGCTGATCATCCTCTTGGGTGTGGCCATCGCGGTCCGCATCCTCGCGAACCAGATCACGAGCTCCCAGGCCCACACCGAGGTGCAGTCGGCGCTCGCCGGCAAGGAGATGGCGCTGCGTGAGACCGACGATGCCCTCGATCGCGTGCGCGAGGCGAACGAGACCCTCCGAGGGTCCGAAGAGCACCTGCGGCTCGTCTTCGATGCGGCGGTCGACGGGATCGTCGAGCTCGACGAGCGCGGCACGGTCGTGCGTGCGAACCAGGCCTTCGCGCAGATGGTCGGGCTCGACCGGACGCAGATCGAGGGCCAGCTCTGGACGGTGCTCGCCGCGGCCGTGACCGGCGCCGATGCGGCTTTCGGGGTGCTCCCCTCGAGCGGGCCGGCTCAGATCCAGCGCATCGAGGGCCAGCCGCTGTACCTCGAATCCCGCGTTTCCGAGATCCCGGGAAGCCCGCCGCGCACGCTGATGATGGTGCGCGACGTGACGGCGGGGCGGGTCGCCGACCAGACGATCCGCTCGCTCTTCCAGTTCCTCCAGGATCGCGACGAGGACCGGACGCGACTGCTGCGCCGTACGAACGCTGCGATCGAGTCAGAACGCAACCGCATCGCTCGCGACCTGCACGACGGGCCGGTCCAAGGCGTGAGCGCGGCGTCGCTCTCGCTGGAGGCGGCGCTCCTGATGATCAAGGCCGGCGATACCCAACGCGGGATCGAGGTGCTCGGGAAGATCCGCGAAGAGCTCACGATGGAGGCCGACGCGCTCCGCCGGCTTATGTCCGGGCTCCGCCCGCCCGTGCTCGAAGAGCGCGGGCTGGTCCCTGCGCTGCGCGAGACCCTCAAGAAGTTCGGCGAGGAGCACCGGGTGCACACCGAGCTCACCGGCGCGGTGCAGTCGAACCTTCCCGACGACCTGGAGACGCTCGCCTACCGCGTGGTCCAAGAGGCCCTGTCGAACGCCGGGAAGCACGCCGACGCGGTGAGCCTCCTCGTCTCCGTTGACGCCGACGAGACGAGCATCCGCATCGAGGTCCAGGACGACGGCGCCGGCTTCGAGAGCGACAAGGCGCGGGAGTTCCTGAAGATGGGCAGGGTGGGGCTGGCGTCGATGCGCGAGCGCGTCGAGCTCGCCAGCGGGACGTTCATCGTGCGGTCCTCGCCCGGTCGCGGGACGCACATCATGGCGACACTCCCGATCGAGACCTCGAACTCGGCGCCCGACCTCGTGGTCGTCGACCCGGTCGCCTAGCCCCTCGCGCGTTCGGCCGCCCCGCGGCTACCGATGTCGGTGCGGATGCGGGCGCGCCCGCCGAGGCGTCGCGGAGGGCACCGCGGGCGCCACGGTCGGGCTCGGCGTGTCGCTGGGGCTCGGGCTGGGGGAATCGCTGGGGCTCGGGGACTCGCTGGGGCTGGGGGACTCGCTGGGGCTGGGCGTCTCGCTCGGGCTGGGCGTCTCGCTCGGGCTGGGCGTGGGCGAGGAGATCGCCACCTCGGGCCCGCGGTCGTACCCGAGGAAGGACGGGTAGACGAAGTTCTCGAGCGGTAGGCCTTGGACCGCGGCCGTCATGTAGTCGTGCCAGATCGCGGCGGGGATCGTGCCACCGTACACGGCCGGCACGCCCATCACGTTCAGGAGAGGCTTCGCCGCGTCGGGGTAGCCCACCCAGACGCAGGTCGCGATCTGCGGCGTGTACCCGCAGAACCACGCGTCGACGTTGTCCTGGGCGGTACCGGTCTTGCCCGCTACCGGGCGCCCGATCGCGGCCGTATAGCCGGTGCCGCCCGTCACGACGCCCTCGAGCGCGTACGTCACGAGGTCGGCGTCGTTCTGGTTCATGACCTGCTTGCCCTTGAGGGAGACGTCGTCGATCACACGGCCGCTCTGGCTCGCGACCTGTACGAGCGGGGTGGCGCGGAACCGCAGGCCTCGCGCCGCGAGCGTCGAGTACGCGTTCGTCATCTCCAAGGGGTTCACCGCGACACTGCCGAGCGTGATCGAGCACAGGGCGTCGAGCTTCGAGCGGATCCCCAGCTCATGCGCCGCGTCCACGACGTCCTGTGGGCCGCCGTCGAGCGTGGTCACCAGCTGCGCGAACACGGTGTTCACCGAGTGCGCGGTGGCGCCGGCGAGCGTGAACGTGCCGGCCTCGCCGTCGCCGGCGTTCACGGGCGTCCACGGGCCGTCGGGGCCGTCGCACCGGCTATCCGGGATCGTGATCGTGGCGGGGCCCTGCCAATAGGCGTTGAGGTTGAACCCCTCCTTCATCGCGGCCGCGAGCGTGAAGGCCTTGAACGCCGAGCCCGCCTGGCGTCCGGTCCCGCCCTTGAACGTCGCGAGGTTCAGCTTGCTCTTGTTGAAGTTCCGGCCGCCGACCATCGCGAGGATCTGCCCGGTCTGCGTGTCGATCGAGACGAGGGCGGCGTCGGGGTTGTAGTCGGTGTCGGGCAGGTTCGCGTTCACCGCGTCGAGCGCGGCCGCCTGCTTGTCCATGTCGAGTGAGGTCGTGACGCGGAGCCCGCCGCCGAACACCGTCGCGCCCGTGTACTCGTCGATCAGGTACTGGCGCGTGTAGTCGACGAAGTACGCCGAGCCGTGGGGTGCCTTGATGTTGGCCGCCGCGTCGGGGATCGTGCCACAACACGGCTTGTCTTTCAGGCGGTTCGCCTCGGCCTGGGTGATGTACCCGTACTTCGCCATCTGGTCGAGCGAGTAGTCGCGGCGGAACTTGTTGTCGTAGGGACTCACGATCGGGTCGTACAACGATGGCGCGTGCAGGACGGCGGAGAGCGTGGCCGATTCGAGGACCGTGAGCTCGGACGCGGGCTTGCCGAAGTAGGTCTGGGCGGCCGCCTCGGCGCCGTACGCGCCGTGGCCGAAGTACACGGTGTTCAGGTACTTCGCGAGGATCTGGTCCTTCGTGAACGAGTGCTCGAGCTTGACCGCGAGGAGCGCCTCCCGGATCTTCGCCTTGATCGAGCGGGGCGGCACGATGTACTCGGTCGTGCCGTCGGCCTGCTCGACGTACTGGCCCGCGTAGACGTTCTTCACGAGCTGCTGTGTGATCGTGGAGGCGCCCACCACGGTCTCCTGTTTCACGATGTCGGTCCACGCCGCCCGGACGATGCCCTGCACGTCGATGCCCGGGTGCTCGTAGAACCCGGCGTCCTCGGTGGCGAGCACGGCGTGCTGCAGGTTCGGGGAGATCTGGCCGAGCCCCACGATCGTGCGGTCGACCGAGCCGTGGAGCGACGCGATGATCTCGCCGTCGCGGTCGTACAGGAAGGTCGATCGGATCGGTGGGAGCGCCTCGGGGAGCTCGATGCGCCGGTACGAGACGTAGAGCGCGACGAAGGAAGCGATGATCAGGACGAGCGGCACCGTCGGGAAGATCCACCAGTAGCGGCGGAACCACCCCCTCTTGGCCTTCGTCGTCTTGGGGCCCTTGCGCGGCGTGTGCTTCGGCACGTGCTTGTCGCCGCTGGGCTTGACGGGAGCGTCGGTCGACACGCCGTCCATCCTACCGAGCGGGCCTCACAACGAGGCCGCCCGAAGGCGCTGCAGGGTATGGCGAACCCGTGAAGCTTACGGAAGTGAGCGGCCCGGGTAGGCCGTCAGACGGCCTCGATGCGGCGGGCCGTGAAGGCCTCGTGCAGGTGGTTCCAGTGGCACTCGGTGCACACCTCGACGACGTAGCAGGCGGCGCCGGGGTTCGCCGCGGCCATCTTCAGGCCGGTCTCGATCGACCAGACCCGGCCGTTCTGATCGCGGAGGGTATCGCCGTAGACGTAGGCGAGGAGCGCGAGCTTGACCTTGCCGCACACCGGGCAGTCCTTCTTGCTGGGCTCGCCCACATGCTGGGCCGCCCGGATCAGCTCGGGGTGCGCGTCGCAGATGTCGGTCATGCCGATCACCCCGACCTGGGCGTCGCGGAGCAGGGCCCGCTTGGCCAGGGTGTAGTCGATCACCCCGAGCTCGGCCCGGCGGTTCCTCCCGAGCGGCGTGCGCTTCGGCTTGTTCGCCATGGTCGAGAAGTGTACCCCTGGCTCACGACGAGGGAACCCTCCGAAGGTCGTAGCCTGAGTCGTCGGAACGATGCGACGGGAGGCGGTTGCGGTGGCGAAGATCAAGGTCGTGAGCTCGGCGGGACGCGAGGGCTGGAGCGCGCTGCTCGACCCTCCGGGGACGATCCCGAGCGGGGGGACCGAGCGTGAGGTCTTCACGAGCGCCGACGACTCCTTCACCACCGGGCTCTGGGAGCGCGAGCCCGACACGTGGTCGTTCGAGCGGCCCTACGACGAGATCGCGTTGATCCTTTCCGGGGTCGCCGACATCGAGACCGAGGACGGCGAGATGCTGCGGATCCAGGCGGGCGACGTCATGGTGACGCCCAAGGGCTCGAAGGGCACGTGGCACATCCGCGAGACGATCGTGAAGTTCTACGCGATCTACCAGTCGTGAGGCGATGAGCGGGAACCCCTACGCATCGCTCGACCCGAGGGAGGGCGATCGGCCCTCGGCGCCCGAGCCGCTCTTCCCCGACGTGGGGACGGCCGGCGCGCTCTGGCGGGGACTCCGTAAGCGCTGTCCCCGCTGCGGCGCGGCCGGCATCTTCACGAGCTGGTTCGACCTGAAGGAGACCTGCCCCCGATGCGACCTGCGCTTCGAGAAGGAGACCGGCGGGTTCCTCGGCGCGATGGTGATCAACTACGGCGTGGCGTTCACGGTGTGGGTCGTGATGCTCACCGTGGTGCTGTCGCTGATGCTCCCGGTCGTCCCGGTGATCAGCCTGATCGTGGCGAGCATCGGGATCTTCACCGGGATCCCGCTCTGGTTCTACCCGCGGTCGACGAGCATCTGGGCCGCGGTCGAGTTCCTGGTGCTGAAGACCGACCCCGACTATCGGGCGCCGGTGAAGCGCGACCCGAGGGCGAGAGATCTCGAGTAACGGGTCAGATCTTGACCGGCTCGGCCTCCATCCAGAGCTCGTCGTGACCCGACGTCGCGGTCTCGACCGCGTCGAGGCGCCGCATCAACGGCCCGGTGTCCGGATCGGCCATCCACGCCTTCATCTCGCTTTCGAAGGTCGCGAGGTCGGGGAAATCGATCTCGAGGCACAGCTCGTTGAAGGTACCGAAGGTACGGGTCATGAGGGTGCCCTGGGTCCACCCGCGCTCAGCGCAGAGCTTGTTGACGTCGTCGACGACCGAGACGATCTCGTTCCACCCGTCGAGGTCCTTCACGGTGACGAACTGCCGTTGCCGATACACGTCGATCCTCCTGTTCGATGTCTGCGGGCAGCGACGTCTGATGCGGGAGGGAAGGAGGACCGCGAGCCGGACAAGATGACCGGTGCAGGTGCCACACCTCCTGGAGGTTCGGGTTGGTGCGGGTGGCTCCTATCGTCCTCCTTCTCGGGGCAAGGACGCAACCGCGATGAGCGCGCACTTCTCCGCATTCACGGGCCGCTCGAACCCACGGTGGCCCTCGCAACGGCGACCGCCACATGGTCGCCTGGGACCAGCAGGAGCGCGCCGACGACCACGCGGGCCTCGACCACGGCCTCGGTGGTGCCGGGAGCGCACGTGCAGCTCGCGAGCGTCGCACCGTTGCGTGCCGCGTACTCCGCGGCGAGCTTGGCGGGCGTCCGTCCGGTGGGCATCACGAGCTCCTGCGCGGCCGCGAGTGCCGCCGCGTCGGCCGCTGCCTGCGACTGCTCGCGAGCGACGAGCGCCTTGCCGACGTCGGCGGCGCCCATCGTGAGCACGGCGACGAGGGCCATCACGGCCGCCGCCACGACGGTGATCGAGCCGCGTTCGGCCCGCAGGCGCCGCGCGAACGCCGGCCGCGTCACCCGAACTCCTGGCGGTCGGTGGCCGTGCTCGTCATCGCGACCCCGTGCGTGATGAGCCAGCCGATGAACGGGACGCGGATCGCCGACGTGTAGCCCACCGTCACCGTGACCGGGTCACCCTGGGTGCCGGCGCGCACCACGGCCACCGTCAGCGCGCCCGCGTCGAGGTCGGGCGCCGACCTCGCCACCGCGTCGGCCACGGCCCCTTCGTCGGGATCCACGGCGGCCGTGCGTGCCCCGGCACGCGCCGCCGCCTCTACGAGCAGCCGGTCCCGGACCAGCAACCCGACCTGGACCAGGGCCAGGGCCACGACGAGCAGCAGCGGGAGGACGAGCGCGAACTCGACCGCCGATGCCCCTCGCTGTTCGTGTCCCCTACGCCGCACTCGCGTTCCCCATGACGTTGTCGATCACCTGGTCGAAGAAGTCCGGGAGCTTCCCGGACGAATGCGCCCACGCGATCAAGACGACGGCCACGGCGGCCGCGGCCAAGATCACGAGCGCGTACTCGGCCGTCGTCTGCCCCTCCTCGCGGTGAAGCAGTCCGGCGGCACGCCACCACATCCGTTCCAGCAACAGCATCGATCCACCTCCCTTCAGCTGATGGACTGCACGGTGGTCAACAGCACAGGGACCACCGTGAGGAGGAGGAACGCGGGGAGGACGAGGAACACGAGCGGGAAGAGCATCTTCACGGGCGCGGTGCGCGCCCGTTCGGTGATCGCGGCGCGGCGCGAGGCCCGCACGTTCACGGCGAGCTCGGCCGTGGTCTCGGCGAGCGAGGAGCCCAGGGTCTCGGTGCGGGTGATCGCCGCGACCGCGCGGCGGAGGTCGGGCAGCTCGAGTCGGTCGCCGAGCGCACGCAGCTCGTCGCGCCACCGGCTCCCCAGGTCGACGGCGTCGAGCGTGGCGTCGAGCTCGTCGGCGAGGGGTCCGCGGAGCGCGACCCGCGACCGCCTCAGCGCGAGCGGTGCGCTCAGCCCCGCGGAGGATCCCGCCGCGAGCAGGTCGAGGAGCTGGGGGATCTCGGCGTCGACCGCGCGCCGGTACCGCCGTCCCCGGCGTTGACCGACCCAGGTGGGCCACCGCCACACGAGCAGCGCCGTTATCGGGACGATCACCAGCCCGGGGATCGGCGCGACCGCGATCAGCGCCACCCCGGCGAGCACGGGCAGAGATCGCCGGGCAAGACCGGTTCGAGATGACCGGGGGATCGGTTCGATCGCCAGCCCGATCCGGATCAGCGCCGTCCGGGTCCGGGCAACCCGCACGCCGCCGACGATCGCCACCGCCCCCGCGGCGCCCAGCATCGCGGCGAGATCCGCCTCCGTCACCACCGCACCTCCAGGAGCTTGCGGATCCACAGGAACGCCAACCCCTCCAGCGTGAGCCCGAGCAGGACCGCGCCCAGCCCGGTGGGCGTCGCGAGCGCGCCCTCGATCTCCTCGCGCGACGTCAGCCACAGGAACCCGAAGAATCCGATCGGCAGCACACCGAGGATCGCCCCCGAGAGACGGGCCTGTGCCGTGAGCGCCCGAACCTCGCGCGTGGCGGCCTGCCGGTCGCGCAGGGTCTCGGCGACCTGGTCGAGCACCACGGGCAGGTCGCCGCCGCTCCGGCGGTGGAGGTGCAGCACGCCCGCCACGAGCCTGGCGTCGTCGGTGCCGACCGTATCGGCCCAACGGTCGAGCGCCTCGTCGGAGGGGACGCCCACGTCGAGCGCGTCGACCACCTCCCTGAGCGAGGCGTCCAGCGGTGGCGCCGCCTCCCCCGCCGCGTACGCGAGCGATTGCGGCACCGAGAGCCCGGCTCGCAGCGCCGATGCGATAGCGCGGACGGTGTCGGCGAGCTGCTCGTCGCGGGCCGCGGCGACGCCGGCGGCGCGCATCCGGCCACGGATCCGGCATGCCGCGAACCCCCCGGCGACACCGAGCGCCGCGAACAGCGCCGACCGACCCACGAGGACGCCGGCGATCGCGCCCAGCGCCGACCACGGCGTCCAACCAGGCAGTGACCGCCCACGCCTAGGCGCGCCTGGAGCCGCCGGTGGCCGAGGCAGCCGTCCTCGCGCTGCATCGCGCCGCACGGCCAGCGCGCCTCGCTCGGTGAAGAGCGCGGCCAAACCCAGCAGGCATGGCACGATCCAGCTCACCGCGAGTCCTCCCCTTGTTCGAAGAGGGAGTCGCGAACGTCCTCGCCTCGCTCGATCAGCGTGTCGGCGATCCGAGGCACGGAGCCGGTTGCCTCGAAGGCGCCCTCGGCCCCCACGCGCGGCCGGAACCGGAACAGGGTCGCGATCATGGGCTCGCCGCGGTGCGTGCCTTCGACGGCTGCGACCTCCCAGATCACCCGCCGGCCGTCGCGGAGACGGCTCAGGTGCACGACGATGTCGACCGCCGAGGCAACCTGGTTCCGGATGTGGGCGGCCGGCAGGTCGACGTCGGACATCATCGCCATCGTCTCCAGGCGCCAGAGCAGATGCCTGCTGGAGTTTGCGTGGGCCGTGCTGAGCGACCCCTCGTGACCGGTGTTCATCGCCTGGAGCATGTCGAGGGCCTCGCCACCTCGGACCTCGCCCACGATGATCCGGTCGGGCCGCATCCGGAGGGCCTGGCGCACCAGGTCGCGGACCGTGACCTCGCCGCGTCCCTCGACGTTCGCCGGGCGTGCCTCGAGCGAGATCACGTGCGGCTTCGCGAGGCGGAGCTCGGCGGCGTCCTCGATCGTGACGAGGCGCTCCTCGTGGGGGATGAACCCGCTGAGCACGCCGAGGAGGGTCGTCTTACCGCTGCCGGTGCCGCCCGAGACCACCACGTTCGCGCGGCCACGGACGCACGCGGCCAGGAACCGGAGCATGCGCGGTCCCACGCTGCCGTTCGCCTGGAGGTCCTCGGGCCGGATCGGCACCTGCGAGAACTTCCGGATCGTGAGCACGGGACCGCGGAGCGAGAGAGGCGGGATGATCGCATGGACCCGCGAACCGTCGGGTAGTCGAGCATCAGCCCAAGGCGATGACTCGTCGACCCGTAGGCCCAAGGGTCCTACGATGCGGTCGATCAGATGGAGGACGGCCTCCTCCCCCTCGAATAGACCGTCACCCGCCTTCTCGATCCGCCCCTCTCGCTCCACGTATACATCGTCAGGTCCATTGACCATCACTTCCGTGACGTCAGGGTCCTTCAACAGGAACTCGATCGGACCGAACCCGACGACATCGTCGGAGACCTCGTTGACCATGCGCGTCAGCTCGCGCTGGGGAAGGATCGCTCCGCTCGCGCGCAGCAGGCTCAGCGCCTCCTCACGCACCCGCACCCGGCGCTCGGTGCGCGGCGCGGTCGCGAGCCCGCGGGCGTCCACACGCTGCCGCAGCTCGTCGCGGAGCTGCCGGCGCACCCCGGCCAGGGCGTCTGCCCCGGCCCGGGACGGGTGTTCCGTCGGCTCCGACACCATCCGTCAGCTCCTTCGTGCACACGCATGGGGAAGCCACACGTCCTTGCAGGGAGAGGAGGTCCGGTGGGCGGCTTCGCGAGCGAGCCGTCCGCCGTGGGGAGGGCGAACGTTACCGGGGTGCGCGCACCCGGCGCCATCCCCAAGCCGGCCGATTCGCGATTCTTGTCGGGGGATGGATGCGGCCGACCCCGGGGGAACTTGGTAGATGACGCTAGGCGCCACCGATCGTCAGCCAACCCCGACCCGGCAGATAGTCGCCCGAATAGCCGCCCGTGACGGGATCAGCCCAGACCGTGTACGCGTACCAGCGTATGGGCTTTCGGATATCGAAGGAAGAGCGTCACACGACGCACGAGACGCCGGTCGGCCACTTCCGCTCTCGGGCCCTTGCGATGACGCTGCCTCGAGGGATACCCTCACATGTCGCAGATCATGTTGCGCAGGAGGTTTGCTACGGGCGTCAAGACCATGCCTCGCATACTCCTCATCACCGCTCTGACGCTGGTCGCCATCGGTACCGCAGCGGCGACCGCCCACGCCACCTTCCCAGGGCGCGACGGCCCGATCGCCTTCCGAGAGGACCGGTTAGACGGCTTGGGCAGGCCTCTCTTCAGGGCGCTGGGGGACGGCACCCAGGTCACCGAGCTCAGCGATCGACCGGGCCTCTTCTCCGATTGGCGGGCAGACGGCCGGCGCATCGCGTTCGACTTCTTCGAGCCCGACGGCGACGAGCAGATCGCCACCATGACGGCCCACGGTCGTGACCTGCGCGTGATCACGTCCGGTCCGGGCATTCACGAGGTCCCGTCGTGGTCGCCGGACGGCCGCCGCATAGTCTTCGACTTCTCGCCGGACGACCCGAACGCGCCGGACTTCGAGACCCGCCTCTGGACGATGCGCGCCGACGGCAGCCATGCCCGGCCGCTGCCGATGCGCTCGCGGGGATTCGACGTCGAGCCCAGGTATGCGCCGAACGGCCGCCAGATCGCCTTCGGGCGCCTGCGCACGACAGGGGACGGCGAGTTCCAGCAGGCGGTGTTCATCGTCAACACGAAGAGCCGCCGCGTCCGACAGCTCACCCCTTGGCGTTTGAACTCCGAGCACCCCACATGGTCCCCCGACAGCCACTGGATCCTCTTCGACAACGCGCCCGATGGAACCGTCCAGGTGATCCGTCCGAATGGTCACAAGCGCC
>Ga0315273_10002423_pt1 | contig 22026 bp, 16 predicted proteins | sample YL17G02_0_MG_FD_205753 | JGI IMG/M metagenome (GOLD analysis project Ga0315273, IMG submission 205753) | Sediment microbial communities from Yellowstone Lake, YNP, Wyoming, USA - YL17G02_0 | ecosystem: Environmental > Aquatic > Freshwater > Lake > Sediment | place: USA: Wyoming | collected... | reverse complement strand
GATCTGAGAAGACCCGTAAGTAGGCTCGACCGGTCGTTCACGAAGACGGAGTGGTTCTCAGGCTGTGTCTCGGCAAGATAAACCATCAACCGGAACTTGCGGCTCAGCAGCCCAGGGCCGCGCGAGTAGCGTTCGGCGATCTCCAAGGCTTCCAGATCCGGACAGACGGTCACGGCGCGACGACAATCGCTCAACTCCGCCGCGCCGAAAGTCGCGTCGAGTCGCACGGAAGCGACAAGATATCTTTCGAGAACGAGGGGCGGGATGTTGCCCGCAAAGATGGCGTGGTAAATCGCACGAGCCTCGAGGGCCGCGTCCCACATGGCTGGGGATGGCGCCATACGCTATTGAGCATCCTTAGGGAGCTGCCGGACAGGCACGCCGCGTTCCAACTGGGCTCCGGCCGGCTCCAGGCGCGCCAGTTCAACGCTGACACTCAACGCGCCCGCCAGCCGCGCCGCCACCTGCTCGAGACGCTCCACCTCCTCGGCATAGTCGGCCAGCCGCAGCCCCTCGCTTGAAGAGGTCAGAATGGCCCGATCGTTCACCATCAGCTGGGTTACTTCGAAGCGGCCCGCCGACTGGGGCGACCGGACAAGCCTCACCGCCGGTTGGGCAATTCGTTTGGACGCGTCGGAGGGCCTGGCAAATACCTGGATCAGGATCACGGCGAGGACTATACCGCCGGCGAGGAACAAGATCGATTCAATGGCTATCATCGCCAACCTCCCACTGCGCGGCAGTCACCCCCACCTTCGCCGCGACCAGCACCATTCTAGCACCTGATGCACGAATCGTCCACCCGGAATGGCCCGGTGATTGGACAGTGTCCTTATTTCTCAATATACTTCCGGCACCTATGATACGACTCCCAGACGTGCTCGCGGCTACCGGCGGCCAGATCCATGGCCGCATGCATGCTGAAGTTTTCGACTCTTTCTGTTACGACTCGCGCCTTGTTCGCCCTCGCGAACTTTTCCTGGCTGTCAAGACTGACCGCGCCGACGGCCACGCCTTCATTGCTCACGCTTGCGCCGGGGGAGCCACCGGCGTCTTGTGCCAGGAACCTGTCGATCTTGCGGCCTACGACGTGACGTGCATCGTGGTGCCCGACACGCGCCTTGCCATCCAGAATTGGGCGCGCTACGTGCTCTCAGAACAGAGGGTTCGGGTCATAGGTATCACCGGTAGTGTCGGCAAGACCACGGCGAAGGAGGCGATAGCAGCGGTCCTTGGTGCCCGCTACGAGGTTTTCCGAAACCGCGCTAATTACAATGGCCTGTACGGGCTTCCGATTGCTCTTGGCGAATTGGGGCCCGGTCAACAGGTTGCAGTGCTGGAGATCGCCGCAGACCACATGGGGGAGATCGGGCGCCTCTGCCAGATCGCCCCTCCCGATGTCGCCGTCGTAACGACGATCGCGCCTGTACATCTCGAGACCTTCGGAAGCCTGGAGGCCATCGCCCGGGAGAAGGGCGAGATGGTGGCCGCACTCCGCGCTGGGGGCCTTGCCGTGCTCAACGCCGACGATGCGCGCGTCCTGGGGATGGCTGCCCTGACCGGCGCTGCCATCGTGACTTTCGGCGCTGACCCTGCGCTGCTAATGGCGTTTCCCGACTTCTATGCCAGCGGGATAGTGGTCTCCAGAGAGCACACCCAGTTTTCCATCGATACGCCGAGTGGCCGGCGCTTGGTGAGATTTCCGCTCATTGGCCGCCATCAGGTCTATGCCGCCCTGGCTGCTTTCGCCGTCGGGCTGGCCTCAGGCGTGGGCCTGGACGACATTGCCGAACGATTGGAGGGCTTGCCGCACCTTCCGGGACGGCTCCATCCGTTCTCAGGACCGCACGGAAGCCTCCTGCTCGACGATTCGTACGGATCCAGCCCGGCGGCGGTAGAGGCAGCGCTCGAAGCTCTTGAGGCGCTGGAAGCGCGGCACCGGATCGCCGTGCTCGGCGATATGCTCGAGCTCGGCGCCTACGAGTCGGAGGGGCACCGCACGGTGGGGGCCCGCGCGTCCAGAGTGCTGGATTTGCTTGTTACGAAGGGAAGCCGCGCCCGTCTGGTTGCGGAGGGCGCGCGCGAAGCCGGTATGGAGGCGGAGCAGGTCGTCGTCACCTACACCGCCGAAGACGCCGCGCGAGCCGTTACCGACCGGGCCGGGCCCGGAGACGTGGTTCTGGTCAAGGGCTCGCTCGCGACACGGATGGAACAGGTCACCCGACTTCTGATGGCCGAGCCTGAGCAGGCCGGGGAGCGACTGGTGCGCCAGAATGCTGCGTGGCGCCAGACCATCACGCTTTCACCTGACCGGCCTACCTGGCTGGAGATCGACTTGGGGGCCATCGCCCACAATGTGCGCCGGCTAAAGGAAATGGCGGGCGACGCACAGATCATGATTTCGCTAAAGGCCGACGCGTACGGCCACGGGGCGGTCCAGGTGGCACAGACCGCGTTACTGAACGGCGCGACTTGGCTGGGCGTGGCATGCTTGAGCGAGGGGGTCGCACTACGCAAGGCCGGCATCGACGCGCCCATACTGATCCTCGGCTACACCCCGGCATGGCAAGCCCGGGATGTGCTGCGAAGCAGCTTGACCCCCACTGTTTTCGACCTCGACGTGGCAGGCGCCCTGTCGCGGGCCGCGATGGCGCTTGACCGCCCGGCGCGAGTGCATATCAAGGTCGATACAGGAATGGCGCGGCTGGGCGTCTACCTCGCAGAGGCGCTTGACTTCGCGTTGAAAGCAGCGGCGATGCCCGGGCTTCAGGTGGAGGGGCTCTTCACGCACCTGTCGGTGGCAGACGGCGCGAGCGACTGGGAAGAGGCGTACACGACTGGCCAGTTGGAGGCGTTCCGGAACCTAGTCCAGCGGCTGGACGAAGCTGGCCTGCACGTGCCGCTGCTCCATGCGGTGAACAGCGCGGCCCTGCTGGCGGATGCAGCCGGCAGACAAGGCGGCAACGCCGGCCATGGACTGACCCTCGTTCGCCTTGGGATCGCAGTCTACGGTCTGGATCCTTCTCCGGATGTTCCCTGTCCTCCGGACTTCCGCGCGGCGCTGGCCTGGAAGACCCAGATCGCCCAGGTGCGAGTGCTGCCGGCGGGCAGCTACGTAGGGTATGGCGCCACATATCGCACACAGGGCACGGAGACAATTGCAGTCATTCCCGTCGGGTACGCGGACGGCTTCAGGCGCTCGCCCCAACATTGGGGCGAAGTCCTGGTCCGCGGTCAGAGAGCGCCGATTGTAGGAAGAATCTGCATGGACCAGACAATGGTAGACGTCACCCATATTGCGGGTGTGCGGCAGGGCGATGAAGCAGTGTTGATCGGCCGGCAGGGAAATGATAGTATCACGGCGGAAGAGGTCGCCGCCAAGCTCGGCACGATCAACTATGAAGTGGTCTCGGCGATCCTGGCCAGGGTTCCGAGGGAGACGTACGCCTAGACGTGTGGCCGTGCCGGCGGACGCCAGCGGCCCCTCATGCTCCTGCGCACTGAGTCGTCCGCGCTCCGTTGTCCGACGGCCTCTTTGGGCCTGCCCGACTACGGGTCGAGGCTGAAAACATAGAATCACAACTCGGGGGTGATGGAATGATCGATCTGCGGGCGTATGGGTTCGTCGCACCCCTCAGCCGGGTGGCAGCCTCGCCCGAAGAAGCCGCGCGGCTTGCCGAGAGCATCGGCTTCCCCGTAGCGCTAAAGGTAGTTGCCCCGGGCATCCTGCACAAGACCGATGTCGGGGGCGTGGCGCTAAACCTTGGCGATTCAGACGCAGTTCAGCGGGCATACCTCGAGATCGAACGCAAGGTCGGCGAACGGGCCCCGCGTGCCGCCATCTCGGGAATGCTCGTGGAAGAGATGGTGACCACCGGAGTAGAGGTCATCATCGGGTTGATCAACGATCCACAGTTCGGTCCGGCGCTGATGCTGGGCCTCGGGGGTATTCTCACGGAAGTCCTCGACGACGTCTCCTTCCGGCTCTTGCCGGTTGACCGTCGTGATGCTCTCGAGATGATCGATGAGCTCAAAGGAGCCGCTCTGCTCGATGGCTACCGCGGCGCCCCCGCAGTGTCAAGGGAGATGCTCACCGATCTGCTCTTATGGGCCTCCCACCTTGGGACCGATCTGGGTGAGAGTCTCGAGGCAGTCGATTTGAACCCGATCGCCGTCTGGGGCGAAGAGCACAGGGTCCTCGACTCAAAGGTCTTACTCAGGGAGAATTCGGTTCGCCTCGGCGATGAGCCTCCCAATATCGAATTCCTGGACGGGTTTTTTGCGGCGCGCTCGGTCGCTCTGATCGGTGCGTCGGCGGTTCCCGGCAAGGTCGGCAACGCTGTCCTCGAGAGCCTCGCTAAGCACAGCTACGACGGCACCGTATATGCCATCAATCCGTCTCGCTCGGAAGTGATGGGGGTGCCGGCTTGGCCCACCATCGCCGCCGTCCCCGACCGGATCGACCTCGTCGTGGTGACAGTTGGGCTGTCTGCGGTGCCGGGCATTCTGCAGGAATGCGCCGCCCGGGAGATCCACAACCTGGTCCTGATTTCGGGCGGGGGCAAGGAGCTTGGTGCCGAGTCGAAGGCGCTGGAAGAGGAGATCGGCCGTCTCGCCAGGGAGCTGAGAATCCGGATCGTCGGCCCGAACTGTATCGGCGTGTTCGATGGCGTCACGCGCCTCGACACTTTTTTTCAGGTGCAGGAACGAATGGTTCGGCCCAAAGCGGGCCCGATCGCAATCCTATCCCAGTCGGGGACGGTCGCAGCGGCCGTCCTGGAGGCGATCGAGCCGGCCGGAGTGAGCAAGCTTGCGAGCTACGGGAACAGGGTGGATGTAGACGAGGCCGACCTCCTGGCCTACCTGGCGCACGATGGCGAAACGCATGTGATCGCGATCTACGTCGAGGGGCTCGCAGACGGCCGCAAGTTTGTCCGGGCTGCGAGCCAACTGAGGGACAAGCCCGTCGTCGTCTTCAAGGGAGGGCACAGTCAACGGGCTGCCCGTGCGTCGCTCTCCCACACTGGCTTCTTCGGCGGCAGCTACGGCGTCGCGCGCGGGGCCTTCCAGCAGGCAGGCATGATTGTCGTGGATAGCATTGAGGAGTTGTCTGCGGCGAGCCTCGCCCTCGCCCTGCAGCCCGCAGCGCGCGGCGGACGGATCGCGATGATCAGCAACGGTGCGGGCACCATGGTACAGGCAATGGACTTGCTCCCAGCACACCATCTCACGATTCCTATGCTGGCTGAACCAACGCTCACCCGGTTGCGCGCGGCTTACCCCCCTTACTACTTGTGCCAGAATCCAATCGACGTCACCGGGTCCGCGACCAGCGCGGACTATGAGGCGGGTGTCGAGGCGCTCTTTGACGATCCCGAGGTCGATATCGTGATGCCCTGGTTCGTCTTCCAGGATACGCCACTCGGCGAGGACATCGTGGAGAGGCTCGGCTCGCTCTCCCGCAGCGGGGTCAAGCCAATCCTCTGCGGGGCCATGGGCGGACCTTACACAGAGAGGATGTCGCGGGCCCTAATGGCAACCGGAGTGCCCGTGTTCCGCACGGTGCGCGAGTGGGTTACGGCTGCCGGGGCCCTTGCGAAGTTCGGCCGCAGGTCAGGAACGAACTCTGTGTGAACACGTTGGGCCATCATCGATTGTGAAGAGGTGAAAGCAGTGCGAGCATTCTCCTTCCTCCAGCGCGGTGTCGCTCAGATCGGAATCGTGATCGAGGATCTGGATGCGTCTGTCGGTGAGTATGCGCAGCGCTACGCTGTCGGTCCATGGCACATCTACACCTACGGAAGGCCGCTGGTGAGACACATGACCTATCGCGGACAGGCCGCGGATTATGTCATGCGTGTCGGCGTGGCCAGTGCCGGCCCCACTCGCATCGAGTTGATCCAGCCGGTTCGCGGTCCCAGCGTATATGAGGAGTTCGTCACAGCTCACGGCTTCGGGGCCCACCACCTGGGAATCCTGGTCGACGATATGGCGGCAGCGCTGGCGGAGGCAGGCGAATGTGGCATCGAGATGACCATGGACGGTGCCGGGTTTGGCCTCGGCGGCGACGGTCACTATGCCTATCTCGACACCGAAAGCCTGCTCGGCGTTACGCTCGAGCTCATTCAGCGGCCTGCAAGAAGGGTCCCGCCAGAGCGAATCGTTCCCTAGTTCGCGCGCGTCACGATAGTAGGTTTCATCGACTACGGACTTGAGGGCCAGGCGCAGGATGCTCGGAGATACCCCGGGCGGCCGTCTCTCCCCCCTCAGGCGCGTGCCTGCGGGCGTCCTTAGTCTGTTACCTTCAGGGCGCGGCTTCAGCTGTGGAGGCGCGTGCACGCACGTATGGGATAGTCTGCGGCCCTTCAGGCAGCACGCAGATTCGGGCGCCTGGGCCGTAGGTGCGATACAGCTCCGCAATCGTGCTTTCAATGCGCTCGCTGTATCGCAGCAATGCGGATTCGATCTGGGCACGCGTGAGATTGCCAGAGTATACGAAGACGTCTGCCTTCAGCTGAACTTGGGCCTGAATCTGCACCTGCCACTGATCTTGTTCGAGAAAGCCGGGTGCTTTGATCATTTCCATGAGGGCCAGTGGGCTCTCCGCCTGCCGCAGCAATTGGGAGTACAATCCATGATCGGGGATGCCGTCCCAACATTCCGCGGCGACGAGGATGGCCCCTCCCTGTTTCACCACCTGGGCGGCGGCGCTCATTCCCTTCACCGACTGGTAGAGGTTGAGGTCGAGCGGATAACCGGAATTGGAGGTAACAACGACATCGAAAGGTGAATCAACGGGCGCCATCGCAGTGCGCTTCACGAAATCTGAGCCCGAAGCGTGCGCTGCCACCAATTCGCCGGCAAAGATCCCGGTGATCTCCTTGTCCCGGTTGAGGGCCACATTCACCAGGAATGTTGGTCCCGCGGCGAGCGCCACTTCGTGCATTTCTTCCCAGACAGGATTCCCCGCCGTCACCCCCCAGGTCGCCGCAGGAGAGGAAAGCATCGCGGCATCATGGTTGCCCAGAACTGTCGTCTGGCCGGCCATGCCCGGCATGATTGCCTTCCCCCCGCCGGAGAACCCCGCGAACATATGCGGCTCGATGAAGCCCGTCAGGATCTTCAGATCACACTCCATGAACTCACGGTTGAGCCAGATCTCGTGCCCCGACGCGGTAGCGCCGCAATGCACCTGTGTCCGAGTGTCGAACGCGTCGTTCTGGACGATTCGCAGACCATCGACGAGGTCGTCGCCGATCATCGTCCTTAGCTCCGCCTGGGTGTTGGGCCGGTGAGTGCCAAGTGCGTTGAATAGTGTTATGTCGAGCCCTGGGACCGCACGCAATTCCTGAAGCACAGCGTGGAGAATCTGGCGGTGCGGGACAGGACGCGTGATGTCGCTGAAGACAATGCCGATCCGGCCACCCGGTCTCGCCGAGTCCACGAGCGCGCTGCTCCCGATGGGCTGCCGGAGCGCCTCGCAGAGGGCGGAACTCGGGTCCGGCAGTCCCGCGACGAACGAGGGTTCGACCACGGTCACGTCCATGTGATCAGGGAGATCGATCTCGAGCCCGGTCTTCCCGTAGGCCAATCTGATGTGCATGATCACCTCAATGTTGATGCCCTGCCGGCGGCTTCGATGTCCAACGATAGCACACCGCGCGTCGATGTCAAATCATCCAAAAGAGGCTCCAGTGCCGTCCCGCGCGCGAGGCAATAGGCGTACATCATCGGCACACGTAAGCACAACCAGTAATTTCCTATTACTTGACACGGCCGCTCCGCGTGATAGAATAGGCGAGGGTTGGAGCGCTACGTCGCGCTCGCCAGTTTTCTAGCGGAGGAAGGGGGCTGCTGCATGAATGGAATTCGAGCGTTATCGCTGGTGATCCTCCTCCTTGCTCCTCTGCTGGCGGCGGCCTGCTCGTCCGGAGCGTCTCTCACCTATGGGTCGATGACTCCCGCGCCTGACGCTTGGGTGGCCGTACTCTCCGCACTTGCCACTCATGTCGCCCCGATGCCCCCCGCGCCTGAACAGACCGGCAGCGGGCCGGCCACTCCCGCCGCACGGACAGTCTTCGTGCCCCTAACCGGCATGCAGAGCTCTGATCGTGCCGCCACTCCTGAACCATCGCTCTCTGCACCGCAAGATCGCGCATCTCGGGCCGCGGATCCCGGCGGAGTTGATATCTCGACTGCGCAGCCAACTGCGGTTGCCGAGAATGACATCCTCACAGCCGATCAGCTGCGCAACACTCAGTACCGGAGTGAATTCACAAGCTCCGGCGAAGCTCGCCTGGTCGATGGTGTCTTCGAGCAATCCAGCTCGCCAGCCACCAAGTCGGGCGTCGCGATTGCCTTAGGCGACGAGTTTGGGTTCGGAGATCTCAACGACGACGGGCGGCTCGATGCGGTGGCAACCCTTGATACGAATCTCGGCGGGAACGCCGTCTATGTGGAGCTTGTGGCTGTGTTGAACAAGGGCGGACAGCCTGCCGAGGCTGATTCTGTGTTTCTCGGCGATAGCGTCAAGGTATACACCTTGGCGGTCGACGACGGCACCGTCACCGTCCATCTACTGGCTCACGGCCCTCTCGACGCAGTCTGCTGCCCAACGCAGCAGATCACCAGGCAGTTCAAGCTTGAAGGGGCTCGCATGATCGAAGTCGAGCCGTCACCCCCCCCTCTCGCTGCAGGCCTTGTGCCGTCATTCGGAGGGCTAAGAGACGGCAAATACTCTAATCAGTTCGCCGCCACCGGCACCATCAGTTTAACCGAGGGAGCGTACGCCGAGCCTCAGGGGACCGGCACGCAAGGGAGCCTTCGAGTCGCGCTGAGCGAGCTGCATGCGTTTGGCGACTTGAATGGTGACTCGTCACTCGACGGCGCGGTGGTGCTGGTGTCCGAGCCAACCACAGGCGGCAGCTTCTACGATCTCCACGCACTCGTAGCGAATGGCGACCAGTTGGTAGAAGCGGCATCGGCCTCCCTCGGCGACCGCATCAAGCTTAGGTTCGTCTCGATTGACGGCGGAGTCATCTCAGTTGGCGTGGTCAAGCACGCACCTGTTGATCCTCAGGAGAGTCCGACGGTTTCGGCCGTCCTCAAGTACCGGCTGAACGGCGGGAAGCTCGCGCCTGTCGATTGAATTGCTCAGCCGGGCGGGCACTGGCAAGTGGACGCGCCCGCGCGGAGATCCGCACCCTCCTGTCACGCGGTATCCAGACGAAACGCGAAGCGCTTGTTGACAACCCTCCATGCTGTTGATATCATGCCCCAACAGTCCGTAGCTGCGAGGTCGTGCGGTCGTTGTTGCGCGGGAGGTGGCGTGCGGTGGACTTTCGCCCCCCGCCCAGGCCCAACATGCAGTCGCGCCGTGACCTTGAATCGTCAGAGACGGAAACTATCCGAAATCCCTATTCCAGGAGGTGTTGCGTGTTGGACTACAAGAGTGGGATCGCTGCTCGCGTGAAGGGTCTGGAGGGATCGGCCACCGTGTCGGTCATGGACAAGGCTAGGCGCTTGCGGAGCGAAGGTCGTAACGTGGTCGATCTGAGCGGCGGCGATCCGGATTTTCCCACGGCGCCCAACGTCACCGAGGCCGGGATCCAGGCCATGCGCGAGGGCTTCACCCATTATGCGCCAAGCCGGGGGATTCCGCAGCTGCTTCAGGCGATCGCCAACAAACTTCGCTCGGAGAACGGGGCGGCGTACGACCCCCAGCGGGAGATTATAGTAATGCCCGGCGCCAAGCAGACGATCTTTGTCGCGGCCCAGGCGCTTCTCAACCCCGGGGATGACGTCATCCTTTTCGATCCGGCCTGGGTGTCTTACGCGCCGTGTGCCGAGCTGGCGGGAGCGCGCCCAGTCTACGTGCCGATGAGCACACAGACCTCGCCGCAGCAGCTGCGGGCAGGGCTCGAGAGCGCGATTTCCCCGAGCACACGCCTCATCATCGTGAACTCCCCCGGCAACCCGACCGGACAGGTCTGGACGCGAGAGCAGCTAGATGTCGTGGCGGACGCGGCCAAGTCGCACAATATTTGGGTCATGTCGGACGAGATCTATGAGAAGCTGATTTTCGACGGGCTGAAGCACATTTCGATCGCGAGCCTGCCGGGCATGCTGGAGCGCACGATGATCGTCAACGGCCTAAGCAAGAGCCACGCCATGACCGGCTGGCGCCTTGGATATATCGCGGGCCCCGCACCCCTCATCTCCGAGATGCTCAAGATCCACCAGCACTCCTCGACATGCGCGCCATCGTTTGTTCAGAAGGCTTCTGTCATCGCTTTTGAGGGGCCTCAGGACTATACGGACTACATGGTCGGCCGCTACAAGCAGCGGCGAGACATGCTGGTTGCAGGGCTGAACGCCATACCGGGGATCACGTGCGAAGCGCCCCAGGGCGCCTTCTACGCGTGGCCCGACATCGTGGGCACCGGTCTGTCATCTTCAGAGTTCACTGACCGGCTCCTGGATGCCGAGGCCGTGGCGGTGACTCCCGGACAGGCCTTCGGGCCGGCAGGAGAAGGATTCGTGCGGCTGTCCTTTGCGAACTCGGACGAGATGCTGGCTGACGGGGTTGAACGAATCAGGCGCACCATGGCCAAACTATAGCGGGCGAGATTCCCTGCCATCCCCCCTCACGCGAGCCCGTCGTACCGGCGCGCGGAGTGGGGATGATAGTCCTCCGCGCTTGGCGCAGTACGCAGTGCGGAAGGGTCATCGACGGATACCGAGCCGGTGTGCTCTCGAATCTGGGCCGCGCATACCTATGGCAGCGCGGCCCGGTCCTGTTTACCCCCCGGCGCAATCCAGGGACACTTATGTGGAAGCGCCGTTGAGCCCGACGGAGCTGCGATCGTCCCGAGGCCCGGGTATTCCTATATGCTTTCTGGAGGAAAGACGATGGGCGGCGACCCCTTTGCGTTCCTGATCTCCCAACACGAACGGATCCTATCAGACCTGATCGCGTTCGCGTCCATACCCAGCGTTAGCGCTGATCCGGCCCATCGGAGCGACGTCGAGGTTGCAGCACGCTGGATCGCCGGACATCTCGCTACGGCTGGGCCTTTCGCGGTGCAGATTCTCCCCTCACCCGGCAATCCTGTGGTCTTCGCGGAGTGGTCCGGGGCGCCTGGCGCTCCGTCGGTGCTGGTGTACGGTCACTACGACGTGCAACCACCCGACCCGCTCGATAAATGGCTGAGCGACCCCTTTCGCGCGGTCGAGCGCTCCGGACGCCTCCACGGGCGCGGAGTGTCCGACGACAAGGGACCACTGCTGAACCCGATCGCCGCTGCCAGGGCCGTATTTGCGACGAACAGTAGACTGCCGGTAAACGTCAAGTTCATTCTCGAAGGGGAGGAGGAAATCGGAAGCCCTAACCTCGAGGCCTTCATCGCCGAAAACTCGGCCTTGCTGGCAGCTGATTTCGTCATCTCGGCCGACGGCGCAATGTGGCGCAGCAGCGAGCCCTCACTTACCATCGCCTGCCGGGGACTGGCAGCGCTGGAGATTCGCGTAGTTGGCCCGCGTAAGGATCTTCACTCTGGGAGCTGTGGTGGGGCAGTAATGAACACACTACACGCAATGGCTCACCTCGTTGATAGCCTCCACACCTCCGATGGACGGGTCGCTGTGGAAGGGTTTTACGACGACGTGCTCGACGTCCCGCCGGCCGAGCGTGCGGAGATCTCCGCGCTGCCATTCGACGAGCCGGCCTATCGTGAGGAATTGGGCGTGTCAGAGCTCTTTGGAGAGCCAGGCTTTAGCACGCTCGAGCGCCAGTGGATCCGCCCGACTCTCGACGTAAATGGCATGTGGGGAGGGTACGAAGGACCGGGAAGCAAGACGGTGTTGCCGGCGGAGGCGGGCGCCAAGATAACATGCCGGTTGGTGCCGGACCAGATCCCTGAAGACATCATCGATAAAGTCGTTCGCCACTTGCTGGCGCGCCCGCCTCACGGCGTGTCGATCGAAGTCCTGCCCGAGACCCACGCTGCCCGCCCCTATCGAATCCCCTCCGACCACATTGGCCTGCGCGTTGCTGGATCGGCGCTGGAACAAGTGAGCGGCCGGAAACCGATCGTGGTGCGGAACGGTGGCACCATCCCGGTATGCGAGGTCTTCAAGAGGGTAATGGGCATGGAAACCGTCTTCTTCTCGTTCTCTACGTCCGACGAGGATTTCCATGCACCCAACGAGTTCATCCGGATCAGCAGTCTGCATGACGGGCTGGAGGCGTGGGTGCGCTATTGGAAGGAGCTCGCCGTCGTTATGAGGTGAGACCACTACGCCTACGCCGGCTTGATCTCTACCCACACGGAATGGGTGCGGGAGCCCCGGCTCGGCATCGTGGGCACGGTCGATGTGAGCATGTTCGGGGAGCCGGCCGTGTCCACTCCATCAGGGTCCAGGCAGGGCCACACCCCCTCCAGCATGCAGACAACCCCAGAAAGGATGCCGGAAGTCAGACGTGCCGGGATGCGGACGCTCCCCTCAGGGCTTGAGACGCGAACTTCCTGACCTTCCAAAATCCCCCGAGCGACCGCATCTCCCGGATGGATCCAAATTGCCGGAGGTTCCTTCTCATTGAACCATGGGATGTTGTTGTTCTGTGAGTGCACCCGGTAGCGTGATTTTGGCGTGACCAGTCGCAAGGGATAGCCTGGGGACTCAGGTAGTGCCCGATATTGCGGCACAGCGGCGAAACCGGTATCGGCCTCGTAGGCGACCGGCGCCAGCTCGACGCGCCCAGACGGGGTACCGAGTGGGGTGCGTACGGGATCAGCCACGAACTTTTCGAAAGCCGTTCTGTATTGGTCAAGGCCGAAGTAGATCCCGGTCCGCCGGAAAGCGTCGTGGTCAGGCAGTTCCGAAGCCTTGAGGAAGGATTGAAGCCAGGCTTCTTCGTCTCTGCCCTCTGAGAAACGCTCCTCGAAGCCCAGGCGGCTTGCCAGGGCTCTGAAGACCTGGTAGTCGTTCCTTGCCTCGCCCTGCGCCGGGACCGCCTGATTGGAGAAGAACACGAAGTTGCCGGAGCCGCGGACGATGTCATCTCGCTCCAGGAAGGTCGTGGTGGGCAGCACCACATCAGAGTATCGTGCGGTGGGCGTCATAAAGTGATCATGGGTCACTGAGAATTCGACACACTCGAAGGCTCGCACGTTCTTCCTGACGTCACTCCCCTGAACGAGGAAATTTCCGCCGACGTTGTAAAGCGCGCTGACGTCGCTCGGGAACCCGGCTTTCCGGCCCTGCAGCACGACGTCGGGCCAGTGGTACACGGGCACCGACGAGGCGGCGGGGTTCGGCGGCGCCTCGATCGAGCCGACTCGCGGGCCGGGGAGGCCGCTCCAGGCCAGAGCGCCGGATGAGCCACCCCGCACGCCAAGGTTGCCGGTAACAACCTGCAGCGCGACCGCCAGACGAGAGGTGTCTTCGCCGTTAATCGTCCTCTGTATCGACAGGCCAGGGATTAAAGCGACCGGCCGCGTGGAGCTGTACAGCCGGGCGAAGTGCGTGATGGCCCCTGGTGGCGTCCCGCAGATGGTCTCTGCCCATTCCGCCGACTTTGGCTGGCCGTCAGCAGCACCGAGCAGGTACGCCTCCAGCCCCTCGAACCCAACCGACACTCGATCTACGGCCTGGCGGTCGACTAGCCCCAGAGCCACCTGAGAGTGGAGCACCGCGAGCATCATGGCGCCGTCGGTGCCGGGCCGGATGGGAATCCAGCGCGTCGCGAGCTCGTCGACGGTCCTCGTCCGACGCGGATCGATCGCGACCACCTCTACCCCACGTTCCCTGGCCTCTCGGATATAGGCGTAGAGATCGGGGCCCATGCGGCAGTCGGCCACATTGGCGCCCCAGAGGACGATCAGGTTTGTGGACTGAAGCGTCGCGGCGTCCAGCCCGACGTCACAAGTCCCGAAGACGTAGGGCAGCACGAACTCTACGGCATTGGCGCTATACGACCCCGTGATATCGGTGAAGCCGCCGAACATGGCGAGGAAGCGCTGCGTCAGCCGTGCAGTATCGTGCAGAGCGCCCCGGCAAGATCCCGAGCCTCCCAGGCGGAGAACCGATGCGCTGGCACGCCGGTCGCGAATGGACACCAGCCTCTCGGCCACGAGATCGAGGGCTTCGTCCCAGCCGGCCTCCCGGAATTCACCCGAGCCCCTGGCGCCTCGCCGGATCAACGGGCGAAGCAAGCGGTCGGGGGCATAGAGCACGCGCGCCATCTGGCGTCCCCGAACGCAACCTGTCATATAGCGGCCGCCGGCCGGATTGTCGGCGATCTGCTTCAATCGTCCGTTTTCCACCGTCGCCAACAGCGGGCAGCTTCCGCCGCAGTCAAGATTACACGAAACTGGGATCTCCAACTTACAGCCCCTCTCTACTCATGCTGATATACTTCCCAGCCCATATAGGTTTCGAAAGCCTCGGCGAGGATGCCTGCCGACGAGGAGGCATTCATAGCCGCATGGTGCTCGAAGCCGTTCTTGCACACATAACGCAGCAGCTTCTGCAAGTTCGGAATTTCCACCACGGCGCGGCTCCCGAACGTCTCGAGCGGATCGTCCGTGATCCTGCCTTCACCGACATAGGTACGGATCTTGCCGTGCCGGTCGTCGGTGGTGAGGCGGGCAAAAGTCATCGGTCCGGGGACTGCCCTGCCCGACACGGTGCCATAAGTGTTGTCCTGACCCAGGACTGTTGCCAGGATCTCGGCGTTCGCCATCTTGATCTCGGAGAAGTAGCTCTTCGCCCAGTTTCCGCAGTGGAAAAGCACGCACTTGTCGGGCTGATCGGAGTAGTTGTTGTTCCAGTCGACCAGTGCGCTTGGCGTACCGGAGGCCAGCTGCAACGCATACATCGATACAAGGCCGGTCACGTCTACTTCGCATGCGCTCGGCATGAGCCTCTCACTCATCATACTCATCAAGGTGCATGCATTGACGCCATAATTCCGCTGAATCGAGGTCCAGCACTGAAGCGCTGTAGCGTCAAGCTCGTTCTCGGCGATCCAGTCGTCCAGTACCACTCCTAACCGCGCCATCCTCAGAAGCGGCTCGGACGGCACGTGATCGGCCCTGATATATTCCCTAATCCCCTGAAGCTTGGCCTGCACGCTCGGAGACTGATCGGTGAGCCTGTTGGCCGCACCGAAGATCTCCGAAAGATCCACTGTGGTGACGGTGATGCCCGATGCTTGCAGCAGCTTTTCGCTGAACCGCACTGTGTTGAAGATCGCAGGGCGTGCGCCGACGGCCCCCAGGCGCGCCCGCTTGAGACCACGGACGACGCGGCAGATCGCCACGAACTTCGCGAGGTCGCGCAAGAAGCTTGGGTCGCTGGGGTGCACCGTGTGCAGCTCGGTGAGCGAGAACGGGTAGCCGTACTGATACAGGTTGGCGGTGAGTGAGATCTTACCGCAAAAGGCGTCTCCTCGATTCTCCACCGCCATCTTCTCAGGATCGTCCGGGTAAGCCTGGACCAGGATCGGGACCTGCAGCTCCGAGAGCTTGATGGCGTCCGCGATGCCGCGCTCCGGTGCAAAGACCGGCATCAACAGCAGGATGCCGTCGATCCGGTCGCGGTTCTGGCGCAGCAGCGCGGCACATTTCTTGGCCTCCTCCCAGGTCTCCACCGCGCCCATATTTGTTGCTTCTTCCTCGAGGATCACGACGTCTACACCTTGACTGGCCAATAGCGCAAGCGCTTCCCGGCGCGCCGCAAGGACGGGCTCGGCGGGGAAGAAATCACGAGTACCTACGATCATTGCCAACGTCGTTGACTTCTGCATCCGATTCTCCTCTATTTTGTGCTCGCCCGGCTCGCTCTTAGATTTGCTCTGGCCTGTGCAGCCAAAAACCCTGCTGTGGCTGGCCACCAGTTGCGCGTACTCCTCCACGAAGATCTCGCCCGCCTATCGAAAATCCACTTCCTCCGCATGATCGCGCAGGAATTCCCTTTGCACCCGGGTCCAGACCAGGCGCCCGTCAGTGTCCACGTTGATTTTAGTTGCCCCGAGGGGCACGGCCCTTCGGTACTCATCGTCGGTGACACCGCGTGCCCGGGGGTCGATCCCACCCCCCGCCGCGATGATGCGGCGCACCTCGGATTGGGGGACGGACGAAGAGCCGTGTAGCACGAGCGGGAAGCCGGGGAGCAGCTCCTGGATCGCGGCCAGCCGGTCAAGGCTCAGGCCAGTTTCGACGGTGTATTTCGCCAACCCATGGCTCGTACCGACAGCCACAGCGAGGCTGTCGCATCCGCTGCGGCCCACGAATTCGGCGGCCACCGACGGGTCGGTGAGGAATTCATCGCTGGCATCCACGACAACCTCCTCCCCTTTGCCGCCCAGGCGCCCCAACTCGGCCTCGACCGACATGCCGCAGGCATGCGCCAGGTCGGCCACACGACGGGTTGTCGCGATGTTGCCCTCGAGTGATTCTCTCGAGGCGTCTATCATCACCGAGCTATACTCGCCGCTGGAGATGTACTCAACGCACGCTGCCCCATCGCCGTGATCGAGATGCAAGGCAATCGTGACTTCGGGAAAGTGGGAGACGGAGGCGTGCACCGCCGCCTCCAAGACCCCGGGACCTGCGTTTTGCCGGGCCTTGTAAGAGATCTGGATAATAAGCGGGGCGTTCACGACGGCAGCTCCGCGCAGTGCACCGATCACCTGCTCGAGAGAGCTGGCACTGTAGGCGCCCGCCGCGTACTGGCCGTACGCCCTCAAAGAGGCCGGCCGTGGAGGTCATGAACACGTCAAGCCAACATTACGTCAAGCTCATCCTGTTGGCGACGGAGCTGTACAACTGTGCTTGTCTCGTCCAGCTGGACGTCATCCCAGGTGATGATCGCGCCCGCGTTAACCGGCTGCCGAAGCCTGGCACCGGGCGCGAGTCCGACTGGGAGGGCATTGAGGCCCCGCGCCACATCCGCGCGGTCCATGATGCCGTACGACATGTAGCCGCCGAAGCCGTCGAGCGTCTCGCCTGGCTGCAACGGCCGCTTGGCTACGGTCATTACTTCTGCCACTGGCAGGTCGAGGGGCGCCATCCAGACCTCGTGCCGGAGGTGCGCCATGGCCACGGAGATTGGCGCCTCGAGGAACCACAGGTGGTAAGGCCTGAAAAACGTGTAGTAGAGCCCCCGACCGACCTTCAGGTATTCCAAGTCGGCACGAATCCGGGCGTCGTGTATGCGAACGGTGACGAACACGCCGCCCGACATCGAGCTGCCCTGCACGAAATCGACGGCGCCCGGGAACTTCGTGATGCCTCCGTCCTCCTGGAGGGCGAATATCTCCGAGACGGTTTCCAGTGTCGCCTCTGGACCCACCATGCCGCGCTGCATCGGCAAACAGCCTGTGGCGTTTGCGGCACAGGTCATCTCGAACATCGTCTTTGTGCCGTCGACGTAGGACGCGACTTGGAACGCGTCCTTCCCCGCCCGGCGAGCAGACTCGGCCACCGTATCCGGATTGGCTGCCCGGTTCAGTGGGTTGTTCTTCCCTTTGCCGATCACAATCGGTTCGAACCCAAGCGCCGACACGTAGTCGACCAGCTCCGCCAGGCATCCCGGCTCGTCTCCGGAGGAGACAGTGTAGAGCGAACCAGCGCTGGCCGCCATCCTCTTGAGGATTCTGCCTACGGTGACATCCGCCTCGATATTCACCATTACTACGTCTTTGCCGTGCCGGATGCAGGCCAGAGCCGTTTCTGCACCGACCGCCGGGGAGGGCGTAACGTCCGCGACAATATCGACGCCATCGAGTTGGGCGGCGAGTGTGTACGAACCCGTGACAACGCGCTTACCGCCGGTTAGGGCGTCCATCGCCTTTCCTGGGGAGGTGGCCTCGACAATGCCATCCCGGGGTACGCCCAGGTCGAGTAGGGCGCTCCAGGCGCACCCGGTGTCGGCATCGGCGACCAGGTTCACGAGCATTCCCGTCATATGCGACACCTGTGTGATGAACCCAGTGCCCATCCAGCCCGCGCCACTTACGCCGACCCGGACTGGCCTGCCTTCGGCCGCGCGCCGCATCAGCTCCTGATAGATCATGTTGAGATCACCTTCCACCCACCCGCTTGGTCTGGCGCGATTGAACCCCTGATCGGCCACTCCGCACGCTAAGCAGGCTGCCGTCCTGTCTTGGCTGCAATCGCCTCGCGCGCCGCCTGGGCAACGTGGTGTGCCGTCATCCCGAACTTCTCCATCAACTCAGTGAGGGACGCGGATACTCCGAAGGAATCATGGACGCCTATGAAGCGCATAGGAATTGGACAAGACCCGGCCACAAGCCGGGCGATGCTGTTGCCCATGCCGCTGCCAACCAGCTGTTCCTCAGCCGTCACAATCGCGCCGGTCTCGCGGGCCGCAGCCTCGACGGCCTCCCTGTCGAGCGGGCGAACCGTTTGCATATCGAGCACGCGCGCCTCGATCCCGTCATCAGAAAGAATGGCGGCGGCATCCAAAGCCACCGGCACCATCAGGCCGCACGCAATTATGGTCACATCCGAGCCCGTCCGAAGCAAGTTAGCCTTGCCAATCGTGTAGGGGCAATCGCCGGCATCGTAGACGTGCGGCAATGCCTCGCGGCTGGATCTGATATACACTGGCCCGACGTGCTCAACCGCCGCTTTGACCGCCGCGTGCATCGAGGCCTCGTCGCAGGGCACGAGGACTGTAAAAGTGGGCAGCGAGCAGGCAAGTGCGAGGTCTTCGAGGCTCATCGAGGAAGGGCCTTCCCGCCCCGTCGTAAGGCCCGAGTGGCTGCCTACGAGTTTGGCGTTCAGCGAAGGGATGGCAATGGCCAGCCTGATCTGATCGAAGGCATTGAACCAGAGGAAGGATGCCAGACTTGTCATGAAAGGGATGTAGCCGCTGGCAGCCAGACCGGCGCCGACGCCGACCATGTTGGCTTCGGCGATGCCCAGGTTGAAGAATCGCCCCGGATATGCCTTGCGAACAGTGTCGGCGCCGGTCGAGTTGCCGAGGTCTCCGTCGAGCACCACGATCTTAGGATTCTGCCTGCTGGCCTCCAAAAGAGCTTCTCCGAAGCACTTGCGGAGTTGTTCACCGGGCCTCAACCCTGCCCTCTCGCCTAATTGCATCGGATTTCCTCCCTGGCCCTCGTATCTTGCTCCGCGGTCAATGCGCGCCCATGGAACGTATAGTCAGATTCCACAAACGTCACCCCCTTGCCCTTGCGTGTGTGGGCGATCAAGACCGAGGGTCTCCCGTTTTTGGCCTGGAGAGCAGTCAGAACCGCTGTGATCGCGGCGATGTCGTGACCGTCGCATTCTTCGACGCGCCAGCCGAAACTCCGCCATTTGGCTGCGAAGGGCGCCAGCGACATCTCGCGCTCGATGGGACCGGTCTGTTGATACTTGTTGTGATCGACAATGGCGATCAGCCGTTCGGCCCGCATGTGAGAAGCTGCCATTGCGGCTTCCCAGATCTGGCCCTCCTGGCATTCTCCATCGCCGAGCAAGACGTAAGAGCGGTAATTAAGCCCGCTAAGCGTTCCTGCCAGTAAACATCCAAGCCCGAAGGAGAGACCCTGCCCGAGCGAGCCGGCGGTCATTTCCACGCCTGGAAGAGTGCCCTGGACCGGATGGCCGTGAAGCCCGCTATTCATCTGCCGGAATTTGCCGAGCTGATCGTGCTCGAAGTACCCGGCGTGTGCCAGGATCGCGTACAACAGCGGGGCTGCATGCCCTTTGCTGAGAATGAAGCGGTCGCGCCCCTGCCAATCGGGATCGGCCGGCCGGTAACGAAGCACACCGTTGAAGTAGAGGGCCGTCATGATCTCCACGGCAGAGAAACAACTGGATACGTGCCCCGAGTATTTCCCCGTCATGTCCAAGACGTCGAAGCGCAGCGCGCGCGTCAACTCCTTCAAATCCCCCACCCCTGCATGAGGGTCATAGGCAACATCAGCCGTCGTTCCCGTCATCTGAAGCTAGTCCTTTCAAACAGGTCGTTGCGCCAGGAATCGCTCCGCCGCCAGTGCCGTTGGCAGTGATGGAATTACCCCTTGAGTCAGCGCCGTGAGAGCTCCGCAAGCATTGGCGAAGCGCATAGCCAGCCTGAGCCGACCCGGAGTAAGCCCCTGCCTCCAGCCGGCAGTTTCTGGCGGCGCAACAGGCCCGGCCGCGGTTTGCGCCTCCACACCAAGGACCCTCGTCAGGAACGCCGCGATAAAGGCGTCGCCGCAGCCGGTCGCATCGACGGTCCGGACCTCGAACCCAGGAACGAACGCACCCGCAGTTGCCGTGCGGAAGTAACTGCCTGTTCGGCCCAGCGTCACTACGCAGACCTTCCAATTCTCGCTATCGCTAAATGTCTGGCGCCAGAGAGTCTCTGAGCTGTCGGGCAACGACGCCATGACGTCCGTGACACCGGTCAGCAGGGCGAGTTCTTCCTCATTGACCTTAAGGATATCGACGAGGGGTGCCACGGCCTTGACCTGCGCCACAGCCTCGCCGGCTGAGTGCCACAAGGTGGGCCGGTAGTTCACGTCGAACGAAATGAGACCGCCGGCGGCACGCACGATCCTAAGCGCCTCAAGAGTCGCAGACCGGCTTGGCTCCTGCGCAAGGCTTAGGGAACCGAAGTGCAGAGCTCGCGCCCGTCGTAGCAGAGCCGTGTCCAGCTCGTCGGACCGGAGCAGCATATCAGCTCCAGGATTCCGATAAAACAAGCAGACGTAGTTGTCTGGGTCCGGCTTCGCCATGAAGTTGATGGTGGTCCGAGCCTGCAGGTCGAACCGCAAGCCATCGACGTTCACGCCCTCGCGAGCAAGCACGCTTGCGAGGCGATGCCCGAAGGGATCCTCGCCGACTTTGCCGATGAAGGCACTTCTGGCACCCAATCGCGAGGCCGCTACAGCAGCATTTGCCGGCGCGCCGCCGGGCACGGGCCGAAAGCTCGTGACGTCCTCCAAGTCCCGCCCGACCTCGGAGGGGAACATGTCTACCAGCAACTCACCAAGACAAACCAGGTCAATTGGGTCCATGGTCGGCACCTTCCGCTCTGAGGTACTACTAACCGGTCAGCTCGCTATAAAGCGAGTATCTGTCTCCCCGGTATTGAATCCGGAGGAACTCAAGGGGCACGTTGAACTGCGTATATGACACTCGCTCGATGTAGAGAAGCGCCGAGCCGGCCTTCACGGAGAGCAAGTGAGCGACTTGCGCTGTCGCCAATACCGCACGAATCACTTGCCTGGCCCGCAACCACCGGATGCCGTACACCCTAAGCAGGATCTCGCGCAGTGGCTCGGATGCCAGGTCGTAGCGCAGCAACTCCGGGCAGGCGCGATGGATCAGATAGGATTCTTCGATGGCGAGAGGTTCATACTCTGCCAGACGGAGTCGCTCCAGGCGTATCATCTCTTCGCCCGGTTCCACATGCAGCGCTGCCGCCACGTCGGCCAGCGCAGGCACAAGTTGGGCGGCCAGAATACGGGTATGCGGTTTGAGCCCCCTCTGGCGCATGTCCTCGGTGAAGCTCAGGATGCGTACCATGCCCTTCTCGAGGGTCGGCAGAGCTACAAAGGAGCCACGTCCGCGCTCCCGGTAGATCAAGCCCTCGCGCACGAGCATATCGAGCACTTGCCTGACCGTGGCGCGACTCACACCGTACGACGCCATCAGCTCCGGCTCGGGTGCAATCAAGTCGCCGGGGCGCAATGCTCCGGAGACGATCCGGCTTCGAAGTAGCTCGTACAACTGCTGGTACAACGGGAGCTTGCTGGCCCGGTTGATGCTATCCACTGGCCCTCCCACCTCTTCACAACGATCCACGCAACCGGTTCCGACCATTCACGAAACATCATAACGTTAGGATGTTCCGATGTCAAGTCCGCGGCTTTCGCGTGTTATCGTTCAGTGATAGTGTCAGTAGATAAGTGATCAGTGAAAATGTCAGTCATGAACGAGAGACTGACATTGACAACCAAGGAATTGAAGCGCCTCAAGGTCCTCGAATGGATTGAGGGTG
>Ga0315273_10002422_pt1 | contig 22031 bp, 19 predicted proteins | sample YL17G02_0_MG_FD_205753 | JGI IMG/M metagenome (GOLD analysis project Ga0315273, IMG submission 205753) | Sediment microbial communities from Yellowstone Lake, YNP, Wyoming, USA - YL17G02_0 | ecosystem: Environmental > Aquatic > Freshwater > Lake > Sediment | place: USA: Wyoming | collected... | reverse complement strand
CGCTGCCCTCCATCCCTGCAGGCTGATGAAGGTATGGCGGGAAAGCTATCCTGTTCTTGAGCCTCATTCCCCTGATCTCAATCGGCTCGAAGATCTTCATCGTGCTACCTCCGTCTTGCAGGTCTCGTCCATATGCTTCAGCTCTCGCTGAGCACCCCTATCAGATGTTTGGGCCCAGCTTGTGGACGCGATCCCCCAGCACCCGGCCCACAGTCAGTTCGCGCAATTGGACCCGACTTCGGTGCGCCCCTTCAGGGGCAGGCAGCCGCATGCGTGTTCCCCCACATGCCCGTTCCGATGAGGCCCACTCCGATTGTCTTGTCTTCATGCTCATCCTGTCTTCGGTCTCTTCCTGAAACAGCCACTGATGTACCTCCCCTGGTGCTACGAACCCTGAAACCGTCTACCGATCGCTCCACAGCGTCTGGGCGTGCGCTCTTGGAACATCAAGCGTCGTCAGGCGCTGGAGACCGTGTGACTCGCAATGAGAGACGCACCGCCTCCGGCCGCATCGTGCGAGCCCTAATCATTTGCCCCTGCGGCCCCCGGGGAAGGGTCACCGGCCAGCGCCAGTATCCAACGGCCACACCTACATCGACTGGGGTAGCAGTCGTGAGGGCAGGTCAAACGCATCAACCATGAGAAACGCTTCAAAAAGGCAATCTCATATGTCATAGAATTGCCCCCTCTTCCTTGAAACGCGCGATATCCTCCCAATCGTAATCAAGCGTGAGCAACACCTCTTCCGTATGTTGCCCGACCTCCGGCGCGCACGACCTCACGTCCGCCGGCTGCTCGACGAACTTCACAGGGGTCATCGTGACTTTCACGTCCGGCCTGGCCGGATGCCGCAGGCTGACGAAGAAATCGTTCGCGAGAGCCTGCGGGTCTTCGACAACTTCCTGCGGCGAGCGCACACGCCCGTAGATCACGTTGTTGGCCCGGAAGATAGCCTCCCATTCCGCCATCGTTCTCGTGGAGAGCACCTCGTCGATAAGCCGGATAAGTTCCTGTCGATTCCAGAACCTGTTTTCCAGCGTATTGAACCTAGGATCGTCTTCCCATTCCGGATGTGCGAGCGACCGGCAGAAACTGCCCCAGGAAAGATCGGGCTGAAGCATCGCCGCCCAGAACCATTGGCCGTCTCCGGTCTTGTAGCTATTCCACAACGGGTTCCGGGCCATGGTGCGATCATGCCTTTGCGGTTCTCCACCCATGAGCGCGACCTGCACGTCTTCGGCCATCGTCCACACGCCCGTGTGATAGAGCGAGAACTCGACCTTCTGCGCCTCCCCCGTGGCGTTGGCGCGATAGAGCGCGGCCAGCAGGCCGCCAACCATATGAGCGCCGGTGACCCGGTCTATCACACCGCCGCGCTGCGGGGCCGGGATGCTCCCTGGTTCGCCAATCATATACATCAAACCCGACCGCGCCCACGCCGCCGAATAGTCGAACCCGCGCTCGTCCTTATCCGGCCCCGTCGTCCCGTATCCCGTCAACACTCCATAGACGAGACGCGGATTGACTCGTCGAAGCGTCTCGTAGTCCATCCCCAGCTTCGCCAGCGTCTTTACCTCGTAGTTCGAGAAGAATATGTGCGCCCACGCCACCAGCTTGCTTATGATTTCCTGGCCCGACGCTGTACGCAGATCCAGGGCCAAGCCTTTCTTCCCGCGGTTCAGGAATTGAAAGTAGCCGTTCACATAGTCCGGGCTCTCGGTCCAGGCTATTTCCTCCGGGGTTATCGGGTGCCCAAGGCCACGTGCCATCTCCCCGGTCAGCGGTTCTATCTTGATCACCTCTGCGCCCCAGTCCGCTAGTGTGGCGCCAGCAGCGGGTGCGGCTACCACGTGTCCCATCTCCAGGACTTTCAGCCCTTCGAGTACTCCTGCCATGCTAAGACTCCTTAGCGTTGAGATGTACTGCCGGATTCCATCCCATCAGCCGTCTGTGATCTTGCAGTCGGCGAGGGTCATGGTTTCAGCAGGACAGCTATGTTTGTCTGATCGTGCAGAGAGTCGAATGCCCGCTGAGCCTCGGTCAAAGGGATTATCTCCGTGATGCACGGCTGGACGTTCACCCGTTTATACTCCAGCAAATTCAGCGCTGGCACCATCTCCTGGCCCATGTGAAGCGCTCCTTCAATCCGGACTTCCTTAACCTGCCATTTCCACGTCGGTAGAGCTACCGGGTCGGGCGCGCCGACGAGAATAATCCTGCCGCGACGCCTGACCATCTCGAAGGCGCCTTCTAGAACAGTGGCCGCGCCAAAGCCCGTGCAGACGAAGACAACCTCTGCACCCGCCTCCGTCACTTCGACCACCGCGTCGATACTGTCCTTTTCTTGTGGGTTGATCGTGAAATCAGCACCGAACTGTCGGGCGACTTCGAGGCGAGCGTTGTTCGTGTCGACAGCGATAATCGGCGCCGCTCCAGCGGCCTTGGCCGCCGCCAGCACCATCAGGCCGATGTGACCAACACCCACCACAACCGCGGAATCGCCGAGGTTGATGCCGGCGGCTTTGGCGGCTGTCACGCCCGTAGCCAGCGGCTCGCACATAGCAGCTTCTTCGTCAGATACACTGTCGGGCACTTTGAGGCGCCATGTCGCGGGACGGATGATGAACTCGGCCATGGCGCCGCCTCGATTGGCCCCCGCTGTAGGCGCCACGGCTCCATCATAGGGGTGGCCTCGAACGCGGCCCCACATGCAGAGGTTCCCCATGCCCCGGATACAGTAGTAACACTTCCCGCAGCAGTTGAAGACGTCGAGAACCCGGTCACCGATAGAAAAGCCTGTGACGCCTTCGCCAAGCGCCGCCACTTCTCCGACATACTCGTGGCCGAGGATCGAGCCCCTGAGGTAGGTGTTGCGCGCGTCCTCGTCCATCGTGTCCCAGTGCGCGCCGCAGAGACGCTCGACTTCTGAACCGCAGATGGAGCAGTAGAGTACCTTCAGGAGGAGAGCCCCAGGGCCCGGTTCGGGTATGGGCAAGTCTTCAATCTGAATCTCGCCTTTGTTTTTGACAGATACCGCCTTCAAATCCTCTCCTCGTTTCTTTCCTCCTCTGTTTCCGGGCCAGGTCATCGTCCCCAGTTCAAAGCATCTTGACTCACAAGCGATCCCTGGAAGACAGTCCCTGTCCGGCTTGCTAGCGCATGACCATCCCGCCATCGACGTGCAATACCTGACCGGTGATGTTCTTTGCATCCTCTGAGACCAGGAAGACGGCGGCTCGCCCCATATCCTCGGCTGTCTGCTCTCTTCCCAACGGCGTGGACGGTTTGACGATGTACTCAAGCCAAAACTCGTTCGGCGAGATATCGTCCATGTTCCTGTTACGGAGTTGGCTCAAGACTTCAGGAACTTCCTGCCCTAGGGAGAGGGCACTGCGTAGGAGGCCCAGCATCGCCGATGCGCCCATTTCCCAGAGCGGCGTATAGACGAAGCCCGGACAAATGCAGTTAACCCTGACGTTGTACGGGGCCAAAGCTCTGGCCATGGACCAGGTTATGGAGATGTCACCCGCCTTGCAGGCTGCGTAGGCGATGTTGCCCGGATCGGGGTTTCTTCCCGATACAGATGAAATGTTGACGATGCTCCCGCTCCCCTGACCAATCAGATGGGGCGTCACGGCATTACTGAGCATTGCGTGGCTTCTCAGATTGAGCTGGTAGAACCTGTCCCACAATTCCGAGTTGAAGCGCATATATGGCGGGAGGGTAGCATCGCCCAGTGATGCGGAGTATTCCGCCATTCTTCCCATCGTTTCTTCACTTATGCCGCCCACGTTGTTTATCAAGATGTCGACTCGTCCGAAGAAGTCGACGGTCTTCTGAACGGTTCCTTGGGCCTCGTCATCCTTGGTCAGGTCGGCGTATATGGCGAGAGCACTGCGCCCCAACTCCTGCGCTGCGTCGGCGACCCTCTTTGCATTCTCGAGGTTGATGTCGCAAATAGCGACATCCGCCCCCTCTTCTGCGAGACAGCGGACAATCCCTTCACCGATTCCCTGCCCTCCACCCGCAACGAGCGCCACTTTACCAGCAAGTTTCATCATCCGCTCCTTCGTATCCGACCCGAGATACTGCCTATGGACCCATTACTAGGCCCCGACCATCTCCCTAACCTTGGCAGCGATACTGTCCGCCGAGGGCGTGAGATTCCAGTCGGGCCGGCCTGCCAGAGGTAGGTTCATTGCGGCCAGTCGCTGGATGGGGGCCTTTAGGGAGGCCGTGGTGTCGGGCGCGTCTTCCAGCAGCCTGAAGGCGATCTCTCCCGCGATGCCGGCCCGCCTCATCGCCTCGTGGACGATGAGCACGCGCCCCGTCTTGTCGGCGCTGCGGGCCATCGTCTCGACATCGAGAGGGACAATCGTCCGCAGGTCGACGACTTCGATGCTTATGCCCTCCTTCGCCAGCGTATTCGCGGCCGCTAGGGCATGATGCACCATGAACGAGAAGGTGACGACCGTCAGGTCCGTTCCCTCCCGCTTGATATCGGCCTGACCGAAGGGGATAAGGTATTCCTCATCGGGAACTTCTTGCTTGTTGCCGCCGAACATGATGGTCCCGTCCTGATAGGGTGTGTAGAGGCTGCCGTCCGAATAGCCGGAGAACATGGCAGCGGAATGATCGAGGAACATCACAGCGGCATCGTCGCGAATGGCCGTTTTCATCAGCCCCTTGACATCGTAGGGCGTCGACGGCATGACGACCTTCCAGCCTGGGGAATGCGCGTAGAGAGCTTCGGGCGAAAGGCCGTGATCCATGTCCTCTCGCGGCCCGGCAATCGTGGCCTGCATGACGATCGGAAGGCCGCGGAAGAGGCAGCCGATCTTCAGGAAGAGACCATCGAACGCCGCAAGCGAAAAACCGGAATTCATGAAGACGCCGATAGGGCGCAGCCCTCTAAGCGCCGCGCCGATAGCCATGCCCGTAATCGCCTGCTCGCAGATCGGCGTGTCCTTTATGCGGTCGCCGCCGAACTCGTCGTAGATGCCAGCCGTGTGACCATAAAGGCCATTCATCGAGATCAAGTCCTCCCCCCACATCACGACCCGTTCGTCGCGACGCATCTCCTCGAGGAAGGCCTGGTTCTCAGCTTCGATGTAAGTCAGGATAGCCATTTCTCATCTCCCTCTGTTAGTCAGGGCTTTCGCTCAAATCCCGTCGATCGCCGTTTCGATAGGTGGCCGGGCGAGCGCCGTCCTCGGTAGGGACTGGACCTTGACGATCGCCGCTTCGATCTCCTCAGCGACTTCCTCTTCCAGCCGGTCCATCTCCGCCTGCGTCGTGATCTCCATCTCAAGCAACTGCTTCTGGTAGCGAGGAAGGGGGTCTTTTGTCCGCCTCCACTCCTCCACCTCGCCTTTCGGCCGGTAGATCTGCTGGTCCCCTTCGTAATGGGCGCCTAGTCGATAGGTATCTGCGGCGATCAGGCTCGGCCCGCCGCCGTTTCGCACCCGCTCGATGTGCTTCTTCGCCATCTGATGCATAGCGATCATGTCGTTGCCGTCGACCCGATCGCTCGGGAAGCCGTAACCGATGCCGCGAAGCGATAGGTCTTCTATCGCGTAAGACTTGTGCACGGACGTTCCCATGCCGTATTGATTGTTCTGGATAACGAAGACAATGGGGAGTTGCCACGCGGCAGCAACGGCCATGGCCTCATGGGTCGGCGCTCGGTTCGAGGCGCCGTCCCCTTGGACGAAGACGGTTACGTCGCCGGTTTTCTGGATGGCGTTGGCCAGAGCTGCCCCGAGGTATATGACGGCCGGCTCGCCCAGGGTCCCGCTGCTGCCAAGGGTGCCGCGTTTCGGCGAGAACCAGGGGTGTTCGCCGGGGAGACGGCCGAGATTCATCCCGATGACATCCTCCAAAGTGATGCCGGGCTTGGCGAAGAAGCAAAAGGCCGTCCGGAAGTTGAGGTGAAAGCAATCTGTCTCGGTCAGGTTGTTGCAGATCGCGATTGGCACGACCTCTTCGCCGACACCCCTGTGCCCCGTCGGCACGATGGCCGGTCCGACGATCTCGAACACTCGCTGTTCACCCCGTCTTGCCGTCAGGAGCTGATGGTACAGCTTCAGCAAGGTCTCGTTCGATGGTATCTCCATGGCCATTTCTCCTTTCTCGTATTTATTTCACCGTAGGCGAGTGCCAATATGCAAGTCAGCCCTGAGAGCTCCATCCTCCGCCGATTCATGAGCCGGGGAAGGCCGTCTCAACGCTGGAGGCAAGCGGACAAGGTGCCTTCCTGCGCCGCCAAAGCCCTGAGGGGCACTCTCGGCTTGTGGCGGGCAATTTGTGCGGAACATCTGGGCAAATTGTGGTGTCCTTTGCCAGGCCTTCCTAAATGTCACATCCCTGCCGCACGAACAAGTGATGAAGGCGAAGGCTGCGCGCCTTGAAGCTAGTCCGAGGAGAAGTGAAGCGACATGCTCCTGAAGCGAGACTGGGAAAGCAGCTTGAACCAGTGCGAGTTAGCAGAGGGGTCCGTAGAGGCCGAGATTGGCCGAGAGCCCCTCTAGATGCCTCTAGAAGAGGTTATGAAACGAATGGTGTGGTACTTCCCGACACGACTCGAACCTATCGTCTGCCCTTATGAAGAGAGATGGCCGTGCGTTCTAGTGACCGCCCGGAGAACTCCCGCGGAGCATCTGCCTATCACGCATAGGGTCGGACTAGCCCTCTAGATACGGATAGGGTTCTGCCACCCCACCCCCCATGGCAGACGGTCTGTGAACATCGACAACGACGGGCGGCATAGTGTCACCGATGTGCTGAATGAGTACGACAACTTGAGCCATACACCCGTCAGGAATAGACTCGCCCTATTCACTCCGTTTAGGGCTCGTAGTTAGGAGGCAATGACCGTGGCACTCTATCAGGAACTGGGACCGGGAATAAGTGCAGACGACCAGGCGCTGAAGGAGCATATGCACCGCTTTGCCGCTGAAGTGCTGCGGCCGTCGGCCTCGGTGCTTGACCTCCTTAGCGCCGAGGAAGCGGTGGCTCAGGGGTCCGTGTATTGGGATACCTGGCGGCAGATAAAGGAGATGGGCCTGCACAGGCAGGGGCTGGGTGAGGCTTTCGGAGATGAGCCCATGACGCCGCTGCAGCGATGCATAGTAATGGAGGAGTTGGGCTGGGGGTCCATCGACTGGGCAATCGCGATCGGTGCCGGGAGTCTCCCGTTCATCTTCGCGGCAGTCACTGGCAACCAGCGGCTCATCGACGAGATGGTCAAGCCGTACGTTGAAGACACTGGGGGGAAGATCATCGGCTGCTGGCCCATCACGGAGCCGGGACACGGCGGGCACGATGCCGCGCTCGCTTCAGTACCGGGAAGCGGCATCAGCTTCGACATGGTGGCGAAGCGCGATGGCGACGATTGGATATTGAACGGTACCAAGTCGGCGTGGGTGAGCAACGGCACCGTGGCCACCCACGGCCTCGTCATGATGAGCGCGGACGAGGGCCTTGAGGAGCATTCCTTCGGCATGGCGATAGTCGATCTCCGGCAGAAGGGCGTGTCGAGAGGAAAGCCGCTTGAGAAGATCGGCCAGAGGGCGCTGAACCAGGGCGAGGTCTACTTCGACGACCTGCGCGTGCCGTCGGAGCAGATGATGACGATTCCACGCGGCATGGGTGGCGGCGCGATGGCCAGCGCAGGATTCAACCCGAACGCTGGCCTAGGGATGACCTTCGTCGGGTTGGCACGGGCCGCTTTCGAGGAGGCGCTGGCTTACTGCAAGCAGCGTGTGCAAGGTGGGAAGCCTCTCGTCGAGCACCAGCTTGTCCAGCGCAAGCTGTTCGACATGCTGATCAAGGTAGAGAGCGCCAGGGCCTATGCTAGGGCGGTCATCCTCCACAACGTAGCGAACCCGCTCGGCATGGGCTTCTACAGCAACATGTCGAAAGTTTACGTTACTCAGGTTGCGTACGAAATTGCCAGCGATGGCGTGCAGCTTCACGGCGGCATGGGCCTGTCGAAGGGGATGCTCATTGAGAAGCTGTTCCGCGATGCGCGTGCCGGGCTGATCGAAGACGGCGCGAACGACTCGCTGGCCCTAGTGGCGGCGCCTAACTTGGTGGCGGGTTACAGTTATTAGTACAGGCTCGACTATGGAGGACGGAAGTATATCAGCGCGCCGATCGAGGGAATTCGAGTCGTTTCGATGGCGGAGCAGTATCCGGGGCTGTACTGCGCGCTGCTTCTTGCCGACATGGGGGTGGACGTCGTCCTCGCTGAAAGGCCGGGCAGCGGCGGTCGCTCGCGCGGGCCGACGGGAATGTCGGACCTCTTCGCATCGTGGAACCGCAACAAGCGCAGCATTGCGATCAATGTGAAGAGCGAAGAGGGTCGCGAGATCTGCCGGCGCCTCGTCACGTGGGCGGACGTCTTTGTCGAGGGTTTCCGCCCGGGGACGATGGACCGCCTGGGGATGGGCTAGGAGGCGACGAGCAAGAATAGCGAGTGGCAGCGTCGAGGTGCGGCAGGCCACACCCGCGGACTCTGGTGATGATTCGTGCTTCGTTAGGAGTGGAGAGAACAGGAGGGAGAGCGCCATGAGGGAGCAGTTCCAGATCGGGCCGGAGACGACGTTCGGGGAGTTCGTCAAGCACAAGGCCGAGACGGTGGGAGATAAGGTCTACCTGACTTACGTCCGGGATTTCGATCGGGGTCTCGACGAGAAGTACACCTATCGAGACATGCACCTTCAGTCCAACCGACTGGCCAACGGCCTGCTGAAGCTGGGGTTGAAGAAGGGCGATGGAATCTCGCTGATCGAGATCAACTCGCCGGAGTTCCTGTTCGCCGTCTTCGCCTCCGCGGAGCTCGGCATGTACACGGTGCTGGTCAACACCGGTCTAAGGGGCGAAAGCCTACACTATATCATCGATCACTCGGACAGCAAGGCCGCGATCCTGCACTGGAGCCTGCTGGATCGATACCTAGCGATTCGCGACCAGTTGCCTAAGGTCGAACATGTCATCGTCGACCTCAACGAGGCACCGGCGGACTACAAACTACCGCAGGGAACCCTGTCCCTCCGAGAGGTGATGGAGGCGCCGGACGACGACGTCGATACGAAGCCCGACCCAAGGGACATGTCAATCCTCATCTACACCTCGGGCACCACAGGTCTCCCCAAGGCCACCGCCTTCCTCTACGGTAGGACCTTCATGGGCCTCGCGCTGCACGGCCCGGCCCTAATCGCGCATGGCCTGGGCAGACCCGGCGACGTCCTGTACACCTGCCTGCCGCTGTTCCACGGGAATGCGCTTCAACTGACAGCCTTTCCCGGATTCGGCGCGGAGTTCCCGGTGATCCTGTCCAAGCGATTCTCCGCATCCCGGTTCTGGGACATCTTGCGGAAGTACGAGGTGACCAACTTCAATCTTCTGGGCTCCATGCCCCAGTTCCTGCTGAAGCAGCCCGAGAAGCCGAACGACCGCGACAACAAGGTCTGGCGCGTCAACTCGGCCGCCTGCCCCAAGGAGCTGATTAGAAGATTCGAAGACCGCTTCGGCGTCAAAGTATACGAGGGTTACGGGGCAGTCGATGGTGGCGGCTTCTCGCTCGGTACCTTCGGCCACGCGAACGTGCCGGTGGGAACTATGGGCAGGCCCCCCGAAGGCGTAATCGCCGAAATAATGGACGACAACGGCAATCTGCTCGGCTGCAACGAGACCGGGGAGCTGGTCTTCCTGGTCAAGGAGGAGGAGCTGGAGCAGAGAAAGGTCGTCTACTACAAGGACGAGGCGGCCTCGAAGAGCCGAATGCAGGAGGCGTCGGACGGACGGATCTGGTTCCACACCGGAGACCTGGCCGAGAAGGACGAGGACGGCTGGTTCTACTTTGTGGACCGGAAGAAGGATGCCATCCGGAGGCGGGGAGAGAACATCGCGGCCTGGAGCATCGAGCGGGTCGTCAACCAGCACGACAGGGTGCTGGAGTCGGCGGCCTACGGGGTGAAGTCGGCCGAATACGGCGAAGACGAGGTGATGATCGCCGTGGTACTGAAGCCGGAAGCAAGCATGACGCCCGAGGAGCTGTTGGATTTCTGCGGGGACAAGATGGCGGACTTCATGCTCCCCAGGTTCATCGATTTCGTCGAGGAGCTCCCCAAGAGCGAGGTACACCGGATCATGAAGCGCTTCTTGAAAGACCGCGGGGTCACGGAGACCACCTACGACCGGGAGAAGGCGGGCTACCAGATCAAGCGATAGCCCGGCTGTGTAGCCGAGCGGCTATCCCTGATAGTATTCGCCTGAGTTGGTCTCGGGACCCTGGCGGCGCGCCAGTGGGATCCCGAAGCCACGCTGTGGCAGTCAGTTTCGCTGCCCTTCTGTCAGCTCAGCACAGCCCGTGCGGCGCTGACCCCGTCTCGCTTTCTGTCGCTGCTAATCGGGCGACCGTATCTCTTCCGACGAGTGATCATGCCAGGGGCGCGCGCGCTCGTAGGCATAAGACGCCTGAAGGACCAGGTCCTCACGGTGACGTGGCCCGACAACTTGCGGACCGGCGGGAAGCCCGGCATCGGTGAAACCAGCGCGCACGCTGGCGGCAGGATGCCCTGTCAGATTGAACGGATAAGTGAAGGCGACCAACTCTATCGGGCTCTTGACGGGTTGGCCATCGATCTCTGTTGGCATCCTTCCATTGGCATCGAACGCCTCCGTGGGAAGCGTAGGCGTCAATAGCAGGTCATAGCGGTTGAACAGCCGCCAAAGGATATTCACAAGCTCTGCGCGGACCCGCTGCGCGTCTCCTAGTCTATCCGGCGTCACGTTGCGCATCAGTTCCGTTCCAGAAAGGAAAGCACGGCCGAACTCAGAGCGATGCTCTTCAATGTGGTCCGCTATCTCCGCGTAAGACCCCACCTCCGGCAATCTGAGCCGCTTTACCTGCCAGTCTCATAGCGTCCTCTCTTCCCTTCGACCTTGAGTTTCAGCGGGATCTCCCGCCAGAAGCCGGCCGCCGGCGTCCATGTGCTCTACCATGCTCGGACCGGCCATGCATATCCATTCGCCCATAGGAGGCGCTACGAGTCAAGCCGATGTTCGCTGCTGCCGATGCAGTGGAACGGAAGAATAGCCGCGGCTCGCTTTGCGAACCTCGACTCCTCAACATGGCGCGTATGGGGCACCTTACAGGTGCGCCTGATCTAGTCGCAGGGGGCAGCGTAGCCATAGCTATTGGGCGCTATGGGCGACCTCGGGGAAGTAGGCAGCGACTGTCTCCAGCAGGGTAGGCCGAGTCTTCGTTATCTCCGCCTGCAGGTCCAGTTTGCCGCTCATCAAGTCCCGAAAACTCTGCTCCGCTTGGGCCTTTAGTTCAGCCCACATATCGATCACAGCCGCCGGCTCCTTCACCTGTAGGGCGGCAAGTTGCTCCATCACATCCCTCTGGGCTTCGTGAGTGTGGACCATGAATATGTTCTCGCGAATCGCCCGCAGGACTGCTGCCGCAGCCTGGTCAGCCGGAATAACCGCATCCTTGGCCTGCTCCGGTATCTCTTGGCTCATGGCATTCACAACTGATGCGCGAATCATCCGCCGCGCATCATCTAGGCCGTCTTCAAAGGGAATGAAGCGGCTATTGTTGCCCATACCCGTAACAACTACGCCGGGAACAAGCACGGATACACCGATCCCCCTTCTCTTGAGTTGAATGGCCAGTCCCTGCGAAAGGGCCACGACCGCAAACTTCGTCGTCGTATAGGGGATGGAGTCGAGGCCTCCTACAATGCCGGCCAACGAGGCCGTATTGACTATGTGGCCACTCCCGCGCTCCAGCATGTGGGGCAGGAAGACGGTGACGCCGTTAATCACTCCCCAGATGTTGACGCCGACGATCCAGTGCCAATCGGCGAGCGTGTACTTCTCAATGGGCGCGTCGTCGAGTCGGACGCCGGCGTTGTTCATGAGGATGTCGACGTGGCCTAGGGCGTGGATGGACTGATCAAGAAGGGACCGGACATCATCGGTCTTTGAGACGTCTGTGTGGACGGTGAACGCCTTGCGTCCCCGGTCTTCCACTTCATTGCGGACCTCCTCAAGGCCGGCATCATCCACGTCGGCCAGGACGATGTTCGCCTCCGCTTCAGCTAGAGCTATCGTCGTGGCGCGACCGATTCCGCTGGCAGCCCCCGTCACAACTGCGACCTTGTCCCGAATCTCCACAACCATCTCCTTTCGGCGGTCTACAATGGCTTCCCGAGGAGGCCCCGATAGTATCTTCCCGTCAAGCTTTGCCAGACCGTCGTCTGCTACCTTCTCTGCATCAACTCGAAGATCGCCCCGCCGACACCGCCAGCATCGAGGTAGGCGAACTTGCCCGGGTCGTGGACGAACACCTTCGCGCCCTCGGCCGCGAGACCTGCGACCGTCTCGTCGAGGTTGTCCACGTACCATCCTATGTGGTGGACGCCTTCTCCCCACGTGTCAACAAACTTGGACTGGAAGATCCGGCCCTCGGTGCACTGCACGAGTTCAAGCTCCAGCGGGCCGACGTTGCAGAACGCCATCCGTATCTTCCAGGGACGACCCTTGGCATCGACGCCGCCGTTCTCGATGTAGCGCCAGGGGCCCAGCCCGTAGAGCTTCGACCACGACTCGACAATCGCGTCGATGTCGGTGACTGCCCAACTGACCTGGGCTATCGCCTCGGGCTTCGCTCCCTTTGCTGCTGCCTCAGCCATATCTCTGCCTCCTCAAGTAAGTAGGGTTACTTCTGACTTTCCGGTACTGGCACTTCCACGCCCCTGTGTCCCGGCGGGCCCACAAGCTGCCCCCCGTCGACGGGGAGGGTCACCCCGGTCACGTAGCGGGCCAGGTCTGACGCCAGGAACACGACGACGTCCGCACAGTCCTCTGACTCGCCAAGCCGAAGAAGTGGCATGATGCTTTCGGACCTCTTTGCTGCCTCGGGCTCCTTCCACTGGATCTCGCTGAGTCTAGTCTTGATTATGCCTGGCGCGATCGCGTTTACCCGGATGCCCCACTGTCCCCATTCTTTGGCCATGATCTCGGTCAGCATCATGTAGGCCGCTTTGGTGACGGTATAGATATTCAGTTCGCCTGCCCGGAAGGAAGCTACGGACACGGTGTTGATCATGGCGCCACCACCCTGGTCTTTCATGACCCTCGCGACAAGTTGGGCGAGGAAGAAGGGGCCGCGCAGGTTTACGTTGAAAGTCGTGTCCCACGCCCATTCCTCCACTCCAAGCAGCGGGCCGAGGTACGGATTAGTCCCCGCGTTGTTCAGAAGGATGTCGATCCGCCCAAACTCCTTCATCACCTGTTCGACAAGGTTCTTCGAGTCTTCGGTCTTGCCAACATGGGCGACGAGGGCCATGCTCCTGACGCCCTTGGCCCTTATCTTCTCGGCGACCTGCTCTAGGTCCGGTAGCTTTCGACTGGCGACAACAACATCCGCGCCCGCGTCAGCAAGCGCAAGGGCGCTCGCTGCGCCGATACCACGACTGCCTCCGCTAACGACAGCCACTTTACCCTCTAACGATATTTGCGTCGTCATCTCAAAACTCCCGTGTATTCATAGGGCGACCCCGTTCTCGCTTAACCCGCGACCCCTCGAGATCGCCCTTTCCGTCATTCAGTCCGATCTGTTCGACACTGCTTCGCCGTCCCTGTCGTCGGCAGTCGCCCTGTCAATTTGGCGACGGACTGCAGGGGCTACACCCTCTTCGAGATCTTGTAGCTCTCGTCCACCGGCGGCATCTTGTCGGCCAGCATGTGCCCGAAACTCTTCATCGCGGCCTGCTTCGGCTCGCTCTCCCAGCCCGGGATGTTCGCACTTCGCTTCGCGCACGACTTGTAGTAGTCCCAATCGGCGTTGGCGTAGAACATCATCTTCTGCGCCGCCAGTGAGCCCTCGGCGTGTATCTGGTGGCTCATGTGCCTGCCGCCCGTCATGTCCATCATGTAGCGGATGGCCTTGAGGCGGTGTTCCGTCGGAATGCCGGCCTTGCCCGCGCAGTACTTCTCGATGTAATCGTGCGTCTCCGGGTTCATCCAGTCGCGGTAGGCGATCGGGTCGGCGATGATGCCGCCCGAGATGTCCTGGGCCAGCTTGCACATCTCGTGGAAGTTGTCCGCGTACATGTACTTCGCGATGTTGATGTACATCCGGTTCGGGACGACCAGGTCGCTGCCCTCTTCCTTGTCGGGGAACAGGCAGGCCGAAAGGTTCATGACCTTGAAGGCCTCAGTAACCTGCGCCAGATAAGAGAGCTTGTCGCGGATGTGCGTGTACTTCTCAAGCCCGTTGTACTCCGCCATCAGCGCCGCGATCCCCGTGAAGTTCTCGAGAAGCGGCACCATTCGACAGCAGGCGAAGAGCCGGTGGAATGTGGCGAACAGGTAAGCGGCGTCCCTCGAGAACTGGTACTCCTGGCACAGGAACACGCGCTCCCAGGGCACGAACACGTCGTCGAAGACGATCATGCACTCGCCGTCGCCCACGCCGTGGCGGGCAGCCATCGGGAAGTCCCACAGCGTCTCTTCGGTGGTTGGGCCCTGCAGCTCGGGGTCGGCGCAAATCAGCGTGATGCCCTTGGCGTTGAGCGGCGTCACGAACGCGACCGCGTAGTCCTTGTCTGCCTCCAGGTGAGTGCGGCTTGGAAGAACGAAGACCTCGTTCGCCCCCGGCGTTGAGCTGATGTGGTACTTGCAGCCGCGAACGACAATCCCGTCCTTCTGCTTGTCGACCACTCGCACGAAGAAGTCCTTGTGCTGTACCTGCGCCGACGGGTGCAGACTGCGATCGCCCTTGATGTCCGTCTGCGCTGTCGTAAGGCCGATGTCTGTCTTCTGGATGTACTTCCGGAAGTTCTCGACCCTCTCCATGTAGTTCGTCTTAAGCGCACTGTCCAGGCGTCCGGCCAGGACAGTCATTGCCGCCAGGCCGTCGACACCCATACAGTGCAGGCTCACGCCGCCGAAGCGCGCGCCCGTGATGTAGACCTCGCGACGGCGCAGGAGGTCTTCCTTGGTCTTCGGCGCTGTCCACAGAAAGTGGACGTCTTCGCCCTCTTCGTTCTTCGTCACGAAGAGGTCCCGCAGCTCGGGCTGGTGCGGCAGGACGTAGTCCATCGCGCCGCCGGTCACGACTCGCCGCAGCACCGGGTGAGTCGTGACGTCTTTGACCCGTTCGCCCTGGCTATAGATGACCCTGCCGTCTCTCAGGCTCTCCAGGTACTGTTCTACTGTTCTGATCATCTGTGAGGCCCTCCCCTTTCTCTTGAATCGGTTTCTCTAGCATACCCCGACAACAAGAATTCAAGCACTACTTCTATGGTTTCACCATTACCTTGACCGATTCGCTCGCATTCGTCTGCATTTCGAAGGCTGGCATGATGTCGTCCACCGAGAACTCATGCGAGATGAGCGGCTTCACTATGACTTTGCCGGATTCGATCAGGGCCATGCAGTCGATGATCTCCTCCGGTGGAGAGCGTCTCCCCCGGTTGAAGGAACTGACTAGTCTGAGTTGCTTGTGGATTATGCGGTTCACGTCGACCGATATCTCATGTTCATAGAGTCCCACGAGGACGATGTGTCCTCCCGTGCGTGTCATTTCGATTGCCTGCTTGAACGCAGACTCCGCCCCCGCGCACTCCATGACGATGTCAGCTCGCGCGCCGCCTCGTCCACTGAAGGTTCTGCCGTTGCCCGTTAACTCGATCACCGTCTCCAGCAGGTCCTCTTTCGCAGCATTGACAACGACATCTGCTCCAAGTTCCTTGGCCAACTGGAGTCGCTTCTTCGACACGTCAGAGACGATCACCCGCGCGACGCGCTGCTTGAGCACCTGCATTACCAGCAACCCAATCGTCCCCAGCCCGGTGACGACCGCCGTGTCGTGCTCCTTCGGTTCCGCCATGTCGACCCACTTGTAGGCGCCCCACAGCGGCTCCAGGAAGGCCGCCCCTTCAAAGCCCACCGAGTCCGGGATCCTGTACAGGTTCTTGTTTATGGCTGCGTCCGGAACGAACATATACTCGGCATAGCCCCCATTCCGGCTGTAACCGGCGAGCATGTAGCGCTGGTTCTTCTCACACAGCCAGAACTTGCCGGAGCGGCACTCGGGGCATTCCCCACAGGGCTTGTGGGAGACGACTGAGCACCATTGCTGTTGGCCGCGCGTGCACCAGAAACACTCCCCGCAGGGCTGCTCACGAACGCCACCTAGCGGCACTACACGGTCTCCTGCTGCGACACCCTCAACCCGGCTGCCTACCTCGACCACCTCTCCTGCCATCTCGTGCCCCATCACGAAGCCCGGGCGGCTGAATATCCCTTCCTTGTACGCGTGAAGGTCCGAGCCGCAGATGCCGCACGCCTTGACTCTGATCAGCACGTCCGTCGGCTCGATCTTGGGCTTATCAATTTCCTCCACCCGGAAGTCCCTCGCTCCGTAAAAGACCGATGCTTTCATAATAGTCCCCCCTAAACATATGAAGCGCTGGTAGGAACTCAAGGCCCTTGTCGCGAGTTGAAGCGGGCCAGCGGGCGAAATCCGCTGCCGGGCGTCGCCAGTCTTAGTCCGACCCGAGGATCCCGGCCGCTCGCAACTGCTCCAGGTAGTCCGGCTCCAGTCCCTTCAGCGCACCCTGCGCGAGCATGTCCTCCAGCGGGTAGGTCAAGCGTTCCTTCAGGTACTCCAGCCGATCGATGCCCTCCGGCAGTTCGAAAATCGGCCGGCTCCCGATCACCTGCCGCTCCTCAAGCTCATCCATCTCCTGGTCAGTATAGCCCGCGAGCTCGCGCAAGACCTCGCGGTTCTGTTGTCCAAAGGAAGGAGCCGGTGTCGTGGTCCGTGGGTCCATGCGACTGAATTTCGGCGTCAGATGGCGCGGGATAGGACGCCGGCCAAACCGAGGCCCGTGGTCGATGATGTCACAGTGTCTTCGGGCCCGATAGTGGGGATCGAACAGCATCTGCTTGCCGTCGAGGACCGGGGCCGCCGTGACTCCCGCCCCCTGGAGCGTGTGAAAAGCCTCGAACTGGTCCTGCTTCGCCGTCCACCCGTCGATCATCTCGTCAAGCAAATCATGATTCGCGCTCCGAGTGGTAACCCTCGCAAGGCGCTCGTCCCGCGTCCACTCCTCGTGGCCCGCGATTCGGCAGAACGCGGCCCACTCTTGGTCATCGCTTATCGACAGCACGATCCACTCGTCGTCCCCTGCACAGCGGTAGCACCCCTGAACGACCCCCTCGCGTCGGTTCCCGCGTGGCCGGGGGACCGTCCCATTCATCTGATAATCGAGTATCTCCGGGCCGAGCAGCGTGACCCCGAACTCATGCTCCGACAGGTCGATGTACTGCCCCTCGCCCGTCTTCTCGCGTTCTCTCAGCGCCAGGAGCACTGCACCCGCACCGCCGAAACCGCTGAGGGGGTCGTTGTGGGATGTGCTCGTGCGACAAAACGTGCCATCACGGTACCCCGTGACTGAGGTCACGCCGCAGGAGGACTCCAACCCCATCCCGTAAGCGCCGTAGTCCCGATACGACCCGTCCTGGCCATACCCCGACATCGACATCACTATCAAGTCCGGCCTGATCTCGCGCAGCACGTCGTAGGTCAGACCGAGGTTCGGCATGACCCGCGGCGAGAAGGCTTCGACAACGACGTCGCTGAAGCGGACAAGGCGCTTGAACGCCTCGATCCCCTCCTCCTGCAGCAGATCGATAACAACGTGCTTCTTGCCTGCATTGTGGTACTGGTAGTAAGGCCCCCGATTTGACGGGTCATCACCCGGATCGTTGTCATTGATGAGTATTGTGTGCGAAGCGTCCTGCCGCGTCAGCCCCTCGATCTTGATTACGTCGGCGCCAAGGGCTGCGAGAATGGCGGTACAGGTAGGCCCTGCCCATACCTGCGTTAGGTCGAGCACGCGGATTCCCGCAAGCGGCAGGGCGTCACGCGGCGCGCTCTCTTTCGACCGCTTGGCCCGCGAAGAAGTCGTTGTCGCCTTCGGCTCGAGAAGCAGTGCATTGTGCTCCCCCAACAGCGGCGCACGCTCCAAGAGCGCCGGCGAGCGGCTCATCCTGAACATCTCCCCTGTGTACTTCAGCGTCCCCACGACCGGGTGCTCAAGTTCCCGGAAGAAAGCCCTTTCCTTCAGGTGCCCGCTTTCGACAACGCCAGCCACATCGAGGAATGGCCCGAACGGCATCTTGAGCGCCTGGGCGATGGGGATGAGTTCGTCAGCGGTCTGCGTCGAGAAGAACGGGGCCAGAAGGGCATTGAAGTCTTCCCATCGGAACCATCGCTCCCACCTGTTCAGAAAAAGAGGGTCTTCATCGAGTTCCGGCTGACCGAGAAGGATGGCCAGGCCTGAGACACCTTCAATGGTTGGGGCTGGGAAGCCTTGAGGGCCGGGATGAACGAAGACATGTCCGTCCTTGCAGGGAAGAGGGTCCTGCGGATACCCCCAGATATGACGCGAGTAGTAGCGCCTCCTGATGATCCCCATGAAGGCATAGCCGATCTGCGCCGACTCATCGCCCGTCGCCATCGACTCCATCTCTGAAACGTCGACGTACTGGCCCGCACCGTAGCGATCCCTGTAAGCGAGCGCGCACAGGGTAGCAAGCCACGCCTGCATTCCGGCGAAATAGTCAGCAAGATCAACTCCCGTCGCAATCGGCTCCCGGTCGGGAAAGCCGGTGACGGACATAACGCCGCTGAGCGCGATTGCCGTCAGCGCGTTACCTTTGTAGTCGCGATAGGGTCCTGTCTGCCCGTAGGGGGTGATGGAAACGTGGATGAGATCAGGGAAGTCGTCCTTCAGATCGTCGTATCCGAGGCCGAGAGCCGCCATCTGTCCGGTCGCCGACTGCTCAACAAATACGTCGGCGCCGGAGATCAAACGTCGAAGAGCGTCCCGTCCCTCCTCGGTCGAGGCGTCGAGGGTCACGCTCTTCTTGGTCGTGTTGAAGAACACAAACGGCGCGCTCTTCTCCGGATCGGCGACACCACCGGCGAACGGCCCCTTCCAGCGGAGCGAGTCGCCGACCTCCGGCTGCTCGACCTTGATGACCTCGGCACCCCGTTCCGCCAGTAGCTTGCCGCAGAATGCTGCCGCTACCCCTTCTCCGAACTCAACGACTCGAAGTCCTGCCAGCACTGGTTCTGTCATCGCCTCAAGGCCATCGCTTCAAGTTCGCTTCCTCAGCAGCAACAGGATCTGTGACACTACGCATTTTCCAATGAGCGCCGCGTAGAAGTCCAGAAGCCATGTCTCGGGAATAGCCCCGCAGAAGGGCACTGCAGACCCGCACATAACCCTAGAGCACACGAAGCTCTTCTAAGGCATAGGCGACGAGAGCCTGCTCAAGTACCTCGCCTCGCTCGAGGAGAATGGGCTTTCGACTCCCGGACTCCGGGTCCGGTACTCAGGCGAGAGAGGTCGGCGAAGAGGACGATGCCTACTGACGGCGGCAATCGTATCTGTTTCAGTGGTCTCAGAAGGCCGGAGGGGCTCGAACACCGGGATCGAAGACTTCGAGTCCGGTGCTCAGGTTGGGGAAGAATAATGGAGGAGCTGCACGTTTCAAGCAGCGGCCACGGCAGCAGGAGTCCTATAGAGCTACATGACGGGGCGGCAAAATGGGCGACAAATGATAATGGGGCTTAGCAATAAACGGTCGAAGAGGCGCGATTTTGAATCTGAAAAGTGGTACCCCCGGCAGGACTCGAACCTGCGACAAACGGTTTAGGAAACCGCTGCTCTATCCTCTGAGCTACGGGGGCACATCGTCTTCCGCTCCGCGACGCCGCGAACCATGATACCGCATCGACGGTAGACCGACTAGTGTGAGCTCGACGGCGCAAGAAGGCGGCAGCCGTTCCCCATCACTTCGGCAGCAGGAAGACCGCCACCGCAACGAAATGCGATGCGCTCCCCATTATCGTGAAGGAGTGAAAGACCTCGTGGTAGCCGAACACGCGCGGCCAGGGGTCGGGACGCTTGGCGGCGTATGCTACCCCCCCGACGCTGTAGGCAATGCCGCCCAGCACTAACAGCCCCAGCGGAGCGGCGTCGAGCTGCTGCAGAATCTGCGTTGCCGCCGCCAGCGCTGTCCAGCCTGTCGCCAGGTACAGTAACACGGCCAGCCAGCGAGGAGAATTCAGCCACACCAGCCGCGTCAGCGCCCCCACGCCGGCGATCCCCGCCGTCACTGAAAGCAGGCTTATGCCCCAGGCGTCGTCCAGCACCATGAGACAGAACGGCGTGTACGTGCCCGCAATGAGGAAGAAGATCATGGCGTGGTCCAGCCTCCGCATGACTTCGGCCATCCGCCTGCCCCAGGGGATGCGATGGTACGAGGCGCTCGTGCCGTAGACGACGATCAGGCTGGCGCCGAAGATCGCCGCGCCCACGTAGCCGCGGGGGTTATGAGCCAGCAGCAGCATGACGACGATGCCGACAATGGCGGCGATGAACGCCCCCAGGTGCAGGATTCCCCGCAGGAGGGGTCGCTGTGTGGGGATGGATACAGCCGCGCTCACAGGTCTATGCTAATCCTTTCGTCGCACAGGGGCGAGGGCATAGCGAGACACCGTGGTCGAAGAGAGTCAGTAAGCAGAGGGATTTGGTGGAGATAGGGGGACTCGAACCCCCAACCTCGGCGATGCGAACGCCGCGCTCTCCCTGTTGAGCTATATCCCCACCCTAGTCACGTAGTCCGGCAGACTTGATTGTAAGGTGCGCCTCGAAGGGGTGTCAAGAAAGCCGTACCTATGTAACTGGTTCTTGTCTGTTGGGTGAACCCGTCACCTTGCAACAAGCCGTCCGAACGGATTCACCTTCTCATGCCCCAGCCTTTAGGCTGGGGTGGAGTCTGAAGCGATCAACAGCCCGACCAGCGACCGGGTCCGGTCTCTAGTCGGGTAGCATCCCTTCCATTGGCTCCACCACCATCCGGCTGGCGACCACGTCCACCTCCTTCACCACGTCCTCGATGGCCGGAAGCAGTATCTCCCCTTGCTGTCCCTGCACTATGTAGACATCGTTGCCGCCCGTGGTCAGTACCTCGCGTATCTCGCCCAGGTGCCGTCCCTCGCTGTCGTACACCTGCATCCCGACAACCTGGTACAGATAGAACTGCCCTTCCGGCAGCGGTTCCAGCAGCGCCTCTGGCACTGAAAGAGACTGTCCTCGTAGCTCCGCCGCCGCATCCACCGAGTCGATGCCGGATAGCTTTAGGCATACGTGGCCCTTCAGCCAGAGGGTCTTCTCGATTCGGTAGATTACATCCCCTGCCTGCAGCTCGCGGCCAACGGCGAAGAACTCCTGCTGATCGGTCAGCGGCGCCACCTTCATCTCGCCTGCTAGCCCCCGTGGCGCCACCACGCGGCCCACAGCGATATACGGCTCATCAGCTTGCCCTTGGTCACGAAGGGGGGACTTGGGTGACATAATATCAAAGCAGCCTGCCACATCACGACGGCTCCGCCGCGGAAATCGACGGGCAGCGTCGAGAAGACCGGCAGCGCTGCTGGCTACTCCCCGATCTCCAGGGAGGCGCGACGGACGCCGCTCTTGGCTGCGGCCACCTTCAACAGCGTGCGCATGGCGTTGGCGATGCGCCCCTGCTTCCCGATCACCTTCCCCATATCCGGTTCGGCAACCTGGAGGTAGTAGATGATGCGGTCCCCATCCTCCTCCTCCCTCACCACAACATCATCGGGATAGTCAACGATGGCCCTGGCGATGTATTCGATGAGCTCTTTCATAGCAGGGAAACCGATATTCCCGAAGACCTATTCTTCAGCGGGCGCAGGTGCAGGCTCGGGCGCCGTCGCAGCCACGGCTTTCCCCGGCAGAATCCCAAGCCGTGCCAGCAGCTTGGCCACAGTCTCCGACGGCTGTGCGCCCTCCTGCAGCCACTTCTGGACCTTCTCTTGGTCGATGTTGACAGTGGCGGGTTCCGTCAAGGGGTCGTAGAGGCCGACTATCTCGATGAAAGCGCCCTTTTGCGGCGCCCGCGAG
>Ga0315273_10002420_pt1 | contig 22032 bp, 13 predicted proteins | sample YL17G02_0_MG_FD_205753 | JGI IMG/M metagenome (GOLD analysis project Ga0315273, IMG submission 205753) | Sediment microbial communities from Yellowstone Lake, YNP, Wyoming, USA - YL17G02_0 | ecosystem: Environmental > Aquatic > Freshwater > Lake > Sediment | place: USA: Wyoming | collected... | reverse complement strand
CAGGACGGCCAGGGTCAGGGTGAGCGAGGTGAGCGCCAGGGGCTGAGGCAGGGACGACACCAGGGCGGCGCTAATGGTGGCGGCCTCGCCGACGGAGCCGGCCGCGGCGCCGCCGCCGCCGTGCTCCCCGGCAGGCGGGCGCAACCCATCGCCGCCCGCGGTCAGGCTGCGACCGCCGCCGCCTTTGCTGCCGCCGCGGCCGGGTGGGGGTGCCCGGGCGCCGACCGCCAAGCGGGAAAAGGCTCCCGGGACGGGGGTCAGCGTGAGGGAGGGCCCCGCCGAGACGGCGGGGGGTGGGGGCGCCCGCAAGCTGCTGGCCGGCCGGCCACCGCTACCACCACCACCACCCTCGCCGGCCGCGCTCTTTTCCAAGTCCTCTTGCGCCGCGGTCCGGGCCGCCACGCAGGCGGCGGGCAGGCCTAACAGCGCCAGCGCGTCCGCGGGGCTCACCCCCGCCCCACCCGCCGCCCGGGCGTCCGCCGCCGCGGCGGGCAGCAGCGAGGCGGCCAGGGACGACCACCCATCCGCGGCGGCCGCGCGCGCGTGCGCGCCCAGGACAGAGCCCGCCAGGGCGTGCTCCCCGCGCGCCCGCAGCGCCGGCGCCGCCCCCGCCGCCAGCGTCGCCGCCCGCCGAGGGCGCCCTGCGGCCGCGTACGCCGACACTGCCGCCCCCGTCAGAGCCAGCCACAGGCTGGCGGCGGCGGTTGGGGAGGCCAGACCCGCGACCAGGCGGGGGTCCGACACCCAGGGCGGCGGGGAGGGGGGAAAGGCGTGGGCGGCGTGGGGTGGGGGCGGCGTGGCGGGCGAGGGCGCGGCCGTGCCTGGCGGTATGCCACGGCGGGTCGGAGTGCTGGGCAGCGAGTCGCCGCCGCTGGAGTCCGCGTCCGACTCCGCGGCGGCCTCCGCGGTGGCCGGGTCCAGGGAAGGCGGCAGTGGCTGGAGGGCCGGCACGCCGGGCACAGGCACGGCCTCGCTCCCGCCCGCCCCGCTGCTCGCCGCCGCCGCCCGCACCCGCAAAAGCTCGGGCGCCCGCTGCAGCAAGCGCCGCCCACTGCCGGACCCGGCGGTGGCGGACGCCAGGGCGGGGGCGGGAGCGGCGGGGGCGGCGGCAGCACCCGCCACCTCCCCCTTCCCAGCCGGCGTCAGGGGCAGCGTGTGGACCGCCACCGCGCCCACGTCCAGGCCCAGGCGGGACCGGGACCGGGGCGTGCCGGGAGCACTGCCGGTGGCGGTGGTGTCAGCGGGGGGGACGCCCTGGCCAGGGGCGGCCGCGGCGACGAGGTGGCCACCGCCGGCGCCGCCCCCTCCCACGCCACCCCCTCCACCTCCACCTCCGCCCCTCCTCCTGGCCGGCGACGGCGTCGCTGCCGCCAAAGGCGCGGGCGCCAGGCCCGCCAGGCGGTCATCCCGGACGCGCACGCCCGCGTCAGCGGCTCCCGGCACGCAGCCAAGGGCGAGGCGAGCGAACGCGTCCCGGGCGGCGGCCGCCAGGTCGCCCGTGCGGGCGAGCAGCGCGCGCATCGCGGGGTCGCGGCCGCTGGAAGCCGCCGTCGCCGCCGCCGCGTCCCGGGCGCCCGGGTCCTCCAGCCAGGACGCCAGGGCGAGGCCCCAACCGACGTCAGGGCCGTAGGCAGGAGGCGCAGGCGGTGGTGGGCGGGGCAGCGCGTCGTCCAGGGGGCCCGAGGGGTCGGCACTCGCGCGCGGGCTGAGCGGTGGGGCCACCCCCGCCCCAGCCACCACAAGCCCGGGTGCGGCCCGCGCGCCCAGGGCCGGCCCGACCGCGTTCACGAGCGCCACGCACGCTGAAAAGGACCAGGCCTCCGGGAACAGGGGCGGCACCCGCCCCGCCGCCCGCCGGGCCGCCAACCCGGCCGCCAGGGCTGCCACAAAGCGCGCGCCCGCGCCCGCGACCTCGCCCGGCCGCCCGGCACCCAGCAACAGCCGCGCCTGGCCCGCGAACAGGGCCTGCCTAAACCACAGGTCGGGCGGGCCGCCGGGGATGAGGGCAGCCCGCCGGGTGGCCCGCCAGGAGGCGGACACGAGGGCGGCGACGTCGGACCCCGGCGGCAGGGGCGGCGGCGGGGTGAGGGTCCCACTCCCAGGCACCGAGTGGTGCGACGCGTGCGACGCGTGCGTGAGGTAGAGCGCCTCCAGCTCGCCCCGCTCCCGTAGGGCCTCGTCCGCCGCGCCCGCTTCCTCCAGCAGGGCTGCCAGGGAGTCCTTGGCCAGGAAGAGCGGGGCGAAGCGGGAGGTGGAAGCGGCGGTCGGAGGCGCAGCGGACGGTGCCGAAGCAGCAGCAGCAGCGGCCGCGGCTGTCGCCTCGGCCTCGTACGCTGCCCGCCGCGCCTCCAGGCTCGCCCGCGCCGCGCCCGCCAACAGCGCGCCCAGGCCACCCACCCATCCACTCCCCTCCCCTTCGCCCACCCGCACGCACCGGTCATGGCGCCGGGTGGACCAGTCGGCGCGCAGGGCGGCAAACATGCGAGACGCGGCCTTGGCGGCCGCGTCCGCGCCCGCGCCGCCAGGGAGGGAGGGGAGGGGAGGCGGAACGTACAGCAGGGCCCAGTCTGTGGGAGCGCCCAGGCCGCCCCCACCCGCGGCGACCCGATCCGAGACCGCCCGGACGGCGCCCCGCACGACGCCGAGGCGCTTGTAATCGTCCGCGTCGTCGCCGCCGACCAGGACGAGGGTGGCCAGGGGCGTGCGGAACCAGGTGGCCGGCCCGCCACGGCCGGGGGCCGGGGACGCGGCGGCGGCGGCGGTCACGCCTGCGCCTGTGCTCCCGCCTGCTGATGCGGCCGCCGCCGCCGCGGCCGCCGCTCGCAGGCGGGCGATGCGGGGGTCGGTCGCGAGGATGAACCTGGTGTGTGTGAAAAGAGAGATGGTGAGGTCGAGGTCGGACGGCGCGCTCTCTCCTGTGTCTCCTTTTTGTTCGCACAAAAACTCACCGCACGCCCAGGTCGCCCACGTCGACGGCGTTGCCAAACTTGTTGGTCAGCACAAAGTCCCGGAAGGGGGCGAGGGAGGTGACGGCCTGTAAAATATGGGGGAGACGGCGTGAGCGCAATGTGGGCTGAGTCGAAAACAATGGAGTCGCAGCTCTTTCTTCTTTTACCTGTTGCACGCGCGGCCATAGCCCCGCCGTGTCTTCTACTTCGATGATTAGGCGGGGCGAGGTCCCGCCTGGCCCTGGCAGGGAAGAAGGGGTCCCGCCGGCCATCTCGTGACGCGCCAGCTCTTCTCTCCAAAAGAGAGAGTGAAGGAGAGTGGCCTCTCTCTCACTCGCGCCGACGGCGCGTCTTCCTTTTTTCTCGCCTGCGGCCTGCGCCGGGCTCCACACGCGCGCGCGCGCACGCGCACTCGGACGCCCAGAGAGCACACGCCCACGTACTCGCGGACACACCCTACAGGTGCGGAGCGAGCGCCAGTGGGAGGGAGAGGCCCCTCGGCACATGCAGCGCGCACAGTCACTCGCTCGCGCCTTCTCTCAACCTCCATCCACAGGGACCCCACGGCCGGCCCGCGCACTCACACACACACACGCACTCACACGCACACACACACACACACACACACACACACATCAGCACCTGAGCCCTACCATCCGCCATCAAACAAAAACAACTACCAAAAACAACCAACATGGCCCCGCCCTGCCTCGCCCTGCCCCCACAAGCTGCCAAGTGGATGTACCTGGCCGGGTTCCTTGCCCAGTCCGTCGCGATGTGGTTGCTGCGCGACTACGGGGGCCGCGTCCTGCGTTATGTCGGCCCGCTGGCCGCCTGCACTCAGGGCGCCGGTGGCCTGCCCGCCTCGGCGGCGGCGGAGGCGGCGTGCGTGGGCAAAGGCGCCGTCCTGCGCCTGGCCTGGGGCGGCGTCCTCTTCTTCGGCGCGCATGCCCTCCTCACGCTGGGCGTGACCCGGGCGAACAACCCGCGCCGCTTCTTCCACAGCGGGTGCCCGCCCCTGCAGATTGGGGCGTGGGCGGCGCTGTGCGCGTCCGCCTTTGCGATCCCCAACCGCGTGTTTGTCGGGTTTGGGCAGGTGAGAGAAAGGAGAGAGAGGAGAGAGGGGGTGGTTTGGTTTGCACACCTTTCCCCCACTCTCTCTCTTTTTTTCTATTTAAAAAAAAAAAAAACAGGCCGCCCGTGTCCTGGGCGCCATCTTCCTGGTCCTGCAAATCATCATCCTCCTGGACTGCATCTTCGGCCTCAATGAGTGGCTGCTGGACCGGGAATGGAATGGGGCCCTCATCGCCGGCAGCGCCCTCTTGTACGGGGGCGCCCTGGCTGGCCTGGGCCTGCTCTTCCACTGGTGGGCGCCCCGGCCCTCCTGTGCCCTGCACATCTTTTTCATCACCTGGACGCTCATCATGGCGCTGGTCTACACCGCCCTCTCCCTCACCCCCTGGCGCCCGCCCGCCGCGGGCCTGCTGACGGCGGGCGCGGTGTTCGCGTACACCGTCTACGCGGCGTGGGCGGCGCTCTCCTCCGTCCCGGATGGCAACGCGTGCGCGCCCGTGGGCGGGGGCGGGGGCACGCCCCTCCGCATCGTCGCCTTCATCCTCACGCTGCTCGCCCTAGCCTACACGACCTTCTCGTCCTCCACGGAGCACTCCAAGTTCGCGACGACGGCCGCTGGAGGACCCGGCAGTGGCGACTCCGAAGCGCCCGCGACGGCCGACGGGCAAGACGCCGACCTCCCCTACCGCCCCGACTTTTTCTCCCTGGTCTTCTGCACGGGCACCGCCTACGCGGCCATGGTCTTCATCGCCTGGGACACGGGTGGGCTGACCAACCCGGGCGAGTTTGTCGTGGACCGGGGGTGGCTGTCCTTCTGGGTGAAGGCCGTCGCGCAGTGGGTGGCCGCGGGCCTGTACGCGTGGGCCCTGGTGGCGCCCGCCCTGTTGAAGGGGCGGGATTTTGGGTGATGGCTACATGGGCAGGAAATTGGGAGGAGTGGTGTGCCGTGGTGTTCTCCGGCGCGAGGACGTGTAGAGAAGAGAGACGGGAGGAAAAGAAAAACTCTCGCTGTCCCACACACATCGAGAGGGGAAAGCGCACCTCGCCACGCGCCCACGCGCCGCATCCTTGGAGAGTTTTGAGCACCATCAGTGTGGGCGGCGTACTCACACTTTGCGCAATTCCGCTCTCGGCCGCGCTCGTCGTCGCCACCCGCGGCTGCCACTCACAGCTCCGAATGCCGCGCACAACTGACAGGAAGGCCGCGACTGCCGCGGCTGTCCAGCGCCTGGCGGCCGCGCGGCGGTCCAGGGCGGGTGGATCAAATGCGAGTGGGTCAAGTAACACTGCGCTGGCCGCCGCGCACGCCGCTGCGTTGCCCGGGCATGAGGAGGAGGGCGACGGGCTCGACACCGAAACCCGCGCCAGGGCCAGCAGGGTCCTCGGCTCGTCGGATGATGAGGACGGGGTCGGCGACGACGGCGGGGTGGAGTCGGACGACCTGGCCGACGCCCTGGCCGAACTAAACGTCGGCACGCCTGTGCCTGTGAAGCGAGGGCGGGGCAAGGCGGCCGCGACCCCCTCCCCCCCCCCCCCTCCCCCCCCTCCAGCTGGCCTGCCCCTGGTTTTGGGCGCCGGCTCCACCAGCGAGCTCATCCTGCGGGGCGACGTGGCGGCCCGGCTGTACGCGCACCAGCGCGAGGGCGTCGCCTGGCTACACTCCCTGCTCGTCGCGGGCGGCCAGCGGGCGGCGGCGGGCGGGGCGGCCGCCGGCCGGCCCCTGTCAACGTGGGGCGGGCTGCTGGCCGACGACATGGGCCTGGGCAAGACGATGCAGGTCGCCGCCTTTTTGGCGGGGTCCATCGACTCCGGCCTCGCCCGCCGGGCCTTGGTCGTTGCCCCCAAGACCCTGCTGGCCCAGTGGGCGGCGGAGCTGGCCGGGGTCGGCCTGGGCGGCCTGGTCTTCGAGTACCTGTCGCCCAACCCGGCCGAGCGGGCGGCCGCCCTGGCGTCCGTCGCGGCGCCAGGGAGCGGGCGGGGCATCCTGCTGACGACCTACGGCATGGTCCTCCACAACTCCACCGCCCTGGCGGGTGCGTTCGGGCGCGTCCCCGGCGGCGGCCTGGCCAGCGAGGACGACGATGGCGCGTGGGACGTGCTGGTGTGCGACGAGGGGCACAAGCTCAAAAACGCGGCGACCCAGCTGATGGGGAAGATCTCCACAATCCCCGTGCGGACGCGGGTGGTCCTGTCGGGGACTCCCGTCCAGAACGACCTCAACGAGCTCTTCACCCTCATGGACTGGGCGGCGCCGGGCTTGCTGGGCGATGCCAAGGCGTTCAAGGCCGATTTCGCCAAGCCCATCACCGCGGGCGCCGACCGGGGCGCGTCCGACCGGGAGCGGGCGGCCGGGGCGGGCGCGGCCGCCGAGCTGCGGGCCCGACTGGCGCCCTGCTTCCTGCGCCGGGACAAGGCGTCCGTCTTTGGCAGCACCGCGAGTTCCTCGACGGGCGACGACGACGAGGACGAGGAGGATGGGGAGGAGGCGGCCGGCGGTGCGCCCGCGCCCGCGCCCGCCGCGCTGGGCACCAAGACCGACCTGGTGGTCTGGCTGCGCCTCACCGACACGCAGCGCCAAATTTACGCGTCCTTCCTTCAGTCCGCCCCCGTGCGCGCGGCCTTGAACCGGACGGGCTCCGTCCTGGCCGCCATCTCTACGCTCAAAAAAGTGTGCGACCACCCGGCCCTGCTGACGGAGCGTGCGGCGGCAGCGGCGGTCGCGGGCGCGGCGGGCGTTGCCAGCGAGGAGGATGATGATGGCGAGGGCGTGGAGGAGGACGAGGAAGGCGGCCGTGCCCCTGTCCCTCCCGCGGCAGGGCGTGGGCGCGGCCGGCCTCGCAAGGCGGCGGCTGCTCCAGGCGCCCGCGACCGGCGGCGGGTCGACCTCGCGGCCGCGGACGCCCTCCTGGCCGAGGAGAACGGCGTCCCGCCCCTATCCTCCGCCGCCCCGACCTACCTTGACATCGCGTCGGCGGGGCTGGAGGCCGAGCTCCTGGACGCCATCAAGGCCCGGGGGCCGGGCGCGTCGTGCAAGACCGCGTTTGCGCCCGCCCTCATCGCCCGCCTGGTCTCCTCGGGCCACCGCTGCCTGCTGTTTGCGCAGTCCCGCGTCCTGCTGGACATCATCCAGGCGGAGTTGGAGGGCCCCCGCGGCCTCGCCTGCGAGCGCATTGACGGCACGGTCGCCACGGCGGCCGAGCGCGCGGCCCGGGTCGCCCGTTTCCAGGCGCCCGGCGGGCCGCCCGTGATGCTGCTGACGACGGCGGTCGGTGGGCTGGGCCTCACGCTGACGGCCGCCACGCGCGTCATCGTGGCCGACCCGGCCTGGAACCCGGCCGCGGATGACCAGGCCGTGGACCGGGCCTACCGCATCGGCCAGGCCAAGGACGTCGTCGTCTACCGCCTCATCAGCGCGGGCACGGTGGAGGAGAAGATCTACCGCAAGCAGGTGTTCAAGGGCGCGCTGGCCCGGGCGGGCACGCGGGAGGGCGTCGCCTGGCGGTACTTCACCCAGGAGGAGGTGACCAACCTGTTCGCTCTCAACCCGGCGGCCCTGGACGCGCCCGAAACGTGCGCCGCCCTGAACTCCACGCACGCGACCGACGGGGCGGGCCGCCCCGCCCGGGACGAGGCGGTCGCCCTGATGGACCTAGCCGGCTTTGCGGGCGCGTCCGACCACGGCCTGCTCTACTCCCGGCAGGCGGGCGGGCCGGTCGACCCGCCGCGCGCGCCGAAGCCGCCGCCCGGCGCGGACGCGGTGCCCGTGGGGCGGGGGCGGGGCGGGGGGCGGGGGGCGACCCTCAGCGGGCGGGGGGGCAGCGCGCCGGGCAGCCGGCCGCCCGGGCGCCCGCCCGCAAAAAATCAGGCCGACCCCATCCTCGGCTCGATCCTTGACGCGGTGTTTGGGACGCCCAGCCGGCGCCGCCGGGCGAGCAGCGGCGGGCGGGGCAGCCGTGGGGGAAGCGGCAGCGGCGGGCGCGGACGTGGCCGGTCCTCCTCCCGCACGCCTGACACCCTGGGCAAGCTGGCGGGCAGCCTGGCGGTCGACCTGCTGGGGCGGGCGTTCAGGGGGCTCGGCTCCCGGTGGGGTGGTGGCGGCGGGAGCGGGGGAGGGGGCGGGTCAGCCCAGGCGTCGGCGCCCCCGCCCCCACCCCTGCCCGGCGCGCCTGGCGCCGGCGGCGCCGCGCCCTCCATCTTCCGGCCGACCCCGCCCCCGCCCCCACCCCCCGCCACGGCCGCCGAGCTGGAGGTCATCATCCGGCGCATGAAGAAGCTGTTGAGTGACCCCAGCGTGGCCCTGCCCGACGGCGGGGCGGCGGCGCGGCGCAAGCTGGAGAAAGCGGAAGCAGCGTTGGAGAGGGGCCGAGGTGGGGGCGCGGCCCCGGCTTACCCGGCGATGCCGGGAGGCGGGCCCGCCTACCCAGCACCACCTCCGCCAGTGCCTGGCGGTGGGTACGCGCCGCCCGTCGTGACCGTCGCGGCCGACGGCGGTTGGGAGGTCTCCACCCCGGCGGCCGAGGGTGGGTGGGCCGCGCCCACTGCCCCACCCCCGCCGCCCTCGCCCGCCGTCGCCCCGTACGCCCTGCGGGCCCGGTACTACGCGGTGAGAGGCGAGCTGGCGGCCGCGGTGGCCAGGCTGTCGGACCCGGCGGACGTGGCGGCCATGCGGGACGGGGGCGCTGCGCTGCGGGCCTGGGCGGGCGAGCTGGCAGGCGAGAAGGACAAGCTGCGGGCGGCGCTGGGGGAGGCGGGGGTGGAGGTGTGATGGGGAGGGGAGGGGATGGGAGAGCTTGTGTAGGTATAGGTCAAATGTGTGTGAGCCGGTACGGAGTTATCTTTTTTGTGCGTGCGTGTGCGCGCACGCACACGACGAGCAGGTCCGAGCAGTCAAGTTTTTTTTTTTTTTTTTTTTTTTTTTTTTTCCGAGAGCACACACCCCGAAACGAATGCGCCCCACTTTTCGTCGAGCCGACGTCCCGGGGCGGCCCGCCCCGGCCAGGCATCTCACGAGGGCACGGGCGACCACTCCAGCTTCAACGCCTGGCCCCGTCATTGCTGTCGTCGGAGGCGGCGCAGCCGGGCTGGCGGCCGCCTTCTTCGCGGCGACGACGGCCGGTGCAACAAACGCACGGGTCCTCATCCTGGAGCGCAACCCCGAGTGCGGGAAGAAAATCCTCATCAGCGGCGGCACCCGGTGCAATGCCCTACCCGCAGTCCCCGTCCCGCCCGACGGCGGGGGCGGCGCCTTCCACCACGCGGGCCGCCCGGCCGCGCTGCGGGGCGTGCTGGGCAGCTGGACCGTGGACGCCTGCCGGGCCTGGCTGGCGGCCGAGGCCGGCATCGACCTGGTGGAGGAGGCGGGTACGGCCAAGCTCTTCCCGGCAGTGGGCGCCGCGGGCGGCGTGCGGGACGGCCTGGTGGCCGCGGCGGCGCGGGCGGGCGCGGACGTGCGGGTGGGCGCGCGTGTGGTGCGCCTGGAGAGACGGGGAGGGGGCGCCCCTTCCTCCTCCTCCTCCTCCGCCGCCGCCGCCGTGGCACTTGACGACACTCCCCCACCTTGGTGCCTGACCCTCGAGTCCGGCGCCACCCTGCACGCCCACGCCGTCATCCTGGCCACGGGCGGCCTGTCCTACCCGGGCCTGGGCGCGACGGGCGACGGGCTGGGGATGGCGGCGGGGGTGGGCCACACCCTGGCGCAGCCCCACCCGGCGCTGGCGCCTCTTTTGGGCAGCCACCCGGGCGGCGGTGTGGGCGGGCTGGGCGCGACACATTTAGCCGGCCTGGCCGTGCGGACGGCGACCTTGTTCGTTCAGGAAGAAGGCAAGAAGAAGCGGGTGGCGCCCCTCCTCTCCGCCTCCCCACGCTCGGACTTTCTGTTCACCCACCGGGGCTTCTCCGGGCCAGCCATTCTGGACGCGTCACACCACTTATCGGCCGCATTTACGGCCGGGCGGCCGCCGCCGGCGCTGGTGGCCCGGTGGGTCAAGGAGATGGGCCCGGGCGAGTGGGGCGCGCTCCTCGCCGCGGCCGGCGGCGCCCCTGTCTCCTCCTGCCTCAAGGGCCGCCTCCCGGCCCGCCTGGTCGCGGCCTTGCTGGCCGACGCGGGCATTGCGCCCGACCAACGGGCGGCCGAGCTGAATGCGGGCGACAAGGACAGGCTGGCCGGCGTGCTGGGCGCGTACCCGCTGGCCGTGACGGGCGTGGACGGCGGGTGGGGCAAGGCGGAGGTGACGGCGGGCGGGGTGCCCCTTGCCGAGGTGGAGGCGCGCACTTTGGAGTCCACGCTCGCGCCCGGCCTGCACGTGTGCGGGGAGTTGCTGGCGCCCGCGGGGCGGCTGGGCGGGTTCAACTTTTATTGGGCGTGGGCGGGCGGGCGGGTGGCGGGGGTCGGGGCGGTGGGGACGGCGGTGAGGGCGTGGGAAGAAAGTAGAAGAGGTTGAGAGCATGGCAAGGATCAAGCAGAAGCCGACGTCGCCTGTCCACTGTCAGTCATCCGTGCGCCCCATTTCTCGCCCCTCTCACGCACACACAAGCACACACGCCCGCCCGCAATGCACGCGCATTGTGGTGCCCTGCGCACCCAGATGGCCTGCCCGGCCTGCCCGTCCGGGCGGGCCAGCACCAGCAGAAGCGCGGCGGCAGCAGGATGGGCGGCGCCGTCGGCCTCGACGTTGCTGACTCGCCGCGTCCGCCGGGGCCCGGCTCCGCCTCTGGCCGCGGCTCTTGCAGCGGCCGCCGCCACCCCCTGGTCACGTGCAGAGCCGAACCGGGTCCTGGCCGTTGCCGTGGACGAGTCGGACGTGAGTGCTTTTTCCAGAGAGAGAGAGAGAGAGGCGCGCTCTCATTCCTCTCTCGTCCTCTCTTGTCCTCTCACTCTCCCACCTTCACAGGACGCCGTCCGCACCTTTGCCTGGGCGCTCGACCACCTCTACCGCCCGGGCGACACCGTGCACCTCCTCCATGTCGTCCCCGCCCCCGCCCGCGCTTTCACGCCGCCGTCGGGTGCGATTGGGTACATCCCGCCCCCGCCCGCGTCGGCGTCTGCCGACCTGGAGGCAGCGGCCACTCACTTTCTCACAGACCGCCTCTTCCCGGAGGCCCGGTCCCGCGGCCTAGACCCGGCCTCCATGGTCCGCCCCACCGTCGTGCACGAGTGTTCCACCTACAGGTCTTCCACTGAGGCGGTTGCCGCGACGATCCTGCGGACGGCGACCGAGATAGGGGCGGCCAACCTGGTGATGGTCTCCCACCACAAGGCCCGCCTCCAGGAGGCCCTGTGGGGGTCGGTCAGCAAAACGGTGGCCGCCCAGGCGCGCATGCCCGTGACGCTGGTGCACTGAAATTGATGAGGGATGGAGAGAGCGGGAGCGGGGGCCGAGGGTGGGTGTTGAGAGAGGAGAGAGGAGCGGAGAGAGAGCACACCAACTGCCTCTCTTTTCCCCCAGGCGTTGGGATTTTTCAGTTTTGAGTTTTTTGGGCGACTCTTGCAATCCCGTGTGTGACCCCGATTGAAAAAGCAGATAACACTATACACGGAGCACGCGGAGAGAGGAGAGCCCTTCCCCCTGGCGCGCAGGTATCCCCACCCCCACCCCAATCCATTGCGTTGTTGTGTTTTGTTTTTTTGTGTGTGTGAACCTCGCGAACTCTCTTTCATTTCGCGGCCACCGCCGCCCCGCCCGCCCGCAGCGCCCGCACCGCGCCCGCCACCTCCTCCTTGCGCCCCGCCGCCGGCTCGAAGACGTGCTTGATAAGAGCCTCCCGGATGCCCATGATGCCCGGGCACTCCTTGGCGAACCGGGCCGTGTCCATCTCATTGTTGGAGCGCGGCGCTACAATCACTTTCGCCTGCTCCTCCAACGAAAAGTTGGACCACGTCAGCTCCGGGTCGACGAACTCCTTGTACAGCTCCATGATCTGGTTATGCGAGATGGCGCCCGGGTTGGTGAAGTTCATGATCCCCGACACGCGGCGGCGGGCCATGGCCAGCGCGTGCGGGAGGAGGTCGGGCAGGACGGTCATCGAGTTGGGGATGTCGACGATCTTGTTGTACGTCAGGATCTTGGTAATGAAGTTGCGGGGGTAGGTCAGGTCGCCCACGATGGGCATGCGGACGCGCAGGACGAGCGTGGACGGGAACTGGGCGAGCAGGGATTCAGTGAGCGCCTTGGTGAAGGAGTAGTAGGAGCCCGTGAAGTTTGGGGTGTCGCCCTCCTTGAAGCCGACGCCCGAGCCGAGCGGGTGGGCGTCGTCGTACGCGAAGATGCAGCCCGTCGCGAAGACGGTGCAGTGCACGCCCGCCAGGTGGGCTACGTCCGCCAGGGTGAGCGTACCCAGGACATTGGCCCGGATCGTCTCCAGCTTGTGCGTCTCGCACCAGTCGACGTTGGGGCGGCCCGTCACGCCCGCCGCGTTCAGGACGTGCGTGGGCTTGAACTGGAGTGAGGGACGCAGGAGAGGGGGGGGAGGAGGGGAAGGGGGCGTCAGTGCGTGCGATGTTAACGGGTGTGTGGAGGAGGAGAGAACGGCGGAGCAGGCGCGCGTGTATTTATTTATTGTCGTCGTCCATCTCATGAGAGGGAGGAGGACGGCGGAGGTTGAAAAAAAAAAAAAAAAAAAAACTCGCTCCGCTCGCGCCCTTCTTCATTCACCCACCTCTCTCTCTTACCTTTTCAAAGTCCGCCAGCACGGCCGCCCGGTCCTCCAGGCGGGCGGTCCCATATTCCCACGTCGCGCCCTGGGCGGTCAGCATGTCGCCGACCAGGCCGCCGATCCAGCCGGTGCGGCCGTAGACGAGGAAGCGCTGTGAGGGGAGTCGAGGGGGAGGGGGAGAGGGAGGTGGTCAGCTGCGCGCCCAACGCTCTCTCGTGCTCCGGGCGCGCAAACGCGCACGCATTCCCGGTCGCGGATGGCTGCTCCGCCCCCCAAACCTGCCGCATCTCCCCATCCAGGGCATGACGCGCTAGGCGCCAGGGTGCCGAGGGGGACGGGGTGGGGTGAGGTGAGGGGGAAGGCGGGGCAAAGCGGCGGGGAGCGTGCGCGAAAAAAAAAAAAAAAAGAAAAAAAAACGCTCGCGACCGAAACTGAACTGCGGCAGCTCACGGGGGACGTCCGTGTCCCGGGGGGGGAGCCTGAGCTCCCCGCGGTCGGGGGGCGGGGCGGCTTTGCACTCTCTTCCCTGTGGGAGGGCTGGGGAGGGGCTTACCTCGGGAGCCATGGTGGTGAGGGTGGACAGAGCGAAGAGGAAAGAGGGGAGAGCGTTTTTTTTTTTCAAAATGATAACAGAGAGAGAAAGAGAGCCATCACTCTCATTCCACGACCTTCGTGTCCCCTATCAGCACGCACACGCGATCCAGCTGCACGACTGCATCGTCCCCTCGCCAGCGCTACTAAAGCACCGCCTCCCCCGCGCTCCCTACCCCCTTCCCTCCCCCCCCCCCCGCTTAGCCCGCCCAGGCTCATCCAAAAAAAATGCAGGCTGCCGGTCTGCGCGCCGCCGCCGCCGGCGGTCCGGCCCACGCTCCGCCGCCGCCCCGCCGCCGCGTCGCGGCCCGCTCGTCCGCGCCCGAGGCGGTGAGTCAAGAGCGGATGAAGGGAGGGAGCATGCTGGTTGTTGTGCGCGGGGTGGGCGATGGCTAGCGAATTGGCTCTCCTCTCCTCTCGCCATCAAAAAACCTCACCCTCAACAAACCATCTATCCCTCTCTCTGTCCAGGCTGATGCTCCGCCGCCCCCACCCGCCGCCCCGGCCTGCGCTAAGTGCGGGGCCCCGCTGGCGGACGCGCCCCGTGGGTAAGTTATTTTAATCGGTGTGAGGAAGGCGCGCGTGGGGCGCACGCTGCCGCTCGCTCTCTCGCCGTCATCCCTCATTCAGTCCCCATCCCATCCATTTCTCGTTCTCGCTCTCTCCCTTCCAGTTGCGTCGACGGCCGCATCGCGGGCGGCATCGGGGCCGTGCCTGGGTTCAACTGGTGGCCGATCAAAGCGTATCGGCCATGTCCGGCTCTGGAAGCCAGCGGGCGCGGGTACACGCGGTGAGCTTGCAAAAAGGGACGGGGGGATGGATGAGACAGGGTGGGGCTGGGGACCCAAGCCCCCCCACTCTCCTCCCTTTCCCGTCTCCTCCTCATTTCTCTCTCTCTCTCTCTACCTCCACATCCTCGCAGCAAGGGCCAGATCACGGATGAGATGCTGTTTGGGAAGAAGGGCAAGGGGTTCCCGCCGTCGCAGTGAGGGGGAAAACAGGGAGGCAGGCGTGCCGTGTGTCGTGCGTTTGCAAAAAGCAGGGTCTCTCTCTCTACCCGCCCCGCCCAACATCCCCCCCCTCCTCTTCCTCGCCCGACGACACCACCAAAATGGCCCCAGCAGGCGCCGCCGGCGGGCGCGGCCGCGGGCCAGCCCCGCCCGCCGCCGCATCCGCCAGGATGCCCGCAGCCACGGCCCCTACAGGCAGCGGGCGAGGAGGAGGAGGAGCGGCGACGGCTGCCGCCGCTGCACCGGCAGCGCCAGCAGCTGCAGCGGGCGCCTGGGCCGCGGCCGCCAGCACGGCCGCCACCGCTCGCGCGGCCGCCCGCGCACCGCCGGCCGCCTGCGGCAACTCACGCCCCCCATGCGCGGCGACCCCGGCAGCCCCGGCCGGCCGGTCGCTCTGGTAGAGCGTGCGGTGGGCACGCCACCGGGGGGCACGCCACGCGTCCAGCGCCGCGCCCGCTGCCGCGCTCCCCCAGGCCGCCTCCTCTCCCAGGCGCATCTCCAGCAGCGTCCACGCGTCCAGCTTGTACCCGATCACCCGACCCCCTGCTACAATGCCGGCCGCCACCAGCACGTCCAGCACCCGCCGCACGTCCGCCGCATCAAAGCAGTCGGCCGTGTAAATGATGAGCTGGTGTGCCGGTGGGGGCGCGCCCGGGGCGCGCTGGGGGTCGGCCGTCGCGACTTTGGCGGCCGGGCCGAGCACCCCGGCCGCAGTCAGGCGCGCGACCAACCCCCACACGCGGTCCGCGTCCGCCCGGCGGACGGCGGTGACCCACTTGCCGCCCCGCTGCCCCGAGCTAGCGACCCAAGCGAGCATGGAGGCGATGGTGGCCTCGCGGCCGGCGGCCCCGGATTCCTGGGCGACGCCCGCCTGGAAAATGGCTGCGAGCTCGCCCGTCGATCCGTCCTCACGCAAGGCAGCCGCACCCCCGCCCGGGCCGACCACCCAGATCCAGGGGCCCTGCTCCCGGCCTGTCCGTGAAGGGCGGTGCGCAGCGCTGTGCAGCCGGGCGCCGTGAAGCCAGGCGCCGCCGCCGTGGACATTGGCGCCCATGACGGCGGCGAGGGCGGCCGCGACGTCTGCGGCGGTGATGGGGCCGCCGCCGCCGCCGCCGCCGTGGACAATGGTACCCATGGCTGCGAGGAGGGCGGCACGTTTTTTTTTTTTTTAAAGGAGAGACGACCGACCCTGTAGCGTCGGTAAACGGGACACACGACACACGCGCCCAGGGGGTGAGGATCGCGACACGAGGATCAAGAGACCCCACCTCACGAAAATATACTGCTTTCGTGAGGTGGGGGCGGAGCGCGTTCGGTGAGAGAAAGAGGCAATCTCCCCGCTGTGCTGCGCGAAATGGACGTGTGCGTGAAAAGTGATGTGTGAAAAGAGAAGAGTCCCATTCCCCCCTCGTTCGAAGTGTCCATTCGCCGCCCGTCCACTCACCACCGGCTGGCCAGATGCTGAAGCCCGCCTGCTACAAGCCAGGTCTCACGGTGAGACTCTCGCCCCTGGGACACCGCCAGTCGACTGGCGGTGTCCCTAGTGTCGCCGCAACAACAACAACACGGGCGTTTCCTGGGCCGCTCGACCGCTCTCAACCCGACCCTCACCCGCTCGCGGCTGCACTCCTCTCCACCCTCCTCTCCGCCGGCCTCCTGCTCACCCCGCCTCCCACCCTGGCGGCCGCCGGCCGCGTTTTCCTGGACATATCCATCGATGGCGCGCCCGCCGGGCGGCTGACCGTCAAGCTGTTTGATGACGTCCCCGTGGGCGCCGCCCGCTTTGCTGACCTGGCCAGGGATCGGGGCGGTGTCGGGTACGTTCGGTCGCCCATCTCGGCCGTCTCGCCCGGCTCCTTCATCGCCTCCTCCGGCGTCGCGCGACTGTCTTACTCCGATGTGAGCAAGGTGGAGATCGCGGGCGGGGAGACGGTGGAGCTGTTGTTGGAGGAGCTGGCGGAGCACAAGCACTCCCCCGAGGCGGCCAATACGGTTTCGCTGACGGTGGCTCAACCCCCTGAAATTTTGGCCGCGCCTCTCAAGACCCGCCTGGTCGCCATCAAGGGCAAGTTTGTGAATGTCGAGGAGAAGAGGGCAGCCGCGCCCAATGGCACCGGGTTTGTCATCAACCTTGGCGACCAGGGCGGCCGCCTGGCGGCGACCAACCTCGCCGTGGGTGAGGTGGTGGAGGGCTTCGACCTCGCGGCCAGGCTGTCGGGGCTGAAAGCCGCCCAGCCCACCGCGGACAGCCCGTACTTCAAGCTGGCCAAGAAGATTGGGGACAGGCGGGCGGACGTGGCGGAGAAATACTTTTTGCGGCCGTTCCAGAAAGTGGTGGTCACGGCGAGTGGAGTGTTGTGAGTCCCGTCATTTTGTTCTAACAAATCAAAAAGAGCGTCCTAATCCACCGTCGCCACCTCACAAGGGGCCCGCGGCCGCCTCGGGCCCCTTTCCTCATCCACCATCACCACCTCCACCTCGGCCGCGGCCGCCGCGGGCCCCTTGCCTTTCGCCACCGCCGCCGCCGCTGCCACCACCGGCGCGCTCGCCCCAGCCCCCTCCCCACTGCACGCCTCACACCCGGGGCACACGTGCAGCAGGTCGTGGACGATGCCGTCGCACGCCCCACAAAACAGGCGGGCGCAGGCGCCCCGGCAGGTGAGCACCGCGCCGTCGGCCAGGGCGGCGCCCAAAAGGGAAGAGGCCGCGGCGGCGGCCGTGGAATCGGTGCCGCCCACTGCCTCGGCCGCCGTGTCGAGAGGCAGCAGGCAGCCGTAACAGCGTGGGCGGGTGGCCAGGCGGGCGGCGGCGGTGGGTGGTGGCGGGGGCGCGGCGGCGGCCCCTCCTCCCTCCGCTTTGACCCTCCGCCGCCCGCCGGGGAGGAGCGCTGCCGCCGCCGCCGCCGCCGCCAACACGCCCGCCTCCACCCGCGCCCGCCGCCCTTCTGCCACCACCTCCTCCGCCACGCTCTCCGTGTACACGGGCGGCGGGAAGAGATGGTGGTAGGACCGGGCCAGGTGCGGGGCGGCGACGAGGGTGAGGCCGCACACGTGGCAGGCTGTGGGGAGCTCTGCCACGCGGCCGCCGCACCGCGCGCACGCGAAGCCGCCGCCGCCCAGCTTGGCCAGGGGCCCGATGAAGGCGGCTCCACGCGGCCCGGGCGGCGCGCGGGAGGGGAAGCCCATGACGACGAGAGAGGAGGCCGCGTCGGCGGAGCGCAGGGGCGGGGCGGGCGCGTGGGACAGGGCCAGGTCAGCCAGGTGGCCCTCATCCAGCGCCACGCTGTAGCTCCCGCCCGTCCCGTCGGCGATGCGCTTGCAGACGTGCACCTCGGCGGCCAGGCCGATGACGGAGACGCGGACCCGGGCGTCCCGGGCGGCGGCGATGGCGGGCCCGATGTCGCCCGGGTCGCAGGTGGCCAGCCCGGAAAAGAGGATGAGGGCCTCCCGGCTGGCGTACGGTGGGGCGCCCGCCAGGGCCGCGACCAGGGCTTCCAGGCCGTTGAGGAGGGAGGCCGACCCAGCGCAGGACAGGGAGGCGGCCAGCCTGGCGATGTGGGCTTCGGGCGAGCCGCCCAGCTCCGTCAGCCGCTCCGCCCGCCCGCCCCGGGCCGCGAGCAGGGCCAGGTGGGACAGGGGGTTGCGGTCAAAGAAGGCGCGGGTGAAGGCGGCGACGGCCGCCGCCGCCGCCGCGGCGCGGGTGGGGCGGAAGTCCGGGGTCGCGGCGGCGGAGGATAGGTCCACCAGGATGGCGACGGCCCGGATGACCCCCCGGCGGACGGGGGCGGCGGCGGTCGCGGCGGCGGTCGCAGAAGCGCCGCCCGCCGCGGCCGTCGCGCGGCGCAGGCGCCGGGCGGCCGCCGCGGCCGCAGCCGGGTCGACGCCTACCCCGATCAGGCGCCCGTCCTCATCCTCGGCCAGGGCCTCCCAAGACCGGTCTCCCTCGTACTCGGCCCGGTAGGCGCACAATTCGGCGGCGGCCTGTTCCAGGCTGGGAAGAAAGTGGGGGTGCAGGAGGAGGGTGAGATGAGACGGCGCGGGGCGGCGGGCAAAGCGCTCGCATCTGTCAACGGCGGCGACCGGAAGGAGCTGCTGCCTCCCTCTCCCGCTCTCACGTAAACACAACACTACTCACTCATGGACCTCCTCCTCTGCCTCGTCAGGTTCAGGAGCGCCGGCGGGCAAGGAGGGTGGAGGAGGCGGCGCGGGCGGTGTCGGCGCGTCGCCCATTTGTGTCTCTCTCTCCTCCTATCTCTCCGTGCATGCACTGTGCGAGTTTGTGTGCCACACTCGTGCGCGTGAGAGGGAGAGGAGACCGTCGCGTCAGCGCCTCGCAGGACGGGCGAGGCGTGGCGTGGCTTGCGCGCCAGCTAGAAATAGCGCGGAGAGCGAAAAGTGCATGAGTGGGCACTTGCGCTCCAACCTCGACCCCCTCTCTCTCTCTCCGTTTCCGCTACCCACCCCGTCGCCCGCTCCATTTCCATGCCCCGTCATTAAAGCAATACAGCTCTTACGTTAGAAAAATTCAAATGAGGATGACGTTTTTACACCATCAAAAAGCGAGCGCCGCAGCCGCCTTCCCACCCGCCGGCCCTGGTGCGCACGCCCCACCACCGCCGCCTCCACCACCACCTAACAACGCTTCCTCTGCGTCCGGGTCGATGTCCGCTGGCACCAGGGTGAGCCGACCCCGCTTCAGCCGGAAAGCGTGCAGGGTGGTCGCGGCGGCGGCAGAGGAGGAGGACGAGTGACTGCCGCCGCCCCCGCCCCCACCTCCACCGCGCGGCAGCCCGCCCAACCCCACGCCGGGCAGGCGCACCGCCCGGGCCAGGCCGATGACGGCGCCCGGGTCTGGCAGCAGCAGGGCAAGCCCCGCATCCGATCGCAGCGCGTCCAGGGCCAGCACCCCGTCCGCGGCGGCCAGGGCGCGGGCCAGGGCGGGTGGCGGGAAGAGGGCGGCAGGCAGCGTGATGAGGATGGAGGCGGGCGCATCGCCGCCGTCGCCGCCGCTGCCACACCGCAGGGCGCTGCGCAGCGTGCGCAAGAGTCGCACAACGCCGTCCCAGGCGGGAGGGGCGTCGGGGTCGTCGGCGGCGGCGTCGCCACCACAGCTGGCGCTCTCCCTCCAAGCCGCGCTCCCCAGCCCTGACACCACCACCCGCCGTGGCGGGGCGGGCCCGGGCGGGGCGGCCCGGACGAAGGCCGCCACCTCGCCCGCGCTGGCCGGCGAGGCGAGCAAGCAGGTTAGGAGGGTGGGGTCCGGTGGCGGCAGGCGGGTGGCCAGGTCGTGCGCGCCGCACCAGCCGGCCTCCGTGCCGCGCGCCGGGGACAGTTTGGTGGTCGAGCCCTTTTTGACGCCGCTGCTGCTCCCGCCGCCGTCGCCGCCGCCGCTGGTGTTGTTGCTCTGTATGTACTGACGGTACTGCCAGGCAATGCGGAGGCCGGAGGCGGCATCGTCAGCGGCCGGGACGGGCTCGCTGCGGCCGCGGGAGACGCGTTCGGCAGTGGGTGCGGGCAGCCACCAGGGAGAGGAGGTCGAGGCGCCGCCGCCGCTCCACTCTGCTTCTCTAACCCCTGCCTGGACCCACAGCCCCGGCTGGCCCCGGGCGATGCCTTCCGCCAAGAAGTTGCGGGCCAGGAGGTCGGCCACGGCGGTGCCGCCGGCGCCCGTGTCCACTCCAGCAGAGGTGGACGCTCCACCTCCTCCTCCCACTCCCACCCCCCCGCCCACGGCGACCAGCAGGAGGCGCCCCAGTGGCGCACCCCCGCCCAACACCGCGTCCAAGCCTGCCACGCCCGTGGAGATGAGGGTGGCGCCGGCTGGGCCCGGGCGGGTGCCGGGGGCTATGGATGGAGATGGAGAGAAGAGAGAGTTGTGAGTCCCTTGGCTAGGTTGGCGCGAACGCACGGCGCGCACTACCCCCCTCGTATCTTCTGAATTGTGCTCTCGCACAACTCTATGTCATACCTTGAGCCGCAGGTGCGGTGGCGCCCTTGCGAACGAAGGACATAGAGGGCGTGGGCGTGCGTGCCCCCGACGCACGCACACGCAACGCACGCACACGCAACACGCACGCAAAGCCAAACAAAGAAGTGAGAGTAAGCCGTCGCTCTTCTCACAACTCTCATCCCGGCGCAGCACGCCGCTCACTGTCTGCCCACCTCGCATCTGTTATCGCAAACGATGCGAGTATCGGCCCTCCACACGCGCCTGCCCAGTGCTGGCCTGGCGGCGGCGGGCAGCCCGCGCCAACAGGGCGCATGCGCTCGCAGCACACCGTCGCCCAGGCAGAATGCATCCCCTCTCGCCGCCCGCCGCCCCAGCTTGCGGGCCCGCCACCTCGTGCCCAACGCCGGCCTTGGGAGCGATGAACCGGATGACTCGTTCGTGAGTAAATTGGAGGAGGAGGTGGGGAGGGCGCGAGCCGCATCGTGCGGTCGCAACAACCTCCGCTCGTCCCATCACATCATCTCACAGTCACCTCTCCCCATCGCCATCACACCCGCTCAGATCTCGTCCGAAGAGGACTTTGCCGCCCACGTCGCGTCCGCGGACGTGGTCGTCGCGGACTTCATGGCCCGGTGGTGCCGGAAATGCATTTACATCAAGGTGTATGAGGGAATGGAGCGAGAGCGAAAATGGAGGTGAGTGCCTGGAGAGGGCTGCGCGCGCGCACCCAACCTCTCTCACACACACACGCTCCTTTCATCCACTCTGCACAGCCCAAACTGGTTACCCTCATGGCCTCCAAGTTCCCGGGCGTCCCCCTGGCCTTCATCGACGTGAATGCGGTGCCCTCCACTGTCGTGTCGGGCAGCGGCGTGACAAAAATGCCGACGATCGTTATTTTCGTCAAGGGCGAGATCGCGGGGACGTACGTCGCGGGCGAGTCCGCGCCGACGGCCGTCCTGGCGGTGGAGGCCCTGGTGGAGAAGGCGGTGAAAGCGGCCAAAAAATGAGTGACATTGACAGAGTATTCAGCCTTTTTTTTTATCCATCCATCCCTATACCTCTCTCATTTCATTCATCTCTCTCTATATTCCTCTCTGCTGCTCCCTCTCACGCCCGCTCCAACACGAACAGGCTGCCCTTGTTGGTCGTGAACACGCGCACCGCCTCATCCCCAAACAATAAACTCCAGTGGCCGCGCGGCTGCTTGTCGGCCGGGAAGGCGCTGCCGCCCTTGAACGCGCCGCCCAGCAGGGACCATTTGGTGTTCACAAATACCACGTTCACCCGGTCATCGCGCACGGCCTCCCACGTGCCGGACAGCTCCAGGCAGGCCAGAGAGCCGCCAAAGGCCAGCTTGTTCGTGTAAGTGCCCGCGGACGCCGGACCTACGGGCGAGGCGTGGAAGGCCTGCGTTGTCTCACCCTGGAAGGGCCCGACCTTCCCGCCTGAAGGCCCGGTCGAGGTCGTGAAGAGCGTGCGCCATGTGGAGGGTGCGGGCGGTGGCGGTCCGGGGCCGGCCAGGGTCGCCAGGGCGGACGCGCTGGCGCGGCAGGCGGACTCGTCCCGTGCCCGGGCGGACACCAGGAGGTCGGAGACGAGCGTCTCTTTGCTTTTTGTTGTTGCTTCTTCTGTGGCCGCGGCCGCGGCTTGGCCAGTCCAGCGGCGCCGACTGAGCGGCTGCACCGATGTGAGTGTCAGTAAAGCACGGGGGCGACCGGGTGCCCGGGCCTGGGGTGAGGCGCAGGGGCGCGTGGTAAGGACGGCCATCGAAAGAGAGTCGAAGTGTGCCTGCACAGAAATTCATT
>Ga0315273_10002418_pt1 | contig 22034 bp, 49 predicted proteins | sample YL17G02_0_MG_FD_205753 | JGI IMG/M metagenome (GOLD analysis project Ga0315273, IMG submission 205753) | Sediment microbial communities from Yellowstone Lake, YNP, Wyoming, USA - YL17G02_0 | ecosystem: Environmental > Aquatic > Freshwater > Lake > Sediment | place: USA: Wyoming | collected... | reverse complement strand
ATAATTGAGATATGAAAATTAAGGAAATCGATGGACCTAAGGATGGCAATGGGTCGTATGTCCGCATGTTTCTTGTGGATGGAAAATTCAAGGTTCGGATGGCGCTTCGGAAGGAACCGTATTGCACCAATTGCAAGAAATCTTCGTGTGAACATGTTAATGCGGTTGTTGAAATGCTACAATCGGCATTCATTCAATTGACAAGGGCACTTAAGGGGACACGCGGTAGAGATTATTTTCCAACAAAGAGGGGATAAGAGGGTAATTGAGCGGCGGCGGAAAATTGCGCTACCAAAAGATGATGAGAATAAAATGATAGCGAAAGTAAAAGTCATTTCCATTTTTGAAAAACAAGTTCCAAACGGAGTTTATATAAATACAACAAGTTCCGCCGGATGGTCAAGGGATTTAAGTCCATTTATCATCGGGCCATGTGACCTTTATGGTGGACATGTTTTTCAGAACATGGAAAATGGGTGGCAATTCTCAAAAGTATATAGAGGGATGGCAGGATAGGAGGGCGCATCGATATCCAATGTGGAAGGGGGCAAGACCCGAATATTCATGGTGGGATGGACAGAAGCTCGGATATATTGAGGTGAGGAAAAGAATCTATGTTCCACTTTATTCTAGAGCGGTAGTGAAGACTGAGGGATATAAACGCCTCGAAGGACTATATAAAAATAACGACCAGAAAACAATTTATCTTCTTGACTATGATGCTTATCGGCATGAAAACCTTAAGATGACCCTAAAAGATGTCCTAAATAATCCGAAAAAGAAAATGGGGCACGCGCATTTGTTCTTATGATGTTATTGACAAATGATAAAGAAGAAGCATTAAAAGATATTCTCGTGTAAATCAAAAACATCCTCGATTGGTTGATCATCGAAAATTAAGGTTCTTGGCCGGTCCGATTCGTCGGTAAGCTCAACGAAAATTTTATCAAGCCCATGTTCTTTAGCAAACAGAAAAATGAAGTCTTTTATGTTTCGGTCTATTTTACAAATTTCGAAGTTGTTTCCTATTACTCGAATCCACCCGAGGCGGAGAAGTCTATAAATTGCTTCAAATGGTTTAAGATATTCATTATGTTTCTTTTCAAAATATCTTTGTGCAAAAATATGGTGAGCACCAGTCTCGTGAAATTTTCCTTTTGGATCGATAAAACCGTCAGAAGAAATAGACTCATTGAGAATCAATTGTAATAGGGAAATCACAGCTTAATTATTTGCTTTCAAAAAGATTATGTTTGCTACTATGTCGGCAGTTGGTGTAGTTGGTTTTTCCGAAGATCCGCCAGTGCCGTCGATATGAAGACTTAGCTTAAGGACGGCTCCGTTTCCCAGATTAAATTCATGAGATATCGGCATAAATGACATGCTACCATCTGGACTATTAATCCATCGTTTTTTCATTTGTCGATATTCGGGGTCTTGCCACACTTTTTTCGCGCTATATTTGGACGATAGTTTTTCCACCAAATTATTGTAAATTTGCTCGCCTTTTTCCCATTCTATTGTCCTTGCTGCGCCGGTAAATATTAAGTCGTGCGAGATTTGTGCTGTGCCATTAATTCCGCCTATCGTGTGTAACATATTAATAACTTGTTTCGTTGTGGAGTCCGCTGCGATGGCTTTTGCCTTATCTCGCTGCTCTAGTGGTAATGGGTATGATTCTCCGAAATTTACCCAATTGTTAAATAACTCTTCCGCTTCATTCATTTCTTTTGCCGGGAACCAAGTTCCGGGATTTTTACCCATTCTAACAATTATTCGATTAAGGCGAATGCAGAAACTTCCGCCTCTTGTTTCATCTTTAATGTCGGCGTTAATTGTCAATGTAATGGTTTCGCCGGTTTCTTTTGATTTTTCTGTTTTAATAATTTTGCCGGGATATTTTTGATAGGCTCTAAGTCGATCCCTAGCTTTTTCTGAACTCCCGAAGAATAGCGTGGGTGACAGTTTTTTAGAATAAATTTGCTGTCTATATTCATCGTTGAGAATTACCGTATTGCCGCTACCGTCTCGGAGTGTATCTTCTTTTAACAATTTTTTTAATTCTTCAGAGTTAATTTCTTTTATCATTTTTTTATATTCCCTCTTGTTTAATTATAATGTGTGGCGACGATATTTGTCAATGGCATAAAAAGATGGATTTCTTTGACTTTCCTTATTGATGAGTATCCGTTTGGAAGGACATTAGGTAATTTGTTTTCCGGTTTGGTTTCGTTTGATGACATCGGGAACATGTTCCCTCGGTTTTTTCACTCATGTTGTAATAATATTATGCCAATATTACATCGGTATAAAGAAAATATTTCGGAAAGGATATTTCATACTGTTTTACATAGTGCGGGTAAGATAGCCTGGGTTTTTCTGCTTAAATGTGCGTTTTTGTCACATTTTATCCTATTTTTGACCACATTCTAAGATATATTAGTTATATATAATACATGTCGGATAATGTGCTTAATTGTATATCTATTTGTTCCAGTGTGGGATGATGTCGAACCCTATGACAATTTGCACATAATAAAATACACTTCTTTAATTCGGCCTCTATTTTTATCCATGAACGTCGCATTATTTTGTGTATGTCTCTGTCCTTTTGTTTGGGGTCTAAATGATGAAATTCATAAACAGAATAAATATCGGTCTGTAATCCACAGTCGTGACATTTTCCTCCTAAGTATGTTATTGCTTTTAATTTATTAATTTTTGTATATTTTCCTCTATATTTTAGAAATTTCGACATGCACAAACAACAACATCGATGTTTTCCACCGGACGTTTTCCACATTTTAGACATAAACCAGTTTTGCTCCTTTTTTGATATAATTCTTTTTGTTTTTGTTTTGTACATGATTTACAATAAACAAGTCTCGTCTTGCCATAAATAAATTCTATTTTCGGCTTACTTTCCTTACATTTTGCGCACGTTTTATTTTCCATAATTTAATTATATATGACAACAAATTTTAGATATCCTATATTATAAAAGGAGACTTCTGCTTTATAGAAAACACACCGGAATTTCTTTTAGACCAAAGAAAATCAAAGAAAAGGCGTTTATTTATATCGTTATTTTTCTTTTTAGGCTAGGTGGATGTAGAGATCGTCTTTGTAATGACCGATTGTAATTTTCTTTACTCTTGGGTCATTTTTATAATTTTGTTGGATGAACGGCAATAATTCTTGCTGGAAATTGGCAATCTTCTGTTCTTTATCAATTTTGAATTCTAATGGTTCGCCGGGTTTAGTATTAATATAACCACCATTGGATGCTGAAAAATGAATTTTGTTATTTTCTGGTTGAACGGAAATAAAATACTTAGCATGATTTGCGTCCGGATTCTTCCCTATCACCAACCCGCCTACTCCACCGCCAGCCACATCATATTTAAATTGACTCGCAAATTTCCTGGCAATTTCTTTCGCTAGTGGCGCTGCCTTAACCGCACTTTTATCACTCTTTTCGTAATTTCTTTTGTTCCGCATGTCGCTTAAGCCATTATATAAATCCCTTAGCTCGTCGTCAGAAAAAGCCTTTATCTGATCTAGAATTTTATCAACGGACTCATACGTTTCTTTCTTTTGCTCACTCAGCAGTAATTTTCTTAATTCCTCTAATTTAATTCTATAATAGACCGTTGTCATTTTTATGTTTTCCTCTCTGTGATAATTTAATTGTTTTTCTCGCGGCAGATCTTTATAATGCGGCCAGCGACGTGCAATTTTTCTGTTTTTTCTGTTTTCAATGTAAAAATAATTAAAAATTGGGGAACAGAAAATGATCTTTTAATTGGTCCCTGTTAATTTCTTTTATTATCATTTTCTGTTCTCCGTCATTCTTTAATTATCACTTCGCTATTAAAATCGCCATCCTATAGAATGTGTTTTCCATCGATTAGGTGCGCCGCAAGAAGACAAATAGCAACAAAAGAAGCGGCATCAGCCCAAGAAAAATTGGTGAAGAAATAATAGAAAGTCCATGAAATGAAAAGCATTCCACCACAAAGAAACAAATAACAAATTGTTTTTGTGAATTGTTAAAGGAATATCCAAAGGGAAAAGGAGCGGTGGAGCGATGGATGGATGACGATGAAAAGGAAGATGCACAACTTCGCGCAAAATTTCTTCGAAAAGATCCATCGGCATTAAAACAAGCTAATCATCTATCAAATAAATTGTCAAAAGACGCGGACAAGATAGTAGAACTGGCAAATACACTAAAAAGATCGGTCACTCGAGATGAATATTCTAAACATTTGGAGAGATTAAGATCCTATATATTTCAAGCATATGATAATTTTCTTTACTCTTAGGTCATTTTTAAAATCGCGGGCATATGGAAAAATTGGCAAGGGCCAAAGGACGCAAGAAGAGGTCCACTGGTCATGACCATTATGGATTATCTTACATTTGTTCACAATTACCTAAAATATAAGAAGAAACATAACATTGTGGGTCGCAACTTACAAGAAAGTATAAAGTAAGATATTATCCGAAGAAAGTTACATTGTATGATGTGTGACGACATTATCCGACATGCACTGTATAAAATTCCCAATTATGTTTTTCCAAAAATGTCCATTCCTTTTACAATCATATGTAATTTTCCTGAAACATATAAATTTTTATCATCACCCTATTTATCATAAATTTTCTATCGCTTTTGTCCACCCTTTTACCCAATCATTTTGTTCTTGTTCATTTCCTCTTTTCTCTATGTTTCTCGATTTTTCCTTTAACTTTCTTGCCGCTTCTCTCCCCCTCTTTAACTGTTTCCTTACGTTTTCATTTGGATCATAACCCTCTTTTTCCCATGGTTTCTTTGATATTTTCCTTTTCTTCAATATCTCTTTCAGGTCCTCTCCTCTATCCTTCCACCCTAGGTATTCCTCTTCACTGAGAAATCCTAAAAATTTCCACAATGAAACATTTATTATATCTTGACTTGTTTTTATTATCGACGGATTTATCATGGCTGGAAGATACATATTTTGATATTCCTCTAAAAATTCATTTATCTGCTCTTCTTTATATTTCCCTTTTCTTAGCCCATTCATAAACTTCGGGAGCCTCTGCTCTTCTGTTTTCAGTGCGCCGTGACAGCTACCATTTTCCTTATTTCCCGATATATCCTTTTTGTTTTTCTCTTGTTCTTCCTTGGTTTCTCCCGCATCCTTGGCCATATCTATGGCCCTTCTGTTATATTTCTTTTACTTTTCCTTCATCGGCCATTTCAATTGTCTTGTCTTTTCCCTCTTCATAACATTTCTCGCACATTATTTTGTCTGTCTCTAAATTATGAAATATAAATTCTCCAACAACCGGCTTATTACACTCCGGACAAATTTTTACTGTTTCTCTTTTTATTACACATTCATCACACTCATCTTTTTCTAAGTCCCACCCCTCTACATCTTTCCTGTCAAAGTCTTCTAACTTTCTCTCTTTCCCACACTTATCGCAGGTTATTACCGTATATGATACCGTTCTTATGGTCATTTTTTTCTTCGAGCTTTCTTGCTTTCCAAAAAGGCTAGAACTTCCTTTGTTTTATTTTTGTCTTCCACAATTGGAATTATTGTTGAACAACCAGTCTCTTCCCTTTGGTTCCAGCCATTTTTTAATAATATCTAGTGGATCAAAATCATCCAAATTCCACTTTTCTTTTTCTTCCGCCTCTTCCATGGTCGTTTCTTTCCCACATTTTATACACTTTACAACCATATCTCTTTCTTCGTCATCTTCGCCCTCAATCACTTCTTGTAGTATTCCGTTCTCGGTTGTCCAATCCGCCATTTCACCCATTTTCTCTATTCCCCTATCATTTTTTAATTTCCATAATTTTATTCGTGTTTCTTTCTATATTCCTTTGTGCATTCCGCAAAACCTCTTTGTGGACAATCCATGCGATTTTCTCTACATTTCATACAAGCTTCGCACTTATGATCCTCGAAGAGTCCAACTAAGAAATTGTAGACATTCCTCTTTGACATTTCATCGTCACTAATCGAGGAATCTATTTCATCGTTAATTTCGTCAGCAAGTTTGTGAATTCTATCGGTGTCCATTTTTATTTCCCTCTTTAATATATAAGTCAAGCCTAGATTGCGCCCTTTTTAATCTGTCATCAAAACTGTGTGCCAATTTACGCAATTCGCTGGCTATTTGGTCATTTTGTTTGGCAAACTCTTTGCCCGATTGTTCTAATATATCTTGTTGTATTTTGTGTAGCGTATTGTATTCTCCAGCAGCAAATGACCAATTTCTGGCAAATTCAAGACATCTCTCGCATACTTTGTCTAAGTGTTGTCCAGTGTGTTTGTCCTCTTTTGTATCGCTCATTTTTTATATTGCCTATCTCTATCTAAAACTGGAAAATTGCGTTATCGCAATTGCTCAGCATCGGTTCCGCATCATGTATTTTTCCTAAATTGTTTTGCGAACCATAAAGCTAGAGAAGCCGTGCCAGCACTAACGATGAGACATATAACCCACCAAACAACTAAATCGGTTGTGTCGAAATCGCTTGTTCCGTCGATAAATCCGTGAACGCCCCTCCCAAGACCATATCCAAAAAGTCCAGCGGACAAAAAAGTAATAAACATTTCTATGTAATATCCAATTTTACATTCTCTTAATCTCATTTTCGCACCTTATACCATTCTTTGGTTGCCGCAATGGCCATTTCTACAGCTTTTGCCGCGTCATGATTAATGTTGTTTATTTGGATTGAAAAACCATCTCCCTGTGAAGAAATTTCAATAGTTGAATATCCATATTCTTGAATCCGCTCGAAATATAGCATTGCTTTATGATTCTTTTTTCTTTCCCAATAACCTCTCATTAGATCCTTATTGCCATACCTAGAGTCTCTTTTGTCGAAAATTATCTGGTGAAAATTAATTCCACCAATATTTTCATGGCTTCGTGACTCTTTTACATCGTAAAACATTTATTTTTCACTTAGCCAATCATTTAATTCTTTGATTGCTTTTTCACCAAGGTCGAATTCCATATCTTTAAATGAGAAATATTTCTTGACAAACTCTCTACCTAGAAATTCGGCTTCTTCTCTTTTGAAGATTTCCTTCTCTTCACTTTCATCGTCCCAACTAAACAAGTGCTCGGCTTCTAGAAGGAGACAATAATCCCCATCTTCGTCAACAATTTTTGTGGTTCCTCCACACCACCAGTCAACATCATTTGCGATCATTTTTATGTATGAATCCGGATTATTTAATTTCAGGGCGCGTTCAATCTTCTTTAGATCTTCATTTTCTGGAGCCTCTAGGAAACGAATGTGGTGATCAGAATAGTCGCCGCCATTGTCCCAAATGATAACTTTATTGTTGTTATTCATGTTTTTAATTTTACCCCGAAATAGACATTATTGTCAATTAATGCTTTTTGATGTCGTCACCCATAGATAAAGTTCTGTTTCTTCTCTTTTGAGGTCTTTCGCTTCTTTTGTTTTTTGGGACCGCCAAAAACATAAACACGCAACACAGAAAATAACCGACAAAATGAGTAAATAAATCATAACTAATCTATAAAAATCGTTTGTTCTGTTACTTGTTGATTGTCTTCTATTTTTATTATCGTGTTTTTGTTTGGTGTAATAACAACCGAAATGTCGTCAATTGATCTTTTATTGTTTTCGTCAACGATGTCAAGCCATAAAGTGGCATACTTCACACTATGTAACTTTTGACCATCCCATTTAAACGCGTAATTTTTGTCTATGCTTATATTGTCCCACGGAGCAGTTGTGAACAACAATGCCTTCCTACCAACATAATTTGCAATTCCATTCGGCAAATATTTTTGAACACATTCTTTACTCAACAAATCATATAATTGGGGAAACACTTCTTTTAGGTGCGTCAAAAATGTCGGAACAGTCTTTTGTTGGTATTCTTTTATTTCCCCGCCAAATGTCGCTTGTGGTTTAAAATCAACAATGGATTTGACAGTTTCAACAGTAAATTGTTCTTTTTTAATAAATGGGGACCCACTAACCATAAACCCAGAATGTGCCAAAACCGGTATGTTTTTATTCATATCTATGTGGCTATATGGCAGATAAATCCAATCACCGACCTCAACCACTTTATCTGGTGGCCGGTTGTTGACAGCATATTGACAATTTTTCGTAAGTTCAATTTTCGATTGTATCCACGTTTTACAATTTCTCGATCTTTTGGTTGGTCCCTCTTCTCTTTGTTTATATCCGTGTGGACATTTCAGTCCGAAGAATAAAAGATTAATACATTGTTTTTTCTTTAACAGAGGGCAGGATTCTATCTTTTCGCAATAATAGGAATCACATGATGCCCTGTCCGTCGATTTACTTTTGAACAATATGTTGGGCGAAGCCGGGTCGTAAATCCCAAAACCAATTAAAACGAAACCATTACTTGCCGCCATGGCAAAAACCTTCCTTATTTTACGATGGCTGGATCTCTAAGAATTGTTTCAATGATTTCAATTAGATCATCGCGTGTTCGGACATGTTCTTCTAAGATATCATCAATAAACAATTTATTTTCTACCATTGGTTCTTTTTTCAGTTCATCAAGGTAATGAAGTAGACGAGATTTCACAATCTTGCGGTCTTTGTCTTTATCGTCGAAAATCCAATCAATTGTCATTTTGTCATTCCTCTTCTTTGATGACTTTCTTTGTTACATCGTTTGCTTGATCAATTGCGCTTTTAACCAAATCATAAACGATGGAATTGTGCTTTATAGATTCGCAAAGCTCGCCAACAATCGGGTCGACAAAAATATGTTTTTCATTTTCTTCCGCAACATTGCCATCGAGAGCTATTGCCTTTTTCAATTCTTCGGCATAAAGCCACATCGCATTACAAATGGTGTCAGTGAAATGGGTAAAATTTTTATTGCTGTTATTGTCCATGCGTTAATTATTTAGTTGTTGAAAAGTCACCGAAACAAAGAAGCTTCATATCCTTTTGAATGGTCGTTGTGAATGTTTGTGACTTGCTTATGATATTCACAATACAAGAAGTCTCTTTTTCGATACCTCTCTTCACGAGATCTTCACGATGAGCAACATATGGATCGGCCTCATAGAGTTCAAAATATCTTTCCGGATTGTTAAGTATCCATTCTTTGCCATTAACTGAATGCATTACTGAATCACAGCAAATCTGTCCAACGCCAACATAGTTTATTTTCCATGGAAACGGCTTCGTTTTGAAATATCTTTGAACTTCGTGAACATGGCTTGAAATATCAGCATCTTTTTTCAGAACAATGAGATCACCAACTTTAAACATTTTATTCCTCCTTGATGATTACCGCAAATTAAAGCACTCTAATCAGGCTCAAAATACTTCCTACGAGGAAACAGATGCTTCCCGTAATGTAAAATATGAGCGCAAGAACTTCCACCACCACTACTCATCCTCCTTCATGTCATATCTATCAAAAAACTTTTGTCCACCATACTCAATCGTAACGACCTCATGCGCTATCTCGAGCGGGAGATGGATACGGAAATCATTTCTCAGTGGATCTTTCAAAATTAGAAACGGGTGATTGTATCTATCAAAAGCGACCTTGATGACTCGTGACGATAGTCCCTTCAAGCGTCGATTTTCACCACGCTCACCCACGATATCACTGATAAATGTTGCTTTATCTCCGGGATATGGAGTCATGTGTGTCACCTTTTTTCAGCAGGAACAATCCACCTATCCAGCGGCGGAGCTTCAAAACGAATAAAAGTGCGCCCATCGTTGAAAATGTCTGGTTCTCCATATTGTTGGATAATCATTTTTGTAGACCTCCCTACACGTTCAATAGGTTTTTCAAAACGAATGCTGAAGATTCAATTGCTCCCTTTACACACGCTTTCATCGATGCGATATCTTTCCCTGTAAGAGAAGAGCAGTAAGCACTTCTTTCAACTTCACTACGACAACCTTTCCACTTCCTATGTGGAACGCTGAGAGTCATTTCTTCAGAGACAACATCAACGAGTGGAGTGATTTTCACTTCATGATCGACATGTCCATCAAGAACATACCCTTTTGAGTGAGGCCGCATCCAGGCGTCGTGAATCATATGAAGAATGGAACCAATCGTTTTGTATCGAAGCTGTTCAGAAGTGAATGACCCTGGTTTTACGTCGAGACTAATCTGAAATCCCTTTTCTAGCCACTCAGCAACAGAAGCGGAACAACAATAGGTGATTTCATCGAATGATTTATTCGTATATTCTTTATTGTCTAGGAGGATTTTCATGGGATGCTTTTTGAGCCAATCATCAATAGCTGTCCCACTGAACTCTTCGAACCACGCATTTTCATGGAAAGTGATCGCGAAGTCTTTCAGGTCGAGTCCCTTCCAGCTTTTGTCTAGGGCGAAGTTGTAGCCTCGAAACTTCGTCTTTGGATTTGAGCTATTCGGGATACAATAATGCTCGAATGAAGTGAACTCATTGTTCCAAAGAGAGTAGCCATTTATGATTGTGCCATGTGCTTCAATATCTTTTACACTGTCTGGATACGATGAAGTGTCGACGATTCCTTGATATTTGTGGATGTCGGCTTCCTCTTTGAAAAGAAGTTCAAGAGCGCAAAATGTCGTCCTCTTATGTGCTGTTCCCTGCATTTATTGTTCCTCCATTGTAGAACCTTTTCCATCACAATGATAACATTTTACTTCAATAAGTGGCGGTTCATTCTGAATGACTGTTTTTCCTTTGTCTGTGATTCGCCATTTCTCTCCGTAGCAGGGTCCGAGTCCCAAACATTCCGCAAGACCGAGCTTTTCGAGAGAGTGAGCAACACTTAGTTGTCCAGTTCCACTAAGAATTCTATATTCCTCTGTTGACAAATGTCTAAGTTCACAACGCTCATTTTTTGACAGCATGTCTATAATTCTTCATACAAATCTGCTAAAAATACATCATAAATAATACTTTCTCCACCGTTGCATTCCCATCGCCACATGAGGAGATCGTTTCGATACAAGATTATTACTGGCAAATTTTGTCCCATGAATTCGACAAGTGTCTCTTTTGTCTTTTCATCATTTACACAGAAAGTATAATAACTAGAAGACTCTGTGGAAGATTTTATTGTGACTGTTGTCGCGTCCCAAGTATTATCGTCGTTACTCACATCGATGATTACGCCGCTCATCGAGCCATCATAACCTTGAAGATGATTTCCACACGCGAGACAACTCATGCTGCTGATTATGATAAGAATGGTGCAGACAAGACATACCCACCAAACCACTAAAAGTTCAGGATTATTCCTTTCGCCACAATAATCTTTTTCAGTCCAACACTTTTTCGCTTGTTTATACCAAAGCATTTTTCACCTCTCACCACTCGCAGAAAGTGAGCAACCATTGAGTATAACTCAGTTCAGCAACGAGATTATTGAGTTTCATTCGCTTCTCATAAATCGAATCGCGGCAATGATGTCCGCGTCGTGCTCGACGACGACGACGGCGTTGCCGGCCCGAGTTCCCTCATTGTCTCTGAACTCTTCAGTTGAGGATATGAAAGGAGAATCGCGGGGTTGATTTTTTGAAGGACAAGCTTTTCAAACTCGGGATACTTGTTCAATTCTAGCTTTACGATTTCAGATTGTTCATCAAAGCGCTTTTCAAGAATCGTGATGTTCGCCTTTTCTGCTTCTATGGAGAATGTTTGGTTTTTGACCGATAGGGCATAACCGCAGCAAACAAATATCAGAACAATAGATGCGGTAGAAACAATAGAACCTACAGTGATTTCAGCAACTAACACATCTGGAAAGTCGTATCGTTCAATTTGGTGTTTTGAACAATAACTCTTTATCATAAGAGCAAATACGATAGAAACAATTAGCAACACGAGGGTTATTAGAACGAACATTTTCTTACTCCTTTTCCTGTTGATTAAGTTTGTCTATTGAGGGCGAAGCTCTATCCCTTGAATTTAGTTTTATTAGTTTCTTGACTGCAGTGTCGAGCCAAATAAGATCAGCGCACGTTAACTTCGATAGATGACTGCGAACATCATATGAATCGGAGCAATCAAAAAGTTTGCCAAGATTAGTAAGTTTCTTATCTTTAATGGACATTTTACTTCTCTGTTACTGCGTCTTCTTTTGCTTCGACACATGGCATATATTTTACAAATTCCTCCGCTGTCATCTCTTCAACTTCTTCTTTTTTCATTCCGCTGATATTTCTCTCCTCGTCGTCGTCGGAGAGTTCTAGATAATCAAAGTCCTCTTTCGAAGCTGGATTCTTGAAGCATTGCTTGCAGTTGATACAACGCCACTTCTTTTTTGGAATTAAGTTTCGTGTAATCCCGTTAATTTTCGTCTTTACACGATCCATCCTTCGTTTCGCATCAGAACCGCAAAAAGGACAAATGGCTGTAATTTCAATCATCTTGTTCCCGTCTTTCTATCCAACAAAACCTTTATCTTCCAATTCCTTTGCTCGTTCTTCACAGAGTTCAATAGCCCTATCTAATGGAATATTCATCCAGGTTGCCAGAATTTTTCGGTGCCAATCTTCCACACCAGGAGGTTGGACATATCTATTAATTACGAACGCGATTCTCATAACATCTCGTTTAGACAATTCCGGTGGAGAATAACTAAAATCATCTAAAAGTTTCTCAAATTCTACTTTTAGATCAATCGGCAAGCCTTCTATTGACAACATTTTGTGCACAATTTCGCTTGGACTTCGTAAAACAGTCTCTGCCATTTTTTGTTCCCCGCTCTTTTTAAGTTCTTCTACCCAGCGACCCATAAATTCTTCCCGCAACTTTTTGTGTTCTTCATTACACCGACATAGCCATTTCTCACCCTCAAATATTGATATTGGATATAGGCGCTTGCCACATGCCAAACACTTATGAAGACCTTTGTCGTCTACATAATAAGAATTATTCGTTAAGGTCGTCATCTTCGCTAATTTTCTTGTAAGTCCAGCATCCAATCGCAAATCCCAGAATAAAAATTGCTGCATGTAATATCATTTTATTCATCCCTAATTTCTTTGTCAATCACTTCGTTACTCGGGAATTGCCTTTTACATTTTGAACATTCATAAAATCTCAGCCCGGTATTTGCTAGGGGGATCCACGGAGAATTACAACATGGAGAAACCCTATTATTTATTTTGACTCGAAGACCCACGTCAATAAAGCCTTTCCCTTTACATAACTCACATTTCTTTTGAGACTTTTTATCATCGTGCGCACAAACCACACGAATTGAATTTTTGGACCACTGATAAACTTTATTCACGTTTCCGCCTTCTGATCCTCGTGGATGATACCGGACTTATCGATATTTAAAAAGCTTGTAAGATGATTGAGAAGTGGTCTTAGGTTAAGATGTTTCGGCGTATCACTTGACTGACAAAGGACAACCAAATTTAGAACTCGGATGTCATTTTCTAATTCTTTTTTGGTCAATTCGTCAAGAAGAATCTTCATACCAGCAACGCTCCCCTTATTAGCGATGCCGCCATATCTAAGTCCTTTACTGGAGGGCAGTATTGAATAATTTTGTCTGGGTAAACATCGTCACCCACAAGCACAGAAATTGATACACATCCGAAGGGATAATTTCCCGAAACATTAAAGATACGGTTTCCCATGCCAACATTTTTATTAATATAAGCAATCGCATCATCGAGCCACGAAGAAAGATTGTCATCAACCATAACACACAAATTAAAACACCAATTGAGTGTATTTGTCAATCCTATCATTTTCTTTTCTTCGATTTTTCAAGTTCTTCGGTTGAAATATCATGTCTTGATTTTTCCCTCATGTGTTACGCGTGTTATTTTATGTTTTTTGTTCAATTGACTGACAAATTTCGTAAGCTCATCAAGACAACCACTATTAAAAATAGAAAGCGGTTCCGGCTGAAATGTATATTGTCTCCATGCCGAAAACCACTTTATTTCACCGAGTCTGTAAAAATCGTTACTACTTGTATGAACAGCCCAAACTTCGGTCTTGAGTTTTGGTCTATTAAGTTGATAAACAACCATATACTTGCCTAGTTGTTTTTCTTTGCCTTTTGTTTTATTTTTCATCATCATTTGCTCTTTCGGGTGTGGTTTCAAAAGTTGTTCCGAATATTTCGTTTATTTTGTCGATGAGTTCGCCATTCCAATATGGATAATGTCGTTGCGATTTTAACCATTCGACAAACTCATTGAGAATCGTGTTCTTCATTTTTGTTCTCCTTTATCAGTATAGCCGAGTTCTTGTTTTAGACAATACTTTGCGATTTCTTCAAATTCTGTCGCTTTTTTCAAGCACTTTCGCCGAAGGAACTCAAGCAACATAGGAAAAGAAAATAAAATAACTGATATCGGAATGTTCAACTCGATTGATATCCAAAGCTCGGGAATAGCGACTAGACTCAATGCCGCCAAGAAAGAAAGTGGCGATAAAATCCAACAAACGAGAGCCCACATTTTTAGCCTATTGAACTCCTGCCAGAAAATAAAACTCATTGGTCTTTTGGGAAAAACTGACTGCTTCACAAGATCTTTCGAGTTAGCTCTAACTGGAATGAAAAAATCTTTATCGCTCACTTTGAATTCTCCTTTTTCAGTTTTCTTATTTCACGCGATGTCGGTTTGTGTAGAAAGATGTAGCCATTCGGAATCTCCGGTAGCTTGGCTGACTTTGCTATTTCTTGGCATTTTGGACAATCGTGTGAGTCAACGCCTTCTCTTATTCCGTGCATACAAGTAAGACACACATCATTCCAAGTTGTCATTTTATTTTTCCTTTATTCCCAATCCCTAATAACGACATCTTTTTGTTCACTGAGAAGTGAGTAAATTTTCCTAACTATTCAAAATCGCATCTGCTTTTTCTTTGAATGTATTTCTCACTTTGTCAATCCACTGTTGAGTCTTCGCTTTGGCCATAATGAGAGAATGACCATCACCACTCTTCCCGACTACGCCCTCAAAAGTGATTTTTGCGTTGTAAAGAGTTTCTATTATACAGTGCTGAGAATGAAGCCTGATATCTTCAACAAAAGCTCGCGTCCAATTGTAAATGCCAAAAAACTTGGGAGTTTCGATTCCTTCTGTGAGTTTCAAGAATCTCTTTGGTCCAATGATTCCCTTTTTATCAGCATCGAGGTCGAACAAGATAATGCTGTTGATGCCGGATGGATGTGTTCCAGCGAAGGAATCTGGACCAAATGCTTCGAGGAATGCGATGAAATGTTGCCACTTATTGTCTTTCGCAAGTTTCGAAAGTGATTCAGAATATTTGTTCATGAAGAGGTCGAGTGCGCAACCGAGGAGAGGGTCACTTTTGTCAATAAGATGACTCTTTGAACCGAACTTATAGAAGCCGCTCTTTTTATTCCATTCTACACGTATCAGAGAATTGTGAACCAAAATTCGGTTGGCAAAATATGAATGTGAACCCTCAACGGTTAAATCGTAAACATAATGATATCTGCTTTTACTACCTGGATTGTGTGGCTCGACCGATGATACAATAACTGGATGTAGCCCATTAATAAACTTAAATGGCGGTAACTGATCAAAATATCCTAATTTAACACGATATTCCTCTGGAACCTTGTAGGATAAGCATGGTGTTATATATGGTGCGATTAAACTAAAAAGTCTAGTTGAAGATATTGTATCCAACTCTATTACCGGATGGTTTTTTCGATTGGCAATAGACCCCTTGATATTAAATCTATTTAATGCGATTAATAATCTTTTTGTATCGGGAAATGTAAATCCCTCTGTGTGAAAGCTCGCCCGTGGTTGTTGATTGTGTCCTTTGACAAGTGACCCGTCATCCATATACCAAACGGCAATGGCTAACGGTGTCAAACGGTTTTCAATGTCGTAGGGAACGCACCTTTTACCATTTCTAATAAATGCCACATATAGTTCCCCGAAAGCAGCAAGGCTTTTGGTTGAAAATCTAGTCCTAATTGTGTTGGAGAAACCACCTCTGCGCCGATCTGGTTTGGCTGGTCTAGCATATTCTCCAAGTAATCGATATTTCAATAGAAGATAATTTAGTTGTTTTTCACCGTGACAGAACGAAATTTTTGGATTGCCGTATGTTCGCCCTTTATTACGAAAGATGGAAATATCACTATCACCAAGTAACGCCCCGGTCAAAAATTGTTCTAGTAAATATGGTAATTCTACATTAAATCGATAAATAACGTCTCCAGCGTGTAGTTCTTCTGCCGGTTTATATCCAACCGGCGTCATAAAGCGATGATCTGAAGTGCAAGTAATCCTATTGTGCCCCGTTTTTTGGTGTTTCTTGACACTGCTGTTCCAAAATTGCAATCCATATTTAATTGTAAGCTGTGGTTTGTCTGCCAGATATTTGTGTGCTCCGATAATTTTGTGTTGTTCTACGGTTCGCGTTAATTCATTATATGTCCAAACAATGATTGGACTTTCTTTTTTACACAACATTCGACTAGCCAATGTGCCAATACGTTCTAAATTACCATTGGCTAAAAGGATTTTTGTTCCGTATGTAAAACAGCCATCAAGCTTGTCGAAAATGTAAGCATCTTTGATTTCTTGAAACTTTTGTCCAGTTGAAGCTAGTATGTGCGGATATTCTTTCAAAGTGTCACTTCCTAACTTCAAATCCACATTTAGGACACTGCTTATTGATCAGCTTACAATCGCATGTGGGACAGTAATAATAAATGCAAGTGCTTTGCATATCGGGATATATGCCACATTCATTACAAAATCCACTAGGAGTCAAACGAGCGTTGCACGGAGGATCGTCATGATGGACGACTGGAACTTTTTTCAACTTTTTAGATAGAGAGAGTTTCATCTTACTGCTCTATTTTCTTGGTCTATGGCAATCCACGCTTCGACATCTTCCGGTGTTTTACATGTTCTTCCTTGTGCTTCATCGCCATCATTTCTAAACACTGAATATTCCTCGAATTCGATGTCCCACATCACTCTATAGCCAAGATCGTAATATCTCTTAGTGTCTGCGTATGGTAGATGTTTATCATAACTTTCGACACGAAGATCGTCAATTTTTTTTCAGCAGCTTCACTAGTTCGCTAAGACCTCGTGGAGTATCAACATGATAACATTCGACGGGTTTTGTAACATCTTGACCACCAGCGTATCCCTCAACTCTGATTTCTTCTCGATTATTCTTATCTTCATTGAGCTTTTGTGCGAATGTTTTGGGGACCGCAGACCCTTTTCCTTTTGCTTCTGCAACCCAATAATACCATGCGCGATAAAAAGTCCACCCATAGAGTTCCGCTTTCACAGTATAGACATTTATCCACTCAGTTTCAGATTTCTCACATACAGTCCCAATGTGAATTCCCATCTTCGCAAGTTTCGCTGCTTCAGAACCCTCTACGTATACTTCTGCTTCTTGAACAGTGACTCTGTCAGAACCTCTTGGAAATCCAGCTACTCGAAGTTCAGCGAGGGCGAAGTCTCTCCCATTTTTACCAAAGGGAGCATCTCCGACAACAGGAAATCCTTTACGTCCTTCTTCGAGATTGCGATTTGGAGACATGATTTCACCTCTCATCAAAGCCGTAAATGGCCCGACTTTGGCGAGCCTCTTCGCCATTTCCTCTTCGCCCAAAACATGTCAATTCGTTGCCATCCCATTCAAGACGAATAAAATTTTTTGGTTGAAAGTGTTCGATTTTTGTCGTCATTTTACGTTCTCAACAATATATCTCTTTACATCTCCAGGTCTGATTTGAAGTGGGGTAATTCCGTCATCCCAATATGTAGAAAGAAAAACGCTAGCAGGAATTTCGTCGGGTTGCCACATAAGCGCTCTTTCACGGGCGATTTCGAATACTTCTTTTGTGGTGCGCAACGCTCTAGATCGCATCTTAGAAACGTCAAATGTCTTTCGATCAAGATATACGATTTCTTCTGTCGGGACACTCAGTTTCTTGTTATTCGGATCGATGATGTAAGTCGTGTTCAGATCTCGACTGAGACAATAATGCCACGTCTTGCCATCGATGTGGAACTTGCGTCGTGAGTTTTTCGTAAACATCTACTTCTCCATATATCTCCGAAAGATGTTGATTTTTGATGAATCATTCATTTTATCTACAATTTCCTCATAAGTGAAACCCTTCTTCATCTTGAACAAGATCCCACTTACTGGGAGATCTTTCACGAGTAGGGCGAATTCTTTCTGATTTTGAACATTTTTCACTTTTTCCCAAGTTCTCGAAACATCTTCTTTCATGCGCGAATGAGCATCGACATATTTCTGGAAAAGAGGACGATCCTCTGGGAAATAAGAGAGATATTCATCTTGATTGTTTGACATTACGAGGCAGATGACACGCTTCTCAGAGTGTTCACCATTATCCCTCATGTGACTGACGGCAAGGTAAGCAGGATTTTTGATTTTCAGACGATAAAATGGTTGTTGATCTTCCCAAACACAGACATAACCCTCATCAAGTTCGGGTAACTCCTTTGAATTTTTCACAACTTCCTCGAACGAAGACATAACATACTGTTTTGGACGAGGCACGTTGAGCGCTTTTGCCAAATCATCAAGTTTTTGAGAATCCCATTCTATTCCCGATGTGCGTTCTCGAAGTCCGATGAGATTCATGCGATAATCTGTGTATCTTTTTACAACACGAGTTTCTGGTGAAGTAAGTTCAAAAATAAAACAAAAATCTTTGTAGTTATCTGGTAGATAATAAAACGACACCACATTTGAAGAAAACAATGCCTTATCAATCACTTGGCGGAAAGTGACCCCGAAAGCGTTAGCTCCTTCCGCATATGCCATTTTGCGGGTTGCGAAATTCCATTGATCGTGATACCAAAATGAGGTAATAAGCGACCCGTCTAACTTTTCGAGTATATGGGCCTTTGCGATGTCGTGTTTATCGGCCTCCGGATCTTCACCATAATTCAGAAAGCGGTCAAATGCCCTACTGACAACATTAAATGAGCCTTTTTCGAGAATAAGGCCACGGCATTCTTTGACCATCGGGTCATGTTTCGGTGAATCGATTTGAGAGTAGTTGAGAACAACAATATCATCATATTTCTCAGAGACAGAAACCCCATACTTCTCTTTGAGAGCATCGAGTCCCGAAAGACCTTCATGAGCACGAAGAAAATCTTGAACTAACACTTGACTGCCTTTGTTCGAAGTTTGAGAATCTGTTGCCCATAAAATTCAGTTACGGCAATCATCGAAGCTACGAGATAATTGTCCGCTTCGACAATTCTCTCTACAACACGAACAGGAACACCATTTTCTGTCTCAAGCGTAATTTCGACAAGAAATTTATTCATTTGTTTCCTCTAACTTTACTTTGCCCTTTTCCGCTCTCTTACATGCCGAAAGTCTTTTATACAATCCGTTCTCGAATTTGAGAGTCTGTTGTTTGGCAATTTTCTTGGCATTCCACCAAGCGAGCGGCTCTTCCTCACGCCACAGCCGACCACATTTGCCATCGTAAAATGTTGGACAATAACAACTACAATGATCTTTATCCATAACTCGGGCGATAACGGATACAAGAATTTGTTTACCGAATTTGTCATTATCGCTCATTGGTCAATATCCTTAAATGCGTCCCACGTTTTCTTTGCTTCCCACTCGGTGTATTCAATGACTGCTCCAAATCGAATCGCACTCTTGATTGAAGCTCGGACATTATCTTTCCCAACAGAATTGCCAGAATGACAATTAATGAATCGTGGGATGAAACCAAAGTTACCATTCGCCGCCTGTTATCAACCGTTTCGCTATATCCTAGACTTTGGCGCAGCATTGAAGCGAAAAACAACTCATAAATTTCGTCGGTGAGAATGTTGCCGCATTTTCAATCAATTTATTCCGAATTGTGTCCACACTCATTTAACTCCTTGGTTGATCCGGCAAACAATATCCTCTATTCCTAACCCTGTTCCCTCTTAAAGAATGGTTCATTTACTTCAACGGCCCACCCTTTGTCCGTCGTATATTTGACAATCGGTTTAAGTTCCGGTCTATTAAAAATAATGGAGTTGTAGATAGAATTCGCAGTATCGTGCGCTTTTCCGATACCAAAATAAGCAATTTTGAAAAGCTTCTTCACATCACATTCCAAGCATCTTGAAGAAGTCCCGTTCCGAAAGAAGAGCCACGCCAAGCTTCTTCGCCTTCTGGCTTTTGGAACTAGTGCTAGTCACGTCCGCTTGGACTAGATATGTCGTTGACTTGGTAATCTCCTTGGCTACTTCGCCCCCATTTTGGGCGACAAGATCCCATAACATTTCACGAGTCCACCGTTCTCCGTTCTCATCCTCACGCAAAACTTTACCGGTAAAACAGAATGATCCACTCAATTTGTTTGACATCTTGGGAACCTCCTTCTTCGTTTCTTTTCCTGTGATTTTTACTACGGTCAAAAGATCTTGGATGATTTCGTCCTTATCTTTCATACCAGCCCAGAAGGCTTCTGCCATGACGTTTCCGATGCCTTTAACGGCAGTCATTAGTTCACGATCTTGTCTTCCCGCAAGCCGAATCAATTTCTCGATGGTATCGTATCCAGAATCAATGAGTAATTGCGTCATTTCAGAAGAAAAATTGCCACGAATATTAAGCCCACCAATAAAATTCGCAAGAGAGATTTCACGCTTGCTTTGAATGGCCTCTACAATCTTTTCTGCAGATCGATGTCCTTGTCCTTCCATGGTTTCAACTTGTTCAACAATAAGACGATAGAGATCCGCCGGAGTTTTTACTAACTCCGCCTCAAAAAGCTTCTCAATTGTCTTCCTTGCGAGTCCAAGACTAGAAATACCTGACTTATCAAGCCACTTCAAAATATCGCCAATCGCCGCGCCGGAACAGTTCAAATTATAACAGACAAGGAATTTTGCCTCTTCCATTGTCTTTGCGCCACATTTCGGGCAAATATCAGGAACAGAGAATCGCTTTGAATTTGTTCGCGTTTTTACCGACTCCACGTATGGGATCACGTCATTTCTTCGACTAAGAATTACAGTGTCTCCAGAACCAAGATTATAATTTTTGAACATTTCAAGATTGTGAAGAGAAGCGCGAGTTACTGTCACGCCGCCAATTCGAGTAGGCTCAAGGATGGCTACACTTGTAATCTTGCCCGATCTGCCAAGCTGCCAAATGCAGTCCGCAACTTTTGCTTCTTTTGTCATTGCCGGGAATTTCCAAGCAGTTTGAGCTTTTGGGTTCCCACCGAGCAAACCATGCCGATGTTGTTCCCTGAGATCATTCAACTTAATGACAAGTCCATCAATGTCGTATTTTACATTCGCTCGCTTATCGGCAACATATTCATTATAGATTCGAATGGCGTCCTTCATTGAAACCAAGTGGCAAGGAACTGTCTGAAGCTCATTTCCATCACTTAGGAATTCGAGTTTATCCCATTCAGTATCGAAGTTTAGATCATCGGAGTGAACATCGTAATAAAGAACGGTCAAAAATTCTGAATGTTCGTGATTGAATCGTTTAGAGATTCCTGATGCCGCGTTTCGCGCATTCTCGAAATGTTCAAGTTTGTTTAGGGCCTCGAAATCATCAGCAAAGATGACAATTTCACCACGAAGGTTACCAGTGAAGGAGCCAAGACCCATCCGAACATTCTTCATCTTACGGACATTGAGGAAAATATCTTCCCCAACCTCCGAGTCTCCTCGCGTCGTGGCGTGGACTAAGTTGCCATCCTTATATTCGAGATCGATTGAAATTCCATCAAGCTTCTCTTCAAGGACAAGTTCATCACCCGGAGAAGTGGAGACATCACCGAACCATTTTTGAAACTCCTCTGTTGTGTTGACTTTATTGAGCGAATACATATTTATTTTGTGAGTTCTCTTATTCCATTTTGAGGTCTTGGGGACTGCCGCTCCAATTTTCTTTAGATATGGGTTCTTTGGATTTGTCTTCCGTAGTTGATCCTTTAGGGTGTCGTAAATTTCGTCCGGAAT
>Ga0315273_10002417_pt1 | contig 22038 bp, 19 predicted proteins | sample YL17G02_0_MG_FD_205753 | JGI IMG/M metagenome (GOLD analysis project Ga0315273, IMG submission 205753) | Sediment microbial communities from Yellowstone Lake, YNP, Wyoming, USA - YL17G02_0 | ecosystem: Environmental > Aquatic > Freshwater > Lake > Sediment | place: USA: Wyoming | collected... | reverse complement strand
TGCAATATGCGGCTGAGGAAGCCGACCGGTTGCTGCACACGTACATCGGGACGGAACACCTGCTGCTCGGCATTCTGCGCGAGGATCGCTCGCTGGCGGCCTCCATCCTGATGGAGAAGGGGCTGCGTCTGAACTCGGTGCGCGCAGACGTCGTCAGCCTGCTCAACGAGAAGACGGCATCGGCGCCCCGCACGAAAGAGACGCCGCTGCTCGCGGAGTTCAGCCGCGACCTGACCGACGCCGCCGCGAAGAAGCTGCTCGATCCCCTCGTGGGTCGCGACGAGGAGGTGGAGCGGGTCCAGCAGGTCTTGTGTCGCCGGACCAAGAACAACGCTGTCCTGATCGGCGAGCCGGGTGTGGGCAAGACGGCCATCGTCGAGGGCCTCGCGCAGCGCATCGTGGCCGGTGCGGTGCCGCGCTACCTGGCGGACAAGCGGATCCTCGCGCTGGACATCTCGCTGGTCGTGGCCGGCACGAAATACCGGGGGCAGTTCGAGGAACGGCTCAAGGCCATCATGAAAGAGTTGACCGAGCACGCGAACATCATCGTGTTCATCGACGAGCTTCATACCCTGGTGGGGGCCGGCTCGGCCGAGGGCTCGCTCGATGCGGCCAACATCCTGAAGCCCGCCCTGTCCCGCGGCGAGATCCGGTGCATCGGCGCCACGACGCCGGCCGAGTACCGGAAGTACATCGAGAAAGACCGGTCCCTCGAGCGCCGGTTCCAGGCGATTAAGGTGGAGGCACCCGACGAGCGGCACACCGTCGAGATTCTGCTGGGGCTCAAGGACCGCTACGAGGCGTTTCACGAGGTCGAATACACCGCAGACGCCATCGATGCGGCGGTGTATCAGTCGAGCCGGTACATCACCGACCGGTCGCTGCCGGACAAGGCCATCGACCTGGTCGACGAGGCCGGGGCCCGCGCCAAGCTACGGGACGCGGCCTATGCGGGGAGGGCCGTCGCCGGGCGCGGGGCCGCGATCGCGGTCGCGGTGCGAGACGACGAAGGCCCGGAGCACGACCGCCAGCAGGACCCGGTGGCCAGGGACGGCGGGGGCGCCGAGCCCGGCGTGCACGTCCCGGAGCGTCGCATCATCGTCAGCAAGAAGGAAATCGATGAAGTGGTGGCCACGTGGACCGGGATTCCGCTGGCCTCGGTGACGCAGGACGAGAGCGAGAAACTGCTGCGGATGGAGGCTGCGCTGCACGAGCGGGTGATCAGCCAGGACCAGGCGGTTTCCGCCCTGTCCAGGGCCATCCGCCGGTCACGGGCGGGCCTCAAGAGCCCGAACCGGCCGGTCGGCAGCTTCGTATTTCTCGGCCCGACCGGCGTCGGCAAGACGGAACTGGCCCGGGCGCTCGCGGGGTTCCTGTTCGGCAGCGACAGCGCGCTCGTGCGCTTCGACATGTCGGAGTATATGGAAAAACACGCGGTGTCCAAGCTGATCGGGTCGCCGCCAGGGTACGTCGGTCACGACGAGGGCGGTCAGTTGACGGAACGGATCAGGCGCCATCCGTACTCGGTGGTGTTGCTGGATGAGATCGAGAAGGCGCACCCGGACATCTTCAACATCCTGCTGCAGGTCTTCGAGGACGGGCACCTGACCGACGGCCTCGGCAACCGGGTGAACTTCAAGCACTCCATCATTATCATGACGTCGAACATCGGAGCCCGTTTCATCCAGAAGCGGGCGTCGATGGGCTTCCAGTCGCCCGATGCCCGGAACATGGCGCGCAGCGTCTCGGAGACGGTGCTCGGCGAGGTCCGCCGCACGTTCAATCCCGAGTTGATCAACCGCATCGATGAAATCATCGTCTTCGACGCGCTCACGGACGACGACCTGAGGAAGATCCTCGGGCTCCTCGTGGACCAACTGAACGCCAACATGGTGGACCGCCGGATGCGCGTCACCCTGTCGCCGGAGGCCTTCGACTGGCTGATCAGCATCACGTGCCGCGACCGCTCCTACGGGGCGCGCCCGCTGCGCCGGGCGATCCAGCGGTATGTCGAGGATCCGCTGTCGGAGGAACTGATTCGCGGGCGGCTGCCGGGGGGCGAGATCGAGGTGTATCTGGATGGGGACACTCTGCGGTATCGGCCGGGCGGGACGGCCGATACCGGCCGTCCGCTGGCCTGAAGCGTCCAAAACCTTGTAGACTAGAACGATCGCGGTGTGCCGCCCGGCCCGGCAGGGTGGAGGGGTGGCAGAGAGCGGCCCGAGGGGTGTCGGCGCCTGGACCCCGTAGCGGGGGGGACAGGGCCGGCGGAATACGGACACGATGTCGATCCGGAGATTACTCGCGGTGGGCGTGTTGGGTCTGGTGATGAGCACCGCCCAGACCGCCGCACAAGGTCTCGCTCAGCCTGCCGCTGATTCGGCGGTTTTCAAGGCCTTGCGGGCACCTGTTGGCACGACCGCGATGGGTGATGTTGCGACGTGGGTGGACCGGGCCGGCCAGGCGTCCGTGGCGCAGCAGCCGCCGGCGCCGCTCAGGCTGCCGCCGGCCGACTCCCCACCCCTGCTGCGGCTCATCCAGCTCGAGTTTCCCACCCAGGGCGGCGTGTCGGTCATCGAGTCCCAGACGTATCTCTATTACGTCCAGAGCCGGCCGAGCCGGTCGAGCGACGGCGTCTGGGTGCCGTACAACGAGAAGAGCATCCTCGAGGACTTCAAGCGGCTCTGGAACACGAACTTCCTGGACAACCTGTGGATCGAGGTGCGAGACGTCCCGTACGACAACGGCGTCGTCGGCAAGCACGTGATCTTCAACATGGAAGAGCGTCAGCGCGTCAAGATCGTCGACTACGTGGGGTCCAAGAAGATCGAGCAGTCAAAAATCGAAGAGAAGCTGCGCGAGGAGGGCGTCACGGTCCGCCTCGACTCGTTCATCGACCCCGGGCTGATCCGGCGCGTCGAGGGCATCGTGCGCGGCATGTTCTCGGAGAAGGGGTACGAGTTTGCGAAGGTGACTCACACGATCATCGAGGTGGCGGGCGGCCCCAAGCTGGTCAACCTGACGTTCAATCTCGATGAAGGCCCGAGGGTCCGTATCCGCAAGGTCGATTTCGTCGGGAACAAGGCCGCGTCGGACGGAAAGCTCGCGAGCCAGATGAAGAGCAACCGCGCGGAGTGGGCGTTCTCCTTCGTCACGAGCCGCGGCACCTACCAGGCGACCAAGTTCGAGGAAGACGCCGACAAGGTGGTCGAGTACTACCGGAACAAGGGCTACGTCATGGCCCGGGTCGGCCAGCCCGACCTCAAGTACGTCGAAGACTCGACAGACCGGAAGACGCGCTACATCGAACTGCGCATCCCCGTGACCGAGGGTGAGCGGTTCCGCGTCGGGGACTTCCTGTTCGAGGGGAACACCGTCGTCAAGAGCGAAGGACTAAAGAACATCTTCAAGGTCGAGCCGGGACAGTTCTACAGCGAGAAGAAGATCCGGAAATCGCTCGAGAAGGCCCGCGAACTCTACGGGTCGATCGGGTACTACGAATTCACTGCCTATCCGGACGTCAAGCCGCGGGAACCGCCGTCGCCGGACGAGGCCGCGCTGTCGCCGAAGGCCCCTCCTCCCCCCACGATTGATGTCACGATGCGCGTGCAGGAAGGGAAGCAGTACTTCATCAATCGGATCACCTTCGTCGGGAACTCGACCACCCGCGACAATGTCGTCCGCCGCGAGATTCGCCTGTTCGAGGCCGGCGTCTTCAACACCGAGGCGCTGAAGTTCAGCATCAAGCGCCTGAACCAGCTCGGGTACTTCAAGCCGCTCGATGGCGGCAAGGACATGGTGATCGACAAGACGCCTGGCACCGACAACCAGGTGGACGTCAAGCTCAAGCTCGAGGAACAGAACCGCAACCAGCTGACGTTCGGCGCCGGCGTGTCGCAGTACGAGGGCTTCTTCGGCCAGTTGACGTTCCAGACCGCGAATTTCATGGGGCGCGGCGAGACCCTTACATTGTCCTTGCAGCAGGGGTCGCGGGCGCGCAACTACCAGGTGGCGTTCAGCGAGCCGTTCCTCTTCGACCGGCCGATCACGCTGGGCGCTGACATCCACCGCCAGCAGATTCGCTACCCGTACGCCTACACGCAGAACTCCACCGGTGGCGCGCTGACGGCCGGGTTTGCCCTGCGGGCCTTCTCCAGGGCCTTTGCCACCTACAGCTACGAGCAGATCACGATCGCGGATCTCAACCAGGCGTACCTCGGTCCTCCGAGGATCGTGCCCGACAACCCGGACTTCTCCGTGCCGCCCCTGGGGGGCGCGCCGACGGGGCCGTCCACGCCAGCGACGGGCAACCCGTTCTACGACGACATGCTGCTGCTCGGAAGCTCGGGCAAGCGGACGATCAGCAAGGCGACGCCAAGCCTCGTCTACAACACGGTGGACAATCCCATCTTCCCGGCGTCGGGGAGGCGCTACACGGCATCGGTCGATCTCCCCGTCCCTGGCGGCAACACCAAGTTCGTCAAGCCCATGCTGGAAGCGGTTTGGTACCATCCGGTTAACCGCCGCATGTCCACCGGCGTCCGCGGACAGTGGATCTACGTGACGCCGACGGGCAGCACGACGATCCTGCCGATCTTCGAGCGGCTGTTCCTCGGCGGCGAGTACAGCGTGCGGGGCACCGACATTCGGAGCATCGGGCCGCGCGACCCGCTTTCCGGGCTGGTCATCGGCGGCAATACGAGCCTGCTGTTCAATGCCGAGTACCTCATCCAGATCGCCGGGCCCGTGCGCCTGGTATTGTTCTATGACGCGGGGCAGGTGAAGCTGAAGGGGCAGAACGTGGCGGTCGCTGACTTCGCCACCTCTACCGGCGCCGAAGTCCGGTTCTTCATGCCCGTGCTCAACGTGCCGTTCCGGTTGATCTTCGCCTGGAACCCGCAGCGCAATGGGGTGTTCGACAATCAGGGCCAGCCGCAGAAGGCCTTCGTCTTCCGGTTCGCGGTCGGCTCGACGTTCTAGGCATCTGGAGTCCGGGCCGGTCCGGTGGGGCACCCCGGGTGACCGTGGTCGTTACTTTGAGGAAAGGGACAGGACGAATGAAAGCCTTCACTGCAGCAGCTCTCGTCGGGTGCGTTCTCATGGCCGGGCTCGTGTACGCCCAGCAGCCGCCGGTTCAGCAGACGCCTCCTCCAACGCAGCAGACGCCGCCCCCGGCGCCGCCCGCCGCGCTGCAGGCTCCGGCGACGCCGGCACTGGCGGTCAAGTTTCCCGAGGGCGCGAAGTACGCGTTCGTCAACATCCAGCGCATTGCGACGGAATCGTCCGACGGCAAGGCGTCCAGCGCCAGGATCGAGGCTCTGCGCCTGAAGAAGGCCACCGAGCTCACCGAGAAGAACAAGGCGGTCGAGGCGTTCCAGGCCAAGCAGCGCAGCGCCGTCATGAGCGAGGCGGCGAGCGCCCAGGTTCAGAAGGACATCGACAAGGCGCAGGTCGACATCCAGCGCGTGACGCAGGATGCCCAGGCGGAGCTCCAGGATCTCCAGAACGAGCTCCAGATCGACTTCCAGCGCAAGGTGGGGCCGGTGATCGAACAGGTAGCCCGCGAGAAGGGGCTCCAGTTGTTGTTCAGCCAGGGAGACTCGGGCCTGATCTGGGCCGACGCCGGCCTCGACCTGACGGTCGAAGTCATCCGGCGGCTCGACGCCGCGGCGGCCGCGTCTCCGAAGCCTGCCGCGCCCAAGAAGTAGTGATGGCCGCCGTCGGCCACAGGATGGACGTCGCCTCGATACTCGACCGCCTCTGCCACCGGTACCCTTCGGTCCTGGTGGACGCGGTGACCGCGTTCGAGCCGGGGCGGCGTATCTCCGCCATCAAGAACGTCACGGTCAACGAGGACTTCTTCCAGGGGCACTTCCCGGAAGCACCCCTGATGCCGGGGGTCCTCCTGATTGAGTCGCTCACCCAGGCCGCCACGCTCCTGCTCCTGCACGACGGCGAACAGGTGCGCAACGCGCGGACGGTGCTTCGGCGCGTGACGGGGACGAAGTTTCGGCGGCAGGTGACGCCCGGCGACCAGGTGGTTCTCGACGTCGAGGTGCGCCGCAGGCGCGCCGCCCTCGTCCGCTTGACCGCTGTCGCCAGCGTCGGCGGGCAGGTCGCCGCCGAGGCGGAGCTGCACGTGGCCGTCATCGAGGGCGCCTCGAGCATTCACCCGACGGCCCTCGTCCATCCAACGGCTGTCGTCGGCGCGGGCACGGTGGTGGGGCCACACGCCTCGATCGGGCCGCACGTTCGCATGGGCCGGAACAACCGCGTCGGTGCGACGTGCGTGATCGACGGGTTGACCGAGTTCGGCGACGACAACGTGTTGTACCCGTTCGGATCCTTCGGCATGGCGCCGCAGGATCTGAAGTACAAGGGTGAAGCGACGCGGCTCCGGATCGGGAACGGCAACGTGTTCCGCGAGTTCGTGACGATTCACCGCGGCACCACGGGCGGGCGGGGGGTCACGACGATCGGCGATCGCAACTACCTGATGGCCTACGCCCACGTTGCGCACGACTGCCTGGTCGGCAATGACACGATTCTCTCGCACGGGACCACCCTGGGCGGGCACGTCGACGTGGACGACTTCGCGACCCTCGGCGGGTACGTGGGCGTGCACCAGTTCTGCCGGGTGGGCAAGTACGCCTTTGTCGGCGGCTTCTCCGCGTGCACGATGGATGTCCTGCCGTACTCGAAGACGGTGGGCAACCGCGCCCTGATCTATGGCCTCAACTCGATTGGACTGGTGCGGCGCGGCTTCCAGGCCGACACCATCCGCAAGCTGAAGTCCGCGTACCGGTACCTGCTGGTGTCGAAGCTCAACACCAGCCAGGCGCTGGAGCGCATCGAGCAGGACTCGGCGATCGACTGTCCCGAAGTCCGCTACCTCGTGTCCTTCATTCGCGAGGCGAAGCGCGGCGTGGTCCTCAAGCGCCCGGCGCGCCGGGCCGGAGAGAGCTCGTCGGACGAGTGAGGGGAGGCGCATGCGTCTCGGCCTGATCGCCGGTAACGGGACCTTTCCCTTCCTCGTCCTCGAGGCGGCCAGGGCTCTCGGGCACGTCGTCACGATCATCGCCATCCAGGAGGAGGCGTCGCCGGACCTCGAGGTTGCGGCAGCGAGGGAGCCGCGCGCCGCGCTGCACCGGGTCCCCCTGGGACAGTTGGGGCTGGCGATCGAGCTGATGCGCGAGGCCGGCGTCTCCGAGGCGGTGATGGCCGGCCAGGTCAAACACGTCAAGATCTTTTCCGGTGCGATGCCGGATCGCCTGCTCCTATCGGTGCTCCTGAAGCTGCGATCCAGGAACACCGACGCCCTCATCTCCGCGGTTGCGGACGTGCTCCGGGATCACGGCATCGAGCTGATCGACTCGACAGCGTTCCTGGCGCCGCTCCTCGCGCGTCCAGGTGTGCTGACGGCGCGTGCGCCTACTGATGAGGAGCGCGAGGACATCGCCTTCGGCTACCGCATGGCGGACCAGATTGCGGGCCTCGACATCGGGCAGACCGTTGCTGTCAAGAGTGCCGCCATGGTGGCCGTGGAAGCCATGGAAGGCACCGACGAAGTCATCGCGAGGGCCGGACGCCTGGCAGGCCCTGGCGTGCGCATCGTGAAGGTGGCCAAGCCGAACCAGGACATGCGCTTCGATGTGCCGGTCGTCGGCGTCGCCACGATCGAGGCGATGCGCGCTGCCGGGGCCACGGCCCTGTCGGTCGATGCGGGGCGCACGCTGCTGCTCGACGGTGACGAGGTCGTTCGCGCCGCCGATACGGCCGGCATCAGCGTGGTTGGACGTCCCGCGGACGCCCAGCCCGGAGGCAGACGTGAGTGAGCGGAGATTGAGGGCGGCCGTCGTCGGCGTCGGCCACCTGGGCCGCCACCATGCGCGCATCCTGTCGTCGATCGAAGGCGCGACGCTGGTGGCGGTCGTCGATACGAACGCGTCGCGTGCCGCCGAGATCGCCGCGGGCGTCGGCGCCCGGTCCTTTACGCACGCGCGCGACATTTTCGACCAGGTGGACCTCGTGTCGATTGCCACCCCGACGGAGACCCACGCCGAGATCGCGAGCCTGTTCCTCGACCGGGGCATTCCGGTGCTGGTTGAAAAGCCGCTGGCCAGGACCGTCGGCGAGGCCGACGCGATCATCCGGGCGGCCGCACGCACAGGGGCGGTCCTCGCCGTCGGTCACACCGAGCGATTCAACCCCGCGGTGATCGCCGCACGTCCGGCCGTGAAAGACCCGGGTTTCATCGAAGTGCACCGGCTCGGGACGTTTCCCGAGCGCAGCCTCGATATCGACGTCGTGTTCGACCTCATGATCCACGACCTCGACCTGGTCCTGTCCATCGTCCAGTCCGAGGTCGAGTCGCTTGAAGCAGTGGGGGTGCCCGTGCTCACGGATCGCGCCGACATCGCGAACGCGCGTATCCGCTTTGCCTCGGGGTGCGTGGCCAACATCACCGCGAGCCGCATCAGCCGGGACCGCACGCGGAAGATCCGCTTCTTCCAGCGGGACGCCTACATCTCCATCGACTGCGGCGCCAAGGAGACGGAAGTCTACCGGCTGGTGCACCACGCGGACCGGCGCCCGACGATTGAGGGCGGCAGGATCGACGTGCCGGACGGCGAGCCGCTTCGCAACGAGCTGCAGGACTTCGTCGACGCCGTGCGGACGGGACGCGCACCGCTCGTGGGTGGCGCCGACGGCCGCCGGGCCGTGGCCCTCGCGGCGGACATCACGGAACGGATGGCGGCATGCACGCGGATCTGAAGGGCTTCATCGACGATCTCGATCGGCGTCGATGGCTGCGGCACGTGAACGAACCGGTCAGCCCGGACCTCGAGATCGCCGCGGTGACGGACCTGGCGAGCAAGGAACCGGGCGGAGGCCCCGCCTTGCTCTTCGACCAGCCGACGGGCTTCGACATGCCGGTTGCCGCGAACCTCTTCGGGTCGCTCGACCGCATGTGCCTTGCGCTCGGAGTCGCGTCGCTGGACGACCTGGCGAAGGAGATCGATCAGCTGATGACGCCTCCGAAGCCGACGGGCATCTTCGACGCGATGAAGATGCTGCCGATGGTCGGGCGATTGACCGACCTGCTCCCGAAGAGCGTCAAGGACGGTCCCTGCCAGGACGTGGTGAAACTCGACGGGTCGCTCGACGAAATTCCGATCCTCCGCTGCTGGCCGGAAGACGGCGGCCGATACATCACGTTTCCGCTCGTGTTCACGAAGGACCCCGAGACCGGCACGCGCAACATCGGCATGTACCGGATGCAGGTCTTCGACGGCCGGACGACCGGCATGCACTGGCAGCGGCACAAGGGCGGCGCGCAGCACTACCGGATTGCCGAACGGCTGGGGAAGCGGCTTGAGGTGGCCGTCGCGCTCGGCGCCGAGCCGGCGCTCTGCTATGCGGCCACCGCGCCCATGCCCGAGGGCCTGGACGAGTTGCTGCTCGCTGGGTTCCTGGCGCGCCGCCGCATCGAACTCGTGAAGGCCAGAACGGTCGATCTCGAGGTGCCGGCGCAGGCGAACATCGTCCTCGAGGGCTACGTCGACCCCGGAGAGCGGCGACGAGAGGGCCCGTTCGGCGATCACACAGGGTTCTATTCCCTCGCGGACGACTTCCCGGTGTTTCACCTGACGTGCATCACGATGCAGCGCAGGCCGGTCTATCACACGACCATCGTCGGCATTCCGCCGATGGAGGATGTCTACCTCGGGAAGGCCAGCGAGCGGATCTTCCTGCCGCTCATCCGCAAGACGATTCCCGAGATCGTCGACATGCACTTTCCACCGGAGGGTATTTTCCACAACCTCGTGCTCATCTCGATCGACAAGCGGTACCCGGGGCACGCGCGCAAGATCATGAATGCGTGCTGGGGGCTCGGGCAGCTGATGTTCTCGAAAGTCATCGTGGTGGTCGACAAGGATGTCAACGTGCAGGATGTGCGCGAGGTCGCCTGGGTCGCGGGGACGCACGTCGACCCGGAGCGCGACATCCAGTTTACGCGCGGGCCCATGGACGACCTGGAGAACGCCTCTGACCTGCCCGCGTATGGCAGCAAGATGGGTATCGATGCCACGCGCAAGTGGCCATCCGAGGGTTTCACCCGCGAGTGGCCGACGCGCGTGGTGACCACCGAGGCGGCCGGGCGTCGCGCCATGGAGGTCTGGGCGCGCGTCTGTGGGGCGCAGTCGGCCGGATCGCCGAAGGGGTCTGGCTGATGACTGACCGGATCGCCGATCTCGCGGCCCGCGTGAGCGCCGGGGAGCCTCTCTCGGCCGGCGACGTCACCGCGCTGGCGCAGACGACGGACATCCTGACACTCGGCATACTGGCCGACGAAGCCCGTCGCCGCAAGCATGGGGCCGACACGACCTTCGTACGCGTGGCCGTCGTCACGCTGTCCGCGGCCGATGGTACGGTGGTGATTCCAGCCGCGGCCGGGGAAGTGCGGATCGACGGCCTCGCCGGCCCGCTCGAAGCGCAGCTGCCCCGGCTGCGGGCGATTGTCGCCGCCGCCGGCGCGGTCCCGGTATCGGCCTTCTCGCTGTCCGACCTGCAGGCACACGCGGATTCTGGCGGCGCTCCACTCGTCGACGTGCTTCGCGCGGTGCGGCATGCCGGCGTGACGCTCATCGCCGAGGCTCCACTTGATCGCCTGCATGATCCGGAGGCCGCTCTCGAGGCGATGCGGTCGGCGGGACTCGGCCTGGCCCGGCTGACGATTCAGCATCACGCTGCCGCCGCGCAACGGGTGAACCAGGTTCTTCGCGCGGCTGAACTCCAGCACGCGCTCGGATGGATTCGGAGTTTTGCGCCGCTGGCGCGCACCTGGGATGCCGCGTCCGTGTCCACGGGTTACGAGGACGTCCGGCAGGTCGCTCTGGCCCGACTGCTGGCGGACAACATCCCGTCGATCCAGGTGGACTGGTCGCTGTACGGTCCCAAGCTCGCACAGGTGGCGTTGACCGTCGGAGCCGACGACGTGGACGGGGTGTCCGCGATAGACGACGAGTCCGAGGGACACCGCCGGGCACCGCTCGAGGAGATTCGACGGAACATCCAGGCTGCCGCGCTCGTGGCGGTGGAGCGCGACGGGGCCTATCGCCGGGTCCCGGGATGAGTCCGCTGCGACTTGGCGCGGTCAGATACCTGAACGCCCGGCCCCTGGTCTACGGCCTGACGCGCCGACCGGATCGATTCGACATCCGGTTCGACGTGCCCTCGCGCTGCGCCGAATTGCTGCACGAGGGAGCCGTCGACCTCGGCCTGGTGCCCTCCATCGAGTTCCTGCGCGGGGATTCATACGTCGGCGTACCCGGCGTGGCCATTGGATCCGACGGTCCCGTGGCGTCGGTCGCCGTGTTCAGCCGCGTCCCCGTCGATCGCATCCGCACCATCGCCCTGGATGCCAGTTCCCGAACCTCGGTGGCGCTGTTCTCGGTCCTGGCGGCCCGGCACTTCAACATTGCCCCGGACGTGCGCGTCATGCCTCCCGACCCCGGGCGCATGCTGGAGGCGTGCGACGCGGCGCTGCTCATCGGCGACATCGCGCTGTTCTTCGACCATGTGTCTGCGGGTCTCGAGAAGACGGACCTGGGGTCGGCGTGGAAGGCGTACACCGGGCTTCCGTTCGTCTACGCGTTCTGGTTCGGCCGGCCGGGCCCCGTCACCCGCGCAGACGTCGAGGCTCTCGGGGCCGCCTGCAGGGACGGCGTCGCGCACGCGGATGCGGTCGCGACCGAGCACTTCCCGGACAGCCCGGATCGCGCGGCCATCGGCGCCCGATACCTTCGTGATAATGTGGACTTCGGGTTTGGCGATCGACAACTCGCGGGGTTGACCCGCTTCTTCCGCGAGGCCGCGGAGCTGGGACTGATTCCCGCATTCCGCGAGCCGCGCCTGGTGTGACGACGGCTGATGGCTATTGATGTCCTGGCCGGCAAGGTGAGTGCCGGCGGGCGGCTCTCCGCTCACGAAGCGCTCGAGCTGTACCTTGAGGCTCCCACCCATGTGCTCGGCCGGCTCGCCCACGGCGCGCGTGGTCGCAAGCACCCGGGTCGAACAGTCACGTACATCATCGACCGCAACGTCAACTACACCAACGTCTGCGTCGCCCGGTGCTCCTTCTGTGCGTTCTACAGGCCGGTCGGGTCGGCAGGCGGCTACGTGCTCGGCTTCGACGAGATCTTCCGGAAGATCGAGGAGACGATCGAACTCGGCGGCGGTCAACTGCTGCTCCAGGGCGGTCACAACCCCGATCTCCCGATCGAATGGTACGAGGACCTCTTCCGCGGGGTGAAAGCACGATACCCCGGGTTCAAGCTCCATGCGCTCTCCTCGCCAGAGGTCCTTCACATCTCGAGGCTGTCACAGGTGACTGTGCCGGAGGTCATCCGCCGGCTCGTCGAGGCCGGTCTCGACAGCATCCCCGGGGGAGGAGCCGAGATCCTCGTCGATCGCGTGCGCACGCTGCTGCACTGCTACAGCAAGGCCTCGTCAGACGAGTGGCTCGACGTGATGCGCCACGCCCATCGCGCGGGCCTGCGCACGACCGCGACGATGATGTATGGATCTGTGGAGACACCCGCCGAGCGCATCGAGCACATGATGCGGCTGCGCGAACTGCAGGACGAGACCGGAGGCTTCACGGCCTTCATCGCCTGGAGCTATCAACCCGACCACACCGAGTTGCGGGGCGTCGAGGCCACGGGCCTCGAGTATCTGCGCACCCTCGCCATCGCCCGCCTCGTACTGGATAACATCGACAACCTTCAGGCGTCGTGGGTGACCCAGGGCGGCAAGGTGGGACAGTTGAGCCTGTCGTATGGCGCCAACGACATGGGCTCGGTGATGATCGAAGAGAATGTCGTGCGGGCGGCCGGCGCGGCCTACTGCATGGACGAGGTCGAAATCGTCCGCAACATCGAGGACGCCGGGTACCTGCCCCGCCGCCGGAACATGCACTACGAGATACTCGGCGAGCCCGTGTTCCGCGAGCGCAACATCCCCCGGCTGCTCGAACTGGCGACCGCGCGTGCCGAAGGTGACTCGTCCGTTCCCGTCGAGCTGGTCAACTATCCCGCCCGCAGCCGGGCCGAGCGCGATCGGCGCCACGCCCACTAGAGGCATGCCTACATTTCGCGCCGCCTGGATCCTGCCCATCACCGGTCCGCCGATCCGACACGGATGGGTGACGACGGCCGGCGGCTGCATTGTCGCAGTCGGCGATGCGCGGGATCGTCCGCCCGTCGAGGGCGGCAACGACGTCGGAACTGACCTCGGTGACGTCGCGGTGCTCCCGGCCCTCGTCAACGCGCACACCCACCTCGAGCTCTCGTGGCTTCGGGGCCGGGTGCCACCGGCCCGCGGGTTCATCTCGTGGGTCACCGCGATGATGCGCGAACGGCTGCAGTCGTCAGACGGGCGTGACGAAACGGTCGTCCGCGCATCGATGGCCGCTGCCCTCGCGGAGATGAAGGCAACCGGCACGGGCCTCGCGGGGGACGTGTCCAATTCCCTCGGTCATCTGGATCTGCTCGCACCGAGCGGCCTCGGTGGCGTGGTGTTTCACGAGCTGATCAAGTTTCGTGCGACCGATCCGGGAGGATTCGTTCGAGAGGCCGAACAGCGGATCGGCACGGTGCAGGTGGGACCAGGGTGGCGTGTGGAACTCGCCCCGCACGCCCCGTACTCGGTGTCTCCCGCCGTGTTCGCCGCGCTGCGTGACTCGAGGCGAGCTGTCCCCGGGGCGCGGATGTCGGTACACGTCTCCGAGTCGCCGGATGAGGTCGAGTTCATCCAGCGGGGCAGTGGCGGCTGGCCGGACCTGCTGAAGCGGATTGGCGCGTGGGACCCCGAGTGGCGGGCGCCGCACTGCAGCCCGATCGAGTACCTGGACCGGTTGCGCTTCTGGGACAACCGCACGCTGGCGGTCCACGCGGCGCAGGCCAGCGCCGGCGATCTCGCCCTCCTCGCGTCGCGGGGCACGACGCTCGTCACGTGCCCGCGGAGCAACAGATGGGTTGGCGCCGGCGACCCGCCCATCGCCGCGTTCTATGAGTCGGGCGCCAGAGTCGCCGTCGGCACGGATAGCCTGTCCAGCGTGGATGACCTCAACCTGTTCAGCGAGTTGGCCGCGCTGCACCGGCTCGCGCCCGGGGTCGAGCCAGGGCGGCTGCTCCGGAGCGCCACGCTCAACGGCGCCGCTGCCCTGGGGCTCGACCGCGACTTCGGCGCGATCGAGCCGGGCAAGCGGGACGCGCTGCTGGCCGTGTCCATTCCGCCAGGCACGACGGATGTGGAACAATACCTGGTGTCGGGCATCGCTCCCGATCGGGTTCGCTGGCTCGACCAGGATGTCCCTTGCTGAATCGGATGCTGATCTACGCCTCCTTCGTGCGCGTCAGCCACTCGGTCTTCGCGCTGCCGTTTGCGCTGACCGGGGCGCTGCTGGCGTCACGCCACATACCGCTGACCTGGGGCCGCGTCGTCTGGATCGTCGTCGCCATGGTGAGCGCCCGCAGCGCTGCGATGGGGTTCAACCGGCTCGTCGATGCCCGTTTCGATGCCTTGAACCCCCGGACCGCCTCTCGCGAGTTGCCGGCGGGGCGCATGACGACGGGCGAGGCCGCGGCGTTTGTGGCCATGGCGGCCGTGGTGTTCGTCGGGGCTTCGTACCAGCTTGGACGTCTCTGCTTCGCGTTGTCGCCCGTCGCCCTTGCCATCGTGTTCTGGTACTCGCTCGCCAAGCGCTACACCTGGTTGACCCAGGCGTTCCTGGGATTGGCGATGGCGGTGGCGCCGATAGGGGGGTGGCTGGCGGCTGGCGGCGGCTGGGGCTGGGAGCCGTGGGTGCTCGCGCTAGCCATCGGCACATGGGTGGGTGGTTTCGACGTGCTGTACGCGTGCCAGGATCTCGAGTTCGACCGGGTGCACGGGCTGCACTCGATCCCGCAGCGCTTCGGGGTTCCGACGTCCCTCCGGATCTCGCGGGTGCTCCACGTGATCACCGTGTTCTGCCTCGCCGCCCTCGCGTGGGCCGTGCCGCTCGGTCCAATCTACGTCGCGGGGGTCGCCGGTGTGGCGGCGCTGCTGGCGTATGAGCAGTCGCTCGTGTCGGCCCACGACCTGTCGCGCGTCAAGCTCGCCTTCGACCTGAACGGGTGGGTCGGCATCCTCTACTTCGTCACGACAGCTGCAGCCATGTATGTCCATTGATCGGCCATTGCGCGTCCCTCGTTATACCGTGGCCATTACCGGCGCCAGCGGCGCCGTCTACGCCGTCAGGACCGTGGCGGCGCTCCTCGACCAGGGCTGTGAACTCGACCTCGTGGTGAGCGACTACGGTCGCCGCTTGCTGCGCGACGAACTGGGCGACGAGGCCGCGGTCGAGCGGTTGATGCCATACCTGGAGGAGAAGTACGGCGCCGGCGTCCGTCGCGGGAGATTCGAACTGCACAGCAACCGCGACATGGGCGCGACCATCGCCAGCGGCAGCAGGCCGACCAGGGGCATGGTGATCGTGCCGTGCTCGATGAAGTCGCTCGCCGGCGTGGCCAACGGCCTGTCCCGCAATCTGGTCGAGCGGGCAGCGGACGTGATGCTGAAGGAACGCAAACCCCTCGTCATTGTCCCGCGCGAAACGCCCATGAGCCTGCCGCAGCTGCGAAACATGGTGTCGTGCGCCGAGGCCGGGGCGGTGGTGCTGCCGGCCATGCCGGCGTTCTACCAGCTGCCGAAGACCCTCGATGATCTCGCGGACTTCCTGGCCGGGAAGATTCTCTCGGCCCTCGGGTTCGAGCAGACGCTTTATCCCGACTGGACGGGTCGAGTCGAGCGGTGATGGCCGACCGCGACAACCTCGGCAGGGACAAGCACCCTGATCGCATCGCCGGCATGTTCGACGCGATCGCCCCGCGCTACGACCTGCTCAACCACCTGCTGAGCGGCGGCCTGGACGTTCGATGGCGCACCAGGGCCATCCGCGCGCTTGCGCTCGCCGGCGGCGAGACCGTGCTCGACCTCTGCACCGGCACGGCGGATCTGGCGATTGCGGCCGCGACCTCGGCGCGGCCGGCCGGCCGGGTGGTGGGGGTCGACTTCGCGGGTCAGATGCTGCGCCTCGGCCGCGACAAACTGGCGCAGCGAGGGCTGTCCGACCGGGTCCGCCTCGTCCAGGGGGACGCGATGCGGATCCCTCTGGCGTCGGGCTCGGTTGACGCGGCGACTGTGGCGTTCGGGATCAGGAACGTGCAGGAGCCCGTGCGGGCCTTCGCCGACGTGTTCCGGGTGTTGCGGCCCGGCGGCCGATTTGCCATCCTCGAGTTCGGGGTGCCACGCCTGCCCGGCGTGCGCCAACTCTACCTGGCCTACTTTCGCCACATCCTGCCACGGATCGGGGGGTTGATCTCCGGCCACGCATCGGCGTACGCGTATCTCCCCGCATCTGTCGGCACGTTCCCCGAGCCGTCGCGGGTGATGGCCCTGTTGCGCGAGACGGGGTTTTCCGACGTCCGCGCCGACTCTTTGACCTGTGGCGTCGTCTATTTGTACAGCGCCTCGAAGCCCCGCCTGCCCTAAGCTGCGCCACCCGGCCGGACGCGAACCGGGAGGCTCCGGCCCGGATGCTATAATCGAGTAAGATCCTGATGTACTTCAACTTCGACGACAGACAGCCAGACCCTGCAGGAATCGACCGCGCCATTTCGTGGCGCGAGGGGATCCTCCTGTCGCTGGTGATCCATCTGGCCGCGGCGCTGGCCATCGTGCTGGTTCCCGGACTGCTGCCCGGATCGGCCCCCTCCACGAGCGCGCTCGAGCAGCAGATGGCGGTCATGCGCGAACGGAAGGCTAACGAGCGCAGGTTTGTGTTCGTCCAGCCCCGCGCCGAGTTCGAAGCCAAGCGGCCGCCGCAGGCTCCCGAGTTGTCGGACCGCGACCGGACGGTGATGACGCCGCTCCAGGCCCCGCCCAATCCCATGAACACGCTGCCGTTCTCGCGGGGCAATACCACCGAGCGACTCGATCAGCCGGGCAGCCAGGTACCCCCGAAACCTCAGGACACGCCGGTCGAAAGCGGCAGTAATGCGCGCGAGCCGGGGTCCCCGCCGCCCGGCCCGCCGGCCGCCGAGCAGCAGGCTGAGGATGCGATCCTCCGCGGCCTCACCGGGCCCCGCTCCAAGCCCCAGGCTGGGAGCGGGGGGACAGGGTCCGGCGGCGGACTGGGCGACGCGCTTCGCGACGTGACCCGCTACGTGCCGCAGCAGATCTTCGACAATTCCCAGGGTGGCGGTCAGTTCGGGTCGGCGATCCAGTTCGACACCAAGGGCGTCGAGTTCGGGCCATGGGTCCGGCGTTTCATCGCCCAGATCAAGCGGAACTGGTTCGTTCCGTACGCGGCCATGTCCCTGCGCGGGCACGTGGCCATCTCGTTCAACGTGCACAAGGACGGGACCATCACCGACCTGGCCGTCGTCGGCGCGAGCCCCATCGACTCGTTCAACAACTCGTCTTTCAACGCGATCGCGGCCTCCAACCCGACCATGGCACTACCGCCGGAGTACCCATCGGACAAGGCCTTCTTCACCGTCACGTTTTTCTACAACGAGACGCCACCGTCACGCTGATGGCCATGCCCACGCGCGCGCAGCAGCTCGGCTGGCTGCTCTTGCTGAGCGCGCTGGTCGTGTGGGCGCTCGCGAAGGTGGCTGGCCTGGCATGAACCCTGGGACGCATACCGGTCCGGCCATCGTGGCGATCCTCGGCCCGACGGCCAGCGGCAAGAGCGCGCTGGGCCTCGCGCTGGCGCAGCGCCTGGGCGGCGAAATCGTCGCGTGCGATTCCACGGCGGTGTACCGCGGGTTCGACATCGGCACGGACAAAGTCCCGCCGGCGGAGCAGTGCGGGATTCCGCATCACATGGTGGACATCGCGGGGCCGACGTGCGACTACACGGCAGCGGACTACGCCCGCGATGCCATGCAGGTGATACGCGGGATCCATGGACGCGGGCGGCTGCCTGTCCTGGTTGGCGGGACCGGCTTCTACTACCGCGCCCTGGCGAGAGGGCTCTTTCCCGGGCCCGGCCGCGATGACGAGGTCCGCGGGCGGCTCGAAGCGCTGGCCGCGCGGCGGGGCGCCGGCCGGCTGCATCGCCTGCTCGGCCACATCGACCCCCCCTCCGCTGCACGCATCCAGCCGCGCGACCTGATGCGCGTCGTGCGCGCCCTCGAGGTCTACTTCCAGAGCGGGCGCACGCTGACGGACCATTTCGCGGACACGCGCTCGCCGCTCGAAGGCTGGAACATCATCGGCATCGCGGTGCGGCCGCCCTGGGACGAGATCGTTGATCGCATCAGCCGGCGCGTCGATCTCCAGTTTGCGCGCGGAATCGAGGACGAGGTGCGAGCCCTTCTCGCCAGAGGGGTGCCGGCGTCGGCTCGCCCCTTCACCGGCTACGTGTATCGACGCGTCCTTGAACTCGTTCGCGGGGAGCGCGATCGCGCGTCGGCGCGCGAGTTGATCGAGCGCGAGAACCGGCAGTACGCGCGGCGGCAGTTGATCTGGTTTCGCAAAGAGCCTAATCTAGTCTGGATTCAACGGGCCGGAGAGCGAGAGGACAGTGTTCACGAGGCGGGGCGCGTGATTGTGGCGCGGCTCGACCCCCTCTCGCATGCGCGCCCGCCAGCGGAGACTCCCACGAATGGCCCAGATGCCTGAGGCGAAAACGCCGGCTGACCCGAATATCCAGGACGCGTTTCTGAATTTCGTCCGGCGCGAGCGCCTGGCGGTGCGTTTCCGATTGATGGATGGCACGGAGGTCGACGCTCGTATCAAGAGCTTTGATCGTTTTGCCGTCATCCTCGACGAGGACGGTACCGACCACCTGATCTTCAAACATGCGATTGCGTCGATTCGTGCATCGAGGGCGGTGCCGTCCACGTAGGCGCCACGCCGGGCCCGAACACGGCTCGCACCCCATCGAGGCACGTTGATGCGACCTTCCCCGTTTCGCCGCGTATTCGTCCTGGTGCTCGACAGCGTGGGTGTCGGCGAACTTCCTGACGCCGCCGCCTACGGTGACGAGGGCAGCAACACCCTCGGCCATGTCGCCATGCAGGTGCCGCTGCGCATCCAGAACCTGCACGCCCTGGGCATCTCGTCCATCCTGCCGCTGGCGCGGCTGACGCCCACGCCCACGCCGCTCGCAGCCTTCGGCCGGATGGGGGAGTTGTCCCCGGGCAAGGACTCGGTGACCGGCCACTGGGAGTTGATGGGCATCGTGCTTGATCGCGCCTTCCCGACGTTCCCCCAGGGGTTCCCGGAGGACCGCCTGCGCGAGTTCGAGCAGCGGATTGGCCGGCCCACGCTGGGCAACATCGTGGCGTCGGGCACCCGGATCATCGACGACCTCGGCCCGGAGCACATGAAGACGGGCTTTCCGATCGTCTACACCTCCGCCGACAGCGTGTTTCAGATTGCGGCTCACGAGGACATCATCCCGGTGCCCGAGTTGTATCGCATCTGCGAGATTGCCTACGAGATGTTCGTCGAAGGGATGGGGCTCGGGAGGGTCATCGCGCGGCCCTTCCTCGGAGCGCCGGGCCAGTTCAAGCGCACCGCGAACCGGCACGACTATGCGCAGCCCCCGTCGACGGACACCCTGCTCGACCGGCTGACGGCTGCCGGCATCCCGGTGCTGGCGATTGGCAAGATCCGGGATCTGTTCGCCGGGCACGGCATCAGCCGCTCGATTCACACGGGATCGGACGCCGAGGTCATGGATGTGGTTGCGCGCGCGGTCGAGGAGGCGCCCGAGGGCCTGGTGTTCGCCAACCTGGTGGACTTCGACGCGATGTACGGCCACCGCAATGATGTCGCCGGGTACGCCGCCAATCTCGAGCGTTTCGACGAGCGGCTCGGGCGGCTGATGCCGACACTCCGCCCCGGCGACTTGCTGATCCTCACCGCCGACCACGGCAACGATCCGACCACCCCCAGCACCGACCATTCCCGGGAGTTCGTGCCGGTGCTGGCCTTCGGCGCCCACGTTCGGCCGGGCGTCGACCTGGGTGTGCGGGCGTCGTTTGCCGACCTCGGCCAGACACTGGCCGACATCTTCGGCGTCGGGCCACTCCCGCACGGCCGCAGTTTCCTGGCTGATATTGTCCCGACGCCCCCGAGGGCCGCGAGTCCGTCATGAGTACAATCCGCGAAGATCTGGAGCGCCGCGAACTGGAGACCCTGGCGCCGCAGGCCACGAAGAGCGTGCAGACGCGCGGCCGCCTGCGTGCGGAGGCTGAGGACGAGATTCGGCCAGCCTTTCAGCGCGATCGCGACCGCATCGTCCACTCCAAGGCGTTCAGGCGGCTGAAGCACAAGACGCAGGTGTTCTTCGCGCCGACCGGCGATCACTACCGGACGCGGTTGACCCACTCGCTGGAGGTGTCGCAGATCGCCCGCACGATCGCCCGGGCGCTGGCGCTCAACGAGGACCTGACGGAGGCCATCGCACTTGGACACGACCTGGGCCACACGCCGTTCGGTCACCAGGGTGAGCGAGTGCTCGCAGACCTCATGCCGGGGGGCTTCGAACACTACGAGCAGAGCCTGCGCATCGTCGATGTGCTCGAACGAGACGGCGCCGGCCTCAACCTGACGTGGGAAGTGCGCGATGGGATCGTCAAGCACTCTAAGGGGAAGCGGGGGGCGCCCATCGGGCCGGACGTACCCATCAAGGCATCAACCATCGAGGGCCAGATCGCCCGGGTGTCGGACCTGATCGCGTACGTGAACCACGACATCGACGACTCGGTGCGGGCGGGGATTCTCTCGCAGGACGACCTGCCGGCCGGTCCACTGGCCGTGCTTGGGGCGACGCATTCCGCCCGGATCGGGCGCATGGTGAAAGACGTCGTGGTGGAGACGAAGGCCGTCGGCCTCGCGGACATCGCGATGAGCGCACCCGTCCTGGAAGCGCTGCTGGACCTGCGCGCCTTCATGTTCGCCTCGGTGTACGAGAACGAGCTGTCGACGGCCGAGTTCAAGAAGGCGGCCGGCATCCTCGGTGGCTTGTGGGAGAAGGTCCGCGAACGGCCCGGGGCCTTCCTCGACGCTCGGACCCTGAAGGCCGAGGGGCTTGACGCAGCGGCCCGGGACTTCCTTGCAGGGATGACCGATCGGTACGCGGTAGCCCTCTACGAGCATCTGTTCATACCCAAGCCGTGGGTCGATCTGGCGGGGCGCTGGTCCTGAAGGGACCGGCGGATCTTCGCGACTAGCGCGCGGCCGCAGGCTGGCCGCGCCTAAGACAGATTCCAAAGCGCACGGCAGGACCTTGCCGCATTCGTCACGCTCTCGGCTTGGGAAGATGTTTACGGATGGATGACCTGCAGCGTGTAGGACGTCGCCTCGGTAAGCCCTTTTGTGTCGTACACCCGAGCGCAGAGCTGGCCGGCGGCCGACACCGTGGCCGTCAGCGGAATCGTCGCGATGGCATTGTCGTTGGCGGCGGAAATCAGGCACGAGATGCCGGTCCAGTTCCCCAGGCTCAATCCCACGACGGCGGTGTTGTCTGCGCCGACTGCGGTCAGTGTGGCCTGGACGGCTCCCTTACCGGTGGCGACGAATGCGTGGGTGGTCCCGCCATTCGGATTAAGGGTGCCGGTGAACGACTCGGTGACGATCTGGGAGGGCGTCGACTCGAGGCTCGTCAAGTCGTTGCCGCACGATACCGTGCCCAGCACGACCACGGACACGCACAATCCAACGCTCAGCAGTCGTCGCACGGATTCTCCTTGCCTGTTCCCAAACCCCGCACCGGACATGTACAACGTTATTCTAACCCGAAGCGGGCCCCGGCGGCGTCCTGACTCATTAGGACGCGGCTGGGGGCGGTTCGGCCGGAGCAGGGCGCCTCGGTCCCCGGGAGACGCCGTGATATACTTAGTAGTCTGTGCCTGCACGAGGATTTGCGCCAGATGAGTGATCTGTTGCTGGACGTCGGCCAGATGCGCGAGGCGG
>Ga0315273_10002416_pt1 | contig 22039 bp, 19 predicted proteins | sample YL17G02_0_MG_FD_205753 | JGI IMG/M metagenome (GOLD analysis project Ga0315273, IMG submission 205753) | Sediment microbial communities from Yellowstone Lake, YNP, Wyoming, USA - YL17G02_0 | ecosystem: Environmental > Aquatic > Freshwater > Lake > Sediment | place: USA: Wyoming | collected... | reverse complement strand
CTCACCAACTCGTTGCCGCCGCCGCACTCGGACTCGCTGTGGCGTGCACACCTTACCCGTTCTCGGGGCAGGGGTGGGCGCGTGGGATTGTCAACGAGTGGGAGTTCTACACGCCGCGCGAGCGGGAACGCGCCCAGGTGTTCGGCGAACGTTTGCGCACGTACTTCGATGGGCTGCCGGTGCGGATGGCATTCTGCGGCGGCCAGGCGGTGCTCGCGTACCTGTCGCGCGCCCCGGTCGCGATCGAGACCGCAACCGGCCTCACCGATTCGACGATCGCCCATCAGCCGCTTGCGAAGCGCGGGCGGATCGGCCACGAGAAGATGACCCCGATTCCGTATTTGATCGCACGCGGCACGCATTTCTGGATGTACTCGGGCAAGGCGCTGTCGGATACCCTCGCGTCCTACATTCCGCTCGTTCCGCTTCAGTTCGACACGCTGACCGTGATGGCGATGACGTGGGATCCGCCGGTAATGGATGCCCTGCGCGCGCGCGGAGTGAAGATGCCGGACTTTCTCGCCACGCTCGACCAGTTCATCACTGCGATGCCGAGGGTGTCCGACGACCAGGTGCGCGTGGTGTACCGGAAAACGCAGGCGTTCTATTTTGATCACGTGCGTGATCCCGAGCGCGAGGCGCCGTTTCGCGCGCGACTCGGACTTGCGAGCGGGAGCGATCACTAGGCTGCAAGGCGGGCGCGGGCCGGTGCACCTGGAACCGATTCTCGCGATGCGGTGCGAAGCATAGCCTGCGCGATCGCGCTGATTCGATCGCACTGCCTGCTCGATCGCGCTGGTCACCCACGGCACGGCGCGTGTAGCCTGTCACGCATGCCGCTCCCACGGTTTACGATCGATCCGGACATCACGACGGCGCGCACGCTGCCGTCGTGGGTCTATTGCGACCCCGCAGCACTCGATGCCGCGCGCGAAGCGGTGTTCGTCCCGAGCTGGCAGATGGTGGCAGGGACCGATCGCATCAAGGTGCCGGGCCAAGTCTATCCTTTCACGCTGCTCGAAGGGCTGCTTGATCAACCGTTGGTGCTGACACGCGACCGCGACGATCGCGCGCACTGCCTGTCCAACGTCTGCACCCACCGCGGCACGTGCGTGATCGAGAGTCCCGGGGTCGAGACGGTGCTGCGCTGCCGTTATCACGGACGGCGCTTCGGCCTCGACGGTCGCTTTCAGTTCATGCCGGAGTTCGAAGGCGTCGCGGGATTTCCATCCGAGTCGGATCACTTGCCGAAGGTTCCGTTCGAAACCTGGGGACCGTTCGTGTTCGCGTCGCTGGCACCCGAGGTCCCCCTCGCTGAAGTCCTCGCCCCCATCACTGAGCGCGTCGCGTACCTGCCGCTCGCCGAAGCCGTGTTCGATCCATCACGGTCGCGCGACTATCGGGTGCGCGCGAACTGGGCGCTCTACGTCGACAACTACCTCGAGGGCTTCCACATCCCCTACGTGCACGCCGCCCTCGGCAGCGTGCTCGACTACGGCGAGTACCGCACCGAGCGCTACGCGTGGAGCAACCTGCAGCTCGGAGTGTCGAGCGGAGGCGAGGATGTGTTCGCGGTACCCGCCGGCCATCCCGACCATGGCCAGCCGATCGCCGCGTACTACTTCTGGGTGTTCCCGAACACCATGCTGAACTTCTATCCGTGGGGTGTTTCGGTAAACATCGTGCGACCGCTCGGTCCCGATCTCACCAAAGTCTCGTTCCTGAGCTACGTGTGGGATCCGGAGCGACTCGACCGCGGCGCGGGCGGGGCGCTCGACCGGGTCGAGCGCGAGGACGAGGTCATCGTCGAAAGCGTGCAGCACGGCGTGCGCTCGCGACTCTACGACCGGGGACGCTATTCGCCCGCCCGCGAGGCATGCGTCCATCACTTTCACCGCCTGCTCGCCGAGCGCCTCTCGCCCGGGACATCGGCTCGGTAGTTCCACGCATCCGATTCCGACTCGGCGACGTAGCCACCTCGGAAACGGGTGTGCGATCAGGGCCGACACCCTGGAGCCCCGCCGGACGCGACGCACTAGGACGAGGCCGCCCGATGGGCTGTATTGTGTTTGAGGGTGAATTCACAGCGGGTTACGAGGATCGGGACCAGAGCCGCTTGACCGACCCTCAGGGCGCCCGTAGCTTTTGCGCGACCCGTGTTTCTGATCGCAACTCACCTTCCGCTCGTGGCGTGATGGCCCTTCCAGAACCCCCCCAGACCACTGTGGAAGCCGCTGTGCTGCACGACCTGGCCCGCGGCAAGTTGGAGGCGCTCGAAGCGCTCTACGACCAGCTTGCGGAGTATCTCTATGGCCTTGCGGTCCGCATCTGCGGGGACGACGCCCGTGCCGAGGGGATCGTGGAACAAGTGTTCACCGAGGTCTGGAACAACCGCGACCGTGGCACGGTGATCACCGCGTTCGTCCCCAAACTGCTCGCGCGCTGCCGCGAGTTGGCCCTGCGATCGCGGATTCCGGCGCCGCAGCCGGTCGGAGCGACACCGGTGACTCCCGCGACTGGCGTCCCGAGCAGGGCGGGTGGCGTTGCGAGCGCATGGTCACGCGCGCTCGATCGCATCCCGGCCGACTCGCGCGCGACGCTCGAGATCGCCTACTTCGAAGGCCTGCCGCTCGACGCCATCGCCGCGCGCACCGGCACGACCCGCTCACGTGTGCTCGAGCATCTGCGCGTGTCGCTCGACGAGCTCGGGCCGCTGCTCGGCAGCGGTGCTCTCCCCGGAGCCGGTTCATGAGCGACAGAACGACGCGAGAACTGTGCGAACTCTACGCCCTCGATCTGCTCGACGGTGAAGCGCTGGATCGCTTCCGTGAGCGCCTCGCTGCGGGCGACGCCGTGCTCCTCGCGGAGCTCGCGGTGGTCGGAAACGTCGTGCCGCTGATCGGCCTCGCTGCGCCGAGCGTGCGCCCCGCCCCCCAGCTCAAGCGCCGGCTGTTCTCGCGCATCGGTGCCGACGGTTTCTATTTCCTGCTCGCGGGTGAAGACGGATGGAACGAAACACCCGAGCGCGGCGTTTGTGTGCGCCCGTTATTCATCGATCCGGCTGACGGTTCGGACACGCGCCTGGTGCGGCTCGATCCCGGCGCCGGCTCGCAGGCACTCGACTCGCTCTTGGGCGAGAGCGTCCTCGTCGCCTCAGGCGACATGGAGCTCGGAACCCTGAGTCTTGGGGCCGGGGACTGGCACCGGCTTGGATCGGACCGACATCCGGCGCGCACTACCAACGGCTGCGTCCTGTTCACGCTGTGCGCTCCCCTGCCACCTGCACGAAGCGCGACTGGCGAACGCACGATTCGCGCAGGCGAGGGTGAATGGCTCAACGCCGGCGGGGGCACGTACTTCAAGCGGCTCGGGCGTGATCACGCGACCCGGCGCGACATCACGCTCGCGCGCCTCGATCCCGGAGCGCGGTTCCCGGAGCACCATCATGACGGTGCGGAGGAGTTGTTCCTGCTGAGCGGTGATGCGTGCTCGCTCGGCCGCGAGTTGCATCCGGGCGACTACCATCGCGCCGCCCCGGGCAGCGAGCACGACGACACGACGAGCCACAGCGGGTGTCACGCGGTGCTGGTCGTCGCCGCAACCTGACGTCGCTTCAAGCGCTGTGATCGAGCTCCACGGTGCGCGCCAGCTCTAAGTAGCGGCAGAACGCATTCGCGAGCAGCATCTGGCGTGGTGAGCGGCAGTCGGGTTCGAACAGCCGCGGGCTCGCAACCACGATGCACGTGCACTGGGCGCGCGAGGTCGCGACGTTGAACCGGTTGGGACTGTAGAGGAACTCCATGCCGCGCGGCGCCTCCTCGGGGGTCGAGGTCGCGAGCGAGTAAATCACGACCGGCGCCTCCTGACCCTGGAACCGATCGACGGTTCCCACGCGGATTCCGCGCAGCGCGAGCCGCTCGCCGATGCGCGCGACGTGCGCGTTGTACGGCGCCACGACCAGAATGTCCGCCGGATCGAGCGTACGGCGCATTCCGTGCCGGTCCACCCACGTCGTATCGGTATCGAGCAATTGCTCGACGATCGCCACGACCGCATCGACTTCCTCAGGACACGAGTTCTGGTTGCCCTCGTGCGGCACCGGCACGAACCACAACCCCGCTCCCGCGAAGCGATGCGTGCCATCGAGCACGTGACGCGAGAGGTTCGGCTGCGGATGGAGCCGGCCTTCGTAAAAGGCCTCGGAGGTGAACGTGCAGATCGGTGGCGCGAGGCGCCAGGTTTGACCGAGGAACAATCCGCAGTCCACGGGAACGGTCGCATGTCCCTGAAGCAGATGTTCGAGTGCCGAGACGGCCGCGCCGTCGGGATGGCTCCCCTGAATTGGCTGTTCGAGCTGACGCGGATCGCCGAGCAGCACGACGCTGTCCGCGGCCTGCGCCACCGCGGCGACGTTAGCGAGCGACATCTGACCCGCCTCGTCGACGAACAGCACGTCGACTGCGGCTGCGTACTCCTCGCGCGCCCACATCCACGTCGTGCCGGCCCCGACCTGTGCCGTCCCGTTTGCGAGTGCGACGAGCACGCGCTCGTTGCCGGTGACTTCCTCGACCGCTCCTCCCACCGGCGCGGATGATCCGATGTTCTGGATGCATGCGACCTGGACTCCAGCGCCGTCGCGTGCCTTAGCAGCGGCCACGAGCACTTCGTCGAGCAGGTTGCGGATCACCTTGTGGCTCGTCGCGGTGATGCCAATCTTTCGGCCGGCCTCGACCAGTGCCACAATCATTCGCGCGCCGGTGAAAGTCTTGCCCGCTCCCGGCGGTCCTTGAATCGGCAGCACGCACCGATCGAGCGCAAGCCCGGTCCGGCATGCGCGTGTGATGGAATCTTCCCCGGCCCGCGCGGCCAGTTCCGCGCCGCCGTGAAGTCGCGGAGGTACGACGCGCAGCAGATCGAGCGCCGCGAGATGCGGACCGTCGGCGTCCAAGCCGTGGTCGCGAACCCAGGTGCCGAGACGGATCAGCGATTCTTCCTGCGCCACCGAGGGCACGATCGTGTGCCGGTAGGCTGCGGTCGCATGCAGCTCCGCGGTCCTGGATGTCTTCTCGATGTCGATCGTGCGCTCCGCAGGCTCGATTGCGACCACCCTGCCCCATCCGCGACCCTCGCACGCAATCTTGAGGTCGTCGCCGCGGCGCACGTCGGTCTCCTGCACCGCGAAACGATAGCGGTCCACCGGTTTCTTGGCGGTGCCACCAACCCGCTCCATGAATTCTAGACCCGCGATCGCGGCGCGGTCGTCGAGCAGCTCTTCGTCATCGAGCTCGATCAGCCGGAAGTGCTCCCACCACACCGCTTTCTCCTCGCGCCAGTGGAACTCGAGCAGTTGGGCGAGCAGCCAGCGCGCCTGTTCGTCAGCGGTGCGCTCGGACGGCACCGGCGCCACGCTCACCGCCAGCTCGGCGGCGAGCGAGCGCGCCCGCTGGCGGCGTTCGTTGGGTGTGCGCTCGACTTCAAATTCTTTCGGCACCGGCCGTGGCACCGCAACCCCGTCGCGCTCGAGACCCGCACGCAGCGCCTCCAACCAGTCGCGCAGCCGCAGCGCGGAGACGCAATCGTCGCGGTTGTAGCGCTCGACCGCCTCGCAGGCGGCGGGCGTGATCGCTGCGCGTTGCCCGAGCTCCAGCGCCTGTTCGAGTGCGCGCTTGTGCGGCGCCACGTCGCGCAGCGCGATGTCGCGCGTGTATCCGAAGAACGCCTCGAGATCCTTGATGGAATAGCGCTCGACGCTCGCGCGCACGGCGTGCCGCACGACTCCGTACAGGTCGACGAACCGTTCGGTGCGCAGCAGCCGGTCGATCTCGTCCTCGCGCGTCCCATAGCGGCCCATCAGCCGCTTGAGCGCGCCGGGTTCGTAGGGCGCGTAGTGGTAGACGTGCATTCCCGGGTGTCGTTCCGCGATTTCGATCATGAAGTCGACGAGTTGCTCGAACGCGGCGCGCTCGCCGGGCTCGTCGAATCCCCACCATGCCCGGTATTCGGGACCACGGCTCGCGCCGGCCCACGCCACGCCGAACAGGTACTCGAGACCATTGCGCCCGACGAATGCATCGCCTTCAAGGTCCAGGAACAGATCGCCCGCGGAAGGTTCCGGCAGCCGGGTGAGTCCGAACCCTGCCACGACCGGCAGCAGCAGCTCGTGGACCGGCGTCGCGGTGCGGCGACCTTCGAGTTGAACGCGCGCCTGCTCGCGGCCGCGCACGAGGCCGTCGGCCGATCCGCGCCGCGGTCGCCACGTGAGCGGAACCGGCTCGCTCGCGAGCCTCGCGAGCGTCGCGATCGCGCGCCGTTCCAACTCGCCACGCTGGAGCCGCGTCAGGTTGGCGACGAGCGACAGGTGATCGTCCTCACGCCAGCGTCGGTCGCAGCGCGGCCACCACCGACACAGATCGCAGAGCGGCGTCGGCTCGGGATAGGCCGCGTCCGCGGGCATCTCGGCGGCGCCCGCAGCGTGCTCGAGCCGTCCACGGACGTACCGGTAGTAGGCCAGGAAATCTTCGACGCGGTACGGCTGCTCGTCGAACGGCTCGCCGGGCGTGACGACCACGAATCGTTCAGGCAGCGTGCCCTGGATCTCTGAGAGCAGGTCCGAATAGAGGCAAAGCTGAAGGATGGTGCCGGCGCGCGTCTCGCGGGCGAGCTTGGTGTCGTAGACCTCGTATGACCACGCTCCGAAGCGGCTGCGGCCCGCAACGCGTCGCAGGATGTCGGTGCGACCCAACCAGTGATCGCGCGCGAGCGTTCCCTGAACAACGATGTCGTGGCCGGCGCGCAGTGCGTCTTCGGTCGCAGCGGCCGCGCCGTCGCGCTCCACGATGCGGAGGACCGACAGGCCCTGCGCGGCGAGCGTCTCGACGTAGCGGCGTTCGTGTTCGTAGCCGAGTTGCTGCAATACTTCGAGCGCGGGGTCATTCCAGCGCGGCGGATCGAGTTCGCGGCGGGCGGCGCGCAGATCGAGCTGCGTGCGATGGCGGCACCCGAGATGGTTTGCGAGGTCGCTGGCCGAGAGGATCAGGAGATCGTCGAGTGCGCGCATCGCGCGACTCTCGCGGAACTCGCGGGGAGTGGCAAGCGGACCCCGGCGGCCGCAATGGTGCAGACGGCGTCTACACTTTCCGCGATGAACTGAGCCGGCGGTCGTGCTGATGCGCCGGCATTTTCTGCTGCAATGGTCGGATTTACGTGCGCCTCTTTGGCATACGCAGCGCCGAAGCGAGGTCCGCGCCTCTGTGGTGGCGGATGAGCACGGTCCTGCCGGCGAGAGCCGAGGGTCGCGCGACGACCAGATCGTCGAGACGATTGCGCGGTCCTTCTGCACGACTCTGCGGCCAGCGCACGGGCGCCTCCGGGGCGAGGTGCTCGATGGGATGGAGGAACTCGCCAAGTGTCACGCTGCGATCGCCCTTGTCGTTCCGGGGGTGCCGGTGCAGTCTGTTCCGGTGAGGCGCAAGAAGACCACGATCGCCCGGACAGAGTCCGCCTACCACGCCGTGTTGGCGGATATGGTTCGCCTGATTCGCGAGGCGAGGCGTGCGTCAGCGCGTGCTGTCAACACGGTCATGACGGCCACGTACTGGGAGATCGGCCGCCGCATCGTGGAGCACGAGCAGGGTGGTGAGGCTCGCGCCGGTTATGGCGAGCGCTTCTCGCTCTGGTGTCCGAGGATCTCACGAAGCGCTTCGGCCGCGGCTTCTCCGTAGATCGCTTGGAGACGGCCCGGCTCTTTTATCTGGCGTACCCAGACCGTCAGATTTCCGCGACGACGTCGCGGAAATTGCCGGCCGAGAAATCCGCGACGCTGTCACGGAAATCGCCGACGTCCCGGTCGGGGCTCCACGAGCCCGCGCGCCTCCCGCTCTCTTGGTCACACTACGTGTTGCTCAGGCATGCCGATGCCGGCCAGATGCATATGTACCTCAATTACGCCCGAGAGCACTGGATGGTCCCCGGCGAGAACCCACCTGTCGGCTTGATCCTCTGCACCTCGAAGGAGGACGCCGTCGTTCGCTGCGCGCTCGAAGGTCTTTCAAACAAGGTGCTCGCCGCCGAGTATCGGACCGCCCTCCCCGACGAGCGTCTGATCGCTGCCGCCCTCACGAAGACAAGACGGCAGCTCGAGGCGCGCCAAGCGATAAAGCCGTCCCGCAGGCGCCGATGAGAGCCGGATCGGAGTTGATGCCGGACAAGGACGACCACCGAGCTTCATCAGCGTCGGGGAGAGAGGCGCTGGTCGAAGCGATTGCAAAGGAGGAAGGGCGCCTGGCGAAGCTCGAGAGCGAGCAGGCCGAGGCTCGTGCCGGGCTTGCTGATCTTCACGCCCAACTCGCCAGACTGGGGCCAGAGCGCCGGCCTCCTCACAGATCCTGAGCGCGTGCAGACGTGAACACTGGCGCTTTCAAGACGGAGGCCCCGCGAGTCGTCTCGCGGGGCCCCGGTTCACTGCGCCTTCGCCACGGGAAGGAAGACTGGCTCCTCGGGTAGGATTCGAACCTACAACCCTCCGGTTAACAGCCGGATGCTCTACCGTTGAGCTACCGAGGAACGAAATCGGGATGGTGCGGGGCGCTTCGCCGCGGCCGCCGGGCAGGCCGGGGTCCGAACAGGCCGGGGAGTCTACAAATCCGCGGTCGCCGCGGTCAAGGACGCGTCGGACGCGTGGTGCGCGCGTCGCGCAGCCTCATGCGGCGACGCGTGCGCCGCAGCGCGGACATGCGGCCGGCGTACGGTTCAGCCGCTCGATTTCGGCGATGTGGACCTCCGCATCGGCGCGCAACCCCGCCACTTCCGCGCACGCCTCGTCCAACTCGCGCGCGAGCGTGACGATCCTGGCACCGGCGCGCACCCGCGCCAGGATCTCGGTGGGGTCGCACGGCTTCACGAGGTAGTCGTCGGCGCCGGTCTCGAGCCCGAGCACACGTTCGTCGACCTCGCCCCTGGCGCTGAGCAGGATGAAGTACGGGGCAGCCTCCTTGAGCCCAACCTTGATGGACTGGCACAGCTCGAGTCCGTCGACGTAGGGCATCATCCAGTCGGACAGCACGAGATGCGGATCGAACGTCACGATTGCCTTCATGCCTTCACGGCCGTCGATGGCGGTCGCGACGGTGTAGCCCTCGGCCTCGATCCGCCGCTCGAGGATCCGGCGGAAGGCCTCATCATCCTCAACGACGAGGACGCGCGTTTCGGAGATTGCTTTCACGCAGCCTCTCGCAGGTAGCCCTTGATCTGATCCACGAACCCGGCGTGATCGAGGATCGGCTTGGAGACGTAATCCTCGGCGCCGCTCTCGCGCAGCAGCGCTTCCGCGTCGCCGCGCATCGCATGCGCGGTCGCGAGCACGACCGGGACCGGGAAGGTCGCCGGATCGTCCTTGATGAGGCCGCACAGGTCGACGCCGCTCACCGGCTTGCCCTGGTAGCGGGAGTGGGTCAGCGAGATGTCCATGATCACGAGGTCGACAGTTCCGCCGCGCACCAGCGCGAGCACTTCATCGGGCGATTCGGTAACCGTAACTTTAAAGCCGCCGCGCTTCTCGAGAATCATCCGGAACAGCAGCGCGTTCACCGCATCATCTTCCACGACCAGAATGTGCTTCATGCTGCCTCCTCACGAAGTTCGTCGCCGCCAGCCACATCGGCGCCGGTGCCGGAATGCTCCGCGATCTCGCCCTTGACCTGCATGTGCCAGTCGATGATGTGCGACAGGATCAATGGATTGTCGTGCACCGACGACTTGGGCAGCACGTCGAGCACCAGGCCTTGATCGAGCGCACGACGCTCTTCGTCATTGCGCGCATCGGGGAAGTTCGTGAGGACGAGCACGGGCAGTTGATTGTGCAGTCCGCTCCGCGTCAGCTCGCGCAAGACGTCGTAGCCGCTCACGACCGGCATCATGAGATCCAACATCAGCAGGTCGAAGCCGCGTGGCTGCACGCCCAGGATGTGCAGGCACTCTTCGCCGTTGTTCGCGACCTCGATGTGGAATCGGTTGTCGGGGAGCACTTTGCGAATGTATGCGACGACCGACGGATCGTCGTCTGCCATCAGAATTCTCACCACACGATCATGGGTGCGACCCAGCACCTCTTCAATCCGGGCCATCAACTGCGGCCCTTCGATCGGTTTCGCGAGATGTTGCGGCTGGCGTGCAAACGCGGCAGTGCGCAGCCTGTCACGCACCTCTTCATCGAATCCGGTGACGAAGATGAGCGGGATGTGGCGGGTCTTGGCATCGGCGGCCATGCGCTCGGCGAGGTCCCAGCCGGTGCGCAACGTCGCGCCGTCGGGGCACGACAGCGCATAGTCGAGCACGACGGTCGCGGGACGCAGCCGGCGCGCGAGCATCCAGCCACCCTCGGCGTGCCGCGCCGCGACGGTCCGATAGCCCTGGCGGTGCAGCAGCGATCCGACGTAGCGGCGGAAGATCGGGTCGTCCTCGACCAGCAGCACGAGTGGCCCGCCGGCAGGCCCCTCGATGCGCTCGGAGGTGTGATCCTCAGGGAGATCGTCGATCTCCTGGTGCCACGTCGGCAGCGAGAAGTACATGCGCGTTCCCTTGCCTTCACCCTCACTCTGGACGCCGATGATGCCGCCCATCAGTTCGATCAGGCTGCGGGAGATCGCGAGCCCGAGTCCGGTGCCGCCGAACTTGCGCGTGGTGCTGCCGTCGGCCTGCATGAACTTCTCGAAAATGCGGCTCTGGCGGTCGGCCGGGATGCCGATCCCGGTGTCGATGACCTCGATCATCCAGTGTCCCATTCCCGCGTGCTCGGTGGCGCGCACCGTCACGGTGCCCGACGGCGTGAATTTGATGCTGTTGCCGACCAGGTTGATCAGCACCTGCTTGATCTTGCGGAAATCGCCGCGCAGGCCGGCGACGTGCGTGTCCGGAGCCTCGAACGTGAGCTGGATGCCCTTCTGCGCAGCCTGCACGTGGGTCACCGTGTAAACCTCGTCGAACAGCCGGCGCACGCCGACTTCCTCGATGTCGAGCGTCAGCTTGCCCGATTCGATCTTCGCGATATCGAGCACGTCATTGATGAGGCCGAGCAGGTGCCGCGAGCAGCTCAGTGCCTGGCGCATGAAGTCGCGCTCTTCGTCGGGTGAACTGCACATGCCGTCGAGCACCAGCTGCAGAAATCCGATCATTCCGTTGAGCGGCGTGCGCAGCTCGTGCGACGTGTTCGCCAGGAACTCGCTCTTGAGGCGTGACGCCTCCTCGAGTTGCCCGTTGACCTCGGCGAGGCGACGGTTGCTGGATTCGAGCCCGCGGGCGAACGCGCGGATCTGGTCCTCCGCCTGGGCCTGCTGGCTGATGTCGCGCGCGATGGCGGTGTAGATCAGGTCCTCACCCTCGCCGGCGCATGCGACGGACAGTTCGATCGGAGCGCTTGGCCCGTCGCGATGCAGCGCCTCGGTGCGGATCACCTGTCCCGGGGCGGGCAACTCGAAGCGTCCGAGGCCGTCCTCGGTGCGGACGATCTCCGACAGCGGCAGACCGTAGAGCTCGTTGCACGGGCGCTGGAAGATCCGCTCGGCCGCCGGATTCGCGGTGCGGATCGTACCGTGCCGGTCGAACGTCAGAATCGTATCGAATGCGTTGTCGAACACCGCCTGGATCTGATTCGCGTGCCGCTTGGTGACCTCCAGCTCGCGCTGGGCGAGTCCGGTTTCGTACTGGCGCCGCCAGAACACGACGGCCGCTCCGACCATCAGCACCATGGCGAAGTCGAGCGCAATCAGCCCGGCCATGACGTTGCTCGCGCTCGATTCGAGCTCGGCGGGGCGAGCCTGCGCCACGAGACCGCAATTGATCTCCGGAATGAAGCGGGTCACGGCCCACAGCGGACCGTTCGCCGAGCCGGCCTGCATCCCGAGGCGCGATTCGGCGCCCGTCGCCGCGATCGCGGCCGCGCGAAACGCCCCGCCGCTGGCGGTGCTGCGTGCTCCGGCGGTGATGCCGAATCCAGCCGGAGGAGAGGTGAGCACGACCACCTCGTCACCTTCACGTCCGGCGAGGAAGGCACCGGCACTCTTGCCGAATCCCGGCCAGCTCGCGAGCAGCGCACGCAGCGCGTCTTCGGCGTTCGCGTAGACCACCAGCGTTCCGGTAGCTGATGGGCCATCGCGCAACGGCACGACCGCCACCAGCATCGAGGGCCGGTTGGCATCGCCGCTCAGGATGCCCAGTGCTGTGCGCTGCGTGCGTTCGGCGCGCATCGCGATCTCGGCCGGCGCCACCGGCATCCGGGCCTGGTTACGGCGCGCCCGGGTGAGCAGCGCACCGTCGGGGCCGTGCAATTCGATTTCGCTCCAGTGCAAGGTATTGGCGCTGCGCTCGAGCATGTCCTCCACCGCCGCCCTCGACGACGGACGCGCACCCTCCGTGCGGCCCAGGGTGGCGACCAACTCGACGGCCTGCGTGAATTGTGCAAGCGCAGAGCGCAGCTCGTGGACCTTGTCGGTTGTATTGTCCTCGATCTCGTTCCACCGCTCGCGGAGCTCGCGCTGGTTCTCGCTCTGATAGATCCCGATGTTGAGGAGCGCCGCGCTCATGGCGGCGAGCGCGATGAAGCCGATCGTGACACGCAACGACTCGCGGCGCGGGTCGATTTCGCGCGTCAGCAGGAAACGCGCAGCGCCCGCCACGGGTCGGATGGGATCCTGGCTCGTGCCGGGGTTGGCGCCGGGGCGCGTGCCGGAAGAAGGTTCGAGTAGGCTCATGGTCGGTGCGTGAGGAGGTCTCCTGATACCCGGGGAGTATCGGGATCGCACCGGCCGAACTTGAGGGCTTACTGGCCGCCCGTCTGCCAGTAGCGCGGTCGGATGTTCGCTTGCAGCACGCGTTTGCGCAGGCGGAGACTCGCCGGCGTGACCTCGAGCAGTTCGTCCTCGCGGATCCACTCGAGCGCCTGCTCGAGCGACATGCGGTGCACCGGCACGAGCCGGTAGCTTTCCTCGGAGTTCGAAGAGCGCATGTTCGTAAGCTTCTTCTCCTTCACGATGTTCACGTCCATGTCCTGCTCGCGCGCGTTTTCGCCGATGATCATGCCCTCGTAAACCCGCTCGGTGGGGCCGACGAAGATCTCGCCGCGGTCTTGCACGTGCTCGATGGCGTACGGCGTGACCTTGCCGGGCCGATCGGAGACCAGCGCGCCCGTCATTCGGTGCGGGATCTCGCCCACCCACGGCTCCCATCCGTCGAACAGGTGGTTCAACAGACCCGTGCCGCGGGTATCCGACAGGAACGGCCCGCGGAATCCGATCAGCCCGCGCGACGGAATGCGGAACTCGAGCCGCACCCGACCGGTGCCGTGGTTGACCATGTTGGTCATGCGGCCCTTACGCGTCCCGATCTTCTGCGTCACGATACCCACGAATTCCTCTGGGCAATCGATCACCAGGTGTTCCATCGGCTCGTGCTTCACACCGTCGATGACGCGGGTCAGCACCTCCGGCTTGCCGGCCGCGAGTTCGAAGCCCTCGCGGCGCATCATCTCGATCAGGATCGCCATCTGGAGTTCGCCGCGACCCGACACGACGAACGAGTCGGGAGTCTCGCCGGGATCCACGCGGATGCTCACGTTCGTCAGCAGCTCGCGGTCGAGCCGCTCGCGGATGTTGCGCGACGTGACATACTTGCCTTCCTGGCCGGCGAACGGTGAGTTGTTGACCTGGAATACCATGCTCACCGTCGGCTCGTCGACCGTCACGCGCGGCAACGGCAGCGGCCGCAAAGGGTCGGTGATCGTGTCGCCGATCGTGACGTCGTCGAAGCCCGCGAGCGCCACGATGTCGCCCGGCCCCGCCTCCTCCACCTCGACGCGATTCAGTCCTTCGAACACGTAGAGGTTCGTGACGCGCCGCGGCACGAGGCTTCCGTCGAGCGTCGAGAGCACGACGTCCTGTCTGGCGCGCAGGCGACCGTTCACGATGCGGCCCACGGCGAGCCGGCCGACGTAGTCCGAGTACGCGAGATTCAGGATCAGCATCTGGAGCGGCGCATCGGGATCGTACGCGGGCGCGGGGATCGTCTTGAGGATCTCGTCGAACAGCGGCTGAAGCCGGTGATTCTCACCGTCGGGCGACAGCCGGCACACGCCCTCGCGAGCGATGGTCCACAGCACCGGGAACTCGAGCTGGTCCTCGGTCGCGTCGAGATCGATGAACAGGTCGTAGATTTCGTTGAGCACTTCCTGCGGCCGGGCATCCTTGCGGTCAATCTTGTTGATCACGACGATCGGCGGCAGCCCAAGCTCGAGCGCCTTTTTGAGCACGAACCGGGTCTGGGGCAGCGGACCTTCGCTCGCGTCGACCAGCAGCAGCACGCCGTCGACCATCTTGAGCGTGCGCTCGACTTCGCCGCCGAAGTCCGCGTGGCCGGGGGTGTCCACGATGTTGATCTTCGTGTCGCCGTAACGCACCGCGGTGTTCTTCGCGAGAATCGTGATGCCCTTCTCGCGCTCGAGGTCGTTCGAGTCCATCACGCGTTCGACCACGGCCTGGTTCTCGCGGAACACGCCGCTCTGCCACAGCAGGGCATCGACGAGCGTGGTCTTTCCGTGATCGACGTGGGCGATGATGGCGATGTTGCGAACATCCGAGCGCACTGCCGTCGCAGCGCTCACAGAGGGTGTGACACGTCGAATTTCGGTTTGATTCATCGACTCCCCAGCGCGCCGGGCTCGAACTGAGCCTTGAGCGCGTCCCAATAGTTCCGCTCTTCGAAGAGCGAATCGTACGAATAGAGCGCGACCAGTGGAAAACCCATCGCACGAGCACCTTTGATCTTGAGCGCCGCGGTTACCGGCTTTGTGTTGTACATCGCAATTCCTGGAACGACGCTACCCCCGGTCTCGAGTTCGGCTGTGAAGCCCATCAGCTGATTCATCACCGACTGCACTGGAACGCCATAACACATCACAAACGCACGATCGATGAGCCCATCGCGGACCCACGACCGCCACATCTGAGCGTTTGAGCGCTCGGCGCGCAACGTGTCCGCGATGACCGCCGCTGAGATCAGGATCCGCGGACGCACCGCCCGGGCCGAATCACGCATTGCGCGCACCACAGCGGTGACCTGGGTGCGCTGAAACGACTCCCATGCTTCGTGAACCTTGGTCTGAGCGGCCGTATCCAGTTGCTCCATATGCGCCGGATCGACACCGGCATCGAGGGCAAATCGCGCCCGCGTCGTGGGATCCCATCCCACACCCACACTCGGGTGGCGGATGTAGTCCAGATGAATCCCGTCCACCGGATAGCGCTCGGCGATCTCCTTCGCCACCGCTGCGAGCCATTTCTGCACTCCAGGGTGCCCTGCCGACAGAAACACGCCCTCGACACCTTTACGGCTCCGCTCGCGAGCCCCGAGTGCTGCCATCGTTCGCCCATCTCGCAACTGCGCGATCCACTCCGGATGCGCATTCACGACGTGTCGCGGATCGCGCGGACGATGCGGCTTGGACCATACGAGCAAACAGTTGACCCACGCGTGCACCTCGATCCCGGCCTCATGCGCCCGACCGACGAGCTCACCGAACGGATCGAACTCCGCTCCCTCATTCCGATCAATGAACTCGGCGCGTGGCAGCACCTCCGAGCGGTAACACGCATCGCCGCGCCCGACCACTTGTACCAGCAGGCCCCGCACGCGCATTCGCGTCGCGCGCGCGATCACACTGTCCACTCCGGCGCGGTTCGCGAGCGATCCGCGCAGCACCCATAGATAGTCGACCGGCGATGCGGCCTCAGAGTCCGGCTCCGTCGTCGTGCGGCCGTGTGCCGCAACCACCGAATCCGGCTCCGATCCCTGCGCTCGTGCGGCTGGCGTCGGGCCCCACAGCAGGCCGAACATCGCAGCGGTCACGAGAATCCGTCGGGAACAGGTCAATACGCACCCTCCGACAGAGAGAAACGCGGGCGGAAGCGAACCCCCGCCCGCGCTCGAATCCTCCGGGAGTGATCGGTCCGCGGCCCTAACGGCGGCGGATGAAGCCGATCATGGTGTCGCCTTGGTCGCTCTCCCCTGTCCTCTAGTTTATCGTCAGTTGGCTAGCCGGTCTTCACGCCGGTTCGGCCACGGCGACGCGCTGGATTCGCCGGCTCGTCGCCTTCCCGCCCACCCTTCTTGCGGCCGCGCGACGGCTTCTCTTCGGCCTCGGTCGATCCTGCCTTCGCCTTCTTCTCGACCTTCTTGCCTGTTTGCGCGGCCTTCGTCAACTCCTCGGCCGCAAGCCGGTCCTGACGCTCCTTATCCTTCTGCTCGGAGCTCTTCACCAACTCCAGATACGCGGTCTCGCCGGCGTCGCCGAGCCGATGGCCAATCCGCAGGATGCGCGTATATCCACCCTGACGCTCCGAATACCACGGGGCGATCGTCTCGAACAGTTTCGCCGTAATGGCGGGCTTCATGACGTACGCCGCGACCATGCGCCGCGCTGCAAGATCGCCGCGCTTGCCGAACGTGATCATCCGCTCCGCGACTGAACGAGCCTCCTTGGCCTTGGCCACCGTCGTCTCAATGCGCTCGTATTCGAACAGCGCTGTAACCAGGTTACGCAGGACTGCGCGGCGGTGTGCCGCGGTCCGGCTCAGCTTGCGAAAGGATTTGCGATGGCGCATGTCTTCAGTATTCCCCAATCCGTCCAGCACTTAAACGCGTGGCTCCAGTCAGTTCTCCGAGCTCACCAGTGATTTCGATTCCACGTAGCGGCTCACGTCCATGCCGAAGTGGAGCCCCATCTCCCCCAGGATGTCCTGGATCTCCTTCAGCGACTTGCGGCCAAAGTTGCGGTACTTGAGCATCTCAGGTTCGCCCTTCTGGACCAGATCGCCGATCGACTTGAGCTCGGCTGCGCGCAGGCAGTTGCTCGAGCGCACGGACAGTTCCAGCTCGTCCACGCTCTTGTCGAGCAACTTGCGGATACGCATGATCTCCTCGTCGACCTCTTCCTCCGCCTCTTCCTCGATCGGCTCCTCGAAGTTGATGAACAGGCCGAAATGGTCGCGCAGGATCTTCGCTGCCACCGCCACCGCATCGAGCGGGAGGATACTGCGATCGGTCCACACTTCGACGGTCAGCTTGTCGTAATCGATGCGTTGCCCGAGGCGCGTGGCTTCGACCTGGTAGTTCACCTTCGTGACCGGCGAGAACAGCGAGTCAATCGGAACCACTCCGATCGGGCGGTCCGTCGCCGAATGCTGATCCGCAGACACGTACCCGCGGCCGCCGCCGATTTCGACTTCCATGCGGAGATCCCCGTCACGGTTGAGCGTGGCGATGTGCAGATCCGGATTGAGGATCTCGATCTCGGGATCGACGACCATGTTCCCGGCACGTACTTCGCCCTTGCCCTTCATCTCGAACACGCCCTTCTTCGGGCCGTCCCCATGAAGCTTGAGGCGCACCTGTTTCAGATTGAGGATGATCTCGGTCACGTCCTCGATCACGCCCGGCAGAGTCGAGAACTCGTGAAGCACTCCGTCGATGCGGACCGCGGTGACCGCGGCGCCCTGCAGCGACGACAGCAGCACGCGGCGCAGCGCGTTGCCGAGCGTGAGTCCAAATCCTCGCTCGAGCGGCTCGATCACGAATTTCGCGTAGCCATCGTTGTTGTTGGAATCGGGCACGAGCTGCTTCGGCATTGTCAGATTCTTCCACTTCATCGGCAAGGCTCCCGGAGAGAGGGGTCCCAAGATTACTTCGAGTAAAGCTCGACGATGAGCTGCTCGTTGATCGGCACCGGGATCGACTCCCGCGTGGGAATGCTGAGAACGCGGCCGGTGACCTGGTCTGCGTTGACCTCGAGCCACTCGGGCGACGACTGGCCCTTGCGTGACTCGAGCGAGTTCACGACGACGGACAGCTTCTTGCTGCGCTCGCGGATCGCGATTTCGTCGCCACTCTTGACGAGGAACGACGGAATGTCGACTTTGCGGCCGTTCACGCGCACGTGGCCGTGACGGACGATCTGGCGTGCCGTCGCGCGGTTACCCGCGAAACCGAGACGGAAGATGATGTTGTCGAGCCGACGCTCGAGCATCTGGAGCAACACCTCACCCGTCACGCCCTTCGCATCCGACGCCTTGTGGAAGTAGTGACGGAACTGGCGCTCGAGCAGACCATAGATGCGCCGCGCCTTCTGCTTCTCACGCAGCTGCAGACCGTAATTGGTTTCCTTCACGCGACGGCTCTTCCCATGCTCGCCCGGCGCGTAGCCACGGCGCTCGATCGCACACTTGTCCGAGAAGCAACGCGACGCCTTGAGGAAGAGCTTCATGCCCTCGCGCCGGCACAGCCGGCACTTTGCATCGTGATATACCGCCATGTTCGGGCTCTCCTAGACGCGACGCCGCTTGGGCGGGCGGCAGCCATTGTGGGGAATTGGAGTGACGTCCTTGATCGCGGAGATCTCGAGACCAACTGCCTGAAGTGATCGGATGGCGGCCTCGCGTCCGCCGCCCGGGCCTTTAACCCAGACTTCGACGCGCTTCATGCCATAGTTCAGCGCCTCGCGCCCGGTCGCTTCCGCGGCCACCTGAGCCGCGAACGGCGTACTCTTGCGCGAGCCCTTGAAGCCGACCTTGCCTCCACTGGCCCACGAGACCACGTTGCCGTCCATGTCGGTGATTGTGATGATCGTGTTGTTGAAGCTCGCCTGCACGTGTGCGACACCGTTGGCCGACACCTTGCGATCCCGTTTCTTGCCCTTCTTTGCTTCGGTCACTCGAATCCTCCATGCGCATCGCGTGCATTGCGACGCGCGTGCGAACTACTTCTTCACGGCCGCCTTGGCGGGCGCAGCCTTGCGCACAGCACCCGCGGTCTTCTTGGGTCCCTTGCGGGTGCGAGCATTCGTCTTCGTGCGCTGCCCCCGTACCGGTAGCCCGCGACGATGCCGCAGTCCGCGATACGCCCCGATGTCCATCAATCGCTTGATGTTCATCGCGATTTCGCTGCGCAGCGCGCCTTCCACTTTGTATTCGCGCTCGATGATGCCACGGAGCTTTCCGGTGTCCTCGTCGCTCAGGTTCTTCACCCGAATTTCCGGGCGCACTCCTGCCGAATCGAGAATCCGCATCGCCGTGTTCCGTCCGATGCCATAAATGTAAGTCAGCGCGATTTCAATCCGCTTGTCGGCCGGCAAATCGACGCCCGCGATTCGTGCCACAGGCTTCCTCCTTCGCTACTTCTGACGTTGCTTGTGCCGCGGATTGCGCTTGCAAATCACGCGGATCACGCCCTTGCGACGCACCACTTTGCAATGCTCGCAGATCTTCTTGACCGACGTACGGACCTTCATTTCGGACCGTCTCCTTCTGGCTCCAACATCGGCTCCAACGTCCGCGCGGCATGCGCGGCGCCGAGAACCTACTTGTACCGGTACACGATCCGCCCGCGGTTCAGGTCGTACGGTGACAGCTCGACCGTAACCTTGTCGCCGGGAAGGATCTTGATGAAATGCATCCGCATCTTGCCCGAAATATGGGCCAGCACGACGTGTTTGTTCTCGAGTTCGACCCGAAACATCGCGTTCGGGAGCGGCTCGATGACCGTGCCTTCGACCTGGATGCCCTCTTCCTTCGCCAATTCAGCCTTCCTGGCCCGGATCCGACAGGATCTCGGGACCGTCCGGACCGACCGCGACTGTGTGCTCGAAGTGCGCACTCAACGAGCCGTCCTTCGTCACCACCGTCCACCCGTCCGGCTGCACCACCACCTCGTGACCGCCCACATTGATCATGGGCTCGATCGCGAGTACCTGACCTGCCATGAGACGGGGTCCGCGCGCCGCGGGTCCGTAGTTGGGAACCTGCGGCTCCTCGTGCATCTCGCGCCCGATGCCATGACCGACCAGCGTCCTGACCACCGAGAAGCCGTGCTTCTCGGCGTACGCCTGCACTGCATGCGAGATGTCACCGACCCGATTGCCCGCCTTCGCATGCACGATGGCTTCGGCGAGTGCGCGACGCGTCACATCGAGAAGCCGCTGCGCCTCGTGCGAAACTTCGCCGACCGGCACCGTCAACGCCGCGTCTCCGAAGTACCCATCCTTCTCGACGCCGACGTCGATACCAATGATGTCGCCGTCCTGGAGCGCGTAGGGACCCGGAATCGCGTGCACGACCTCGGCGTTCACCGACGGACAGATCGACGCAGGAAAACCGCGGTAACCCTTGAACGCCGGGCGGCCGCCGTTGTCGCGAATGAAGGTCTCGGCCAGCCGATCCAGCTCAAGGGTCGTCACGCCTGGGCGCACTTCGGATTCGAGCATGCGCAGCGTGCGTCCCACCAGCCGTGCGGCGGCGCGGATCGCTTCGATTTCGTCCCGGTTCCTCAAGTAAACCAACGCATCACCTCGCGGTACGGACGCTGTCGAGCGCCCGTTTGAGCGCTGCGTAGACCGTATCCATCTCGCCCATCCCCTGCACTTCGATCAGCCGTCCGAGCTTCCGGTAGTGCTCGACCAGCAACGCCGTCTGCGCCTCGTAGACTTCGAGCCGTTTGCGGATCGTCTGCTCGGTGTCGTCGGCCCGCTGTACCAGTACCACGGTCGGATGATCGTCACAGTGCATCCCGTCACGCGGCGGCGCACTCACCACATTGTAAGCCCGTTTGCATTCCGGGCACTCTCGCCGGGCGGCGATCCGCCGCACCAACTCTTCCACCGGTGCCGCCAGGCTCGCCACCGCATCCAGCGATTGACCCCGTTCGGCGAGCATCACATCGAGTGCGAGCGCCTGGGGGACGGTGCGTGGGAACCCATCCAGCACGAATCCTTCTTTCGCATCGGGCTCGAGGGTGCGATCCCGGACCAGGCCGATCATGACCTCGTCTTGAACCAAGAGCCCCGAATCCATTTGTCGCCTTGCTTCCAATCCGAGAGGTGTTTCCCGGATCACGGCCTCGCGGAGGATCTCCCCGGTCGAGATCAACACCCACCCGTATTCTGAGGCGAGACGACGACCCTGTGTGCCTTTGCCGACGCCCGGCGGCCCGAGCAGTACGTTCCGCATCTACATTCTCTGCCGGCCACGGATGCGGCCCCGCTTCACGAACCCCTCATAATGCCTCATCAAGAGATGCGATTCGATCTGTTGCAGCGTATCGAGCGCCACGCCTACCACGATCAGCACACTCGTGCCGCCGAACCCGAGGAATGGCAGTCCGGAACTCGCGATCAGGATGTCGGGAATCACGGCGATCAGTGCCAGGAAGACCGCTCCGGGCAGCGTAATCCGGGTCAGTACCCGGTCGATGTACTCGGCGGTCTTGCGCCCGGGGCGGATACCCGGAACGAATCCGCCGTATTTACGCATGTTCTCTGCGAGGTCGTTCGGATTGAGCACGACCGCAGTATAGAAGTAGGTGAAGAAGATGATGATCAGGCCATAGACCACGTTGTACGGCACGCTGGTCCGGCTGAACAACGCCCCGAGCCCGGCGAGCGGGTGGTTCGGAGGCACGAAGCCCGCGATCGTGGCTGGCAGGATCATCACCGACGACGCAAAAATGATCGGGATCACGCCCGCGGTGTTCACGCGAAGCGGGATGTGCGTGTTCGAGCCACCATACATCCGTCGCCCGACGATGCGTTTGGCGTATTGCACAGGAATCTTGCGCACCGCCTGCGTCATGAGCACGACCGACGCGACGACCAGCACCATCAGCGCAACCACCGCCAGCGCCAGCAACGGCGACAGCGTCCCGGCACGGATGCTCTCGAACGCCGCGAGAATCGCATTGGGTCCGCCGCCGATGATGTTGACGAAAATGATGAGCGAGATGCCGTTGCCGATGCCGTGTTCGGTGATCTTCTCGCCCAGCCACATTACGAAGATCGTGCCCGTGGCCTGGGTGATGATCGTCGACAGCGTGAACATCACGCCCGGGTTTGGCACAACCGTGAGACCCTGTGAAGCACCCATATTGACGAGGAACACGCTGTAGGCGAGCGACTGGACGATCGCGATGGCTACCGTACCGTAGCGCGTGAGCTGGGTGAGTTTCTTCT
>Ga0315273_10002415_pt1 | contig 22042 bp, 12 predicted proteins | sample YL17G02_0_MG_FD_205753 | JGI IMG/M metagenome (GOLD analysis project Ga0315273, IMG submission 205753) | Sediment microbial communities from Yellowstone Lake, YNP, Wyoming, USA - YL17G02_0 | ecosystem: Environmental > Aquatic > Freshwater > Lake > Sediment | place: USA: Wyoming | collected... | reverse complement strand
GCCGGCTGGAGACGGCCGTCGACAACGCCGGGCACGCTCTTCTCCAGGCCGAGCAGGTCCGCGACCGGGCGGCTGCCGACCTCGAGGCGGCGACACTCGACGAGGACGCCCTGGCGCGTCGCGCCGACCTCGAGGCGCTGATCGAATCCTCCCGGGTCCAGGCGGCACGCCGGGAGGAACGGGCGCGCACCGATCGCGACCTTGCGGCTGCCGGCTCCCGCGTCGCGACGGCCGTCAACCAGCTCGGGCCCGGCTGGACGGTCGAGCGCATCGAGCCGTTCGACGACTCGATCGCCGTTCACGCCGAGATCGACACGCGGTTCCGCGGGCTCCTTGACCGCGCGACGGACGCGGTGGCGTCCGCGCGGCGCGACCTGGCCGCGAACGACGGCCGCCTGGCCGAGACCGCGGCGCAGGTCGAGGCGACGGCGGCCCGGATCGGCGAGCTGAACGCTGCGCTGGGCGAGGGACCGCCGCATGCGGACCGCGAGCGGGGCCTGCGGGAACTCGAAGCGCTCGTTCAGCGCCTGGAGGAGCGTCGGTCGGCGGCCACCGACCGACCCGAGCGGGACCTCCAAGCCGAGCGGGCGGCGCTGGATCAGCGAGCGCGCGACGGCCGGGACCTTGCCGCGGCGATCGAGGCGGAGCGGAACGTCCGGGAGCTCCTCGCGGGGGCCGTGGCGCCCACGCCGGCGGTCGCCGGCCAGGGGTTGCGGCGGTGGCTCGGTCCCCTTGCCGTGGGCGCCTCCGGGCTCGCCCTCGCCGTCGTTCTCGCGGTTGGTGGCTCGCCCGCCATCGCCGGGATCGTGGCCCTGGTCGCCGTGAGCGTGGCAGTCGCCTGGGCGGTGCTCGCCGGACGAACGACCCCCTCCCCGGTGGAGGGGATCCGTCGGCAGCTGGAGACGCAGCTGGAGCGGGCGACCTCGACGATCTCCCGCACCGGCGAGGCGCTCGGCCTCGGCCCTGCGCCGGCACCTGGCGATGTTGCCCTCCTGACCGCGACCCTCGACGACGAGCTCCATCGGCTCGACCGCGAGCTCGATCGCCTGGATCGCGCGGAGGCGGCTGCCGGCGAGGCAACGGCCCTCGAGCGCCGGCTCGCAGAGAAGGCGACGGCCCTCGGCCTCCCACCCGCACCCGCGGGAGTCGACCTCGAGGCGTTCGGGCGCCAGATCGCGACCGACCGGGAGGTCGACGCACGGCGCGCCGGCCTGCTCGAACAGCAGGCGCAGCTCCGGGTCGCGGCCGAGGGCCTCGGACGCCGCCGGGAAGAGCTCGCGATGGCGCTCGCCGATCGAACGGCGGAGGCCGAGCAGGCGCACGGTGAGTGGCAGAGCTGGCTCGACGCCCACGGGTTGGAGCCTGATCTCGACCGCGAGACGGCGTCCCGTGTCGTGGAGGCAGTCTCGGCGGCCAAGGCAGCCGTAACCGGCCTGCGGACCCTCGAGATCCGACGCGACGAGCTCGTCGCGGAGGAGGCGGTGTTCGTGGCGCAGGTCGCGGCGCTGGCGGCGCTCCTGCCGCAGGGGCGGTTCGACCAGGCGGACCCGGTTGGGGCCGTGGCCCTCCTGGCGCGCCGGCACGCAGCCGCACTCGATGGGGAGCGGGCCAAGCTGGAGCTGAAGCGTGCGCTCGCGGACCGCACGGCCGCCGCAGATGAGGCACGTGTGGCGGGCGAGACAGCGACTGAAGCACTCGCGACGTTCCTCGCCGGCCTCGAGGCTCCCGATGCCGACGCGCTGCGCGCCGAGGTCGATCGCTCGCTGCGGGCTGCGGCGCTCGACGAGGCGGTCGCCGCGTCGACGCGTGCCCTGACAACCCTGTCCGGTCCGGGCGAGGCCTTGGCGGCGTTCGAAGGCGACCTCTCGGCCGTGCTGGACATCGACCTCGTCCGTGACGACGTCGCCGGCCTCGACGACCAGCTCGCGACGCTGGCCGGCGAACGTGATGTCCTCAACCAGGAGGCGGGTGCCCTGCGCAACCGGCGGGCCGAGATGGAGCGCGACGCCGCTGCGACCGAGCTCCGCCAGCGTCGTGCCGACGTTCAGGCGCAACTGGAGGCCGCCGCCGACCGCTGGACCGTTCTCGCGCTCGCGAAGGACCTGCTGGCTCGCTCGCGAGCGGCCTACGAGGAGGCCCACCGGCCCGCCGTCGTCCAGGCGGCCGAGCGCTACTTCGCCGAGTGGACCGACGGCCGCTACGCCCGGATCATCGCCCCGCTCGGGAGCCCGATCGAGAGCGTCGAGCTCAGCAGCGGAAGTCGCGTCTCGCTGGCAGGGCTCTCACGCGGGACGTCGGAGCAGCTCTACCTCGCGCTCCGATTCGGCCTCGTCGAGCGCTTCGTCGAGACGTCCGGCGAGTCGCTCCCGATCGTGATGGACGACATCCTCGTCAACTTCGACGACGACCGCGCCGCCCGCGCCGCCCGGTCGATCGAGTCGCTGGCCGGGACGTGCCAGATCATCTACTTCACGTGCCACCCGACGACGCCGCTCAAGGCCGAAGTCGAGAAGACGCTGCGACCGCTGGATGCCCGGTGAGAGCATGCGCCCTGCCGCCGGCCGAGACGCGTGCCGCACAAGCTGGCACGGAGCCGTGAGAGCGTCATCCCGTATCGGGAGACCCGCTTGACTTCAGACGACACCGATCTCCTCATCGGCCGCGCCGTACGGCGGCTCGCCGAGCTCGCGGCAGGAGACGACGTCCTGCAGGCAGGCCTGGAGGCGTTCGCACGAGCGATCCTCGGCCTGAGCGAGCCGCAACCGGCAATCAGCCCGGAGGCGGCCCAACTCCCAAGCCATGCCGCCCTCGAGCCTCAGACGGCCGAAGCATCCGATCTCGTCGCCGAAGAACCGCCAGCGCCGGAGCCACCGCTCGAAGAGGCGCCCCCCGCCGGGCCAGAGGCCGACGATACCGTCGAGCCGATGGACCGTGCGGCCTTCATGAAGCTCATGGAAGAGGTCGCGCGCCAGGTCGAGGCGACGGCCCTGGGGACGGTCGCCGCATCGCTGCGCGGCGCCACCGGCGTAGCCGGTCCGCTGGCGACCGAGGGCGAAGGGCGGGACGCGGACGCCGCCCCGGCGATCGGCGCCACCGCCGAGACGCGGACATCCACCGCCGCCGAACGCGATGCCGTCCTCCCAGGCATCACAGAACGCACTCGTCTCAAGGCCGAACCCGCGCGGGCTGTCGAGGAGCACGCACGTGCCGGCACCCCGATCGATGGGCAGCTCGTCCATCGGGCCCGCTCGGCCCATTGTTCGTTGTGGGTGCTCGAGCTTGCGGAACCTGATCCCGACGCGATCACCGACCTGGCCAAATGTCTCGCGGCCGTGTCTGATGCGGCCGAGCTGATCGCTCTCCTCCGCGAGCACGATCCGGACAATCGCGAACGCATCCTAGGTGCGGTTCGCGGGATGGCTGCCGTCCAATCGGCGCTGCGGATCGCGGTCTCGCGTCTCCGCCGAGTGGCCGATGACGACCAGATCTCGGTCTTCGGCTGGCTGAAGGACACCACGAAGGCCGAGGAGATCTTCGTCGCTCGTCACATGAAGCTCGACGACCCGCTCGATCCGGATGATCTCCCGGACGCCGTCGCTCCGATCTGCGCCGAGCTCGAGACGTTGCGGGAGGGAATCGACCGGCAGGAGTCACGCACAAAGGGGCTCCGCCAGGTTCGGTACCACGCGGGCCGCATCGCGAAGGGCAAGGGCTCCGAGCACGACTGCGACAAGATCGTCGAGGCCGTCGTCGAGCTCGTGGGCGAAGGCCTCCCGCCGAGCAACCTTGAGCTCCGCGCCCTGCTCCTCCCGGTCTTCGATCGCCTGCCCGACCCTGATGGGCGCCCGGCGGCCTACGGGCGTGTGTTCGCCGATGTCGAGCTCAATCGAGAGCGCCGCCCGCGGTTGAACGGCAAGGAGCCGGCGACGCGCAAGAAGGTGTACAGCGAAGAGATCCGGCGCGCGGCACACCTGCTGCGAGGGACGGAGCTCATCGTCATCGGCGGGGAGCGGCGGGTCGAGGCCGAGCACGCGCTCACGGATGCGCTAGGCCTCTCCGAGCTGACCTGGTTCACCCTGAGCGATGACCCGACGCTCGACGACCTGGAGCGCGCCATCTCGCGCCCGGAGGTCTCAGTGGTCGTGCAGCTCATCCGCTGGAGCCGCCACCGCCACGGGGACGCCGCCGAGCTGGCGGAGGAGCACGGCAAGCCGTTCGTGCGCATCCCCGGCGGCTACAACCCGAACGCCATCGCTCGCGCGATCCTCGACCAGGCGAGCGAGCGCTTGGGCGAAAGGTGACGGACGAAGTCCAGCCACTTTTGCAGTTGCGAGCGAGCGAGCGGCCGCGGTCAGCAATGGCGGTTACGCCTTCGCGGCCACCAGTTGAGCGGTGATGAGCACGACCGCCGCCGCGCGTCGGAATGACGACCTGCAGGCGCGGCGAGGGAGCCAGCTCCAGGTCGCCCTCGTTGACTCCCTGGACGTCATCCCCGCCGAAGTAGACGTCGTAGCTCCACGCGGCGCCGTAGGGGATGGCTGCGCGGTCGATCCGCCCGACCCGCGTCGGGTTCGCGCGCAGCCGCACGCGATCACCGGCCGAGAAGCGCGGAGCTGTCACGCGGGCCGTTCCTTCCCGTGGGGGCGCGGTTTCGTGTGAGTCTACGGGCTGGACCCGGCCATCACCGGCCGGTTCATGCCCATACAGACATGCCGCCAACAGCTATCCAGTCCCAGCCTCGCCGCCCATGGTCGCGACGGTAAGGCGGCGAGCCCGATGCGGTCGGTCATCCGCCTCGGGGGAATCATCCTCGCCGAGCAGGACAACGAATGGCTGGCTTTCGAGGCGGCTGTCGAGGGCCGGGCACATGGTGTTGGCAGGCCGGGCACGCTGCTATCGGCACGCATGAGCGGTCCGGGCGAGGCGCTCGCCGCCGGCGCGTGATCGGCGACGGCCGGCAGCCGGCCGTTCGCTCAGAGGTGGCCGAGTTTCCGCGGCTCGCGACGCGGTCGCGGAGCGTGGACGGAGCTCGTGGTCCTCGATGGTGTTGGTGTAGGGGCGTTGCCGCCGCCGCCACTCTGTCCGGCGAACCCGGGAGGCCCTTGCCGCCCTTCGGCTCGGGGCGCCGAGGCGGCGGCATCTCGACGGCGGGCGTCGTCGTACCGAGCGCGCTGCTCCGGGTCCAGAAGCACGTCGCGTGCAACGTTCAGCGCCTTCATTCGCTCGACGCTTCGCGGATCTGGGTTCCTGTCCGGATGGTGCTTCTCGGCGAGCTTGCGATAGGCGGCATTGATGACATCGGGATCGGCGGAAGGGTCCACCTGGAGGATCTTGTAGTAGTCCGACAAAGGCCTCCTCATCGAACGAACGTATCGACCGGGACTGTATCGCGTTCCGGGCCGGCTGGAAGCTCGCCTCCCGAGGGGGACCGGCACCGGCCGAGTTGCCGGATCCCCCCCAAGCTTCTCCTGCTCTCGCGGCCACGCTGCACCGTTCACGTATCGATCTGGCGAGCGGGGGCCAATCGGCCTATTGCCGCGGTCAGCCACTGGCTATGCTGCGCGAAGCATCAGGCTCGGTCATGCCCGAGAGGAACCCACCTGTGATCGTCAAGGACGGCATCTCTAGGTTCCGCGTGAGCGCCCGCGTCATTCTCGCCACCATGGCCGCCGCGATCGCCCTGGGCATCTCCGGGACGCCAATCGGCTGGACGCCCCAAGCTCACGCGACAGAGCCAACCGCAGTCCCTCGAGATGTCGTGATCCTCCTGGACATCACCGGCTCAATGCGCGGGGCCGGAGCGGACCCAAAGGCTCGGGACATCTGGGACTTGGTTGCCCAGAAGGTCATCCAGCAGATCAGCGATCTGCCGGAGGGCACGTCGCTTGCAATCGTTCCCTACGACGCGGGGCCCCGTCTTGCGAAGATCTGGCCCCGGCCCCTGAAGCGCACGGCCGACCCGATCGAGTTCGCAACGATCGACGACACGACGCGCGCCGCCGCGATCAGGCGCGTCCGGAGCCTCGTTCCCGACGGGCAAAGCACGCATATCTGCGACACGCTCGAATACGGACTCATCCAGCTCAAGGCCTGGCGAGATCAGCAGGCGTCGGACCAACGCATTCAGGAGGTCTTCCTCTACACAGACGGCTTGGACAACGGTCGGTGCGGGACGCGGTTCGTCCCTGAGCTGATCAAGACCTTCAAGGGCGCGGCGCAGGACTTCCCGTTCCTGTTCGGCGTCTACATCGACCTGAACGGCCACCTGACAGCAAGTGAGATCAGCGCGATCAGGGGGCAGCCAGGGTTCGTGGTCGGCACCGGGTTGCCGGACTTCGTCCATCTCGACCCGGGGCCCATCGAGCTCGGAGCCCAGGCGGCAATGACCTCGGGCGTCGATGTACCGCTCCACTTCATCGGCTCCCTGCCCGCCCGCGAGTTGACGGCCGCGGTCGAGGTGCTCCCGGCCTCCCTGGGACTGACGGCCTCGCCATCCACGATCACGATCGCCCAGGAAGTGACCGTGCACATCTCGTCCGACCAATCGCTCGCCCCGGGCAGCTACGCCGGGGCGATACGGCTCACGCCGGCCAGTGGCGCGTTTCTGTTCACCAACTCGAGCGCGGACTTCTTCTTCGAGGTTCCGGCGGCCGCCACCCCCTCACCGACGCCGGCTCCGACGCCGCTGCCTACGGTCGTGGCGGCGCCGGTGCCGACCGCGACGCCGCAGCCTGCTCCGCCCGAGCCGCCTCCTCCGAGTGACCCGACCGCGCTCCTGGTCCTGGCGGCGTTTGCCGCCCTTGCCGGTATCCTGGCGCTCCTGTACTGGCGCACGCCGCGATTCGCGAAGGACGCCGCGCTCGAGATCGCCGGCGAAGCGCTCCCGCTCCGCGAGATCGCGGGCTTCACGTTCATCCGTCCGCAGCAGGTGATCGTGAGCGGGTCGGGCTCGCCCTTCTTCCTCGAGGAGACGGGCGCCGGGGCCGAGTCGACCCGGCTCGTCGCGCTCCGTGGCACACGCGATGCCCTCTTCGATCCGGCAGGCACGCCGGTCACGGCCAACGGGATGCCGATGACGGAACCGGGGCCGATCGGCTACGGCACCGCGCTCGCGGGACCGCAGTGGTCGGCCAAGTTCGTACGCATCGAGCCCGACCCGGACTATCTGCGCTTCGGACCCGACGCCGACTAGAGGAGTCATGCTCATGAGCGCGAACCCACCCGCGGTCCCGCCCGTCACCTTTCGGCCCACGGTTGTCGTCGGGCTCGGCGGGATGGGCACGTTTGTCGCCTATCGCGTGATGGAGCTCGTCCGTCGGCAGCTCGACCGCCACGTCCGCGCGGGGCTGATCACCCAGGAGATCGGGACGCAGGCGATGGCCGAGCGCTTCAAGTTCGTCGCGATCGACTCGGACGAGCCGTGGTACAAGGAGAAGTTCGGCCCGAACTTCTTCCGGATCGGCACCACGACCGACGTCAACAACACGCTCGACCTGCGCTATCTGCGCGAGGCCGAGTTTCAGCGGTGGTGGCACCGCCCCCCGAACGGCAGGTGGTGGGAGCCCGGCGACTACGCCTTCGGGGCCGGCCACATCCGGCTGAAGGGCCGGCTCGCCTACTTCCTCGAACGCGAGCAGGGCAGGCTCGACGTCGGGGAGAGGATCAAGAGCGCCGTGGGGGAGTCGACGGCGCTGGTCCAGGAGCTCGCCCTTGGCCGCAACGAGAAGGTGTCGGTGTTCGTGTGCACCAGCCTGTCGGGCGGGACCGGCGGCGGGACGTTCCTCACCGTCATGAACTCCATCAAGGCCATCCCGCAGACCCGCACCTACGGAGTGGTCATCGGGTCCTCGATCGCGGACATGCAATCCGACGGCGACAGGAAGCGCCAAGAACGAGCGAACTTCCGGGCCGGGCTGATGGAGCTCGATGCCTGGTTGACTGCCGACTCGCCGCTCCTCGAGGCGCTCGACTGGGAGGTCTTCTGGCCGGATCCCGAGCGCCCGATCCGCGGAGAGCGGCCGTGTGCGGACGTCGTCTGGCTGTTCGACCGGCAACGCGCCGAGGGTGGGCAGTTCAACAGCCAGCTCGAGGCCATCAACGCGAGCGCCGAGGCAATCGCCACCTGGGTCCATTCAAGCGCGACCCAGCAGATCAATTCCGTCGACGCGGACGTCATGTCGGCCGTGGCCGGGCTCGCCAATGTACAAGTACCCACGGTCAACCGGTCGGTTCGTTACGGAGCGATGGGCGTGGCACACCTCGAGTTCGCCGCCGACCGGGCCCTCGACTACCTCTCGACGGCGCTCGCGATCGACGTCATCCGGGACCACGTGCTGGCTCGCCAGCCCGGCACGCAGGAGCGGGTCAACGAGTTGGTGGACACGGCTCTCCGAAGATGGGAGCTGATCGAGAAGGGCCAGGACCAGATCCTGGCGGTGCTGCGGGGCCTCCGCCAGACGGCGCCGCCGGCGCCGGCGCTGGGCGGCTCCCTCAACAGCGCCCCGACGACGAAGGCGTCATACGCGCCAGTCGTCAAGGCAGCGGTCGAGCGGCTCGACGCGCCCGACGGGCGCCACGCCTGGTACCGGGGGGCGTGCGCGCGCTGGACCCAGACGCGCCTTGGCGGTTCGCTCCAGGAGAGCGGCCTCCGCGACCTCCTGCGCGACGAGGTGTCCCGGATCATCACGTCATCCGCCGGCGGCTTCGCGGTCGCCGTCGAGTTTCTCGCCGCGCTCGAGGCGCGGATCACCGGACCCGAGGCCTCCAGCCTCCACTTCGATCTGGAGGACCCCCGGGACGGCCTCGCGGCGCAGAGGGCGCGGCTCGACGCGCGCCGGGGATCGGAAGTCGAGCAGCTGTCTGGCCGTTTCGGGCGGGAGCGTCGCATCGGCGAGTTCGTGGCTGGCTGGTGGAAGACCTGGCTGGACGTCAACGCCGAGATCGTCGCCCGGCAGGCCGCGCTCGACCTATATGACGGGGTGGTCGAGGAGGTCCGCACACAGCGGACCGCGCTGGCGAGCTCCCGAGCCTCGCTCGACACGATGACCGAGCAGCTCCGGCGGCGAGAGGGGGAGGCGCTGTCGCCTCCCTCGGTCGCGGAGCGCGGGGCGGAAACCATCAACGTGCTCACCCAGGACCCGCACCTGCTGCGACAGACGTTCTCGCCGGCCCGGGACGCCGAGGAGGTCGCCGCTGCGTTCGCGGCGGACCCGGGTGATGGCCTCGTGCTGCTCTTCAGCGCCTGCCTCGACCAGCAGCGCGTCATCGACGCCCCGGCAGACGAGCGGCCCGACCGGCGCCGTGCCCAAACCCAGGAGAAGCAGCTGGCCAGCCGCCGGCTGGCGGCGATCCTCGCGGATCCCCGGTTCGCCGGCCGGCTCGACGACCTCTGCGCGGCGCAGTTCTTGGCCGCCGTCAGGGCCTGCTCGGTGTGGGACGCGCTGGAGGCGCAGGTCCGGAGTTCGGGGCCCTCGGCCGACTGGGACGACCTCGGCAGCGAGGCGGAGCGGTTGCTTCGGGCGCTCGTCGGTATGTCGAGCCCGATGTTCCCGTTCACCGCGATGGGCAGCGTGCGTGCGGGCCTGCGCGAGCCGAGCGAGTCGGCGATTCTCGTGGCCAACACAGATGCCGCGCGGGACTTCGCTCAGCGGAACGGGGCCGGTGCGCCGGACGGCTGGCTGGCTGGCTTCGTGAATGGGGCCCTCGGCATCACTCCCTCGATCGTGGACTCGCTGGACCGCCAGGTAGTGTCGGTCGTGCGCCGGGCGATCGGCTTCCCGCTGCTGGCGGCCATCGCCGGCTGGGGTTCGGAGGGCGCCGCCGACCTGCCGTCGGTCGAGCGGATGCAATTCGTCTGGGTCGACGAGCGCGCCGCCCGCATACCCCGGGATTTCGACCCCATCGACACCGTGGAGATCGCATGGATGGCCGCGCTCGCGAGCCACGAGGGAATCCTCGTGGAGTCAGAGGACGGATCCTGGTCCTGGAGGGGCCGTCAGATCGCGACGGGACTGGCCGATCTTCTCCGGTACCTGCTCCTGCTCGAACGGGGCACCTTCTTGAAGTTGAGCGAGGAGGTCTGGAAGGGAGTTCGCCATCGGACCGCGAAGCAGTGGGAAGACGTGCTCCCGCAGGTCGAGGCCGGGCTGCGCGGTGACGCCTCGGACGGTACCCCCGGGAGCCGATCGAGCGCCGACCAGGCCGCGCGCGTCCGACTCCGCCAGATAGTCGGCGCGAAGCTCGACGCCCTGCTGGCGGCCAGCGCGCCGAGCGCGAGCACGCTGTGGCCGCACGCCTTCCAGACCCAGACTGGGCCCGAGCTGCCCCGCTGAGCCCGAAGGGAGCCCGGAATGGCAGCCCCCGCGCTGTGGATCGGTCTTGGCGGCTATGGCGCCGACGCAGTAGCCGAGCTCGAACGGCGCCGGGCTGCCCTCATGAGCCCGTTCCTCGAGGGGATCTCGGCACGGCCGTGCGTCCTCTGGACGGCCGCATCGACCACCCCGGGCTCCACGCCGCCGGAGCTCGGGAGCCGGGTGTTGGCCTCGTTGCCCCAGTCGACGCGCCGGGGCAACATGCGCGGGCCGTGCTATCTACTCGTCGTGGCCCACGTCGACGACCTCGCCAACCGAGCGGAGCTCGCCGACCCGGACCACTGGATCTGGTCGCTCCCGAGGAACTTCGACTTCACGGGTAGCCGCCTCGTCCTGCTGGCCTGCACGGATGGCGTACGGGCGAGCGGCATCGACGAGCGGTCGCGCGCAGCTTGGGCGCGGCTCGGGGCGCTCGACGCCGCGGTCCGGGAGGCTGGAACCCGCGGCGACGGGTTCGGTCAGGTCCTCACCGTCCAGGGGACCGCGCCCGGCTCCGGCGGGCTTCCCGCGAGCCTGGAGGCCGTCTCCCTGCTGGCGGACATCCTCAACGCCGTCTGGGACGACCCGGACGCGGACTCCACGTTCGGCCAGCTGCTCGGAACCGGTCTCGTACGGTTCCCCGAGCCTGCCCCCCCCACCGGAGATCCGATGCTCGTGGACGGGTATCGAACGTTCGGGATCCGCGCCGCGCGGTACGACGTCGACGCGGCGATCCGCGATCTCGCCGACGCCGTGGCCAGCACCCTGCAACGGGCCGCGAGGGACCCGGCCCCGTCGCACCCCGAGGGCTTCGGGCCGGCGCAGTGGCGGCCCGATACCGACTCCATCCCGCTCCCGGCGGTCCCGACGAAGGTACCGGCCCTGATCTGGGCCGCCGATGCCCGCTTCGCCGAGAGCAGCGCGGAGCTGCGGGCGCGGATCGACGACGCCGAGGCGCGCATCCGGACCGAGCTGCCTGGCTGGTGGAGGGCGCAACTCGAATCAACGCGGGTGGACGCTTCGACAACGCGGGCGCACGCGATGAGCGTGCTGTACCGCGGTGCCGAGGACCTGGAGCGAGCGCTCGAGGAACTGTGGTCGAGCGGTGGCGGGCTGGCCAACGTGCATGCGTTCGTGGAGGACGCGCGCACGGCGATCCGGGGGGCGACGCCACGCGTGCCCGACGAGCGCGTCCCGCCCCCGGCGGTCCCCTCGTTCGGGGTGCCGATCGAGCGCCTACGAAGGGCGGCTGTCGAGCGCCCCGCTCCGGCCTCGGTCCTGGCCGTGCTGGCGGTCGCCCTCGGGGCCGCGGTGGTGGTCGGGTTCGGGGTCGGGATCTTCGTGGTGGACCGGCTGAGCGTGACCGACCCGACCGCGCGCGGCGTGCTCACGATCATGACCATCAGCATCACGATGCTCCTCGCAGGCGCCTACCCGGCACTGGCCTGGTTCCTCCGGCCCTGGCGCCGCATCAAGCGCGCGGAGCGCGGAGTCCAGAACCAGCTCGCCACCGCGACCGTCGCCATCCAACGCTATCGGTCGGCGCTCGCGGAGTACGTCCGCGCGCAGGTCCAACTGGAGGTCCTGGCGCAGTTCCGTGCACGGACGGACCGAGCCTCGGTGGCGCTCCTCGACTTCTCGCGTGGCCTCGACGACATGCTCTCGGCGGGCGAGATGGACGGACCCGCGCGCCCCTGCGGCGTGCTCGAGACGCTGGTGACCGTCCCGGTCCCCGTGTCGGCCGCGGACGAGCTGTGCGCTGACCTCTTTGGCCGGTTCGTCCCGGATGCGCTGATTGAGGACCGCGGCGCGCAGGTACCCATCGCGCGGGCGTTCCTGCGGGAGACGATCCGGGGCCTCGCGAGCGACAGGGTCCGCAAGGCGGTGGTGGCCCAGCCCGTCGATCGCGAGGTGCTCGGCACCGACGAGCCCCACCTGCTCGGCGCCGTCGGTGGCTCGGTCAACGGCGAGGTCCACGTCTCGCGCCGAGATCGACAGGGACCGAGCACGTCGCCCGAGGGCCAGGGCCGCGGCGCCCTCGTCAGGGCAGACCTGAGCTGGCCGGACCGAGCGTTCTGGCTCGTGTCCGCCTCGACGACACCCATAGGCACCACCGCCCCGAGAAGCCAGCTATGAAGCGAGAGCTCCGCCTGCTGCCCGCCCGGAACATTGACGTCGATGCGATCGCCCCCGCAGCCACCGCGACGGGCGGAATCTACCTCGTCGTCTTCCTCGTCACGCTCGTGTTCGGGGAGCCGCGGCTCATCGCCATGCCGGACGGGCCTCGCGCCATACTGAATACTGGGGCGGCGCTGGTCTTCGGGGGCGCCGCCTGGATCATCCTGGTCGCCGCCCTCAGCGCGGCCGGGCGCGCTTCGGATGCACGCCCGGGCTGGGTGAACGACTTCCACTCGACTACGTGCCTGACGGGTGGGACTCGCTGGATCGTCGTGGTGCTCGGCATCGGGCTCGTGCCGGCGGCCCAGGTCGCCGCCGACGGTGGGCTGAACGGCTTCCTGTGGCTGGCCGCGGCATCGGCGTGGCTCGGTTTCGCGCTCGCCGCGTTTGGCGTGCGCCGCAGGCGCCGCCCCGTCCCCGCGGCGGCGCCGGTCGAAGAGCCGCCCGCGGCTCCCGCCCTGGACGACTGGTTCGACCGGTTCCGAGAGGCAACCGGGGGCAAGGGACGGCAGATCGGCTCGTTCGCGGGGTCGGGATCGGCGGCCGGCGACGGCCTCGGGGATCTCGGGCCCTTGCAGGTCGCGCTCCGGTCGCTGGATGTGCCGAAGCCCCTCGCGGAGGCGTACCGGCTCATCCGTCAGCGGCTCGACGGCGGACCGCGGACGCTCGCGCTCGATATGCCGCGCGGGGGCGGGCTCCTGCCGATCATATCGGCCCTCAGTTACGAGTCGGTCGGCCGCGAGCACGGTCGGGTGCTCTTGCTGTGCCCGGATCGCCAGGCTGCGGCGGTCGTGCATCGGGGCCTCGAGCGGCGGCTATCGAGCGACGCCCTCTGGAGCAATACGACCACGATCGGGCTGGTCGGCGGAGCGAACGGCATTATCGCCGGGGAGGTCATAGGCCTCGAGAGCATCCCGCATGTTGCCGTTATGACGCCCTCCGACCTCGACGTCGTCCTTCGGCAGGGCAGCACGACGAGTTGGGGCGACTACTTCCGCGTGCTGCGGCTCGTCGTCGTCTTCGACGCAGACGCCTACGTCGGCGTGTCCGGCTCGCACATGTCGACCTTGCTGCGGCGTCTCGAGGTCCTGTGCCGACGCCTGCGGGTCGCGCCGCGGTACCTGCTCGAGTGTCCCGGCGGCCCGGACAGACGGGTCTTCCTATCGCAACTCAGCGGCCTCGACATCGACCCCGAGTCAATGATCCACGCCACTGACCTCAACGCCAGGACCGTCGATGTCTGGGACTGGCCGGTCTCCGCCGACGACGCGACCCCGATCGGGGACGGGTGCGCCGCGCTGGTCGCGGCGATCACGGAGGGTCGCTACGGATGCCTCGTGCTCGCGGGCCCGGACGCGTCCAACAGCGACGTCGAGGCGATCCGGCAGCGTATCTCGTCCCAGCTCGCGAGCGACGGCGTGTCGGCGGCCGGACGATGGGACGTGGCCCGCGAACCGGAAGGCCTCGAGCCGCCGATCGCGGGCTGCGATCTGGCCGTTGTGGTCGGCTTCACGCCGTCATGGGCGCGCATCAAGCACGACTACGGGATGCTCGGCAGCGCGATGACCGACACCGGGCCCGCCCGTCTCACGCTCATCCCGGTCGATGCCGTCGCCACGGCATTTCTCGGGTCGAGCGTGATCGGGGGACGGGATGCAGAGCTCAGCTTCGAGCCCGAGAACCGGTCGGTGATGGACCTGCACCTGAGGGCCGCCGTCGGCTCGGACGTGTGGCTGGAATCCGAGTTGCGTGCCATCGGCAATGTCGGCCCATCGCTTGCGGCCTGGCGTGAAGGCGGCCTGGTGCCCGCGAGCGACGCGATCGACCCCCTGGTCCGTCCCGCGCGAGAGAGCGCCGCCTACTTCCGCCCCAAGCTCCACTTCGACTCAAGCGAAGAGGCGACCGTCCCGGTGCACGTCGCCGGCGCTCGTCGCGAACCGTTGCTCGTGCTCGACGCGTCTCGCGCGCTCAGGGTTGCCTACCCGCGCTCTCTCATCCTCGTCGACGGAGAACGGTTTCAGGTTCAGAGCGTGGAACACCCCGCCGACGGCGCTCTGGCAATCACCGTTCAGAACTCGTCCGTCATTGAGATGGTGACCCGGCCGATGTTTCGGGTCGAGATCGAGCCGGCGCCAACTGTTGGCAATGGACACCAGACCGTCCAGGGTGCCCTCCGCCTCGATCGTCGTCGTGTGTTCGCACGGGAAGAGCTCGTCGGGTTCGTACGTCGGAGGATCCTCGGAGGCGGAGGCGTTCCGGCACGGACCGTCTTCGAGCAATCAGTGCCCGGCACCCGCTACGAAACCGAGGGCCTGTCGCTTGGCGTTGTCGATGGCCAGGTGTCGCTGACCACGCCCGCGATGCACGCGGCCGCGCACGTCCTTCGAACGGCGGCGCACCTTTCCGTCGAGTTCGAGGACCCCGGGCTCGGCATGACGGTCATCGAACGCTGCCCCTGGATGAGCGCCGCGCCAGCCATCGTCGTCTACGATCGAGCCGGCGGTGGCCTGGGCATCGTCCAGACGATCGGATCACTGCTCGAGGGCATCCTCGAGCGCGCCTGCGTTCTCGTCTCGTCGTGCGATTGCGGGCCCGGCGGCTGCGGGGATTGCATCGACAACACGTCCTGCTCACTCGGCCTGTCGGTGGGCGAGATGGACAAGCAGGGCGCGACAACGATCTTGTGCGCGATTGCCGGGGTGACGACGGACGCGTGAAGCCCCGTTCGGCTCCCCCCTGCAGCGGCGGCCTGCTCCTGCCGCCGGCCGAGTGCGAGCGGCGACATATGCGCCGTCAGCCTGAGCCCATCGCGGCCGCCTGGATCCAATCAGCCGGGGATCCACGATTCCCGGACGCTTCATCTCGCCTGGAGGCCGTTCATGACGGTGTCGGACATCGCCCAACTTGGGGTCCTCGCCCTGACGGCCGCCGCCGTCTTCGTGACGCTGCGCGGGCTCCGCGACCAGCTCTGGCTTCAGACGTTCACGGACTACACGCGGCGCTATCTCGACGTCATCGAGGGACTGCCCGATGCAGCAAGGCTTCCGCCGAGTGAGTGGTCACCCGATCTGGTGTCCGCGGAAGATCGGCGCACGATCGATCGGTCGATCCGTCGCTACCTGAACCTCTGCTCCGAAGAGTTCTACCTGCACGACCGCGGCCGGATCGACCGGCGGACATGGGATGTCTGGCGCGACGGGATGCGGGCCACGATGGCGCTGCCAGCGTTCCAGGACGGCTGGGTGCGGCTCGGCCCTGACTACGGCTACTACGGCGAGTTCCACCGGTTCATGGCGGACCTCGTCGGTGACGTGGCCGGGTCCGACTCGCGACTCGCCATCCCGGCCGATCCGGCCTCGACGGCTCCGATGACCCCGCCGGCGCGACCGTTGACGTGAGAACGCATCCGCAGTCTCAGCTCGGACGGAACCCGATTCGCCGGCTGTGGCCGCCCCCAGGGGTCTCGATATCCGGCAGATCGGCCACCGTCAGGAGTTCGAGCTCCTCCGGATCGATGCGGTCGTCGGCGATGGCACGGGCAGCCATGTTCGCGTAGGCGCGCTCGAACAGCGACCGCACGAACCGCGCATTGCCGAAGTCCTCGACCGATCGGGCCTCGTCGAGGAGCTCCCGAACCCGGGACGACACCCCGTCGCCGACCCGCACCTTCGCTTGGCTCGCCATCGTCTCGAAGACCTGCGTCAGCTCGGCCGCGTCGAAGTTGGGGAAGTCGATGTACCGCGTGAAGCGGCTGCGCAGGCCGGGGTTGGAGCGGATGAACTCCCACATCTCGTCGCCGTAGCCCGCCACGATCACGGCCAGGTTCTGACGGTAGTCCTCCATGAGCTTCACGAGCGTGGCCACGGCCTCCCCGCCGAAGTCGGCAAACTCGCCGCGCGAGAGCGCGTAGGCCTCGTCGATGAAGAGCACACCGCCGACTGCGCTCGAGACGACCTCCTGAACCTTGAGCGCGGTCTGGCCGACGTAACCCGCGACGAGGTCTGCCCGGGTGGCCTCGACCAGGTGTCCCCGGCTCACCACGCCGAGCGCCCCGTACAGGCGGGCGATCAGACGGGCGACTGTCGTCTTGCCCGTTCCCGGGTCACCGGTGAAGACGAGGTGGTTTGTCGCGGAGATCTCTGGTAGATCGTTGCGGCGCCGTTCGGCGTTGAGGCGCTGTACGGCGACGAGTCGTCGGATCTCTGTCTTGACGGGGGCGAGTCCAACGAGCGCGTCGAGCTCGGCGAGGATCGCATCGACCGTCTCCCGGGAGGCGGGCGCCTCGTCGCCCGGCGGTTCGGCAGAGGTAGACGCGGCTGGCGTCGCCTCGACGTGCGCCGCCGCAGAGCTCGCCTCGCCAGCCTTCGCGGCCGCGGGCGCGGGCGAGGCGGGGGTGCTGGCTCCCAGCTTGGCCGCAATGGAACGCGCCTGGGTGGTCGCCGCCTCGACCGAGTCACAGGCGTCGATCACGGTCTGCGCCGCCGCCGAAACCGTCGGCGATGCCACCGATGTCCCAGGTGGCTCAAGGAAGTGGCGGATGTCCGCGGGCTTCAGGTCCGAAGGGGCGTCCGCGCCGAGGACGCGGACGATCCCCCAGAGAACGTGCCTCGGCTCGACCTCGAGATGCGAGCACGACTTCGCGATCGCGAGAGCCTCGTCGAGAACGCGGTCTCGGAGCGCCATCTATGCGTCCGTGTACCGCTTGCCGCCGAACTTCGTGCGCACCAGGTCGTCGAGCTCGTCGGCCGTGAAGGCGACCATTGCGACGCCAGCCTCCAACTCGTCGGGGTCGAGGAAGTCACCAAGCAGGGTGTGCTTGAAGACGACGAGACATTCCTTCCCATCAGGCCCCTCGACCACCGTGGTGGCCCCGAAGTTGTACTGATTCGCCTCCGTCGCTACCCAACGGAATAGATCCGCGGACGGCTTGAGCCCCCGTCCCACGGGAGCCCATAGGTGGACCATGCTCCGCGCATTGCCGTCCGAGTCCTTGCCGAATTCCTTGATTTCGACGTTGACCCGGGTGCTGCCGTGCTCGATCGCGAAGCCGTCCTCGGCCAGCATCACGTTGCCGAACTGGCTGACCAGCATCCGCTGCACCTTCTGCGTAGTCGCCTCGACGGTCGCCATTGACGGGTCTCCCTTTCTGATCCCGGGCCAGTTGGCTGATCGATACGTCTTTCGGGCAGTTCATCGCGACATCCATGCCGCCCCTCTCGGGGGGCCTTATGGCACCCACCATCAGCCCGACCGGACGAACTGGCGAGGCCAGTCGCCCGTTCTCCATCGCCAGCTCCAGGTCCAGCGGCGCATCGCCCGAGAGCCTGAGGGCGGTCACCGGCCAAGGTTCGGTCGCGAACCCAGACGCGGTCAAGGCCGACGCCGAGTCGGCGAAGATGTGGTCGGGCTGGCGGGCGCGCAGTGCCAGGCGCAGTCGTGCGCCGCGGGTTCCCGGTACGACCCGTACTCGGCACCGATGTTCCCGCACAGTGCACCCTCACAAGGTGATCATGGCGCCGGGCCGTGCCAGCTCCGTTGGCACAACCGAGGGTCACGTCCCAAGAGTTCGCGTAACAGCGGGACCATCGATACGCACGAGCCTCCAGCCCTCAGCCACATGTAGACTTCAAGTACCGGCTGTCGGCGCCCACTTGCTCCTGGCGCGCGGCCTCAACGTGCAGCGTCCTGCTTGGGAGAGTGGCCAATGGGGACACGTCGGCAGCGCGCGGACGTCTTGACCGTCCCGCGGCGCAAGCGCTCGGTGGGCATCGCCAGCACACACGGCGAATGGGTTCGCCCGGAGGGGTTCGCCAATGATCGGGAGCGCTCCGCATTCGAGCGCTTCCGCGATCAGCTCGAGCCTGAAGGTTGGGCGATCGCGCACAACCTGTACGTCAGCCTCGACGAGAAGCGCGGGGTGAGCGCCCGCGAACTCGACCTGCTGCTCCTACACCCGCGACACGGAATCGTCCTAGTCGAGGTCAAGGGAGGAACGGTCCAGCGTTTCCGCGATGGGACGTGGCGCCAGAACGGCAAGGCTATGGACGGGCCGGACGCGCAGGCGAGGACGGCGCTGCATCGACTGCGAAGCGCCCTGAACAAGCATCCCGGCTGGCGCACCCTCGAGGTCGATCCTCCGAGTGGCTGGATTCTTTGCCTGACCGACGCCGATGCCTCGGCGATCGCGAGGAGCCGGACCGAGGACTCCGCCGGGCTCGCCGAGGATCAGATCGTTGACCGGATGGCCTTGTCGCGCGGCGGCGGCGTCCTCGCTGCCGTGACCCGGTTCGCTCAACGGATCGGCGAGCAGCACGGTGCCTTCAATCCCGTCTTCGACTGGACCGATCGAGCGCTCCAGGTCATCTCGCCGGAGCTCGGCTTCTCGACCAGCCTCGTCGGCGACCTGGAGGTCGACTGGGCTCGGTTCGAGCAAGACGAGCGGGTCCACCGCGACTGGGTCGAGAACCTCGCTGCCCTCCCGCGTCTTCACTTCGAGGGAGGGGCTGGGGCTGGGAAGAGCGTCGTCGCACGGCTCCGCGCGTTGTCGCTTGCCGAGAAGGGCAAGCGCGTGCTCCTGGTGTGTTCGACCGCAAGCCTGGCCAAGTACTTCCAACAGGAGGTCGAGGCGCGATCCGACGGCCTGGTTGTCGCCAATACCGTCCACCAGGCTCTCCTCGTGCTGTCCCGCGCCACGGGAACCCCGGAGTGGTTCGGGGTTCCGGCCGAGGGGCCGCTCACGATAGCCCAGCTCCAGAGCCTGCCATCACAGGCGAGCGCGATCGCCGCTGCCACGACGCGGCGGTTCGACGCCCTGGTCGTCGATGAGGCGCAGGACGTCGGGGTGGATGTCGTCCGGGGGCTGTGCAGCTTCTTGCACGAACCGGTGGCCGGGAGCGTCTGGACGTTCGGTGACGTGTTCCAGCGGCTCTACGCCGCGACCGAGCAGATCCCCGCCGCGGAGGAAGCCCCAGGTCCGGACGACGCGGCAGTGGTCGTCATGCGCCAGAACCACCGGAACCCAGAGCCCGTGTTCCGCCTCGCCGAGGGGCTCCGAAGTGACGGAGTGCGTCGTACCAGCCGCAAGGGCACGATGAGCGCCCACCGGGTCGCATACCTCCCCTGTGTTTCGAGCGACGCGCAACGCCCGGTCCTCGAACGCGAGATCGGCAACCTGATGCAGCAACGGATCGAGCCCGGACGGATCGCTGTAGCAACAATCGGGAAGACGGACCGGAACCCCCTCTTCCTGGATCGCCGGATCCGGGCCGGGAAGTTCTTCGTCGAGCTGGACAACCCGCAGCTCGATAGGGACGGGCTCCGCATTCCCGTCCCGGCTGAGCTGCTTCCCGCTCCGGACCCGCGAAAGGTCTACTTCGACTCTGTCCGAAGGATCAAGGGGCTCGAGCGGGGGATCGTCATCCTCGTCGACGTCCCGGATCCGGGGCCGATCGGGAGCATCGAGCGACGACTCCTCTACGTCGCGATCACGCGAGCGACTACGTACCTCTGCGTGATCGCGACGGCCGACCGGATCGCGCGGCTGAAGGCCATCGCTGCCGGCTACGTGCCGTAGCGCCTCGTGGGCGTGGCCCCGGTCCGCGAGCTACAACATGAGCGGCCCGCCGAGCACGCGGGACGCACTGCTGCGCCACTGGAACCCCGCCGGAGCTGGATTTCGACCCCGTCGACAGGCATAGTGGAGTCGTAGCGAAAGCGGCACGCATCGAGAGCCCCCAGTCAGCAGCGAAGGGTACTTCGCAGGAGGTCCTGGAGGTTCGCCTCAAGCAGGTGTCTCTCCTGCCGAGTCTCAATCAGCACGTCGGCGCTGTTCACGACAACGACGGCGCCGGACATTCGTGAATCCCCTTACGTGACGTGGTTGCGCGCAATGGTTCCGCTCACAGTCGGCGGCGCGCCAAGCGGGAACAAGCGCCGCCGGTCAGGGGTGCGCCGCGACCCCGAGATCAGCCGGCAGCGCAGACTCGAGAAGCTCGTCGAGCGCCTGCGTGAAGCGGCCCCAACCAAGGATCCGCGCCACTTGCCGTTTCAGGTCGTCACGGCCGGCGCCGGGCGTGATCAGCAGGGCGCGCCGCGCGAGCTCGGCGAGCTCCGCCGGGGGGATCGACGAAGCGTCCCTGTCACCCGGCGTCCTTAGCAGCACCTCCGGCTGCGACCGAAGCCGCAGCACACGCGAGTCCGGGTTGCCCCGACGGCTGAGAGTCACGACCAGGTCTCCCCGGTTCACGCCGGAGTTGACCCCGGCGTCGAGGGCAACCCGGAGCACGCGTCCCAGCCGGGCAGCCCCCGATGCCCGGCGCAGGAGGTCGTAGACGCGGCCCGCCAACACCGGCCCCTCCACTCCGACCACGTCCTGGATGAGTCCGGCCACCTCGGCGGGCTTCAGGTCCGTCAGCGCCGAGACGACGTGCGGCTCCCAGCCGACCCACGTGACTCGGCCCCATTCGTCGCGCTCCTCGACCGGCGCACGAGTCAAGGCGAATGACGCCGGGATGGCCGACTCCAGGAACTCGTCGAGAGAGGCGCCCAGCACGCTCCGGCCCACGAGCAGAACGAGGCGCCGTTTCAGGTCCTGCCGACGGCCTCGGCGCGCAGGCCCGCTGAGGACCCATCGTCGTTGCCCCAGTGGTACGCCTCCTTGCGCTCGCGCCAGGGCGGCTTGGGGTGGCTGTCCGCGTCGGTGCAGCCCTCGACGATCCGGCCCACCTCCTCGCCGAAGCCCCAGACGGTCGCCCGGGCGGCCTCGGTTGGCTGGCCGTCTTCGATCGCGTCGTGGAGGAGGGCGGCGATGGCCTCATCCTCGTTCGCGCCGTAGTCGAAAGCGATGGCGCAGGTGCCGAGCGGGTGGCTCAGATATGGGATGGTCGTGCCCTTGCGCATTTGGTCGCCGTGGATCTGTGCTGCGGCGGCCAGCGCCGCGATGAGCCGGTCGCTGTACTGCAAGCCGGAGCGGAGGGCCCGGTGCGGAGCGGGGGGCCCGTCGATGGGCGGCCGAAAGGGTACGAACGGCCCCTCACCTCCGGCTTACGGACGGCATACATTCGACGCATCGGGCCGGTCAGTCCGCGCTACATCCTCCGAGGCCACGATGAGGCACATCTTCGGAGCCTCGGCGATGCGTTCACGCATTGCCGCCCGACTCGGCGTGCTCCTCGCGGCGGCGGTGCTGGTCGCCTCGAGCGGCGCACCGGCGACGGCGGCGACGACCGTGAGCGGCACCGGGCTCCAGCTTCTCGCGCGCCTGGCGACGGCACCCGAGCGCCCGAGCGGCTACGCCCGAGCGCTGTTCGTCCACTGGATCGACGCCGATCGGGACGGCTGCAACACCCGGAACCACGTGCTGATCACGGAGTCGCGAACAGCCGCGAGAATCGGGGCGGGCTGTTCGGTCGGGGGGTCGTGGCGCTCGGTCTACGACGGGGCGACCACGAGCAACGCGTCCTCGTTCGACATCGACCACGTCGTCGCGCTCAAGGAAGCCTGGGATTCGGGCGCCT
>Ga0315273_10002412_pt1 | contig 22049 bp, 27 predicted proteins | sample YL17G02_0_MG_FD_205753 | JGI IMG/M metagenome (GOLD analysis project Ga0315273, IMG submission 205753) | Sediment microbial communities from Yellowstone Lake, YNP, Wyoming, USA - YL17G02_0 | ecosystem: Environmental > Aquatic > Freshwater > Lake > Sediment | place: USA: Wyoming | collected... | reverse complement strand
TACCATGGATCTTCGAGATTCAATGCTACCTTAAAGAGGGCTTCATGTGAGATCGACATGAAGTATTTTCTAGTAGGAGTTGGTATAAAGACTTACCTGGCTACCCATGGAAATTAGCGAGGAGCCAGTTTTCCACTCTATCCCTGGCCTTATGATCTCTCTTGATCAGTCCCTCTTGCAGACAACGCTCCAGATTCATAGCTCAGCTCCCTTTACAAGAACGTGATTTCTTAGAACGGACTCTGAGAATTTATCGCCTTCTCTCTTCATCTTCTCCCACTGAAAGTATGGCAAAACAGTTAGCTGAACTTCTCTCCCCAGTCTCTCCTCCAGTTTCAGAACACCATCTCGATCAGAATCCTTCTCGTCTCCTATTACCAGTATGTCCAGGTCGCTCCTCTCATCCAGATTTCCAGCAGCCATACTGCCGTAAATCGCCAGGGAGATGCAATCTCGCGCAATATCTTCAATGCCCAGCTTCTTTAGCAAAAGGATGTGGTAGGCCCTCATCATCGACCTCACCCCAAAATCCTCCCGATTAAGTCTGAAGAGCCTGAGGTTGCCGGTCTGCTTTTCAAATATTATTTTATCTTTCGAGAGTTCATCGCAGTGGGTCTTGACGCTTGCCGGACTGATCTCCAGCCTCCTGGCCAGCTCATTGAGGTGAATTTCCACAGAAGGGTGAGTCAGGAAGAACTCCATCACTTTAGAACCGACGCATTTGCAGAGGAGCATCATTCGATGTATTGAACGATTGTTTTCCTTATTAAACTATCGTTCAATACATTGATGCCAGCACATCATCGACAAGAAAAAAGATCTGTAGCCCTGCGCCACCACTCCCTACTCCACATCCCCCTCTTCCACCGGCTCGCGCGGCGCAAGCAAGAGCTCATTGAATAGCAGGATCTCGATCACCTGGGCCACATAGCGCCTCTGCTGATACCTCTGGATATCCTGGGTCATCATCAGCTCCGCCTCCACCTGCACCCGGATCAGGCAGAGCCTCATGTCCCTCTGATCCTCCTCCTGGATGCAGAGGTTGAAGATGTCCTTGAGCAGCCAGGGCAGCCTCATGGGATTTCGAAGAGCCCTGGCCACGAGGAGGATGTAGCCCTTAATCTGATTGGGCTCCTTGATCTCATCCAGTCCGGAAAGCAGAGCCAGGTCTTCGGCGGAGAATTTCTCGCCGTTTATGGTTATGGAATTATTCAAAGGAAATCACCTTGCATTATCTTCTCGCAGAGCCTGAGGTCCCCGGCCACATTTACATTCACCGCCAGCTCAATTCTCTCCAATATCAGGTGAAAGTCCTCCTGCTCCTTTTCTATCTCGCAGCCATCCAGCACATTTATGCCTGCCGGAACGATGAGCCGACCCTGGTAGTTAAAGAGGGAATCGGGCCTTCGGCACAGGCGGCTGTGCAGATCGAGGGGGGTATGAGTGGAAAGCGCCGGCTCGGGCCGCCCCTCATAAACCTCGATGATCTCATCGATCAGATCCGAAGTGACCAGGGGCAGATCAGCCATGATGATCATAATTGGATCTTTAACCTCTGCCTTCTTAACGGCTTCAATCATATCGGCCACATAGCTATAGCCTCCGGTCTCCACTACATAGAGCCCCCTCTTTGTAGCCCACTCCCGAGTATGAGGCACATTTTCAGTAGTGGCCACAAAGATCCTGTCCACACAGCTGTCCTCCAAAGCCAGGGCCACATAATCGATGAGCGGCCTGCCAAAGAGGGTCACCAGCGGCTTTTCCCCCATCTTCAGCCGTGAGCCGCGGCCCCCGGCCATCACCAGAGCATCCAGGGAAGGACACCCCCTAAAATCAGAGCCGTCGCCAGGGCCACCACTCTTGCTACCTCATTGGTCGCGCCTATCCCGTCACCGGTAGCACCACCGAAGTTCCTTTTCGCAATAATAACCATGTAAAGGGCGGCCGCCTGAGCAGCTAAAAGGGCAGCCAGGCCCAGGGGGCCCAGAGCTGTTGCGCACAAGACCCCGGATATTACCAGGCCGATGAGAAACTGCCGCATTCCCGTCCGCTCAATCATGATCTGTCCAAAGCCCTTCTGCAAAGAGACGGAGAAGGCGGCAAAGCAGATCATGGCCTCTTTAGCAGAGACTTCCGCCACCAGCAGGGCCAGGGGTAGAAGAGCGCGGGGTATATCGGATACAGTCGCGAAGGCAGCCAGCAGGATTATGGCCATAAAAACAGCGCCCCCTGTGCCCAGGGAGACATCCTTCATGGCGGCGACTTTTTTCTCACGAGTGCCGTGGGCGATCACCCCATCCCCGAAGTCGGCCAGCCCGTCGATATGATTTATGCCGCAGAGCTTGTAGATGGCAACAATTACTACTATGGCCACCAGATTGGCGGGCAGCACCTGCCCGGCGATATAAGCCACGCCGCCCAAAATCGCCCCCAGGGCCAGGCCCACAAGAGGAAATATGTAAACGTGCCGCATCAGAGCCTCGATGCCCTCCATGGAGATGCCTACCGGTACGGTGGACAGCCAGCCGAATCCCGACTTAAGAGCAAAGAGCAGGTCTCTCAATGGCCACTCTCTCCGGACATAGCTGCCCGTGTATACATATTGGCGGATACCCCCCCGATGAGCCCGGCCACCACATCATCCATGAAGGGGCCCAGGCGGGAGAGGATTCCCGGCTTGGCCTTGTCGTAGCGGACATAATCGAACAGCCCTTTGTAGCCGCCCACATACTTGGCAATGGCAAGACCCAAAACCTCATCCGCGATAAGGCAGGTCAGATCGTTCTCATAGTCGGATGCAAGCAGGTTGGGAAGATTGCACATCTCTCCCTCCGACTCCAGCAGGACGCCGGCGTAAATAAGAAGCGCCAGATTGGGATCGGACAGCGCGAGAGCCATCTCCTTCCTAAAGACAGCCTCTGCCTTCTCGCGCGTCTCCACTCCAGGATGGGGGAAGTAAAGCTGCATCGCCGCGGAGACGATCTCGTCTTCGTGGATTCCCATGCTCTTCAGCACATCTCTGATATCTCTCATGGCCATGGTAAAGCCTGCTTAGCCGGGATAGGATAAAAAATATCTGGACAATCGCGAAGTTATTTAAGGTCTGATGTTTTAGATATATGTAGGGGAACTCTATGAAGACGATGGTCAAGATTTTCGTGGATCACGAGCATCTGGTTCGAGTCATAAATACCTTAACGGAGCTAGGCATCACCGGCTTTTACCTCGTGGAGTATCAGGGAATGGCGCCGAAAACATGGAAGACCTTCCGGCTGAGCGAGAACCCTGATATGGCCCTGAAAGCGATCCGCGACCACTCTGAGCCGGGAGTCATGGTTAACACAGTCGTCGGTTCCGATAAGTGCGAAAAGATCATAAAGCAGCTCGAAGAAGCTTTAAAAGGGATAAGGTACACGATCATTGGGCACAAAGTTACATCTATAAAGGTGAAAGGGGACTGAAATATTCATGGAAAACCTCAAGGATGACGTCGAGCTAGCACTGGAAAAGATCAGAGAAGGCCTTCGCGTAGATGGTGGAGATGTCGAGCTCGTCGATATAGTGGATGGAATAGTTAAAGTAAAGCTGCAAGGGCACTGCGCAGGCTGTCCTTTCTCACAGATGACGCTTAAGAATTTCATCGAGAAAGAGCTCATGAAGAGCGTAAAGGGCGTAAAAGGCGTGATATCCGCCTGAGAATTGCGCTCAGTTTTATTCGCGCAAATTGATAGGAGTCTGGTTTATGTTCCCAACTAAAAAGGTACAGAGTCTGGTAGGCAGTAAGATTCAGGTGGAGATGAAGGGCTCACCGCGCTACGTACTGGAAGGAGTTCTCAACAGTGTAGATGAATACTTGAATCTTCACCTCATGGAGACGGTGGAGCTGATCGGCGGCGAGAAGACTCGCTCTTTAGGATCGGTTATCCTGCGTGGCAACAACATTATTCTTATAAGTCCAATTGAATAAGAGGTCGGAAATGTCTGCTGAGGAGGCACTGGAATATATAAAGTCAAATCCGGATGGAACCTTGCAGAGCGATCTATGGAAGGTTTTGAAGATCGATTCTCGGAAATGCTCCCGTATCGTGGCCAAGCTCCTCAAAGATAATCTCATCACCAGAGAGGTGGAGTCGGCTGAGGGCATCAGAACCTATCGGCTCATTTGCGCGACAAAGCCTCGCGGCAGACGTTTCGATCCATTGTTGGCGATTGATGCTTTCGAGCCCTGCGCGGGCTGCATCGAGGAGTGCATTCCTGAGCATTGCGCCAAGCTCAGTGAGTGGATATTCTCTATCGTGATGGGTGTTGAGGGCGAAGTGGCTATCGAGAAGATAAGCCCTTAAGAAATTCGCGGCCATTCAAAGGCATAGTTTGCGGTACATCATGGCATGTAGCATTGGAATTTTCAGGGCCTTTGCGAGAGCAGCCTGTTCAAGAGAGCTTGTCATTTGCATGCGGACTGGCGGCACGATCTTGCCCTTTTTGGCATAGACGCTCCCGCCTCTCATACCAGCGCAGGTGAAGCTACCTGCATCACCCTCTATCAGGATCTCCCCGCCTCTCATCTCTGCGCCCGTGAAGTCGCCGGTCCGGCCCCTTACCACAATTCTGCCACCTTGCATTAGCACCCCCGTGTTAGGGCCGGCATTGCCCATAACCTCAATCAAGCCGGAACGCATGAGTATGCCGGTACTCATTCCCGCATTGCCTTGCAGGCAAATTTTCTTGTCGGTGGGATTTCTGGCTCCCAGGGTATCTCTCAGAATGCCGTCGCGGATGGCCAGGCCATTATTATCTGCAGTGTTTGGCTCCAGGACGAACATGCTTTTTTCCAATGCTTCTGTGGCCGAGACGAACTTTCTGTATCCAGTTAGATCGCTTTGTACCTGCACAACATTTCCTAGAGGTGGTTTAATCTCCCCCGAGATGTAGATGGCTCCGCGCAGCATGCTTATTCCCATGTGGCTTCCCACATTGCCATCCACGATTATCTTGCCCGTGGCCTGGATAGGCCCTCCTTTTCCCCCCAATCGCAGCAAATCCACACCAAGGCTTGAGCCCAGGCGGCTGCCCGCGTCACCAAAAATCTTGATGGTCTCACCCTGACTTAGAGCCTGCACCATTCTGCGAAAGCTTATGCCGCTTATGGTCTGATCCATGTCGAGTCTTGAGCCCTGATGCTGCCAGTAAAAATCAAAGGTAAAGTCGCAAAGACATCTCTCGCCCGAGGCATGAATCTGCAGCATTGCAAATCACTTGACAGGTTGCAGCGGCCCCTCTCCAGCTATGCGCTTGGAGACATTGACCCCGACCACGGTTATGAGAATGGCGACTATAGCCGATATGGCCAGATACTGCACAGATTCCACCATGCCGATGCCGAACTTCAGGTCGGCATTGCTGGCCAGGATGAAACCGGTTGCTGACCAGATGATAAGACCCGTTGCCAGCAAGAAAAAAAGATAGGAGATGGTGCGAGCATCTCTTATGCCCTCTAGATACATGTCCATGATCTTGCCCAGATCCACACATAGGGCCGCGACAACATACCACCATATGCTCTCATGAAGGTATATCATCACCAGAATGAAGAATCCGGGAGATATGGGTTCATGGTAGTACTGCCAGGAATAGGCGAATCCTCTTACGGTGGCGATGATCACCAGCATGGCCGCCAAAATGTAAGTTATGAAGGCGATCTTGCCTGCGTAAAGGGATTTTCTCAGAGTCTGCTTGGCTTCCTCCATGGAGTCGTCCAGCCCCAGGCCCCGAAATAGGAGATAAAGGCCCACAGCACCGGTGATGGCCACCACAGCTCCGTTGGGGTAGCCAAGCAAGCTGAAGATGGCAAACATGAGCAGAGCTAAAGCGGGAGGAATGAACACGGTATGGCTGATCTTGGGATCGGAAAAGACCTGTTTGAGAAGATAGTAGGTGCTCTCCAGGTTGGGGCTCTGTTTGATCAGTACGCGGCGCACACCGTTTACCTTGATGCGAGACTGGATAATAGGCAAAATGGCCTCATCCTCAGCTCCATCTGAGACTACGATTACTCCGTCCGGGTGCAAGCGCTCCAGTAACACTTCCAACTGCGCGGCAAGCTTGCTGTCTGAGATAAGCCCTACCTTCAAGTCGCCGGCCAGGGAGGCGATTTCCACGGTTTTGCCGGAGAGGGCAAGCTCATCCAGGACCTTTATGCCTCCGAAGATGGTATTGACATCCGAGTCCTCTGGATCGGCCATACCCAGCTTGAGGGCGGCATCGATATTGGCCTGTCTGCCCACAACCGGACTTATGACTCCACCCTTGCGGCCCAAATCATTGTCACGGTCAATACAGAGCACCAGGACATCCATAACCTACTATTTGAAAAGATTGTACTTAAAGGATTCTGTTGCCATATGGCGGCAAATGGCATAGCCAAAATTATTTATCTTATCAAGACCTGGCATCTGGTATGAAAGCGCCTTTTATAAGATCTTCCATCTTTTCCGCAGCGATTTTGTTGATGCTCTTAATATCCTTTGCTGATGCATTTTCTCCAGATATGGCGGGCATACAGAAAGATGTCGCCACCTACAACAGCAAGGTCGAAAATGCGCCTTTTATCCTGAAAAACATGCTTGGCAGCGAGAAGATCAACTTAATTATCACCAAGGACAACGGAAGCGTATTTCGCGTGGGTATGGATGTGGTGGGCGCAAGGATTGAGAGAACAGTTGACGGGGGTTACAGCAATTCTACCATCATAATAACCACCACAGAGAGCGCCATAAACGAGGTCGCAAGATCAAAGGATCGAATCGCTGCATTCCAAGATCTGAGTGACAAAGGCCAGATCCGTTTCGAGGCAAAAAGCTGGTGGGCCGAAGCCAAGCTAAAGGCCGTTCTCTCCAGCACCAGCTTTCTTCAGTTCGGCTATAGCCTATTCTTCAGCTAACGAGAAAGATTTGAGGAGAAAAAATCATATCTTTGCAAATTTTGTAAAGGGATAGATGAGCCTTTTGCTCAAACTAAAGCTATAGTGATCTTTCAACCACGACTTTGGACTTCTTGAATTACTCAGTCGATTTGCGAGATAATTATAACCCCAAACACCTGATATTTCATAGATCAATCTATTTGCAGCAGATGCCTTTTGTTTATCTAAAAACAATTCTCTACAGATCATATCGTAGTCTCTTTCTTCCATTATGCTTTTTGCTGCCGCGTATCCGCTTAAGAGAGCATATTTCATGCCAAAACCCAAAAAGAGATCTTGGAAGCCGGCGGCTTCTCCCACGAACAGTTTCTGGTTCTGCTTATTGCTATCATTCAATGCAAAGGTTCCATATCCTGCAAAGGATCTTTTGTTTTTGATCTTAAATTTTTTCAATTTTGAAAATGCTTCGCAGCTATTTTTAAAACAGAGATTCGCTTTTGATAAATCTTTGATTACAACACAAGCCAATGTTGCTTTTCCATCTGCAACTAATAAATAGGAATATCCTTTGAATGCGAATTTATTATTTAAAATTAAAATAATCGAATCTTCCAAATCTGTATCAAAAACGATACCTTTTACCACACCAACTGGTTTTTTGCCAGAAACCCCTGTGGCGATTATATCGCATTCTTCGCCGGTCATTTTTGAATTGAATCTTATTTCCACGCCGACATCAAGAGCTTGGTTTTTTAAATTTTCATCCAGACTATCAACAGGTCCTCTTTGCACAAGATAAAAAAGGTTGTCCGCATCATTCGTTATAAACTCTTTTTGTAAATCGGTATAAATTGAAGCCTTTTTAAAACCCTTGTTCCAGAAGTTCGTTTTAAGCGACAAATTTTTTATGATTTCCAATGCATCCGTCTGGTCGCTCCAATTCTCCAAGCCCTGAAAATCGTTGTGGAAACGACTCCCTACGGTTGAGGACCTTTCAAAAACCGTTACATCAAATCCTCCCTTAGCCAAATTAATTGACGCGGTCAAACCAGCAATTCCCGCACCCAGAATCTTAATTTCGCCGGCCATCATGAACTAGTTGAAATGAAGCTATTTTACCTTTTTGACCTATTAGGTTCTCATTTGCTTTCAATTTTAAAAGAGAAATCAGGTGAAGACCTCACCCGTCCTCACCTTGCCCGACTTCTCCACCGGGGAGACGAAGATCCTGCCATCCCCGAACTTGCCGGTACGTGCGGCATCGCAGATGGTCTTCATGACCGAATCGACCTCTTCGTCCGCTACATACAGCTCCACCTTGAGCTTGGGAAGCATATCCACATCCATGGTTCCGCCCCGGTATTGCAGCTTGATGCCCTTCTGCTCGCCACGCCCCAACACCTCGATTACAGTCATGGCGACAACACCTTTCTCTTCCAGGGCTTTCTTGATCTGCTCCAGCCTCTCCGGCCGCACGATGGCCTCGATTTTTTTCATTCTTATCACCTTCAGGCATCTCTAAGCATATTCAGGCATAGGCCTTCTCGCCATGCTGGGCGATATCAAGGCCAACGTATTCTTCTTCCTCTGTGACCCGCAAACCCATGACGCGGTCAACGATCTTGGCCAGGATCAGCGTCATCACGAAGGCATAGACCACTGATGCACCGGCGGCCATTATCTGCACCGCAAACTGATGAAAGTTGCCGTAGATCAGGCCGGTGTAGCTGTTCACTGAGGCTGTGGCGAATATGCCAGTGGCAATAGCGCCCCACAGGCCGCCCATGCCGTGCACCGCCCAGGCATCGCAGCTCTCATCAAGGCCGCGACCGACGCGAAAGAGCAGGGCCATGTAGCAGATCACGCCGGAGACCGCCCCGATGATCAGGGCGCCCGTCACATCAACGTAGCCCGCGGCAGGAGTTATGGCCACGAGACCCGCTATGCCGCCGCTCACCATTCCAAGGGCACTGGGCTTTCCTTTCAGCCAGCTGGCGGCAAGCCAGGTTAGCGCTCCCGCAGCAGCTGAGGTGTTGGTGACCACCAGTGCAGAGGCAGCAAGGCCGTTCGCGGCCAGAGCCGAGCCCGCGTTAAAGCCGAACCATCCGAACCAGAGCAGGCCCGCTCCGATCATGGCCATGGGTATGTTATGTGGCTCCATGACATAGGCACCGTAGCCCATCCTCTTGCCTATGACCAGGGCGATAGCCAGAGCTGAGAAGCCGGAGCTGATATGCACCACCGTTCCCCCGGCAAAGTCGAGAGCCCCCATCTGGGCCATCCAGCCGCCCGCCCAGACCCAGTGGGCCAGCGGATCATAGACCAGGGTGGTCCAGAGAAGGGCCAGGACGATGAAGGAGCTGAGCTTGACCCTTTCCGCCACGGCGGAGGTAAGGATGGCGAGTGTCACGGCTGCGAAGACGAGCTGGAAGGCCACATAGATCAGATGCGGAATGTTGGCAGCCAGTGGCGCCTCGCCCAGCCCCACGCCGCTTAATGCAATGTAGTCAAGGCCGCCGATGATTCCAGATATATCCGAGCCGAAGGCCAGGCTGTAGCCGAAGAGCACCCACTGGATGCTGGCCAGAGCAAAGGCCAGGAAGGATAAGCCTATCATCGATACGACTGTCTTGCTCCTAACCAGACCGCCGTAGAACAAACCGACGCCCGGCGTCATGAGCATGACCATGGCTGTTGACACCAAAACCCATGCTGTGTCTCCACTGTTTATTGGCAAACTGCATCACCCTTTGCTGAATAAAGCCTGTCTCGGGTTATTTAAAAGAGTATTTGATATAAATTGGGAAGAGATAAGAAAAGGTCATAACGATTAAGCAAGGCGAATTTCTAGCTCAGCCAAGCTGCCAAAGCTCAGCTCGTGACCTTGGGCATCCATCCCAGATAGATTACGATGTTCACCGCCATGAGCACAAATCCAAAAAGCAATGCTCTGTGGGCCTGCCTGAGTTTATCATGCTTGTAGGCAGTCATCTGCAAGATCATCTCCTTGGCCAGGTCTGGCGATTGGAGGTTTGTTTTGTAGGTCTCTGGGGTGAAGACGCACACGGCAAAGCTCAGGCTGACCAGCCACAGCACGATGGGACTGGCGAAGAGCAGCACCGTAAGCCATCCCCAGCAATCATGGACCACGAGAGTCTTCTTAAGGTCGCTAAAGGAGATGGCTGCGAAATAGATGCCCTGGATTAAGCTGGTTATGGCGATTAGCTGCTTGGCAGCATCTTCCAGCGCAGGAATGGATTCCTTGGCAGCCCCGCGCGCCAATTCCAGCCAGAATCGATCCATGGCCGAAGGCTGGGCTCCAGGAACTTCGACTGCATCCTCGGTCATTGCCCGCCTCTTGTCAATAGGTCCGTTTTCTTGATCTTCATCAGCCAGACTTTGTTCTCCGTACCGCATCTGGGGCATTCCACAAAGAAGGCCAATGCTCCGGTCTCCCCAGGCTGAGCCGGGCCGCCCTCGGCATGAGCTAGATCGTCCCATGTAAACTTGCCTTCCGGAGCAGTGCAGCTTGGATTGATGCAGTTGATGCGAAGCATAAAATCTCCCTGCGGATCTCAGGAACCCGCGTTCTTCTTCTCTAGCCTTTCGCGGACTCGCTGCGCTTGAGCGGCTACAGGGCTCCTCAATTCTAGGAATAGAGCCTCAGCCTGTACGATCAGCTCCAGTGCTCTGCTTAGATGGCATTCCTTCTCTTCCAGGAGCGAAAACTGCGCCAGGGTGCTGGCCTCGCCGCGTTTGTCCCCCAGCTCCTGTTTGATCTTGAGGCTCTCCGAGTACAAACGGCGGGCCTCGCCCAGATCGCCGGTGACATAAGCCAAATTTCCCATCTGGTGAAGCGTTTGGGCCAAGCCGCGTTTGTCCCCCAGCTCCTGGGTTGCTTTGGAAGCTTGATGCAGCAGCCTTTTTCGATCCTTCCAAAAGCCTCTCGTGTCTAAATAAGAATCCGCGGCCCAAGCATACCGCTTGACCAGCTCCCATTCTCTGGCTGTATATGACCAATTTGCACCGGCCAGGATGTTATCGTTCTCATTCTCCAGGGCACTATGATTCTGAACAGATTCTGCAAATGCCAGGAATAAATGAGCGGCACGGCGACGATGAGTCTCCATATCCTGGTCTGCCTTGGCGGCGGCGTACTGGCGCATGAGCGGATGCAAGCGGTAGCGCCTAATGGTGACTTCGTTTTCCTTATCGTCCAATCCGTGATGCTCCAGCACATCAATGAAGGATTTACGCACCAACTCGCTCAGATCCTCCCTCCATCTCTCAAGCAGTTCAGCTCCATCTCCCTCAAAGACCTTAGAGCTAGAGATTGCTTCCAAGGCCCACTCTGCACAAGAACCGGCAAAGGCCGCCACCCGTACCAGCAACTCTTGCTGGCTCGCTGTCAATGTATTATAGGAAAAGTCGAAACGGCTATGGATCTCCTCGCCTGGTGGACTGTCCCGAAGCTTCTGGCGAATAGACTGCAGAGAATCGCTCGCCAATAGCCCGGCCGCCAGCTTGATTCCCAGAGGGTGGCCATCCAGGCAGCTGGTTATATCCTGCATGGCCCCCCTCTCCTCGCTATTGAGCTTCTCCCCCCATCCCCGCGAGCGTCGCCTGGCCTCGGCCTCGAAGAGCCGGTAGGCCTCCAGCGGCTCCATCTTGGGGATGCCGATCTGCCTGCCCTCTCGCTTTAGTGCCTCACGGGTGGTGACCATGGCGGCGCTGGGCTGGGGAATGCCCTCCAGAAATCGCCAGAGTGCGGCATCACTAATGCTCTCGGCATTGTCCACGACGAGCAGGCTGGGGGTCTCCAGGTCTCCCAGATAGCCGAGCACGGCATCCTGCTTGGCATCCCGCGATAGGGTGCAAAACTCGTTTCCAAAGATGTTGGCGAAGGCGTCAAGTAGCTCATCCAGGCCAAAGTTTTCCTTGCCAACGGCGCTGCGCCAGAAGACTCCACCTGGATAGCGCCAGAAGATGCGCCGCGCTGCTGCTGCGGCCAGAACCGACTTGCCGATGCCGCCCTGGCCGGTGAGCACCACCAGCTTCTCTCCTTGCAGCAGAGCATCAGTTGTCTGAGCGAGCAATCCCTTCCGCCCCCGTGGCGGGTAGCCGGGGATGCCGGGGATGTACTCACCCACGAAATCGAACTGGGGAACTCCGAAGAGCGGCTCCGGCTCCAGGACAAGCCGGCCCCGGACGGGAGCGGTCACCAGCCGCGTCTCAATACCCAGCCCCAATAACTTGGGAATATCTCTTGCCTTTGTTCCCGTCTTCCTGCTATCTGGAAGTCGAACGAGCGAGAGCAGCGAATTTTTGAAGGCATCACTTATTGTCATTCCCGCACCCAGAGCGGCATAGAGAGCTTTAGACTGTGCGATGGTAGCTTCAACCGTCACAATCTCTTTCATTCCTAGAATCGCAGGAATGCCGCAGTCTTGCAGAGTTGCAGCCAGGCTCTGATCTTCGCCTTTGGCAGACTCGCAGGCGCTAAGGAATATCAGCTTGGTTGGCGATTCCGGGACGGCTTGCAACATATCGGCCAGCTCATCGGCAGGAAGGATATCCTGTCTTCCATCCTCCTGCTCAAAGACAAGATATCCACGAGGCAACTCCTGCTCAAGGGAGGCCTGGCAATTTCCGCATTCGCGACTCTCAGAAGAGTTTAGCCCCGAGCAATTGGGACATTTTATCGCAAACGCGCCGTGCCCGTCGAAATGAAGGATATCATAGCCGTTTAGAATCTCATTTCGCAAGCGTTCAATAGTTGGTGGGCGAAGAATGTGCAGGTAGGCAGAGGTTTTCACTGTCGCCAGGCTGTTGACCAGTGCCCACTGGTCGGCGATGGTGGGTAGCTCATTTTGATCCAGCGGTCGTGAAACTACTACCAGAACTCGAAGGGCTGGTTCTTGCGATGGGGATTGATCCGGCATGAGATTCCTCTAAGGTCCTTTGGAGTTAGTGGGTCCGGATCTTAAATCATTTTCGATGAATGCCAGAAAAAATAAAGCTCTGCAAGAGCCAATTGGCAACGCGATATCCGCGTAAATCTTTAGAAACGATCGAAAATCATGCAAAAAATAGAAATCCGAGAGCGCGGCCCTAAATCGCCCCGCACCCCCGCTCCTTCGTGCGCACCCGCACCACGTCCTCCACCGGATAGACGAAGATCTTACCGTCCCCGGCTTCGCCCGTCTGGGCATACTCGCAGATGAGGTCTATGACAGCCTCTGCATCCTTGTCATCGACCACCATCTCAAGCTTCATCTTCTGCAGGAACTCCACCTGGTAGTCTCCGGCCCGCCACTGCAACGTGATGCCCTTCTGCCGGCCCCGGCCTCTGACCTCAGTCACCGTCATTCCAAAAAAGCCCTTCCGATCCAGCTTGTCCCGCAGCAGGTGCAACTTCTCAGGCCGAATTATTGCTTCAATCTTCTTCATCTTTCCCCACATTTACATGTAAGCGCCTTCGCCGTGCTGGCTGATGTCCAGGCCCACCGATTCTTCATCATCCCGCACGCGCAGGCCCATGACGGCATCGATCATCCTGGCCAGGCCGAAGGTGACGACAAAGGAGTAGCCCCAGGTGACGGCGATAGCCAGGAGCTGCACCAGAACTTGATGGGAATCTCCTGCCAACAGGCCCGACGCTCCGATGGTGGCGAAGATGCCTGTAGCAAGGACGCCCCAGGAGCTGCCTATGCCGTGACAGGCCAAAACGTCCAGCGAGTCATCCACCCTGCCGCTGCCCCGGATGAGTATGATGGCATAATAGCCGGCAACTGCAGCTACGATGCCGATGGGAATTGCCGCCAGGGGCGTCACATAGCCAGCAGCGGGCGTTATCGCCGCCAGCCCGGCCACTGCGCCCGTGACGATGCCGAGAGCGGAGGGCGCTCTCTGTCGCCAGGAGAGAAGCATCCAGGTGGTGGCCGCAGCCGCTGCGGAGGTGTTGGTGGTGACGAAGGCGTTGGCTGCGATGCCGTTTGCCGCCAGAGCGGAGCCTGCATTAAAACCGAACCATCCGAACCAGAGCAGGGCCGCGCCCATGACCGTGGTGGGAATGTTGTGCGGCTCCATTGGATCGGTGCCAAAGCCCTTGCGTACCCCGATGACCATAGCCACGGCCAGAGCGGAGACCCCCGCGGTGATGTGCACCACTATGCCGCCTGCAAAATCCAGGGCGCCCATCTGCTGCAGCCAGCCCCCGCCCCAGACCCAGTGGGCCACGGGATCGTAGACCAGAGTAGCCCAGGCTAAGGAGAAGACGAGAAAAGAGCTGAACTTGATCCTCTCCACGTAGGAGCCCGTGATCAAAGAGACGGTGATGATGGCGAACATGGCCTGAAAGATCATGAATGTGAGCGAGGGAATGGTCAGGCCCTCTTTGACGCCCATGCCAACGCCAGTCAGGCCCAGGAAGTCCAGGCCGCCAATAAGCCCACCGATGTCTTTTCCGAAGGCCAGGGTGTAACCGTACAGTATCCACTGCAAGCTTATTATGCCCATCACTGCAAAGCTGAAAATGATCGTGGAGATGGCGTTCTTCTTTCTGACCATGCCGCCGTAGAAGAGGCCCACGCCTGGAATCATGATCAGGACCAGAGCGGCGCTGATGAGCACCCAGGCGTTGTCAGCGGCGTTGATGGCCGCATCTTCAGCAGAAGCCGCACCTGTCAGCAGAGCTGATAATAAAAAGCATAATTGTAGTGACCGGACACAACGCAATGTTACCACCATTTATTAAGACACAACCCTATTTAATAAGCATATTTAGGAAGAAGTATGTTTTATTCATACGAAATGTGAAAAGATCTTAAGCACGCATTCATATGATTTATGAAAACATCTTAACGAATCCTGCTTGCTGCTGCCTTAATCCGACACTGCTTTAGCCTCCCCTGCAAGCTTTTGCTTTCTCTTCTCCTCCTTCTTTCTCTCCACCCGGTACTCCTGGAAGATGCCCTCCAGCCTCTCCGCCTGTAGCCTCGCCCGGCGATCTTTAATCTCCACCTCCCAGACCGCCCGGGCGGCCATTACATCCTCCGGCCGCACGAAGGGCATTTTGTTGATCCTCTGCACATGCAGATTTTTGCTGGAGAAGACGGGAATGCCTAGCCTCAGGAAGTGCTCACGCACGGCAGGGCTCATCTCGCCCTCCGCCACCACTCCGGAAATTTCCTTCTCCCGGAGAAGCTCAACCGTGCTCTTCCCACCGCCGCTGGCATCCTCCAGAAAAACGAAGTCACCCTTTTCCAGGCTAAATTGCTCTGTGGCAATCTGCACTGCCTCGCGAGTAAAGGCAGCCAGCGGCTTGAGCGTCAGGAGGCCTCGTGTCTCCTCAATTGTCTCTGCCTTCTTCTGGCGCTCCAAAGTCTTCTTCAGTTTTTTAATGTACTTTCTCTCCAAGCGCAGCACCGCCCGCAAACGCTCGATCTCTTTGTCTCGAATCTTGATCTCATGCTGCCGCTTGATCTCGCGGGCCGTCTTATCCCGCATGCGTTCCAGTTTGTCGCCCGCTACCCTCAGAGCGGCCTCTTTTTCCGCAAGCCCGGCCCGAAGCTCATCCACATAAGTGCGCAGGGTCCTCACCTGCTCGGCAAGCTGCTGATTTTGCAGGCGCAGGGCAGAGACATCGGGAGAGACATCGAAAGCGGCTTTTTCCCCCTGCGGCTGCGCCGCCGGCCTGGCCTGGAGGGCAGAAGAAGGCACGAATTCGGCGATGGCATTTTCAATGGAATAGCCCCGCACCACCAGCGCCTTCACCTCATCGGGATCGATCTCGGACGGAACCTTCTTTTCCACCAGCAAGAACTTGTTTCTGTATTTTTTAAAAGCGCTAATGGCCGCCGCCAGAGCATCGCGCTCATGATCATTCTTGTAGCCAAATTCCTTTCCCAGAGCGATCTTCTCTTCCGCAGGAATGTCCCCGCCGGGAGAGAAGAGAACGGCATTAAAAGCGCGCTTGACCTTCTCCACGCTGCCAGGCGTTGGAAAGACATCTGTAGCGACAACAAGCGATCTGCCCCGTGCAGCGATCCATTCAATCACATCCGAGGATGACATTGCCCTGGAGCTGATCAGGTCCACCAGTTCTCCGCTAAGGTTCAGCGCGGCGATGCCGGTCGTCGTTCCCGGGTCCAGGCCCACTATGATGTATTCACGCCTTTGCAGAAGTGGTTTGTACTGCAGCTCGGGCCGCTCCATGCTCTGCACCAACAGCTGTGCATCGCTGTTGTAGCCGGGATTGATATGCACCTTCTCGCGGGACGCTTCCACCACGAACTCGGCCCGGGTATAGCCGCCCAGGCCCTCAACTGCCCGGGTGGTGTACTGGAGCCCGGCCTCCCGAAGCTGTCGCTCTACCTCGCGCGCCAGGCCCATCACTGCGCCATGAATCTTGCGAGTGTAGCGGTTCTGGCTCCAGCCGCCCCGGCCCAGCGAGCGACGCCGGCTCACTTTGATCCATGTCCTCTCCTGGAAAGCGGAGAGAACAACGCCTACTCCCTTGGCAGCCAGCCGGGCGCAGGCCTCCGCCTCTTGCAGCGGCTTGGTGCGGTCGAAGGTGATGCCGTGGTAGCGGGCCAGCCTGATCAGGGACTCAGGCCTCTCTCCGCCCGTTACCTGCACCATTCTTGTGGTGGGAGGCATCTGCCGCAGGATATTGATCAGCTCCCTTCGATCCGAGGCCAACTCGTGGAGGTTGTCCATGGCCACTATCTCCGGCTGGCGCTCCCTGATGAGCCGGATCAGCTTATGCCGGCTGATCATGTGAAAGCTTGCGACGCCTCCCCCATCCAGAATCACCAGAGAGTAGCTTGGCGTCCTTCTGCCGGATGGCGAGCCGCTGGCGATGTCCACACCAAATATGCTCAACGGTTCTCTGCCTCCCGGACGCGCGAGAGCGCCCTTTCCAGTGGCATTTCTATCCTGTATTTTCGCTCGAAGAAGCGCAAGATGTTGGTCAGATCCCGCTCCAATAGCTCCTGGGCATGGGGATGGGTGACCTCTACTGCCTGAGGCCAGTCGATGATCCTGGGGCCGGACTCGTCCACCATTACGTTAAACTCGGAAAGGTCAGCGTGAATGATGCCCAGCCTCCGGGCCTTTCCCACCTCGCCCAAGATCATGTTCAGTCCGTTCTCGGGATCGGAGAGCGTGATGCGGTTGAGGGCAGGGCCGCTTACAAATTCCATGGCCAGAACATGGCGGCTTACAGCAAACGGCCTGGGAATGGATACTATCGGGTAGAGCTTCACCATGATTTGAAACTCGTGGCGAGCTGCAAGAGCGGCGGCATAAATCCAGGGCACTTTGGTCTGATCGGTGAGATGATCGCGCAGGCGGCGCACATGTTTGAAGCTGGTTCTTCCCTGACGGTGGAATTTGATTGCCAGGTGAGTCTCACCCAGAGCTTCGTATACCACCGACTCTTTGCCTACCCCGATTCTCTCACCAAAGGCTAACAATTTCCCTCGTTTCACTAAATCGGATAGTGCCAGAAGATCATAGGCATCAAAGTCTATGCGGTAGCCGAGATAGTGCAGGCTCTCCCGCTCTACCAGCTTCTTTTCAAAAAGTTGGCCGAGGCGAAACTCCACCTTGCGGACCGGCAGGCCGGATAACTCTGAGATCACATGGGATGGGACCCATTCGTGAGTCTTCATCCCGGTCTCAATAGCACTGAGCAGGGAGCGATCCTCCTTGCTCAGGCCTAAGAATGCTTGAGCCAGATTTTCCACAGATACTATTATGCTATTATTTTAGCTAAAGCTTTGCTTAGCTTCTGGCGCGGCTCTCCAGGTTAGGGTCCTGGAGGGTCTGCATCACATAATCAGCAAACTGAGCACCTGTTGCCCCATCGGCTCGCCCACTAAGGACAACCTTCCTCTCCAACTGGCTGCAGACGTCCAGTGCATTCTCCAATTTGGCCGCTTGATTCACAAAGCCGATGTGCCGCAGCAGCATGACAGAGGCGCGCATCATGCTGGCCGGGTCGGCAAAGGCAGCTCTGCCTTCCTCCACCATGCGCGGAGCCGAGCCATGGATGGCCTCAAACATGGCATAACGCTTGCCGATGTTGGCGCTTCCCGCTGTGCCCACGCCGCCCTGAAACTCGGCCGCCTCGTCGGTGAGGATGTCTCCGTAAAGGTTGGGCAGCACTATGACCTTGAAGTCCTTCCTGCGCTTCTCGTCCACCAGCTTGGCAGCCATGATGTCCACAAACCAGTCATCGAACTCTATGTCCGGGTATTCCCTGGACACGCGCCTGGCCGTCTCCAGAAATTTGCCGTCCGTGGTCTTGATAACGTTGGCCTTGGTGACGGCTGAGACCCTCTTGATGCCGTTCTTCTTGGCATACTCAAAGGCCAGGCGCACAATCCTCTCCGCTCCGGGCGATGTTATGACCTTGAAGTCCACGGCCAGATCGTCTGTTACATTGATGCCCTTGCTGCCCAAAACGTACTCACCCTCGGTGTTCTCCCTGTAAAAGATCCAGTCGATGCCCTTCTCCGGCACCTTGACGGGACGGACGTTGGCGAAGAGGTCCAACTCGCGACGCATGGAGACGTTAGCGCTCTCCAGGTTGGGCCACTTATCGCCCTTCTTGGGGGTGGTGAGGGGGCCCTTGAGAATGATGTGGCACTCTTTTAGCGCCGCCAGGGCGTCCTCGGGAAGGGCCTTCATGACCTTTACCCTTGACTCGATGTCCAGGCCCGCAATGGTGCGCAGCTCCACCTTCCCTTCCGCAATCTCTGCTGCCAACACGTAACTCAGGACCCGGACGGCTTGCTCGGTGATGTAGGGGCCGATGCCGTCGCCGCCCACCACGCCGATGATGAGGGGGTGAAGCTTGCTGTAGTCAACCCAGTCCTCTCCCGCCTTTATCTGATCTACTCGCAAAAGCTGCCCTTCCAGCAGCTTGGCGAAGTGCTCCTTCGCCTTTTCTATGGCCTCGCTCTGAATCATGGATCACACCTATTCTTCCAGGGTAGGTGCGGTTCTGGGAGATCAATCTTTTGCAGAATCGATTATTTTCGCCCCGCTCATTTCGAGAGTATTTGATTCCTGAAGCAACAATAAAAGAGAAAAAGAGGTTCTACAGGGTTTATTGATCAACCCTGCCCCATTTTGTACCCATTAAGTGATTAGTATCTTCTGGGCGGCCTGGCAGGCTTATGCTTCTGGTAGCAATCGCTGCAGTACACCGGCCTGGAGCCATCGGGTTTGAAGGGAACTTGACATGTCTTTCCGCACTCTGCGCAGGTGGCATCGTGCATCTCTCTTGGGCCGCTGCTATAGCCGCCACTGCTTCCGCTTCCATATCTTTCCATTTTAATTCACTTACCTTTGGCATCGATTCCATGAATCGATCCTACTACAAAACATCCCATCAAACTCAATTGATTAGACGATATGCAGCATTCGTTTGGAGGCCTAACTACTTTATATACATGTTGGTAAAACCAGTGGGTTAGATTCAAATCCGATTCTATAGAGCAAGAAAAAGTGAATTGGCCAACTCCGATAGTATGACCGACCGTGCGAAAGAGCTTGAGGCGGCAACAAAGGACATTGACCTTGAATCCTTGCAGGCAGCAAAGGCCGCGATCGCCGCATCCTGCCAAGAGTACATCCGCTGGGCCGACCTCTTCTCTTGCCGCCTTGAGACCGTCGATCCCGGCGAGCTGCACAAGTTCGCCCGCGCCTTCAGCCTTACCTTGCTCGGCCATCTGCCTACCCGTCCCGGCACCTGTCCTTTCTGCATCCAGTACGACCGGGACAAAAGCTGTACCAGCTGCGGCTACGCGGCAACGCACGGCAGCTGCAGTGCCGAAGATTCCGCTTTCAGCCTCTTCATCGAGGCATTCCAGGAGCTGGGACGGGCGATATACCAGGATACGGGCGAGCTAGGCTGCTCACCCCATGATGCCCGGATGCTTCTTCATTCATCCATTCAGGCCTCCTTCGACTTGGCTATTCAGATGCAAAAGGATCTTACTTCGGCCTGCGCTCTGGAGCTGATGGAGCTGAAAGCAGAGTATCTCGATGCCATGATCAAACTGCTTCCTGATGAGGTCTTATGCGAAGAGGTCGCCAGGAAGCGACGGTTGGTTGAAAAGATGCTCCTCGATTATTGGTAGAAATACAGAAAGACGGGACAAATATTAATTGATGAAGCTGCCATCAAGTTCATGGATGCTGACCTGCACAAGCTCGGATATCAGAAAATGCGCTCTTATCATCGCCACCCTGACCTCATTTCTCCCTCCCTTCATGGCCTCATCCATCAACATCGCCCTGCCGGCCATCGGAGCCGAGTTCTCCATGGATGCGATCCTCCTGGGTTGGATTGCCACCAGCTACCTGCTCTCTGCCGCCGTCTTCATGGTGCCCTTCGGAAAGATCGCTGATATCTACGGCATGAAGAAGGTCTTTTTCATTGGCCTTTTCATATTCACGGCATCATCCCTGGTTGCCTTCTTTGCTCCCACTTCCACGATCCTTATCGGCTCAAGGGTTTTGCAGGGCATCGGCAGTGCCATGATCTTCGGCACCGGGACTGCCATTTTAGTCAGCGTCTTCCCTCCACAGGAGAGGGGCAAGATTTTAGGAATCAATGCCGCATCCGTCTACCTGGGCCTCTCTTTGGGGCCGTTCCTGGGCGGCCTGCTCACCCAATATTTCGGCTGGAGAAGCCTCTTTCTGATCAACGTTCCCCTGGGAATGATTCCATTGGCCCTGGGGATTTGGAGGTTGAAAGGAGAGTGGGCAGGGGCCAGAGAGGACAGATTCGATCTTGTCGGATCGGTAATCTACAGCCTGATGCTCGTGGCCGTTATGTGCGGCTTTTCCCTTCTTCCGGCGTGGGAGGGGACCGCTTTGATCCTAGCGGGAGCAGCTACCTTTCTCCTGCTCATCCGCTGGGAGTCAGGAGTGACCTGTCCTGTGCTGGATGTGAGCCTCTTTAAAAAGAATCACGTCTACGCTTACTCCAATCTGGCGGCTCTCATCAGCTACAGCGCCACCTTTGCCATAACCTTCCTGCTCAGCCTCTATCTGCAGTATATCAAAGGACTGGAGCCCGATCAGGCCGGGCTGATTATGCTGGCCCAGCCAGCCGTGATGGCCATTTTTTCCCCCTTTACGGGAAGGCTCTCCGACAAAATGGAACCAAGGATGGTGGCCACCGCCGGAATGGCACTCACTTTTGTGGCCGTCTTCGCATTCGTATTTCTAAACGGGGAGACAAGCCTCTTTTTCATCGCCGCCTGCCTCATCACCCTGGGCCTTGGGCTGGCACTATTCACCTCGCCCAACACCAACGCCATTATGTCTTCCGTAGAGCCGCGCCACTACGGCGTAGGGTCGGCCACTCTTGGAACCATGCGTCTGGTGGGGCAGGTCGCCAGCATGAGCTTTGTCATGATGGTTTTCTCACTGTATCTGGGAAAGGTGGAGATCACGCCCCAGTATTATCCCCAGTTCCTTTCAAGCGTGAAGGTGGCCTTTGTCGTCTTCTCTGCTCTATGCATCCTGGGGATTCTTGCCTCTCTGGCCAGAGGCAAATTAAGAACAGGTGGACATGGATAATGGAAATTCAGGCGAGTATCAAATGCAATAGTAATGCACGAAAGCGACGAACCAGTGGCGGAGCACCCACGCAGCAGTAGCGCGCGCACATCCGCGCGGTTCCCCGGAAGAAGAAACAGCTCCAAAAAACTCCATCTCCTCATAAAAGTCAGCAGTACAGTAGCAAAGGTAAATATGTAGCCCCTTATGATTATGGCGGGCATCCACATCCACCTGGTTTTGGTCAGGCCGAAGAGCTAAGGCCAACGCTCAAATATTGATACGCACTTATATATTACTAAGTGAGTAAGTCCCTCTCGAACGGATGATGCTGCTCATTAGCAGGTGGGACAATTAGAGAGGGGTTCACTAATTTTTTTTATAGCGATCTCTGGGCGCGCCGGCCAAAAATTTCGATATTTTATTACATCGGGAGCGCGGAGGGTCACGAATACCCCGACCTTCAGGTCGGGGATGAAGTGAACCCTCGCCCTTTTTTGGGGGTGGAAGTCTATTATGTTCAAGTGGCAAATTCTTTCGATCC
>Ga0315273_10002411_pt1 | contig 22057 bp, 23 predicted proteins | sample YL17G02_0_MG_FD_205753 | JGI IMG/M metagenome (GOLD analysis project Ga0315273, IMG submission 205753) | Sediment microbial communities from Yellowstone Lake, YNP, Wyoming, USA - YL17G02_0 | ecosystem: Environmental > Aquatic > Freshwater > Lake > Sediment | place: USA: Wyoming | collected... | reverse complement strand
GTGGCGGCCCACGCAGGATTCGAGCTCGCGGACGGCGCCGAGGGGAGAGATGGAGGTGCGGTACGACCGATCGGTGGTCATCGCGTCGAAGGCATCGGCCACCGCGACGATTCGCGCCGCCCAAGGGATCTGTGTGCCATCCAGCCGGTCGGGGAACCCGGCGCCGTCCACCCGCTCGTGATGGGAGCGGACGATCGACAGAACCACGGGGTTCGCCCGGGCCAGCGGCGCCAGGATGCGTTCCCCCAGGACCGTATGCTCTGTGATGTGGCTGAATTCGTCGGCCGTGAGGGGTCCAGGTTTCCGGAGCACCGCCTCGCGGGTGCCGAGCTTGCCGATGTCGTGCAGTGCCGCTCCCAGACGGATGTCCTCGAGTGCGGGCCCCGAGAACCCCATGCGGGCCGCGATCCGTTCGGCATAATGGCTTACCCGGCTGGAGTGTCCGCGGGTGTACGGGTCCTTGGCATCGAGCGCCTGAACCAGGGTCTGCACCCCTTCCAGGAAGAGCTGCTTGAGACGGCTCGCCTGCCGGTCCACCAGCCGCTCCAGGTTCTCCTGGTAGAACCGGTTCTGGAGCAGCAGGTCGCGCTTCTCCAGCGCCCGCTGGATCCGGGAGCGGATCTCCGCCGCCAGCGCGGGCTTGGTGATGTAGTCGAGCGCTCCGGCCATCAGGCACTCGACGGCAGTCTCGGCCTCGCGCGCGCCGGTGAGCATCACCACCGCCATGTCGGGGTGCCGCCGCCGGACCTCTCGGAGAAGGCCGAGCCCGTCGAAGCCCGGCATCGAGATGTCGAGGATCAGCAGCGGCAACTCGCCGGTCTGGTGCAGAATCGTCAAGGCCTCCGCCCCGGAGCCGGCCTCGATGCAGGAGAGCCCCATCCTCTCCAGCACTTCCGCCATCGCATGACGAAGACCCGGGTCGTCATTCACCACCAGGCATAGCGCTGGGGACCCCGTGGCCGGGGGCGGCAATTCCGTCAGATAGTCAGGCAGAGCCGCAGCGTCACCGCGGCGGCGGGAAGGATTGGGGTCGGTCACACTGGAGTGTGCGTGAAAGCGTCGCCCGGGGCCGTGACCGGGGTCACCCCTGGGCGGTGGCGTGTTGGCCGGGCCTCCAGGGCGGCGTGGCTGGCCCCGGAGAGAAGTGCTACACTGCGAGCGGGAGGATCGACGGGTCGGGGAAGGCCGCCTTGAAGGCGCCGACGACTTCCGTATCGAAATGGCCCCCGACGCAGCGGTCCAGTTCCTCCAAGGCCTCAACGGGGGGCCGCGAGACGCGATACGCCCGGTTGGTGGTCATGGCATCGAAAGCGTCTACCACGCAGACGATGCGCACCTCGATCGGGATGTCCGCCCCGTTGAGCTTGTCCGGGAAGCCACGGCCATCCATCCGCTCGTGATGGTGCCTGACGATTCGCAGCACCGTCGGATTCTCCCGCGCGAGGGGCGCCAGGATTCGCTCGCCGAGAATGGTGTGCTCGGTGATATGCAGGAACTCCTCGTCGGTGAGCGGGCCCGGCTTGTTGAGCACCGCCTCCCGGGTGCCGATCTTGGTCTGCGCCGCGTAACGACTGACCCGGATGGAATGGCCGCTGGTGTACGCGTCCTTCGCTTCCAGCGCATGGGCCAGGGTCTGGACACCCTGCCGGAACAGCTCGCGGATGCGATTGGCCTGGAGTTGTTCGAGCGGCATTACGACTCTCCTGTCACGCGCCACGACACCACATTGCCTTGCTCGCCATCGAGCCCGCGGGTAACCTTCCCACGACCCCGACCCCTCCCCGCATGACCCAGATCCGGGACGAAGACTCCCAGCACGGCTTCGCCACCCGCGCGGTGCACGCCGGGCAGACGCCCGACCCGCTCTCCGGCGCGGTGATGACGCCGATCTACCAGACCTCGACCTACGTGCAGGAGGGCCTGGGCCGGCACAAGGGGTACGAATACGCCCGCACCCAGAATCCCACTCGCCAGGCGCTGGAGCGCTGCGTGGCGAGCCTCGAAGGCGGTGCCCACGGCTTCGCCTTCGCCTCGGGACTCGCCGCCCTCGATACGGTCCTCAAGCTGCTCTCTGCCGGTGACCACATCGTCTCCGGGGAGAACATCTACGGCGGTTCCCACCGTCTCATGGAACGGGTCTACAGCCGCCTTGGGCTGCACACCACCTTCGTGGACATGCGGGACGCCGAGCAGGTCGCGCGGGCGATCACACCGGCCACTCGGCTGATCTACTGCGAAACGCCGACGAACCCCATGATGTTCCTGGCCGATCTCGCGGCGATCGGTGACATCACGCAGGCCCGGGGACTGCTGTTCGTCGTGGACAACACCTTCGCCACCCCGTACTTCCAGCGGCCGCTCGCCTTCGGGGCCGATATCGTGCTGCACTCCTCCACCAAGTACCTGAACGGGCACAGTGACATGATGGGCGGGATGCTGGTCACGGCCCGGGACGATCTGGCCGAGCGCATCGGATTCCTGCAGAACGCCGCCGGCGGGGTCCCCGGCCCGATGGATTGCTGGCTGTGCCTGCGCGGCATCAAGACCCTGCCGCTGCGCATGCGACAACACGACGCGAACGGACGGGCCATCGCGGCCTGGCTGCGAGAGCAGCCGAAGGTGAAACAGATCTACTACCCCGGACTCTCCAGTCACCCGCAGCACGACCTCGCCCGACGCCAGATGGAGGGCTTCGGTGGCATGATTTCCATAGAGCTCGGGGACGTGGCTCTGGCCCGCCGCGTGGTGGAGCGAACCAGAGTCTTCGCCCTGGCGGAGTCGCTCGGCGGAGTGGAGAGCCTGATCGGCCATCCGGCCAGCATGACCCACGCCTCCGTTCCCCCCGCGCTCCGGCAGTCGATGGGACTCACCGACAGCCTGGTCCGGCTGTCCTGCGGCGTCGAAGCGGTTGAGGATCTTATCGCCGACCTCGCACAGGCGCTGGAATAGACGGGAGGCCGGCTCGGCGGCTCGATGGCGCGGCGGCCCAGGTCTCCCCGCCGCCTGCTGCTTCTCGCCCGCCCTGTCCTGTCTCATCCTGAAACCACCTATCTTTCAAGGCGTACGGACCTGGTCCTCTTCCCCGAGCTGCTCATGACCACGCCTGCCCCGCGCCCCCGACGCACATTCCCAGACATCGCTGCCGTCAGCTGGGAGCATCCCGCCGATCGGGCCGCGCTCCAAGCGCTCAGATCGGTCCCCGGGTTCGAGGAAGTCACCCGGAAGATCCTGGCCTTCCTCGGTGGTGAGCGCGGGATCCGCCTGCTGTTTCAGGCCAATGCAGTGCGGGTAGGACCGACCCAGTTCCCCAAGCTGTGGACCACACATGTCGAAGTCTGCACGACCTTCGACTGGCCGACGGTACCCGAGCTGTATGTTTCGCAGACACCGGTCTTTAACGCCGGCGCCTACGGCATTGACACCCCATTTATCGTCCTCCATTCCGCCGCACTTGAGTTATTGGACGACGACGAGATCCGGGTGCTCCTTGCTCACGAGCTGGGGCATGTCATCAGCGGCCACGCCTTTTACCGGACCATCGCGGCCATCCTCTTCCTGGTGAGCGCCTCCGCCCTGCCGGCGCTCGCCGGCCTGGCGCTGCTGCCGGTCCGGCTCGCTTTTCTGGAGTGGTCGCGCAAGTCGGAGCTCTCGTCCGATCGCGCCGGACTCCTCGGTGGCCAGGATCCGATCGCGTCCCAGGGGCTCTTCATGAAGATGGCGGGCGGAGTGCGGCCGCCGCTGCAGATCGGGCAGCTCGACCTCGACACCTTCATGGCCCAGGCGCACGAGTACTCGAGCAGCCATGAAGGCTTTGACATTTTCTACAAGTTGCTGAGCACGCTCATGCTGACCCATCCGATGCACACGGTGCGGGCCGCCGAGCTGCAAGGCTGGATCGCGGGCGGCGACTACGATCGGATCATGCGGGGGGAGTTCACCAGGCGCGGACCCGGGGCCCAGGAGCGACCGCTGCGTGAAGACCTCAACGCCGCGAAGGAGCATTACGCCAGGGAGGCGAAGGAGGCATTTGGGCAGGTCGTGGACGCGGCGAAGCAGGCCGCCGATCGGGCGCGCGAGGCGTTCAGGAGGACCCAGCAGACGTGAGGATGCTCGTCGTCGGCGGCGGAGGGCGCGAGCACGCGATCGCGTGGGCCCTCCACCGCGAGGACCCGGACGCCACGATCTACTGCGCGCCCGGCAATCCAGGCACCACCGCACTCGCCACCAATCTCCCCATCAGCGCCACCGATCTCGACCGCCTTGCCGATGCGGCCGACGCCTACGGTATCGACCTGACGATCGTGGGACCCGAGACGCCGCTGGCGCTCGGGCTCGCAGATCGGCTCCGTGCCGAAGGCCGGGCTGTCTTCGGCCCCGGGCGGGCGGCCGCCCAGATCGAAGCCTCCAAGGCCTTCTCCAAGGACCTCATGGAGAAGGCGCGGGTGCCCACCGCAGCCAGCCGCACCTTCAGCGATTTGAAGGAAGCCCGCGCCTACGTCGACCGCCACGCCGAGCCGCTGGTGGTGAAGGCCTCGGGGCTCGCGGCCGGCAAGGGCGCGATTGTCTGTGCCACGCGCGGCGAGGCCCGCGCTGCGGTCCAGGCGATGCTCGGCGACGACCAGTTCGGCGAGGCGGGGAGGGTCGTGGTGATCGAGGAGTTCATGCCGGGCGAGGAGCTCTCGCTCCTCGCGATCACCAACGGGGATGGCGTCGTGCTCCTTCCTCCCGCGCAGGACCACAAACGCCTCGGCGAGGGCGACACGGGACCCAACACCGGTGGAATGGGCGCCTACAGTCCCGTCGCCATCGGAACGCCCGCGCTGCTGGAACGGGTCACGCGGGAAGTGCTCGAGCCGACTCTCAGTCAGCTCGCGCGGGAGGGTACGCCCTACAACGGGGTCCTCTACGCAGGTCTCATGATCGGCCCCGACGGCACGCCGAGGGTGGTGGAATTCAACTGCCGGCTGGGCGATCCGGAGACCCAGGCAGTGTTGCCATTGGTGGAGAAGGGACTCACCGACTGCCTCTGGCGAGTGGCGCAGGGCCAGGCACCCAGCCCGCTCACGATTGCGAAGGGCCACGCGGTGACAACCGTTCTCGCGGCGAAGGGCTACCCGGACCGTCCGGAGAAGGGAGCGGCGATCGCGATTCCCCCCGCCCTTCCCACTGCGGTAACCGTGTTCCATGCGGGCACCACACGCGACAGCGACGGCACCCTGCGGGTGAGCGGTGGTCGGGTCCTCAATGTGACCGCCGTCGCGTCGACCTTCGCGCTCGCGCAGGCGGAGAGCCGGGAGGCATCGGCGGCGATTCAATTCGATGGCAAGGTGTATCGCCGTGACATAGGCTGGCGGGAAGCGGTGCGACAGAAACTCGGAGTGTGACCCGGCTCATTTGAGGATCGTCTCCAGCGACAAATCTTGTGGTGTCTCAATCCGTCCCTTCCCTGTCGAGGGTCCCCTCATGACCGAACGACCCTCCCGCACTCTTTTCCTGCTTCCCTTCGGTATCGCCGCCATCCTTGCGGCGTGCAGCAGCTCGACCTCCAGCAACAACCCGCCTCCGGCCGCCGATGTGGTGATCGTGGCCAACGCCCAGGCCAAGACCGTTACGGCCTATGCGCCTGACACCTTCACGGTGACTCTGGCTTCAGGCGGCGAGGTCATCTTCCGCAACGATGACGCGGTGATCCATACCGCGACTGGCGATGCGGATTCCGCCGCCTTCCATACCGGCAACCTCGCCGGCGGCGGCGTGGATACCATCACCTTCACCACCCAGGGCAGCCATCCCTTCCACTGCTCGATCCATCCCGGCATGGTCGGCCTGGTCATCGTCAACCCGTAGTCCCAACGAACCGGTCCCAACACTTCGTGACCTTCACGGAATGTTGGGACCGGAGCGGTTCCCCGCCCGCCCCTTCCGGCACCGCCGAGCAGCACACCTCCCTGTCTGATAGCCGGCTGTATCTAGCACCGACGCGTCCGTTGGCTGTGGCATCTGGCCTGCTTTTTCGCTTCGGCGACGCCGCAGCTCCGAATGGCGCCAGCGGGCCAGTAGATTACAGGCCATGCCGGAACTGCCCGAGGTCGAGACCATGGTGCGCGGCATCCGCCCGGCCCTCGTCGGGCGGCGGATCGTCAGCGCGTCACTCAGCCATGCCGACATCCTCCGCGGGGTCAGCCGCCCCAGGCTTCTGCAGGTGCTTACCGGCGCCACCATCCGGGAGGTCACCCGGCGGGCCAAGCACGGCGTGCTGCTGCTCTCGGTTCCCCAGCCGGACGCGCCGCCCGCGCCTCGCTGGTTCGTGCTTCAGCCGGGGATGACCGGCAACCTCCTTTTCTACGATCGCCCCCTCGAGCCCGCGGAAGCGAGATACGCCGTACTTCGCGCCCGGTTGGACGATGGAGCGGAATTCGTGTTCCGGGATATCCGGCGGATCGGCACACTGCTGCTTCTGGACCCGAGGCACTGGGCATCCTACGACCAGTCCCTCGGTCCGGAGCCGCTCGATGCCGCACTCACCGTGGAACGGTTCGCGGCGCGGCTCAGTCACTCCCGAGCGGCGATCAAGAAGGTCCTGATGGATCAGCGCAAGATCGTCGGTGTGGGAAACATCTACGCCAACGAGGCCCTGTTCGCCGCCGGCATCGATCCCTCGAAGCCCGCCCATCGCGTCAGCCCGCAGGCGTACGACCGCCTGTTCCACGAGACCCGTCGGATCCTCCAGGCCGCAATCGAATCCGAGGGTACGACCTTCCGCGACTACCGCACCGGCACGGGCCAGCCGGGCAGTTTCCAGCTGGAGCTCATGGTCTACGAGCGCGAGGGGAAACCCTGCCGGCGCTGCGGAACGCGGCTGGCGGGAACCCATGACATCGATGCGAGGATCACGGTGTTCTGTCATCGGTGTCAGAGGTAGCAGTCGGATGCATCCGACTGCTACTGCTTCCCTTCCCCTATATTCTCAGATTACCCCATGCCCGCCACCGCCCTCCGCCTCTCGCTTCCGACAGCCGACCTCGAGTCGCTCCGCGACCGCGTCCGCCGACTGGCTGAGGCGCGCCCCGGCGTCTACCGGATGCTGGACCCCCTGGGCCGGGTGCTCTACGTGGGAAAGGCCAAGCGGATCAAACAGCGGCTGCTCTCCTACTTCCGCGCGAAGTACCCCGAGGACAAAGCGGCCCGGATCCTCCATGCGGCGGCCGACATCACATGGGACTACACCCCCAGTGAGTTCGCGGCGCATCTCACGGAGCTCCGGCAGATCACGCGCTTCCGCCCGCCGTTCAACTGGCACCTCAACCGCGCCCGGCGGACGCTCTTCATCAAGATGTTGGGGGGTGCCGCCCCGCGGCTCGGCACCGGTGGTGCGACGGGGCGTGAAGACCAGCGCTGGTACGGTCCCTTCGTGAGCGCCGGTCGGGTGCAGGAGGCGGTGCGGACCCTGAACGATCTGCTGGGACTCCGCGATTGTGCTCCCGCGATGCCCATCGTGTTCGCCGGACAGATGGACCTCTTCAGCCCGGCGCTCCGGGCCGCGTGCATGCGGCACGAATTCGGATTCTGCACCGGGCCCTGCGCCGGTCTGGTTACGGAGCAGGAGTACCGCCGCCGCGCGGAGACCGCGATCGCCTTTCTCGAGGGCCGCACCATCCAGCCGGTGGATCGCATCGTGCACGAGATGCAGCAGGCCGCCGAATCGGCGGAATTCGAGCGCGCCGCCCGCTGGCGGGAACGGTTCGAGCAGCTGGAGTGGCTGCTCGCCGCGACCAGCCGCGCGCGCGCGGCGGTGGCTGGACTGACCTTTGTCTACCGCGACCCTGGAACGTTCGGCGACGACCGTGCCTATCTCGTCCGCCACGGCGTGGTGCGGGTGACCTACCCCTGGCCATCCACGCCGATCGAGCAGGAAGCCTTCCGTGGGGTGGTGCGTGACGAACTGGATCGCGCCGCCCCGGCCCCAGGCCCTTTGCCCTACCAGCACCTCGACGAGATCCTGTTGCTCATGGGCTGGTTTCGCCGCCACCCGGAAGCATTCCGCCGCACCAGTCGTCTGGAAGAGTGGGTGGTTTGAGGCTTCCCTCGGGGAGGCCTATCTCGCCGCCGCAGACACGGCACCGGCGATTGCAAACTACCGCCGCTCCCTCGAACTCAATCCGGACAACCCCGGTGCGACCCGGACCCTCAAGCGACTCGGGGCGGAGTAGTGCCTTCCGCGGGGCCACCTTCGGCTCGCGATCATCGGTATCACGGCAGGCAGCCTCGCGCAGGCAGCCGGCATCCGGGCCGACCTCGAATGGCTTCAGTCCGAACTCTCCTCCATCCATGACTTGATTCTGCTTCGCCGGCGGCTCCTCGGGTTGCAGAACGAAACTCCCCCCACGTGTCGACCGTCAGTCGGGAACCCCTCCAGAGGAGACCAGGATGGCGATCCATCTTCGGCGGACCCTTCTGACTGCTACCATCGCGCTGGGCCTGCCCGCTGCCCTTGCCGCGCAGACCAGCCTGGGCGACACGGAATATCTGGCGCTCGGCCGCAAGTTCTACGACTGGTTCATCTCAGCCGAGGCTGACAGTTTGCTGGCGCATATGCCCCCGGACGATCGCCAGGGCACCGGGGGTGTCGCGGGGGTCAATCAGGCCGTCGCCGACTTCCTGGCCCGCTCCGGCGTGGAAGAGGAACTGCTCGAAGAAAGGGTCAACCGGCGTCGTGGCCACCCGCAGTACTGGCGGGAGTCGCGTTACAGCACTTTCACCAATGAGCCGCTCGTGTTCCGGTTCGTCTTTGATGAGCAGGGCCAGATCATCGGTGTGGGGATGGGTCCGAAGAGCGGCACGCCCGCGCCGGATTGAGGTTCGGGGAGCGGGACGTTCTAGAGATCGGTGAGCGGAACGAGGCGCGCACGGGGCGGCAGACCGCTCTCCAGTTCCATGATGCCCACTGAGGGAGGCAGATCGAAGCGCCGTTCCCCCGCCCCGCCCGGATTCATGACCGTCACAGTGAAATCGACCGTCGTGAGGAGTGGCCGGTGGGTATGCCCGTAGACGATCACATCTGCGCGGGGATATACCGAGTGCAGACGTTCCGGCGTCGGTGAGCCGACCTGGTCACCGTGCAGCAGTACAAAGTCGAGCCCTTCGATCCGTCGCTCGACCACCGCAGGGACCCGGGTGCGTACGTCCCAGTCATCGCAGTTCCCATAGACCGCCGTCACCGGGGCGATGGCCTCGAGCTCGGTGAGAAGATCCGCGGGGCCGATGTCTCCCGCATGCAGGATGTGGTCCACCTCACGGAAGACCTCGAACACTTCCGGCCGCAACAGACCATGAGTATCGGCGATGATACCGAGCCTCACCCCTGCCACCTCGGCGCGATTTCAATGTCCAGTCCGAGCTGGTCGAGCACCCGCTGGACGATGAAATCCACCAGCTGCCCGATCTGCGTCGGCGTGTGGTAGAAGCCGGGTGCCGCCGGAATGACCACACCGCCCGCTTCGGTAACCGTCGTGAGGTTGCGGAGATGGATGAGTGAGAGCGGGGTCTCCCGCGGGACCAGGATCAGCTTGCGGCGCTCTTTGAGGACGACGTCCGCCGCCCGTTCCACCAGCGAGCGGCTGGTCCCTGCGGCGATTGCTGCCACCGTGCCCATGGAGCAGGGACAGATCACCATCCCCGAGGACTTCGCGGATCCGGAGGCAGGGCGGGCACCACGATCGCCGTCGGGAAAGAACGTGACCGTGGACCAGTCTCCACCGGTCGCCGCCCGCAGGGCTGCCTCGTCGGCGATTCCTGTTTCGTCCTTCAGCAGTCGCCATCCGTGACCCGAAACGATCAGCCACACCGGCACCCGGTCTCGCGCGAGGATCTCCAGCAGCCGGACGCCGTAGGGGGCGCCCGAAGCGCCGGTGATGGCCACGACGACCGGATGCACGGCTCAGCGGCCTCGGCGATTGCCCGTTGGCGCCTTGACCGGATGCCGCTCCGGGGCTGGCGGAGGCACCTTAGGGATGATCTTGCCCTTCTCGGGGCGCGGCTTGCCCCTTCCCCGCACCGGAATCAGGCTTTCTTTCGGTCGCTTGCTCATCCGTCCCCCTTCGGTTTCTGCCTGGTGACCCGTGCTGGTTCCAGCCGTTGACCGCCTCGGTGTTAAGCATCGGCAATTCATCGATAGCTGATGGCCGATAGCCGATAGCCGATAGCTGCCGATCGGCATCCCCGCTCACCCCACCAACCTGTCCAGCAACGCAAAGAAGAACACGGTCAGGCTCATCACACCGTTCATCGTGAAGAAGGCGGCGTCCAGCCTGGAAAGATCGCCCGGCTTTACCAGCCGGTGCTCATAGGCCAGGATGCCGGCAGCAGCGGCGACTCCGACAAAGTACCACCCCCCGAATCCCGCCCCCCAGCCGAAGAGAAGCAGCGCCGGAATCGTTACGCCATGGAGCAGCTTGGCCAGCAGGATGCTGTTGCGCTCGCCCAGGCGTACCACCGCGCTGTGCAGTCCCTCGCTCTGGTCAAAGTCGGCATCCGGCAGGGCATAGAAGATGTCGAACCCGGCCACCCAGGTGGCCACCGCGATGGTAATAGCGGCCAGGACCCACCACGGCTCGCTCCAGCGGCCGGTGACCGCGAGATAGCCGCCGACCGGCGCGATCGCCAGGGAGAGGCCGAGCCAGAGATGCGGCCACCAGGTGAACCGCTTGCTCAGGCTGTACAACATGATCCAGCCGAGGGCGAGCGGACTCAGGTAGAGACAGAGTCGGTTCAGCAGCCCCGATGCCAGCAGGAACAACGAGCCGGCCACCACGACGGAAAGCCAGGCCTGGCGCACCGAGAGCGCGCCGCGCGGCAGCTCGCGGTTCATCGTCCGCGGGTTCCTCGCGTCGAAGTGCCGGTCGACGATCCGGTTGAATCCCATCGCCACCCAGCGGGCACTGCTGAAGGCGACGATCACGACCGCGACCGTCCGCCAGCTCACCTGCGCCTCCCGGGAGCCCTCGAGCAGGCCAAGCAGCGCGAACGGAAGCGCGAACAGGGTATGCGGCAGTTTGACGAGATTGATGTAGCGGACGAGCAGGGATTCGCCGGTGAGGGTCTGGCCTTCTGCGACGGACATGGCAGAGGGGCGGACGGGCGGACCGTCTGCCAGGGCCGGGGTCGCCACTCGGTCCGCCTGCTCGCCTTGCCGCCTGTCCGTCACAGCCGGATCCCCAGCCTCGGCCACAGCTCGTCCACCCGCTGCCGGGTCGCCCCATCCATGGTGATAAGCTCCGGCCACTCCCGGAGGAAGCCCTCGTCCTTCCACTTTCGGGTACCGTCGATCCCCATCTTGCTGCCGAAGGTGAAATGCGCGCTCGCGTGGTCGAGAACATCCACGGGACCCTTGGTGAAGCGCACGTCACGCTCGGGATCGATGTTGTTGAGCGCCATCCACCACGCCTCGTCGGGATTACGCACGTTCACGTCCTTGTCCAGCACCACGATCAGCTTGGCCAGGGACATCAGGCCGGCGCCCCAGAGCGCGTTCATCACCTTGTATGCCTGGCCCGGGTACTGCTTGTCGATCGAGACGAAGATCAGGTTGTGGAAGATCCCGTACGCCGGCATGTGGTAGTCGACGATCTCCGGCACCGTCAAGCGGAGCAGCGGCAGAAAGATCCGCTCCGTGGCATGCCCCAGGTAGAAGTCCTCCATCGGGGGGCGGCCGACAAGCGTCGCGGCATAGACAGGATGCTTCCGCATGGTCACCGCGGTCACGTGCACCCGGGGGTAGAGATCGGCCAGGGAGTAGAAGCCGGTATGATCGCCGAAGGGTCCCTCCAGGACCAGCGGCTCGGCCGGGTCGATATAACCCTCGATGACGAACTCCGCCTGCGCCGGCACTTCGAGATCACAGCTCACCGCCCGGGCCAGCTCCACCGGCGACTTCCGCAGGAAGCCGGCGAAGATGAACTCGTCGATCGTCGGCGGAAGCGGCGCCGAACCGGAGTACACGCTCGCGGGATCCGCCCCGATCGCGATCACCACCGGCATCCGCTCGCCCCGCTCCGCCAGCTCGCGCCAGTGGGCCGCGCCGACCTTGTGCCGCTGCCAGTGCATCGCGAGCTGCGCCTTCCCCTGCACCTGCACCCGGTACATCCCGACGTTGCGTACTCCGGTCCGTGGATCCTCGGTGATGACCATCGGCAGCGTGATGTAGCGGCCGCCATCCCCCGGCCACGTCGTGAGGAACGGAATCCGGTCGAGGTCGATCTCATCGCCCTGCCACACCACCTCCTGGCAGGCTGGCCGGCCGCTGCGAGTCCGCGGCGGAAACTTGGCGATCTCCGCCAGCCTGGGGAGCATCGCCAGCTTGCCGAAGAACCCCTCCGGTACTTTGAGATTGAGCAGCTCGCTGATCCGTCCGCCGATCTCGTCGAGATCGCTCACCCCCAGCGCGAGGCACATCCGCCGCAGGGAGCCAAACAGGTTGATCGCGACAGGGAACTCGCTCCGTCGGCCGTCGTCGAGGAGCACATGCTCGAACAGCAGGGCGGGCCCACCTCCCGCGCTCTTCATGCAGCGGTCGGCGATTTCGGCGATCTCCAGCCGGGCCCGGACCGATTCCCTGACCCGGACCAGTTCCCCCGCCTGGTCGAGTGCGGCGATGAACTCCTGCAGAGTATCCAGGCTCATGGGCGGACGCCCAAGCTGAGGCGGTGGCTCATGCTTTCGTCCCGACGTGCAGCACGGTCACGCCACCCAGGAAGCGCGCGATGCTCACTTCCCGGAAGCCGGTCCGGGCCATCCGCTCGGCCACCGCCTCCGGAGAGGGGAAGGCCCGGGTCGATTCCGGCAGCCAGCGATACGCGGTGGAGTGGTGCGACAGGAGGCCGCCGATCGTGGGAAGGATCTTCTCGAAGTAGAAGAGGAAGAGGCTGCGGAGGGGTTGCCGTGCGGGGATGCTGGCCTCCACGATTACCAGCCGGGCTCCCGGTTTGAGCACCCGGGCCACCTCCCGCAGGCCGGCATCGAGATCGGTCAGGTTGCGCATCCCCCACCCGACCATCGCTCCATCAAAGCTCGAATGGGCGAACGGCAGCTCCAGCGCATCCGCCGTCACTGGCCGGAGGGCGGCCGCCTTGTGACGACCCAGCCGGAGCATCTCGGGCACGAAGTCGGCGCCAATGACCCGCCCGTGGAATCCCGGTTGCCCCGAAAGCTCGGCCCCGAAATCGAGGGTGCCGGCGCACAGATCGAGGTAGGTCCCCCCCGGAGCCCGCTCCCATCCGAGACCCCGGACCCCCTGTCGCCGCCACCGACGATCGAGACTCAGGCTGATTATCCGGTTCAGCCGGTCATAGCTCGGCGCAATCGCGGCAAACATGCCCCGGATGTAGCGCCGCTTCTCAGCGCCGCCCTCGACGGGTAACTTGCTCTCCGTGGCTAACATAGGCGCGCAATGTAGTCCTCGGTGCAGCGGCGGGGCAAGCCGCCGGAGCGCCCGTGGCTGAGCGAATCGACCTGGCCGCTGCAACGGACCAGGAGATCGTCGCGCTCGCGCGGGAAGGCCGGGAGGCTGCCTATCGGGAGCTAATCCGGCGCTACGAGCGACCGGTATTCTCGCTGATTCTGCGGATGGTGCGGGACCGCCAATTGGCGGAGGACCTGGCCCAGGAAACCTTCATCAAGGCCCTGAACGCGATCTCCTCCTACCGACCGGAGTTCAAGTTCTCGAGCTGGATCTTCAAGATCGCCAACAACGCGGCCATTGATCACCTGCGGCGGCGGGAACTGAACACGCTCTCGATCGACGGTGCGCCGAATGCAACGAGCGCCGAGGATATTGAGGCCACCGCGCTGCAGGTGGGCGACAAGAGCGAGACCCCCTTGGCGGAACTTGAGGCCCGCGAACTGGGCACGGCGATCGAGCGCGCGATCGGCCGGCTCCGACCCGAGTACCGCTCCTGTATCATGCTGCGGCACGTGGAAGGGATGGCTTACGAGGAGATCGCCCAACTCCTCGACCTGCCTCTTGGCACGGTGAAGACCTACATCCACCGGGCACGCCACGAACTGCGCGAGATGCTCGCGCACCTGCGTGACTGAAACCCACCCGCCAATGAGGCCGTAAAGGCGCCGTATGGCTGGCGATACCCTCCACCTCGGCCCCGAAGAGCTCGATCTCTGGCTGGACGGACGTCTCCCAAGCTCCCGGACGTCTCACCTCGAAACATGCGAACAGTGCCGGATCGCCGCGGAGGAGACCAGCGAGGTCGTGCTGCAGCTCTCCCGGCTCCCTAGGGCCGCACCGACTGCCTCCTTCGCCGACCGGGTGATGGCGCGGGTCCAGCTCGGCGGCTCGGCGGCTCGGCGGCTCGGCGAAGAGCATCTGGTGCCCGAGGACCTCGATCGCTGGGTCGCGGGCGAGCTGGCGGGACTGCGGGTGGAGCACCTGCGGCGCTGCCCCGAGTGCCAGGCTCTGGCTGACGCCGAGCGAGTACTGGTGATGCGACTCGAGGCGTTGCCGCTGTTCGATCCGAAACCGCGGTTCGCCGACCGGGTCATGGAGCGGGTTGAGCTTCCCATCACCTCGCTCACCGCCGCCTGGCGGATGTGGCGCGGTCGGGTCGCGCGTGATCCCCTCACAGTCGCTGTCGCCGCTGGGGTCGCGGTGCTGCTCGGCGGCTCGCTCGCGGCCAGTGCCGCATGGGCCGCTGGCAATCAAGACACAATTACCGGGGCTGGCGCCTGGCTCATGAGCCAAGGCCAGCAGTGGTTCTGGCAGGCCGTGGGATTGGCAACAGCCCTCCTCGAGCGGCAGCCCTGGTACTCGGCGGCCCGTGCGGCACTCACTCCGGGACGGCTCGCGGTGCTCGCCGCCGGGGTGGCGGCACTCTACGCGGGCGGAGTGATGCTGCTGCGGCGGCTGCTCGCCCCGCCGAGTCCTGAGGCCGCCCGTGCTCTGCCGTAGAGCCAGCCTCATCCCGGCGATCGCAGGCCTCCTGTTCGGCGTGCGGGCCCTCTCCGCTGGCGAGCCGGGCGATGGCTCGGCCCCCTCCTCGAAGACCCGCATCGAGTTGCTCAACCATTTCCTCTCCGAGGAGCCGAGTCCCGTGGTCCGGGACCACGTCATCACTCTGGCGAGCGGGGTTGCCACGCTGACCTTCGAATTCACCGACAGCGGCGCCCTAGTGCTCTCACTCGAAAATGGTGAGGTCCGTCTCGACGGGCGGCTGGTCGGTCGGGTTCCCGAGGGGGGGGCCTTCGAGGTCGCCTGGCGGAAGCTCGCGCTCGACGCCTCCCGGCTCGATACGCCCGGTGCGCTGGCTCTCCTGCGTGATTGGCAGCCCGAGGGGCTCTCCCGCGAGGAACGGGCATACGCCGGACATTTCCGCGATCGGGCCGCCACCCTGAGCGCTCCTCCCGGCGCACTGACCGTGCCGCAGGCGGTCGCCCCCGCGGGAAGCGGGGGGCTCTCGATCGACCTCTCCGATCTCTCCGATCCGAATCGGCTCTCGCCGATGCTCCATGCTGCCGCCGGCCTGCGGGGCGAGGCGCTTAGGATTACAGTCCCCGGTGGGGAAGCGCACCTGGGCCACTTCAGTGTCGGGTCGGGCGCACGACTTGAGGGCCACCTGTTGGTAGTACGCGGCGACGCCGACATCTACGGCACCATCAACGGCAACCTCGCCACCGCCGAAGGCAGCGTGCTGGTGCACCCCGGAGCGGTAGTGCTGGGGGACGTCCTGGCGGTAGCCGGCCAGGTGCGCGATCTCGGCGGCGAGATCCGCGGCCAGATCCGCACTCTCGATGCACCCCGGCGAGCCGTCGAGCCGCCGAGCCGCCGAGCTGCCGAGCCGCCCCGCACCGGCTGGATGCGCGTGGCCCGGGACGCGGCCGGCGTGCTCGGCGTCTTCCTCACCCTGATGCTGGTGGGGATCGGCTTGGTGCTGTTCGCGCGGCCGCCGCTCGAGGTGGTAAGCGACACCGCACTGCATTCTTTCAGCCGATCCTTCCTGGTGGGACTCCTCGGACAGGTGCTGGTTCTCCCGACATTCGGGATGCTGGTCGTCGGGCTGGTCCTGAGCGTGGCTGGCATCCTGCTGGTCCCCTTCGCCGTCATCGTGTTCGCGTTGCTGCTCATTGTGGCCGTGCTCGGCGGCTTCCTGGCTATCGCCCACGCGATGGGCGAGACCTTGACCCGTCGCCAGCTCGCGCAGGGTGCGACGATCGCCTCCGCCAACAGCTACCGCTACGTGGTGGTGGGGCTCGCCGGCGTGATGGCGCTGTGGCTCTCGTGGGTGCTGTTCGGATGGGTTCCGGTGGCGGGGACGCTGGTACTCGCGACCGCCATCCTGGTCACGTGGCTCCTCGCGACCGTCGGCTTCGGCGCCTCACTCCTCTCCCGCGCTGGATTCCGGGAGCACTTCGCCGGACGCCTCCTTTCCGCGGAGGCACTCACCGACGAGTACCTGTGGGCCACACCGCAGTTCGGGGTCACCGCCGTGAAGCGTCCCCCCCGAGACCAGACCCCACCACCGTTACCCTAGCCGCGCCTTCACCTTCCCGCCCACGCCGAGTCCCAGCCGCCGCGCCGCCGAGCCGTCACGCACCGCGATCTCCACGGTCCCGCCCGAGCCGATATAGGCGAGAAGCGACCCGGAGGGGACGTCGCCGAAGGTCGTGCGAATCGGCCCGACGATCAGGCTCTCCACCTCAAGTGAGGCGTAGACGGGCACCAGATCGGGGGTGAGGTTCGTGATCAGATTGCCATACCGATCGATGTAGATCACCTCGCCCACGACGACCTTGCCCTCGTGGTGCGGCACGGTCCCGCTCACCCTGCGTGGGATTCCCGCGTAGCGTTCGCCCAGAGCACCGAGCGGCTCCCCCCGCGCCAGGGCGGCGGCCGCGGGACCGAAGAGGTCCCGCCCATGAAACGTGGGAGCGGCGAGCCGCGGCGTCGGCAGGACCACCGCCTCGACCTCGGCACCGCGAATCACCCCGGAGAAGAGCCCGTTGTCCGGCCCGACGAAGAAATGGGCCCGCGCCCGAAAGGCGATCGCGACCCGCGCGCCTCCCACGCCTGGATCTACCACGGCGAGATGGACCGTTCCGGCCGGATAGTGAGCCCAGGTGCGGGAAAGCACGTAGTCCGCGGACGCGATGTCGCCTGGCGGAATCGAATGGGTGATGTCCACCAGCGTGGCCCCGGGTGCCGCGGAGAGCAGAACTCCTTTCATCTCGCCGACGTAGGAGTCCGTGGTCCCATAGTCCGTCAGGATCGTGATAATCGACATGCCGGAGAAGTTAACAGACCAGCTCTCCCCCGCCCTCTAGGCCGCGCTTTTGGGGCGCTACCTCCTCGACCATGAACTTGGGCGCGGCGGAATGGGGATCGTCTATCTCGCCCGCGATCTCGCGCTCGAGCGACCGGTGGCGATCAAGCTGTTGCCGCCGGCACTGGCCCGGCTCCCCGGCCTCCGCGGCCGGTTTCTCCAGGAGGCTCGAACCGCGGCACGCCTTTCCCATCCGCACATCGTCCCCATCCATGCGGTCGAGGACCATGGCGAACTGGTGTGCTTCATCATGGCATACGTGCCCGGCGAGACACTCGCGGAGCGGGTGCGCGCCGAGGGGCCCCTCCCCACGACAACGGTGAGCCGGATCGTCCAGGAGGTCGCCTGGGCGCTCGCATATGCCCACCAGCATGGTGTCATCCATCGCGACGTGAAACCGGAGAACATCCTGCTGGAGCGGGGGAGCGGCCGGGCTCTTGTCATGGACTTCGGCATCGCCCGGGTCGCCGACTAGATACCGCTGACACCCGCGGGCGATGTCATGGGGACGCCCCGCCTGGTGAGCCCGGAGCAGGCGGCCGGCGAAGCCACCGACGGGCGAAGCGATCTCTATTCCCTCGGAGTAACAGCGTTCTTCGCGCTGACGGGCCGCTACCCCTTCGAGGGCGACAATGCGGGACAGCTGCTCGCCCAGCACCTGACGCTGCCGGCGCCGCCGGTCGCCTCGCTCCGGGCCGGCGTTGCGCCCGCGCTCGCCGTCGCAGTCGATCGCTGCCTTGCCAAGGACCCCGCGAGCCGCTTCGCCAGCGGCGAAGACCTGGCGGCGGCCCTGACCGACGTCCGGGGCAGCTCGCCCGTCCCGCGGGTCCTGCAGCAGCTGGTCCGGGAGATCTCCTCCCTGGGCGTCGATCTGGTGAGCTTCGGGACGCTCGTCACGATCGCCGTCGCGACCCAGATGCTCGCCGTCGATTTCCTCGGATTCGGGTTGTTCTACACCGTCGGTCTCGCGGCGGTGCTGGCGAGTGTGGCTGCGATTCGCGGGTTCTCACTGGCGCGACTCACCCGTGAGGCCTCCCAGGAAGGCTGGGACCAGGCTGATCTGCTCTCCGCCGCGGAGCGTGAGGCGCGCGAGGAGCTTTCCCGAAGAGGGCCGTCGGCACCGCTCTGGCGGCACACCCTGCTCTTTGCCGCGGGCCTTGGAGCACTGCTGCTCCTCTGGCTCGGCCCGAAGGAGTGGGCTCAGGGCAGCCTGGGATCACCACTCACCTGGCTGGTCGAATTCGTCAGCCTTGCGCTGCCGGTGGCCCTGGGACGGTGGTTCGGTGCTCGCCTCGAAGCCCCACGCGAGGGTCGCCCGGGCCTGCTCAGCCAGTTCTTCCTGTTGGTGAAGTCCGAATGGTTCTTCCGGCTGTTCGGCGGGAAGGGACGACCGCGGGAGGCTCCAGCGTTGCAGAACCAGCCCACCGAGGTCCTGCTGGCGGGGCAGGCGCGCGAGCTCCTCCACGCCCGCCATCATGCCGCGGAGCGGCTGGGGGCGACGGTAAACGCGCTGGAGACCCTCAGGCTGGAGCTGCTGCGCGCCCGCGCTGGGCTTGGTCGTGGGGATGGCCTCACCGAGAACCTCGACGCCCTCCGTCGGATCACCGATCGGATCGACAGCGCCATCGAGGTCGGCGACGCCTAGGTGAGCCGGCCGGCTATCCGCGCATGACGGGCAGCGACACTGACCGGTGGCTCACTGCCTTGACGAGCGCTTTGCTGATGGCGGTCAGAGTGACCGCCGCGGGGCTGGTCGGCTCCGCCACGACGATCGGCTTGCCGCGGTCGGCAAGATCCGCCATCCCGGGTTGAAGCGGTATGCTGCCGAGCAGCGGGATCTGCAGTTCGTCGGCGAGACGCTGTCCACCGCCCGAGCCGAACATCTCCAGCCGCTGACCAGTCACGGGATCCACCCAGGCACTCATATTCTCCACCACGCCCGCGACCGGCACCCCGACCTTCTCGAACATCTTGGCGCCCCGGAGTGCGTCGCCAACTGCGACCTCCTGCGGTGTAGTAATGATGATCGCCGTCGAGACCTGGCAGGACTGTACCAGCGAGAGCTGGGCGTCCCCGGTACCGGGCGGGAGATCGACGAGGAAGTAGTCCAGCTCGCCCCAATTCACATCCCGCAGGAACTGCTGCACGACCTTCATGATGATCGGCCCGCGCCAGATGGCCGGTGCGTCGCGGTCCATGAGAAAGCCCAGCGACATCAGCTTCACTCCCCAGGCCTGCAACGGCTGGATCTTTCCCTGCACGACCGGCGGCTTTTCGAAGACGCCGAACATCCGTGGGATGTTGGGACCGTAGATGTCGCCATCCATCAGGCCGACCTTATGGCCCTGCTGCGCGAGGGCCACGGCGAGATTGGCCGACACCGTGGACTTGCCGACGCCGCCCTTGCCTGACGATATCGCGACGATCCGGCCGAGATTGGGGAGGTCGACCGGAGTGGGGGGCGGCGTCACCAGCCCCGCCTGCCCATGAGTCTGGCCCGGCGCTGGCTGTCCCGGCGGGGCATGGGTGCTCTTGGCGGCGCCACTTGGGTCCATCACGCTGATGCGAAGCTCGGTCGGATTAACGCCCTCGACGGCGCGCACGGCGGCGCGAGCCTCGCGGACCAGTGTCGCGGGGTCCTCGCGTGAGAGCAGGAAGGTGAACCCCACCTTGCCGTCGTCGGTGACGGCGAGGTCGCGAACCATGCCCGCGGAGAGCAGGTCGTTGTCCAGTCGGGGATTCCGGATGCGGCCCAGCGCGGTGGCGACGCGGGCGGCGAGGGAGTCGGTCATGGGAATTCCTTGAGTCGAGGCAAGGCGACCGGACGGCGGCGGCGGCCGTCGCCTGGTCGGCCGTCACCTCAGATCGCCTCGACCTGCTTTACTTCCGGCACCAGTTCGCGGAGCCGGGACTCGATGCCCTGCTTGAGCGTTATCGTCGAGGCGGAACAGCCGTGGCAGGTGCCGCCGAGCCGCACCAGGAGCACACCCTCCGCCTCGTCGAAATCCACCACTTCGACGTTGCCGCGATGGGACGCGATATAGGGACGCAAGGTATCGAGCGTGCGCTCGATCCGGTCGAGAATCTCGGGGCCTGCCGTAGAATCATTCATATGCCGTTGCCGTTGCTTGAAAGGTACTCACGCGCGGCACCCAGCACCTCCGCCTGCACGTGGGCCAGTGATCCCTCCATGGAGAGACCGGAGGCCTTGGTATGCCCGCCCCCCCCGAATGGCTTGGAGAAGGCGGCGACGTCCACCACGCCCACCGAGCGAAGGCTGACCTTCACCCGCCCCGCGGCAATTTCGCGGAACAGGAGCGCCATGCGTACGCCGGTAATGCTGCGGGCCACCTCAACGATACCATCGAGGTCGTCCGGCGTGGCCCCCAGCCGCTCCAGCGACCCCGGGGGCACGGTCACCCAGGCCAGGCCGTGGTCCGGCTCCACCACCAGCGTCTGGAGCGTCTCCGCCAGGAGCCGGGCGCGACCCTCCGGGGCATTGGCGTACACGTCCAGATAGATCTGCTCGGGGTCGAGGCCCGTCTCAAGCAGGGCGGCAGCCGCCCGCAGCACAGCCGGCCGGGTGTTGCTGAAGCGGAACCCACCCGTGTCCGTCAGAATCGCGACATAGAGCGCCCGCGCGGCCAGCGGCGTGAGTGGCCAGTCGTTGGCCACCGCCAGCTGGTAGATCAGCTCGCCGGTCGCAGAGGCCTCGGGGTCGACGTACCGCGCGCCATCAGGCAGATGTCCCTGGCTGACATGGTGGTCGACGCAGGCAACGGGCACCCCCCGTTCGAGCACGGCTTGCGTGAGCATCCCGAGGCGGCCCACGTCCGAGATATCGAGCACCAGGATGAGGTCCGCCCGCCTCAGTTCCTTCACGGCCTCGTGGGTCCGGTCCACCCCGGGAAGCTCACGGAACAGGAAATGGTACCGTTCCGGCGTGGGGGACGGGTTGGTCACGACCGCATCGATCCCCCGCGTCCGGAGCAGGTGGACGAGGCCAGCCTCGCTGCCGAGGCCGTCGCCATCCGGGTTTACGTGGGTGGTGATGCAGATCCGCTGGCCCGGCTGGAGGACCTGGGCGAAGGCGCGGGCAGCCGCCAGCCGGTCGGGAGAGAGAAACGTCATGGGCGGGGTAAAGTAAGGCCGCGTGGGGAGGGGCGCGAGAGGCGCCCGCCCCCGACGGTTGACGGTCGGTGGCGAGCGCCTCCCCTGCCGCGGGCGGACCTCCAGCTAGGCGCGATTCAGCCGAGAGTGACTCCGACCGTACAGGAAGTAGATGACCAGACCGATCGCCATCCAGATCGCGAGCCGCAGCCAGGTATCGACCGGCAACCCGTACATCATGTAGCCGCAGATGGCGATGCCCAGGATCGGCACCGCCGGCACCCCCGGAGTGCGGAACGGGCGCGGCAGGTTGGGCTGAGTCCGGCGGAGCACCAGGATACCCCCGCACACGATCACGAACGCCAGCAGCGTCCCGATCGACACCAGCTCGCCGAGGAGGCCGATCGGGAACAGGCCGGCGATCACGCAGGCCACCACGCCGGTCACGATGGTCGACACGTATGGCGTCCGGAACTTCGGGTGGACCTTGCTGAAGACCGGCGGCAACAGGCCATCGCGGGCCATCGTGTAGAAGATCCGCGGCTGGCCCATGAGCATCACGAGCACCACTGAGGCGAGGCCCGCGATGGCACCGATATTCACCAGGAAGCCCAGCCACTTGA